>Ga0154660_115_pt5 | contig 17752 bp, 23 predicted proteins | sample Rifle2008BG13ft_FD_116089 | JGI IMG/M metagenome (GOLD analysis project Ga0154660, IMG submission 116089) | Candidatus Gottesmanbacteria bacterium RBG_13_45_10
TCTCCCGCGGGACCAGCACTTGAAGTTGGCGGCACCGAGTCGAGCACTATCAGAAAATACGTATGGGAAGGGGCAATCAGCGCATGGAAAAGTTCCACGCGTACGTTTTTTATCGGCACAGGGACGGAAACGTTTGCATTTACCTTTTTTCGCTTCCGGCCAGCTGGCCACAACCTGACGAGCGAATGGGATTTTTTATATAACAAAGCGCACAATGAATATCTCAATTACCTTGCGACCACGGGGATATTGGGACTGGGAAGCTACCTACTGTTTATTGGTACGTTTATTATCTGGTACATAAAAATCCAAATATCAAAATTCAAAGCTCAAAGCAATATCAAAATTCAAAGCTCAAATTTGAAATTTGGATTTGATTGGTCATTTGACATTTGGATTTTAGAAATTGCCCTCTTTGCCGGCTGGCTCTCCATACTTGTCACCAATTTTTTTGGCTTTTCCGTGGTCATCATGCAGATATTCCTGTTTCTGTTCCCCGCGATGATTTTCGTTACCGAAAAATGCCAAACCAATGACGCGCGATTGCGTATTATCAAATTCAAAGCCACCTGGCCGCTCCGCTGGATCAAGGCGGGAACAGCTACCATCTGCCTCATCTTATTATTTTTCCTTATCCGCTTTTGGCAAGCGGATACGCTCTTTGCGACAGGGTACCGCCTATCTCACAGTGGACAATTTGCCCAAGCAGAACCCTATGTCGAGCAAGCTGCACGGCTCAACTGGGGAGAACCACTGTATCACGACGAGCTTTCCTCAGTCCTTGCCTCTCTGACGGTTTCCTTCTTTGAACAGCAAGATGCGACAGCCGGTGCTGACCTAGCGAAACGGAGCCTCCAAGAAAGCGATCGCGCTTTGTCTACTTCTCCAGACAACGTCAACTTCTGGAAAACGCGCACAAAAATCTACTACTCGTTTTCTCTCTATGATCCCAAACTGAATAATGCAGCGATTCAGGCGTTAGATCGAGCGCGCCAACTTTCTCCGAATGATCCAAAAATTTACTACAACTTGGCGATTTTGTACGCCCGCGCGGGAGAAAACGATCAGGCGCTTGTCTACATGAATCAGGCAAAAAATCTTAAACCCAACTACCATGACGCGTATTATGGCCTGTATCTCTTTTACATAGAACAGAAAAAACCGGACCAGGCCAGAGCGACGCTCGAAGAATATCTCCAGAAAGTAGATCCTAAAGATAAAAATTTCAATGAGCTTCTCAATAAAAAGCAGCAATGAGCCAAATTGTTACCACACCAAGTGACATTCTTACTGCCCCAGCCAAGACGATCACGTTTTTCGATAAACGGCTTGCCCGGCTTATTGTCGACATGAAAAAAACGCTCATCGAGACCAAGAATCCCCGCGGCGTGGGATTAGCAGGTCCCCAGGTGGGTGAGTCCTACCGAATTTTCGTTACCCGGCCTACCCAGTCCGCAACGATTCGGGTGTTTGTGAACCCGACGATTCTCAAATATTCCGACGAACAAACGGATGGGGTACCAGATCGGGATAACAAATTAGAAGGCTGCCTCTCTATCCCGAACGTCTGGGGAAAAGTCACCCGCTCAAAACGGGTACGCCTCCGGTTTCAGGATCAGACGGGAGCCACCCACGAAGAAGAGTTCACCGGATTTTTGGCGACCATCATCCAGCACGAAACCGATCACACGAACGGCGTTCTTTTTACCCGGCGCGTCATTGAGCAACAAGGCAAGCTATACGAAAACACAAGAGACAAAGAGGGAAAAGAATCCCTGGAAGAGATTACCCTACAATGACGAATTAACCTAATTGACCTAATTGTTAAACAAATCCCAATTTTTGGTCATTTGTGCTTGTTTAGATCAATTTGATATTAGGTCAATGAGAAATTTATGAACATACTCTTTTTCGGCTCCACTGGCGACTCTCTCCTAGTTCTTGAGAAACTTTCCTTCCTTCCCCCTTCCCCCTTCCCCCTTATCATTTCCGCCGTCGTCACCCAACCCCCTAAACCAGTTGGACGCGACCAAATAATCACTCCAACGCCAGTTGAAACGTGGGCTCGTCAACACAACCTTCCGGTCCTTTCGTTTCCGAACGATCCCGCCCATACTTCGCGCTATCTCCAAGAACAAACCGTCATCGATACCCTGGCGCCGTTTCAGGCGGACCTGTTGATAACAGCGGGCTACGGGCAAAAAATTCCGATCCAGACGATCCGGGAGGCAACATTCGGCGGACTCAACGTGCACCCTTCGCTCCTACCACGCTGGCGCGGTGCTGATCCTGTAGCGTGGGCCATCATTGCCAATGATCACCAAACTGGAGTCACCATCGTCACACTTACCGAAAATTTAGATGAAGGAAAAATTATTGCACAAAAGAAAATTCCGATCACGGATACGGACACAACCGATCAGCTGAGTGCAAAACTTTTTACTCTTGGCGCCGATCTTTTAGCCGGACTCCTGTCTTCTTCAGCTTCAAAAGGCCTCCCCTTTAAGGGGTCGCCCCAGGATCCTAAGAAAGCTACCCAAGCGCGCAGACTCACCCGCGATGACGGTTTTGTACCATGGGAACAGCTTTTAAAGGCAACCAACGATGGCACAGGAGCCGTTACTATCGATCGCAAATTCCGTGCGCTTAATCCCTGGCCCGGGCTTTGGACGACCATAAAAGTGAAAAGGCAAAAGGCAAAAGGCAAAATTATTGAACGACGCCTCAAAATTCTCAGCTTATCGCTTATCGCTTCTCACTTATCTCTTAACAGTGTCCAGCTCGAAGGCAAAAAACCTGTTCCATTTACGCAATTCCAAGAGGCATATATTTCAAATTGACCCACTACCTGTTTTTCCTTGTTGTTTGTATGTAAATGTTTTTGTGATCTACTGCCCAATTAATAAGGAGAACGAAATATGCCAGAAAATGAAGCCGATCCAACTCAACCGACCTCACAACCCGATTTAGATGCACTAGATACGCCTCCTCATCTGCCAAAGGAACAAGGAACGATATTTTACGTTGGATATCGTCGTATCGAGAACTCTGGGGTTGAGTTACCCGACCAGGGGCCTATGACAAGTGCATATCTCTTGAGTTTGCCCGAAGAAGCCAGGCGAGATATAATTCACGCGATTGCGAACGCTTTAGGTGTCCCCGTTCATTGTTTAACTGAAGCACAGGCGAATGAGCTTGATGAAAAATTAAGGCAAAAGGGTTTGGGGCGACCTGGTACAGATTTTCTATCAAATACCCACGAACATTCTCCACGGTCTCCACAGACCCCAAAAAAGAAAAGACACAATAGATACCATTAGCGTTTGGGTGATGATTTTGTACCCCGTGTCAGCCTCGGTTCGAACAATTTCTGAACCTGTATAACTTTGTAACAACACTTCCAATTTGGGGTTAGTAGGTTATGACTATTCAGTTTTTTCCAGAATAAATGCCCGGAAAAAAATATCGACTATGGCGTCTTTATCTGTTTCAGGAAAATTTGTAGGAACTTCTAATGTAATCCACCGTTTAGTTTTCTTTTCAATCAACGCCCAGAAGTCAAGAAAGCCTTCATATATATAATTTCCGGATTCGTCTTTCGTGGGTGGTGAGCTTACTCTGTATCCTTCATGAGCCTTTCCTCCTAGCGTTTCATCCCGTTCATCATCAACTCCGGAATATAAAGGCGCTACTTTCTTCACTTGATTTCGAAAAAACGTAAGGAGCTGAGATCCTTCTCTATTGTCACTGTCGTATACATATACTCCTGGCAATTCAACATCTTCATGAAAGTCGACACACAGAGTAAACGCAAAATTTGCTATTAGGGAAATAAGCTCTTGGGCTTCCTTACTTTTTGGATTTTTTATAAAGTTTCTGTTCAGGTCAATGCCTTCAGCATTCCGGCGCGTCCCGAGCTTTACTGCTGAAGGGCTGCATTCTGGGATAAATACAAAAGAATCTAAAGCGGTTTTATATTTAAAAACCGCTTTTTTAACAGATGTAGTAATGCCTCGTTCATCTCCGTGAATTCCAGAGAAAAGGCCTAATCTCGGATTTTTACCGTAAATAATTGCATCCATAGCAACAATGTATCACTCCTTTGTATATAATATAAATAGAAGGGTTGAAGTCACCTGAAGAGCTTTTTGAGGAATGACCCTTGCTGAATTCGAACACTCTTAGCCACAAAAAAAGAAGGAAAATCGCTAAAATTTCCTTCTTAGCCTCAAGTACGCCGTATCGTTCTCTGTTCGAACACTTTTACCAACTGTATAGCTTAATAAACACACTACCAGGAATTTGCGCCACTTGACAGACCTCTATCAAATCTTCTACGGTAGAAATAGGGAGTAAATTATATGGCACGAAAACCGGTCCGTCATGCAACATTCCGTCGGGAAGATGTTAAGTCGTGGAATTTTATTCTGTTTCTTGCCTTGGCTTTTATCCTTCTCGTCGTGGTCCTTAGCGCCATGACAAGTCTGAGCACAGATATCCGAAGTAAAGCTGGCCTCATCTGCCCTCAGGTTACATTGCCAAGAGCAGAAGATTGTCCGGGTGGATGGACGTACCAGCGCGATGTAACCAATGGGTGTCCGACATTCGTGTGTAAGGTGAAGTAATTTGACCAATTCGTTAAGTAGTAGCCACTGCAGCCTTCTTCAGATCAAATCGAACTCGTTTAATGCATTTTGCACATGCCTTCACCCGCGTCATAACGCCCTTTATCGGAAGAGTTACCATATGAAGATTGGGCGCATGCGATCGAAGCGTTTTTTGTGCACGCCGTTTCCACTGACCACCTGCTACACCCGCATGATGCCGGTGCTGTCTGCCAGCATGAGTTTTTTTACTGCAAATATCGCATTGATAGGCCATAATAAACAATTTTCAATTTAAAATTTGCAATTTTCAATGAAAATTAAAAATTGAAAATTAAAAATTCCCAAAGGAATGCTATACTATATCACATGTTCGGTATCGCTAGCAACCCAATAGAGCTCATTTTCTCGCTTCTGGCGCTTATTGTTGCCATCTCTGTGCACGAATTTTCCCATGCCTATGCGGCAGAGCGCCTGGGTGATCCTACACCCCGGCTCATGGGGCGACTGACACTCAATCCCCTTGCCCACCTAGATCCCATTGGCACGATCCTTTTAGTGCTCTTCCGGTTTGGCTGGGGCAAACCCGTACAATTTGACCCGTTTAACCTCCGTAACCCAAGACGCGACAGCGCTATTATTTCGCTCGCAGGTCCGTTTTCCAACTTCATTACGGCCACTGCCTCGGCTATCCTCATTCACCTTCTTGCCACAACACGATTTGCCCTCCTAAGTAATTCGAGCCTTGGGGTCATTTTGTATCTCGTGGTAGCATTTTTGGAATCACTCGTGGTTATGAACATCGTGTTGGGCGTGTTTAACCTCGTCCCGGTCCACCCGTTAGACGGATTTAAAGTCGTGGGAGGCATATTGCCCGAGGAATATGCCAAACAATGGAATGAGCTGGAGCGCTACGGTATGATTTTTCTCATTTTCCTGATCTTCCCATTATTCGGCGGACAATCGGCAATAAGTAGAATTATTTCCCCCATCATCAATATCGCTCTTTCGATTCTTCTCCCGGGGGTACCGGTGATTTAACGAATGATTGACATATCAAATTCCCTATGCCTATAATAGGCTTTTCTAAATACGAAAAAAGATATGACACCAGATCAGTTCTTACAGAGCCCTGACGCTATGAACGCAGTATATCGCCAAATGGCACGACAAGCCGCCGAGCGCTTTAGGCATTACGGATGGAAAGTCGTAGATGTCGAACAAAAAGGTATGGTTCTTCCTCTTGTCATTGGCAAAGGCCCACTTTCGGTTATCTGCGGCGACGGACGGTACGCGCGATATTTTCAAAACCATAAGGAGCTGAACCCCCAGTGCACAATCTCAATTTTTGGTGGAGCCTACGGAGCACAGGCGCTTCGCTTTGGCGGTACTCTCGAAGGGCTACGAACACTCGCAGAATATGCAAACAAAAATGGTTTGGTTTTTCGGACTCATGGTGATGAACATGGGGAACATCACGAGCCCGCAGACTTCAATTGCGGTTTTCTCGGCAAATGGGCAGAGAGAAAACTGAGAGGCGTCATGCCGCTTGAAATCCCAAAGCAAGAATTTCCTGATATGCTTGCCCATGCCCAAACCCTTGGATTTGGGCATGATATTCTGCCAGGCGTTCACGAAGAACGAGTACTGGTACTCAACTTTGCGCCCGGTACCACGGTCGCACCCCAAGCGACACGCTTTCGAGTTGACGGATGGGTAGCAGGCTCATATTTAGGACTTACCAATCTGGTCGATGTCTCCAGGCAAACGGTCGAATTGCTTAAAAAAGATGTCCGGGCCGTCACGATCGTCAATCCGTAAAAATACATCTTCTACGAGTTTGGCTTCATTTTTTTACATTTTGTGCTATAGTATCGGCTATGAACGTCTATTTCACCGCTTCTATCGTCGGGAAAAAGGAATTCTTAAGTAACTACCTGAAAATTCTCAATATTTTAAAAACAAAAGGATATGAGGTCCAGGCGAGCCACATCATCGACAGAAGCGAATCGCAAATTAACCTGGAAACCCGGGAGAATCGGCTGAAATTTCACCGACAGCTTGAAAAATGGATCCAAAGCGCTGACTTCATGGTAGTAGAATCGTCCTTCCCCAGTATCAGCGTGGGGTATGAAATTTCCCTCGGCCTCCAATATAGAAAGCCTGTCCTCATCCTCTATAGTATCGGCGATCCGCCCAGCTTATTTGCCCACCACAACGATGAAAAGGTCGTCTGCGAAAAATACACGCTCGAAAGCGCCCAACAGATTATCACCGATTTTATTAACTACGTCCATGGCGCCAGCGACACGCGGTTTACTTTCTTTATCACCTCCCAAATCGCCGCATACCTGGAAAAAGTGTCGATAAAAGAAAAAATCCCTAAATCCGTGTACCTACGCAAGCTCATCGAGCGCCACATCAAGGAAAACCCGGTTTGATAAACAATTCCAAAATCCAAAACTCAAATGACAAAACAAATTCAATTGTCAAATGGGAAATGTTTTAAACTTTAAACTTTGATATTTGAGCTTGTTTTGAATTTTGGATTTAGGATTTTGTACTTAAACCTCCTTCTCCCATACATCACCGTGATGCATTGAGGAACGGCCTCCCGCTTTCTATACTTAAAATCAGGATATGAAGTATTCCCTCTGTCATGCTTCTCGCGTGATAGGAGGGATTTTGCTTTTTTATTGATATGAAAGACGTTTCCAAGCGTACAGGTATTATTCACGAAAACGTCTATTTATGGCGAAAAGCCTTCTGGCAGGCGTGGGAACCTTTGCCGTGGGACCAAAAAATTGCTTGGATTGCGTTTGTTTCCCAGACACTTGCGGTGATCACCCTTATTGAGTTCTTTTTCCTGAAGCGGTAACCAGCTTAAATAAAGCACTTGACAACGCGGTCTATCCTGCTTTATCCTTAGATTGCCCGTGTGAGAACTTGAAGATTATTTTCCTCTACAAGTTCATATCATATGAGGTAACTCTGTAAGATTTACAGGGCGACAGGACGAAGTGCTCCCGACGCTGTGGCGTCGGGACCAGTCCATCCGATTAACTCGATCGGGGAAAATGCTTCAAGTCGCACCGGGCGGAATTATTTACCTTCAATTCTTCCCTTTCTCGTTGTTCTTCCCGTTTGTATTTGATAAAATTCAGCTTAGTAGTCCCGTAAAATAGGGTAAAAGCGACGGTTTTGCTCAACTCTCAGTTGACGAATATAATGAGTCTTACTGAGAGTTAGTCCACCGAAGCATTGGCGTAGGTGGATAAACGTAAAAGTATTTTGCCTCCATAGCTCAATGGCAGCCCTTCGACAAGGCTTAGGGTAAAAGCGACGGTTTTGTCCCAGCACTTTCTTGCCAATCCCGCTTTGATATATAATCTAATGAATGCGGGATGGCATAGAAGTGCGGGATCCCGTAAAATCGGGCTCGCCGAGATAGCTCAGCGGTAGAGCAACTGTTTTGTAAACAGTAGGCCCGGGGTCCGAATCCCCGTCTCGGCTCAAGATTGGCGAGCGCGATTTGTACTGGGATAAACCGCTGATGTCAGTTCGATTCTGACTGGGGGCTCAACGTAGTTTTGAAAAATTATCGATAATACCTGGTGAGGGTTTTAGCAAACGGCGTATCTTCAAAAAGCCTATTGAATTCTAAAAACGCTTTCTCGTTCAGGCGATACGTCACGAGTCTCCCCGTTCTGGTTTTTACGACCCAACCACTCAAATACAACTGTTTGAGATGGTGGGAGACGAGATTTTCGGCAATTCCCAAATGATCCGTTATGTCGCGCACTTCCATGGGTTCGTGTGCCAAAAGATACAAAATGGATAATCGGTACCCCTGTGCTATGCCGTGGACTTTTTTGGCAAATGGTTTGACTTTTTCTTTCAACCTTGCGCCAATCAACATATGATGATGCTACCCTATGGCAGAACGGTTATAGAATCTGCGTAGAGCGTGGTTCCCGAATTCTGCCCCACCGCCTCAACATTTTTCCCAACATACTCCTCTAGATTCAACGTATATGATGCGACACCATACGACTTACTGTCAACGGAAGAAAAAATGACATAGGAAAAATCAGCACCCGGCACATTTACCTTCCTCAAAGTCCCGCGCCTGGTAATCGCTGCGGTTTTATACACCTGAATATCGCCGTGAGTCTTGGCATAATATTTCAGACCCACATACCCCGCGACCGCTACAACGATAAGGAAGATGATGCCCGCGAGAAACGCTTTCACATATACGAGCGTAGCATGGAGGAAAAAACAAATGCAAGGGGGAAAGAGTGCCAAGACTAGGATTCGAACCTAGGTAGCCCGTTAAGGCGCACTGAAAATTTGCATCAAAGTGCTGAGGCCAGGATTCGAACCTGGGTAGCCCGTTAAGGCGTCAGTTTTACAGACTGATGCGTTTGACCACTCCGCCACCTCAGCATCGCAAATTTTTAGTGTCCGTTTGTTTATCCCGAAATTCGACATTGACATACGAATGTTCGGGAACCACTCCGGCATCTTGGCGACAACCTCAATTATACTCAATATCTCCTCGCGCCGGCAACTATCCGGATGACCAAACACGTAAAATCCGTTGACTTCGTAAAAATGAAGTAGTATTTTTTCATGGACCAGGTTCTTTTTTTCCGTTTCGACAAATAAACTCATTTGCTTTCAATTGTCGTTGACAAATTTTTACGTAATATTCATGAAGAAGATATCTTGGTTTTTCCCATTCTAAAGGCCCAAAACACTATGTCGACGCATTGAGAAAATACCGGGAAAAACAAAAAAATCCCATAGCAGAATTTTGACCTATTGCATTGTTTCTCCCCTCTTGTATACTCATTTCATATGGAAGAAGAAACAATGGAAAACTCAAACAACACACTGTACTATGTGTTAGGTGCAGTGGTCCTCGTAGTAGTCATCGGTGCAGGATATCTCTTGCGACCCAAACCCGCAACGACTCCCGCGCCATCAGCAGCGGCACCGGCGCCACCGCCGGTTCCCAAGGGTCCGATCACGCGGCTTGCGTGCGAAACCCAGTATTATAATCCGGTCATCGGATTTCCAAAATACTATCTGTCTGTTGAGGGCGTCGATGTTACTGGCCCAACAAAAGTTGACTGCACGATGACCGTTTCTCAAGCAGGCAAACAAGTAACGTCAGAGCAGACGAGTAGCCCGGTCACAGATAAACCAGAGCGTAACGGCAAGACGTTCCGCTGCTCAACATCAAGTCTTGATCTGAAACCGCAGGTACCGACTACCGTAGACGTAGCACTGCGTGACGACCAGGGTGCAAAAGCCAGCTGTAGTGCAGTATTCCTCTTGCCAAGACCTTAAGAGGAAAACAATAAAATATACGTAAAAAACCATGAGCCTCATGCCCATGGTTTTTTGGTTATAAACCCGACTTCAGCCATTTTTGGAAAAACGCTACGTCTCGTAAAACGACGGTGTTCCATGCATCGGGCGACATATTATGGTCAGCACCGGGGTAGATGTAATAGGTGACATCCTTTTCCTGTTCTTTCAATTTTTTTACAAACTGATCACTCCACGCCTGCGGAACGGCATCATCTGACCCGCCCTGATGCATGAGCATCGGCCCAGCCAGACGGTCAAGATAATTTGTCAGCGAATAGAGTTCCACATCGTAATTATCTTCAAACTTGGCAAGCAGGCGCCGGAGCAATTTCCCACGATCCAACGCGTCATCGGTGTAATATAAAATGGAATACGGAAATGGCTTACTCACCGGTGCCCAAAGGCTGGCGGGAATGGGCGTATGGAGAATTTCCAAAACAGTGAGGGCAATCTGTCCCCCATTGCTATGTCCCCAAATCCCAATGTTATCGGGATCAGCCATAGGAAGCGTTTTCACTGAAGCAATCAGGTCCAAGGCAGTGGTATATGTTTGAAATCGTTCTTCCAGTGCGTCCGCCGAAGGACTCGCCGATCCCCCATAGCCCAAAAAATCCGGCGCCAAAGTGAGAAACCCATGTTGCGCAAACACTTCACTGCTATGCCGGGTCCCTTCGCCGGGCGAATATTTCTCACGATCGACGTACCCGCGAAATTGCACAATCACAGGATATTGTTTGATATATTGATTCCCGGAATCACTATGTGGAACTAGTGCTAACCCGGTCATCTTTTTGACTGCCCCGCGAAGTCCCGAGCTTTTGTCGAGAGATGAAGTGGGATCTGCCGTTGTAAAGTGAAATTGATACACCGTATACGCAGATGTCGTTGCGACGGCTTCATCAAGGACAATCTGGCTGCCCACAGACTGCCGTTTACTCAAATTTTCAATCGTGTATTTGTCAAGGGGTTTTTCCATAAGTTTTCCGATGGGAGAAACCACAAACGAAGCCTGCTCTTTCCATAACACTCCTATTGCTACCGCAAGGGAAATAATGAGGACGACGAAGACCATGACGAGGCGAGACATATGCTCCCAGTGTATCACACCTATCGGATTCTCCCATGGGAATCACCAAGAACCTTCGTAACCCAAAGTTGATCCTCTGTTAACCCTAACAAATGCCACACCTGCACACCGGTCATACATAATCACAACATGGTAACATGTTACCATGTTAACACGTAAATATATCACATAATTTTTGTGTAAACGATTCTCACCGGGAGGGAAACATGATAAAATATGCTACGTTGGTTTGCCCAGATAGTTCAGCGGCAGTCGCCTCACCGGCGACCTGCCGAAGAGGCAGGAACGCACTGAAAATTTGCGAATTGAGCCGTCACTATTTTGCCGTCGTGGCTCAGTGGTAGAGCGAGTTCTTGGTAAGAACTAGGTCATGGGTTCGATTCCCATCGACGGCTCATAATAAATATAACAGTTCGCAAATTTTTAGTGAGGTCGAGGGTTCAATTCCCTCTCTGGGCTCATTTTTTTCCCTTTCTAACGCTCCGGATATTTCCCCATATTGACAGAACAAAACAAATTCCATTAAGGTAGATAGTATGAAAAATTCTCCCCATGAACATCATCATGATGTCTTTGGCCAGGAGCTGGTATTGAATCTCGTCGATTGTGATCCGAAAAAAATTTCATCGAAAAAAGAAATTCAAAAATTCGTCATTGAACTGTGTGATGACGTCATTCACATGAAACGATACGGCAAAGCGCTCATCCCGCACTTTGGACACAACAATCCCATGACGTCCGGCTATTCGCTCGTACAACTTATCGAGACAAGCTCGGTTACGGCCCACTTTTCGGAACTCAAACGAAGCGTCTATCTCAACATTTTTTCCTGTGCGTGGTTTGATCACGATAAAGCTGCCGCGTTTTGCAAAAAATTTTTTCGCGCCAAGCGAGTGGAAATGAACCTCCTCATACGCACCTAAATGAAAGCCGCTCCCCTTGTGATTCCTTCGGAAAACCCTTTATAGTAGATATATGAACCTTTTGTCCCTTTTTGCCATGGGCGTTTTTGCCGCTGAGAGCGTTCTCTCTCCTCTTGCCGACAACGCACCCATACCAAATAACACTCCCGAGACGCAACCGTCAACGACCTTCGGCCAACTGGTTGTGGCAACACCGACACCTTTACCCCAGGAACTTATCACGACTCCATCCGTCACCCCGACGCCATCATCCCCACAGCTGCAATCCAAGAAAAAAAGCTACAGCATTGCCCTTTTGGGCGACTCGATGATAGACACGCTAGGGCCCGGCGTCCCTTTGTTAAAACAGAAGCTACAGTCCCTGTATCCCACGACATCATTCACCCTACTTAACTACGGCGCAGGAGGCACCAATATCGATTATGGAATTGAACGCCTGACGCACGGGTATACCTATTTAGGCAATCAAATCCCACCTCTTGTTTTGCAGCATCCGGATATGGTCGTCGTTGAATCATTTGGGTATAACCCGTATCCCGTTGAACAGGGGGCCCTGGACAAACACTGGCTACAACTTGCCTCAATCGTCACTACCCTGCGCCAGCAGCTCCCAGATGTCGCTATCGTCATTGCAGCTACCATCGCTCCCAATGACACGGTGTTTGGCGACGGAGCCCCTGGCATATCGTTTACCAAAGCAGAAAAACTACAACGAACTGCGGTTATAAAAAAATATCTGGAAAATGCCGTCCGGTTTGCTCAAAGCCAGCATCTTCCTCTTGCCGATGCGTACCATGCGAGTCTAGATGGGGGCGGTAACGGCATTCTTTCGTATATTAACCAGGGGGATCACATTCATTACTCTGATACCGGGCGCGCATTATTTTCCCAAAAAGTCGCGGATGCGATTGTCACCAACCACCTGCTGGAGTAATCCCTCTTGGCGGGATCGTCAGAATGAGATATAATATTGGGATTGAAGCGAGCTTAGAGAAAGCTTAGAGGGGCGTAGAAGCTTAGAAAAAAGAAGAATTCTAGAGTCCTAAGCTCTCTAAGCACTCTAAACTGCTAAACTTCTTATTCAATATTATGGCTAAGAAAGAACAACGGGAACTCATCGCATTGGTTTGCACGGTGTGCAAGAACCAAAATTACATAACAAAGCGCAATAAAATAAATACGCCGGAAAAATTGGCCATGTCAAAGTATTGCCGGTACTGCAAAAAACACACCCCGCACAAGGAGACGAACAAGCTAGATTAGAGAGCTTAGAAGCTTAGAGGGCTTAGAAAGCTTAGAAGTGTAGAGAGCTTAGAAAAAAGCTTAGAAAGCATGGGAACTTCAACATTTCGCTTTGAAAGCTTAACAATTTATCAACGCTCTCTTACATTCTCAAAAAACATCTACCAATTAACGCAATCGTTTCCCAGAGAACATCTCTTTGGCATTACTGACCAACTTCGCAGGGCTGCTCTATCAATACCGTTGAATATCGCAGAAGGGACAAGTCGAACTCGAAAAGATTTCCGTCATTTCCTGATTATTGCTCGTGGATCTTGCTTCGAGTGCGTGCCGCTTCTTGAACTTGCAATTTCCCTAAAACTACTCTCGCAACAACAGGGGAACTTGCTATATAATGAACTTAACGAAATTTCTAGAATGCTTAGTAGCTTTCGCAATACGCTTGATCATAAACTAAACCGCTAAGCTCTCTAAGCTTCTAAGCATCTTATTACGTATGCATCGCAATACTTATATCGTCGTCATCCTTCTTGCCGTGTTTGCGGCACTCGTCGTCGGTGTCAATCTCGGGAAACGATTCAGTAGTCCCGCTCCTTCCTCCGAAACGCCAACTCCGGTAGTAACCACGCAAGCAAATCCCACGCCCACCGCGACACCCGCGGCAACCCTGGTGCCGTACACGAATCAAACCTGCGCGATAACATTTCAATATCCTTCATCCCTCGGAATCATTAACCCGGCTACAAGTGCCGCAGTACTTACCGATCCCGCAAACGGCGGCAACACGCTTGCGATCGCGTGTCAAAAAGACATTCCGCGTATCCCGCTTCCGGAGGAAAAAATCGAAACAAGGATCATTCCAAACTCGACCAATGCGTCAAGCGTGTCAGCGAAGCTCTATCATTCCGCATCAGCGAAAGATGGTTTACCCATGGATGCCCTTATTTTCCGCAATCCGAAAATCCGTATGGACATCTTCATCTCGGGATTCGGCGACTCGTTTAATCAAATCATTCGTAGCCTCAGGATCCTCTAAGGTCTCCATCGTTTCACCTCATTTAACGAAACTTTGATATAATGAAGACGGATGTTAGGGGTGTGGTGAAACGGTATCACAGAGGTCTCCAATCCCGATGGAGCAGGGCCATGATGCAACGGTAGCATGAGGGTCTCCAATCCCGCAAAAATTGGAGTTGAAATAGGGCTGTAGTTAAATGGCATAACAGAGGTCTCCAAAACCTCTATTGGGGGTTCGATTCCCTCCAGCCCTGCAAATTTTTACGGGACAAATCCTGGTGGCCCTGCCCTATCGGGACGAATCGGGGCGGACCTGCAGAAAGAGAAATTGAGGCCCGCCGGTCTGACGAGAGCACTTCTCTCTATTGTTGACAGTACAATTGTATTATTGTATAATAATACTATATGAACTGGGTGACAACCAATATCCGCTTACCCGAAGACTTGTATCGGGAACTTAAAATGCAAGCCGCCCAATCGCGAAAAAGCATGGCGGCGCTTATTAGGGAAAAAATCACTACCAAAAAATCGACTGCTGTTGCGTCGACGCTTTTGGAAGAGTTCGATGAACTAGGTAGAGAAATCACCAAACAAACTAAAGGAAAAAATCTCACAGCAACCCTGCTCAAAAGCCGGTATTCACATATATGATTGTCGTCGATGCATCTGTTGGTATCAAATGGCTAAAAACAGATGAAAAAGGCGCAGAGGCTGCGCGCGAAATATTCCGTGACAACATCGAAAAACGATCAAGCATTATCGTTCCTTCATTGTTTTTTCTTGAAATTGCCAATGTATTGGCGCTCACTAAGAAAGTTACTAGAGCAATGCTGAAAAGGCGGATCCAATTCTTAAATAAGTCCGGACTTACCGTACATAGCTTCAGCAAAACAAATCTCGAGGAGGCAGCGATACTCGCAAAGCAATATTCGACCACAGTCTATGACATGCTATATGCCGTTATCGCAAAAGAATTGGGCTGTCAATTCATTACCGCCGATGAACGATTTGTGGAAAAAACGCATTTTCCGTTTGTGAAGTTACTTCGTACAGACAATGCTTGATTTAGCCTGCGTGAGGCGAACGAGGAGTCTGCGAGAAAATAGGTTCGAACTTTTCCATACATCACTGTACAATACAAAAACAAACCGGCCGTGCGGCCGGTCTGTTATATGTTTCCGTTTTGAATCCGTCAATCTTTACTAATCGACACCCAGTCGATATCGAAATGCCTTTCTTCAGGAATCAATATCCGTTGGATGTAGTTAGGATATTGAGACGGCTTGTACGCTTGATTGTCAAGCCACACCTCAAGCCCCATGTTCTGCATGGTCGTCACACCAGCATAGAGCTGGGCTACACCTGTCTGGGTACCGTTCACATAATAGGTGACACTCTGGTTACCCGACACATCCTGTGACCACACAAACTTAAAGGTATTCCAGTCGTTGATGTTGATGCCGGTAACCGGATTAACATAGACAGGAAACGCTCCTTTTGTAACCATCATCGTCATGCCCTGGAGAATCTCACTGTCGTTTGACACCCAGCTAAACCCAACGCCATCATAGATTGCAAATGGGTTCGGCGCCCCCTGGCTAAATGGATTGCTCCAAAGCCAAACACCTCCAGTGCCTTTCGCGCCACCAGACCCATCGATATGAAAGTTGGGTCCGAACTTGAGATGAGTCTCCACCACCACGTCGTGTCCCGGCGTCGGATTCCATGGACCCGGATACGCTTGCCCACCGTACACTGGATCACCATCCGCCCCGTCTATCCCTTCGGATAAGTTGGCATTGGTGTAATTGGCTGTTGTGGTGGTCGGGTACCCTGTGAGCCGCACTGCCTCATAACTTTCGCCGTCTTCCTGACGATATATCTGCACACAGGTCTGCAGCTCGCAATTATGCTCTCCCCTCACCCTGGCCGGATCTCCATTGGGAAGCGTCCCCTGCCCATCGATCCACCAGTACGAGCCTTCTTCAGGCTGAAGTATGGTCTTCTCCTTATTGAAATTGTCAAACACCAGCGTCCCCGGCTCAAACCGGTTTGGCGCCGCCAGTGCCTTTGGAGAGAAGCATCCCAGAACGACGAGCAACACTGCTCCCGCCAAGAGTCCTCCTAAATATCTTTTCATAAAATTCTTTCTCCTTTCTCTTTTTCTATCGTACCCTGATGAAAGGATTGGTTGTCAAGAGGCGAAGTCACAGGAAGGTTGCGCCAGGATGGTAAAATATAGTCCAATATGATATCTGTAGACACTCTACCTGAAGCATTACATAGGCCCGAAGTGCCCCTCCTCGATAACCAAGAATATAACTTGCTGGATGTCGTCGATCTGCCGGAAGATACATTACACCAGATACAAGGCGATATCGCAGCCCAAGGGGGACGATTGTTTGTGGCTGTACATCCCTTTTGGAATTCGTATCCCAGCCAGATAGACAGAAGGCTCCCCGACAATCCCCGCATACTGTGGTGGAACGATGTAACACAAGCCCTGGCATCACAAAATCAAGAACGAGTTATCAGAATCATCACCAATGCCGATCGTAATATATTTTATAGACCTGAGCTCAACATTACCTATAACAAATATTTGACGGAGCTCGTGCGGACAGTTCAAAGACAAAAGCTACTCGTACTGGCCGAGGTAGAAGAGAAGCGTCAGATGACGATACGCATATTCAGAGGCCTTGGCTATAACGGAATGATTGTCTACTATGATACGTATGCATCCCGTCCTTCGCCCGCCGAACCGAGGTCTCAAGGATTCACAGGGGTCACCGACAATTTGATCCTTCTAGAAAGTTCGAGTCTGGTGGTGGGAGGTTCGAACATTATCTGGAGAACGTATGATGACAGCCCAAAAGCATATCGCCAACGTGTTTCCGGTAAGCCCATGGTCATCAGTGATAGTGACGAGGCCTATTCTGTCATGAACGACTGCGTATTCGGATTTATAAGAGGCGTCTCAATACGATTTGACGAATGGCGAAAATTCGCCGATGACATTATACTCCCGGAGATTATCTTGTCTCCTGTCAGCTGGCCTCAACCCTACCCCAATATGCCACGTCCTTAGGGATGGCTGCCTTATTCTCTCGGTGTAGGCGGTTAAGGAAGATCTAGTCTTGGGGCAGCATCTCTGGGCATAATGTCCCAAACAATAGCTCCTTGAGGCAATACATCAAAGAGAGTCTTCCTGTTTATTCCAACTTCTCCTAATACCCGAAGGTATTCTTTGACCTCTGTTACTTGGCAACCTACGAAACCTACGTAAAGGTATCTTACCCCATCTTCACTGCGAATTCCTGTATCTCCAAACCCAGTGATAACTACCCCATCATCACTCGCAAAACATTCAAGAGGATGCCGTGGAATCTTTTCCTCTATATTGTCGATATCCTCTGCTGTCAACTCGGGTAGTCGTAAAGTATCTCTCCTGATCAATGGCTGGAGAACTTCTTTTTTTCTCACTATAGAGGGTAATT
>Ga0154660_137_pt2 | contig 16197 bp, 13 predicted proteins | sample Rifle2008BG13ft_FD_116089 | JGI IMG/M metagenome (GOLD analysis project Ga0154660, IMG submission 116089) | Candidatus Gottesmanbacteria bacterium RBG_13_45_10
CAAACAGCACCCACTCGCCTTTTACCTTACTTAATCCAAAATTCCTTTGGGCGGCAAAATCATGATTCAAACGATGTTGGATAATTTTTGCTTTATACGTTGAGGCGATTGAAATAGTTTTATCCGTTGAATAATCATCAATAATGATAATTTCATCGCTCCAAGCGAGACTTTGAAGCGTCTGTTCAATCGAGCCAGCGTTATTGTGGGTAAGAACGACAACACTTATCATATATTTCTTCCTCATTCTACCATGCACCAATCAGCTATTACACGACTACGCACTTCTTCGTGAATAGGAATGAGTACGTTTTCTTTTACATGCCATGCATAAATTCGATCAACCGGTATTCGATGATACCCTGCATGATCGTTACATACGAAATATGCAAGATTCTTCATATCATATGCAACAACAGGAAATTGTGACATATGAGCATAGCCTCTGTATAGCGCTAACGGTGCTGAACCGGAAAGTGCAAAAACGTTATAATAAACCGAACCGTCACCTACAAAATATAGTGCTGCAGGACCTGATGTACGAGATACTTCTTTATCGACTACATCCCAACTTTTCCGTATTACCGTGTCGGAGCGATACGTCAATTGTTCAGTCAATATCCGCCAGGATGCACATATATTAAGTAAAACGATAAGTATGGTAAGTGTCACGGCTATAAAGGAATTTCGGATTTTGACAATAATCCACGTAAGAAACAATACAAATCCGACTCCCGAAATTGCCTGAAATCGATGGCTTACACCAAATACTAAACGGGGCTGAAATAACCAATTGGATACGTAAAATCCTAATATCCATATCAGTAATAATCCAAGCAATTGTCTTGTTCGCCTCGTGAGGCGTGCATATACGATATAAACTACGGAAAAAATAACCAAGCCCAATCCCATATATGCCTGCCATCGGGAATGGACACCAACCGTCCCCTCTTCCGGCAAATGGATGATCCATCCGACAATCATATAAAAAAGCGAATTGAAGAAGTTTCCGGCATACATGAGCCCTGAAACTAACACAGTCGGCTTAAACCAGTGTTGAGAAACAAAATGCACTATTTGCATGTCGCTGATAATCGGCCAGCTGATTTTGATGCATATCGGTAACACAAGTAAACTTATTCCGTATATCCAATAAAATTTTTTCATTAATCGCTTACGTAGCGCACTCTTTGACTCCATCCAGACGGTATATTGTAAAAGCGGGATAAACCACAAAACACGCCACACATCTGAAATACATGCTATAAGTAGCAGAGTAATTGCCGTAATACAAAGCGGTATCGATGTGTTTCTCAAATATGAAATCCAGTAGTGGAATCCTAAGGAGAGGAAAATGACGACGACGAGACTCACATACGCACTCGTCCAGGTAGCAGCATCCATACCGATGACGGTTGTAGCAAATAAAATACCCGCAACAACACCGGCTTTTCGGGATCGAAACAGTGTTGCTCCAAACCTGGCTACGGATAACGCAGCAAAAAACCGCAAAACCAATCCCATGCGTTGCCATAAAAAAACATTATCGTTCAGTAGTCTGCCCAAAAAAAAGTATTCGAAGTTCGCCGCAGGGTGCATCCAGCCGTTAAGCAATGATGCCGGCTGATATATGCCGTACCAAACTGACATCCAATCGTCCTTCCAGAATCCGAATTGCAGGCTTGTATGGAGTGTAATGAGAACTAGGACGGTAAGAAGCAAAACATAGCGTGCCCATGTCATTAATTTCATAGACCATCGCATGGCTCCATTCTGTCACACGCTTGAAGTAGGTCGCGCCTTTGGTTAGACTACGTGGAAATATGACGCAAAAAGTATTTCTTGCAGTATTATTTCTCTATGTTCTGGGATTTTCGCTTCACGCGCTCTATCTTCACAAAACAGTGTATGGCGACGGAATCTATTATTATTCGTGGATGCGTTCGATCCTTGTCGATCGTGATATCAATTTCAGCAATGAGTATTCCTACTTTCACGCGTCACAACCTACTACACCGCTTGCTATCCCCGGCAATAAATATTCGATCGGCCCCGCTGTCCTTTGGGCCCCGTGGTTTTTATGGACACATATCCTCGTTCGCGGTTCCGGATATGAATTTCCATATCAGTTCATCGTCGGGTTATCAAGCGTTTTGTACGGGATATTCGGGCTCGTTTTGCTATATGGAATTCTCAATAAATACTTCGGTCGGTTACCGAGCCTTGCGGGAGTAGTGGCAATTGCAGGAGCTACGAATCTCTTGTTCTACGGATCGCTTGATACCGTCAATTCGCACGCGGTGTCATTTTTCGCAGCAGCTCTCTTTCTCACATTTCTTTTTCAAAAACCCAAAAATTGGCTGCTGATTGGAGCGTCGCTTGGACTTTGTGCCCTTGTTCGTACACAAGATTTAGCGTATGGGGCACTCCTTGTTCCAAATTTCATAAGGACTCGCCTTGGTGGACTTCGATTTCAAGGCGAGGCCTTGAAAAAAATTGTAATGGTCTTTTGCGGCCTTCTCATCGCCTTTCTCCCCCAACTTGTCGCGTGGCAGCTGCTGTATGGAAAATTCTGGATAAGTCCGTACCTAGGGACGCTTGAGGGATTTGATTTTCTGCACCCGCATATCGTGGGCGTTCTGTTTTCTCTTCAAAACGGCCTCATCCTCTGGACGCCTATCGTTGCCATCGGGTTTGTCGGCTTATGGTTAAAAAGCAAGTTGTTCCCAGCCAAACTCATGGCTCTCATCGTTCTTCTGCAATTGTTTGTCATCGCAAGCTGGAGCACGTGGTGGCAAGGAGCATCTTACAGCGGACGGATGTTCGTAAGTTCGCTGCCTCTCGTCGCCATCGGCTTATCCAACTTTTTCACAAAAATCTTCGGCCTCAGGTTCCGGGCGCTCATCCTATTTGCCGCAATTATCATCCCGTTGAGTCTTATTAATCTATTACTAATCGTCTTCTTTCTATTGAAACAGACGTAAAGGAGTACCCATCTCAATAAATCAAAATTGCGTCTCCAACAATAGTTTTTAACTTGCTTTTGGAATACTTCGGGTCAAGATTGTATCCGCAGTAATACCAGTTAGACAAGCTGATTGCAGTAAACGAGGCACCCGAGTTTCCAGGATAATTAATTTCATGGAATGCGCAGATATCCTCATATTTATGGCTTCCATACGCGAAATTACTCACAAGCCCGTACGCATCGCCGTTGTCCCGACCGAAGTAAGAAAATGAAATGTGACCAGGATGCACCATATCTTTATATCGTGCTAAATCCGGCAATGATTGCCCCCAATCCATATTGGCATCCATGAACTTCGTATAGCTTGTATTACGACTCACTATCTCATTCTTGAACGCAATAAAGTGCGGATAATAGGAAAGCGTTCCCTGAACATGCCAAAGACAAAGTAGGATAAGGAGAATCCTCGCGAGCGTGCTATTGAAATGCCGCAAGGATGAAGCTGCAATAACTACGACAAACGGATACAGCGGCAACATATAGCGATTCCACGGTTGCATGTGACTCATAGAACCAACCAGGAGAATGGCAGCGACAGGCACTCCGAAGATAAGAATGGATTGTCGATTTATTTTATCTGATAAACCGAGCCAAAACCCAACGATAAAAAGGAGGAGAAGCGGCAGAGAGGATTTTAATACCACCGTAGCCACCATAAAATACGAATGGACGTTGGCATAAAAAGTACCCAGGAAAAATGTCTTCTGAGGTTGGGTCGATCGAATAACCGTGTTTTTAAGTACGGCAATATAGTCTCCGAGGGGAATCGGTTGCGTTTGAAAAAATCTGATAGTGTTTATTACGAGTTGACTACCAGAAGTTTGGGTAAGACGTACCGATAATCTCTGGCTATTCCCCCCCGGAGCGATAACGACGTTGGATTTGAAAAAATACGTCGCCCATATGACCAAAAGAGATATACATATGGCGAACGATAAGGGTATTCTCCGTTGCCAAAACCATGGTGCACATTTCTTTTTAAGAAACAGCAAGGACAGAGTTAGCGCGCTCACAAAAAAATACGGCAACACGGAGATCTTTGACGACGCCATAAGCCCGGCAAGTACGCCGAAAACCATAAAATTCGTCTTCGTCGGCTTAGCAAGTAATCGGACAAATACCATGTATGTTAAAAAGAAAAATAGCGTGACCCCAATATCCTGCGTCACATAATGACTGTGCGCGAGAGTATTGGGCTCAAAAACAAACAAGAGAAGAGCAAAGAGCGCTGCCTCTCTGCCCACATATTTCTTTGCAAACCAAAAAACGCTAACGCAGAGGAATATGCCCAGGATGACTATAACCAACCGTGCCGGCAGCATTTGAATGTTCGGGTATGGCGAATGGATCATTTTCTCAACACCCAACACGAGCGGCACGACCGCCAATTCGCGGATAAGAGGAGGATTATTGGTATCGATAACGAATGTGTGGGCAAGGAGTGCGTTTTTCCCTTCTTGAATATGCACGATCTCATCAAACGTCAGGGATTCTCGTAAGGAGCTTGCTACCGACAACCCGGCAAACAGGATAAGGAGGATCCCGACAAATACAACAGTGAAACGTTTGCGTATCATGAAAGTAATGAATGATAAAGCGTTGCTAATTTTTTGGCTCCGATTTTTATGTCATGCACGGTTTGCGCCCGCTTCCTTGCCTTCGTGCCATACGCCGCGCGAAGACGGGAGTTAAGGATATACCGCTTGAGTGCTTCCGCAATCCCCAACGCGTCTCCTGGTTCCACCAATACGCCTGCGCTATCAATGTTTTCAGGAATTCCGCCGGTTTTGGTGGTGACAATAGGAAGTCCAGCGGCCTGCGCTTCAAGAAGTGCCGTACAATATTGTTCATCGTATGTTGGAGTTGGTACACTCGGAGCAACAAAAATATCCGATGACTCATAGACGTCGGGCATTTTGTCGTACGGTACCTGTCGATGCCGTACATGGCCGGAAAGACCAAGCGCATTTTCAACCCGCGCCATGTGATCATTTTCTGACCCGTTTCCGACAAATGTAAAGGTAAGTTCGTAGTCTTTAAGTTTTGTATCTCCCAACAGAATGGAGGCCGCCTGAAGGATATCAAAAACTCCTTTATATTCCTCGAGCCGACCTGCAAATACTATTGTTATCTTTCTAAGTGAGGGCGCAAACCTGCGACGCTGAGTTTCTCCTGAAGGACGAAACCGTTTGGTGTCGACAAAATGCGAAATTACGGTGATTTTTTTTGGATCGGCACCCTCGAGCAACAACGCATCTTTCGTTTTATTGGTGAGTGCGATAATATGGTCAAGCTCTTCTCTGGCCCTCTTTTTGAACACTTTTCTTCCTCGTATTCCTTCGTTGTTAAACGGTATATTCTCTAAAACTGTGGCGATAACCTTACCAACATATCCTTTCTTTTTTGCATCCAGACACTGCTGCGTATAACGAAAGTACGTTTCTGCTGTATGTACCAGATCGAAGCCCTTCAACCTTTCTTCCAAACCAAAAAGGTAATGCGCATCAACAAAAAGTCTGTTAAGAATCGGTCTCGCGAAGCGAGATCCTGCCCCGCAGGACACATCCATGGGACTTGGGAGCTTCACGACCGGAAAGGCAAAATGATCATGGTAGGGGAAAAGTGATCCAAACGCAGTGATGTCAAAATCTTTGACTAACGGCTCAAAAAACTGCATCTCATATTTGTTGAGAAATTTTCCGCGTACTATCGCGATTTTGGGCTTCATATGCTCGGTACAATTGTCGGATGATTCGTTTTCCAGATGGTCATTGCCCCGTTGGCAATATATTGAAAATATCCGTACTGTTCAAACGAGTCCGGTTTGTCTGTTATTATATACGATGGCTTTGTGTTTCGTAACTTCGTGTAATCTAGCTTGTCACCCTCCTCGTTTGTAAATCTCGGCGTGTATGTAGGCATCCAGCCGTAATAAAAATTGAGGACCGGAATCGATTCCCGCGCGAGAAACGGCTGGGCGCAGCAGCTAAAATCTACAACATAAAAATCCGACGGGTCCCGTTGGCGAAGCGTGTGTACAATATCTGATTCTTGCCTTCGAAACGGCTCAAACGCATCACGCATGGTCGAAGTAGCTACCACATACGTCCATACTATACTTGCGGCGCATAGGCCATAAACCACATACTTTCTTTTTCCGTTCATGTCCCATTTCTCTAAACAAAAACAGATAGTAAGGAGTATCGGAACCACGAGGAACCCAACAATACGCTGCGGCACCCGAAAGGAATTAGTGACAGGAAGTATATGGAATACCCAGTAAAACGGAGAATACGGACATTTTAACGCCAGATACAGCGCGCCTGCTAGTATCAAGACGAGCGCATAGCGGACTTCCCGTTTTTTCCACACTCGGTGTAGCGTAGCCAAAAAAATAAACGGCACGATGCTGATGAATGCAAAATATTCATACCAGTTAAAATAAAATCCCAAATGCCGCTGGAAGAATGGCCGGTCAAAAAACGCCACGCGCCATGGGATGATGTATGACAAGGGCAACAGCCACGCATGGAGCGAACCTGCATATGGATCGATGACCCATGGACGTTTGAAATATGGCGCCACGTACACAAGATACGGTAACAACTTCGGAGAAGAAAATAATAGAAAAAATCCGTAAATGGTTATGGTTTCCTTAATACTTTGTTTCCAAGAACGCTCATGGCGCAAGATTTTATAGAGCGACAAACACACGTACAATACGCTTAATAGCCACGGAGAATATACGTCCGATGACAAATACATAATCGCATAGATAATTCCTACACACGCCATATGAACGCTTGTTGGACTAGGCATAAAAAATAAATAGAAGATGTAGGGCGTCACCGCATAGGACCCAAATCGTTCAATGTGCCCGCTGGTGACCAGTGCCGCAAATGCACCGGATAACTCATACAACATAGCTCCCCACGCAGAAATCCATGGCTTGATACGCAAAGATCGAAGAAATAGCCACATGGTACACCCCGCGACCATCATCGATACTCCGATGAGCACTTTTAATCCGGTCTCTGGGCCAAAGAGGAGGAAAATCGGTATGTACCAGGGGCTCAATATGATCGATGTCGGATCACCGGGAGGATAGATTCCAAGCCCTATGTAGTTGTTCCATGCAAAATAATGTACCGGATCTTTAATGGCCCGTATGGCATACCCCACCCACGGTACAATTAATTTGTAATCCGTGTCGAAACGAAACGAAAGATTGTTTGTGGCGACTGCAAGCGGAATTAGACACGCAAGCGCTACTATGAAAACAGGAAGATAGCTACTAATTTTTCGAACCATCACGTATTGTGCGAAGGACAGCTTCCCCGAATTTTTTCCAGGAATAGGCGCGAGATCGTATTATACCCTTTTGACTGAATGTTGTGCGAAGGTTTTCATCGCTTGCGAGTTGCTCCATTGCCCCTGCTATCTCGTCCATGGAATGCGGATCAACAAGAAGCCCTGCGTTTCCGATAATTTCCGGCATTGCCGATGCGGTAGACCCGATAACCGGACACCCAGAAGCGAACGCCTCCACAACTGGAAGACAAAATCCTTCGTGAAGCGACGGGGAGACAAGTGCCGTTGCTCCTCGATAATACGTTGCAAGCTCGCTGTCGGGTACAAACCCAAGCTGCCGGACACTATGCTCAAGGTGATATCGTGCAATCGTTTCGTCAATCTCTCTGTCTCTCCAAAAATCACCGCCGATAAGGAAAAGGTCGTATGGCTTCTTTTGCATTTTGCAAAATAATGCAAATGCGCGAAGAATCGTCGGCACATTTTTCCCTGGCTTGAGCGCTCCGACAAAAAGAAAATACGGCTTCTTTCCGACAAACCGTTTGCCTCTGTGAGAAAAAGCGCTATCAACACCCGGATATGCGACGGTGATTTTGCTCTCATCAACATGATAACGCTTCTTGAGATCGTCTGACACTGCATGCGAAATGGTCACTATCCTATCTGATCGGGCAACCAGATCCGCTGTTTGCTTTTTCAATTTTTCGTATGATCCTGGATATGACTTTGGTGTATGCAGAAATCCGATATCGTAAACAAAACCGATCTTATGTGCCGTCGTTTTAGGTAATGCTTGCGATAATCCTAAAAATACGTCAACCGGGTGCACCTGCATTTCCAAAGGCAGCCGTACGGAAAACCATCCCACCGTCGGATGCAACACCTTGTCGATCATCCGGGGGCCAAACGCATCCATCAATTGTTGATCAATGCGAGTAAAGCTGTACAGATAATAGATATTATCTTTATCCAACGCGCCCAGCTGGCGTAACAAATTATACGTGACCCTATACACGCCAACTTTTAGTCGATTATCGCGAATGGATAATGCTCCCGCATCAACGCCGATTTTCATAAAAATATTTTATATACTTTCTTATCCCATCCAGTATGCCCAATGTCGGAGTCACCATCGACCGCACACTCACTTCGCGCCCAAATCCAAACATACAGCGTAGCGCCCATTCTGTTTTCGTAAATAAAAATACTGGGAGTAAAAATTTCGGTCGGTGCTTGAGAAAAAAATACGTCTCATTACTAAAAAAATCAAAACACCATTGGATCCGCCCTTCACTTTTTCTCGCTCCTCCAGTTTCTTCTCGCAAATGCTCCACTTCCGCTTTCGGTTCAAAAATAATTTTGTATCCCATTTTCTTCGCGCGAAGAGACAAATCAGACTCAAAACGGAGCGCATTTCCGGTAAATTGCTCATCAGCTCCACCGAGCTTTTTATAGATATCTTTTCTCCAACAGGTGTTACATCCGATCACCGTATCAACTTCCTGTCGGATTGTCGAAGAATACCCATCGGAAAACCGGCCAAGCCAATTGATGCGCCCAGTATCTCGCCGGTTGGGCTCAACAGGTTGATCTTTCGTCACAGCTCTCCCGACCGTCGCCGCAACCTTAGGATCTTTGAAATTTTTCAAGTGGTTTGCTATCAATCCTGGTTTGACTACCACATCGTCGTCTAGAAACAATACATACTCGCCTTTGGCGGACAACACCCCGACGTTCATTGCGTGCGTCGTACTGGGCTTTGGAAGATATATATAATGAAGCGTTAGTCCCAATTTCCTACCTATCCGCCTCATTTCCTCCTTATTTTGCCCCTCTTGCTCAACAATAACAACCTCACTCTGCGAATTAACCCCTGAGGAAATACTCTTAAGTAGCCTCAATAAACTCGTTTTTCGTTTATATGAGGGAATAACAACAGATACTTGCTTTACCATAATATTGTATTAGGCATCTTTGTCATTGAGAGCATTTCGTAGAACCGTTTCGTTCAGTTTTTCCCGCAGCTCGCGAGGTGCAAAGGAATGAATCTTTCTAAAATTGCCGTCTTCTTTTACAAAAACCATGTCAACAGAAGCGAGCGCATAATCTATCGGGCGATTATAACCACCAAATATGTCGTAAACAACAAATCCATGCTTTTTCATATAGCTCACTATATCGAAAAATTGAGGTCCATTTATATGAAATTGAAAGAAATGCACCTCAAGTATAAATACTTCTGTTTTCTTGAACACTTTCTTTGCACCATCGAGGACAAAACGTTCAGCGCCCTGCACATCAACCTTAATCAGATAAGGTCCATTTAGATGCTTTTCTTTACACAACGCATCAATGGTAACCACTGGAACTTTCCTAGAAACCCCGTCAACGTAGCTTCCGTCAGTCTCTTTATAGATCGAGGAACCAAAAAAATCTGGATGAACATTAATCTTCGTTGTTCCCGATCTGGGGCCCGCTGCTGCTATGACATATTCTGCTTTATATTTTGAAGATATTTGTTTCAAATCGCGCTCAAACTCACGTAAAGATTCTATCAGAAGATGCTTGGCGATAGGAAACGTTTTATATAATTCAAACGTGCCGACACCCGCGCCAACATCGATGACTGTTTTAGGCCCGAATCCTAATCTTGAAATATGAGCAAGAACTTCGGCGAGCGTTGTTCTTCTGTCTTCTCCGTGTTTTCCAGTCCTATGAACATCTAAACCGCAGAACCTAAACACGCTCTTTACTGCTTTCTTTAACAATTTCATAGGAAACAAATCATATTTTGATATATAAAGACGTTTCCTTTTTAAGATTACGGATAAATATCACGACATAAAAAAGCGAGGTACATATCTCTGTTATAACCGTTGTATAACTTGTCCCAATATATCCGTATCTCGGAATTGCGTATAAATTAATTAATATATTAATAGCAAGTGAAACTACCAACGGTAAAATTAAATATTTGGTTTTCCCAAAGGAGAGGATTATGTAGAAAAAAATGCTGTTAAGAAAGAAGAATGGTGTTGCTAAAATTAATATTTTAAACGGTTGCATACTGGAAAAAAATTTGCTTCCACCGAGAATTCTCATAATGAATGGCGTAAATGCGTAACCACAAAATATGGTGATTAAGGATAAACCAAATAGCACAATCAGAGTATCGCGCAATAAGCGCTTATATTTCTGATAATCGGAATGAGTGAAGTACTTTGACCAAAGCGGGAATATGCTTGCCATATAAAGTCCCCATAACATCAAAATATTTTCTAATAATTTATAAGATAAACCGTAGATACCGACTTCCGCAGGAGACCTCATCAACGACAACATTATGGTATCAACTTTAAAATATAGTAGGGCTAGAAAAGCACTAATACCTACTGGGATGCCCAGCTTCAATAATTTTTTGACCAAGTGGATATCTAAATAAAATCTAAACGCGAGATACTTTCTAACAAACAAAAAAGCTGCAATGAGACCGGTCAAGTTACCTATAAACACTGTTCCGATAATGAAATATAAATTCAGGTGGATTCTAGTAAACCAGAAAACCATAATAACCGTCACAAATTTCATTAATATATCCAAATAAGCTACTAAATCTAAGCTGAGTTGCGATTGCAGTATTGAAGTTCCATATGAAACCATGTTACCGACGGCAACTGCAAAGACGCCAATAATAATTGCAGTCTTCAAATAGTTCGAATATGGAAACAAAAATAGTACGATTATTGGAAAAACTATCGATAGAACGTTAAGAATAAGTTTTAAATTGAAGAAACTTGCTTTTACCAAGACAGGCTTTTCTTTATCGCTCGCGAATTCACGAACAACAATTTGATTAAAACCGATATCAGAAAGCACAGCGAAGAATGAAATGTAAGTAAAAACGAGAGTAAAGTTTCCATATCCTTCTGTCCCTAAATATCTTGTTAAGAGACTAACACTAAGAAGCGACAATAACACTGACACTCCCCTCGATCCGAATTGAGCAAACGTATTTAGAGCTATTCGTTTATATATAGAATTATTATTCATCAATGGTTAAGAGTACCATGAAATTGATATATTGACAAAATCATAATGAAATTACAATATCCAATCAAGAATTAATTGTGTACAAAAAATCTGCCCAAATTATCATCTTAATAGCTGTCTGTTTACTTCTGTACACTCCACGCGTTTTCGCTATCTCAACGTTCGTTAAATATCCCAAAAATCCAATATTAGCACCAGGTCAGAACCCCAGTATTCTTTATAAAGACGGCCAATACAAAATGTGGTACGAAGTAAACTATGGACAAGGGTGGAGAATAAATTATGCATATTCGCCAAACGGTATTAATAATTGGTTAGTACCGTATCAAACTGTTATTCCTGTAGGTACCCCCGATGGATTCGAAATGGATGAATCAAACCCGTACGTTCTCTATGATGATTCAGCTCATTTGTATAAAATATGGTACACAGGAGCAAGTTCCAACTGGGCTTTACCTATTCCAGATCGATTTAGACTAGGATACGCAACTTCTCCAGACGGCACAAATTGGACAAAATATGGATGGGTATTAAAAGGAACAGACGGAAGTTGGGATGCCGGAGGCATCGCCAGGGGAGAGTCAATTATCTACAAAGATGGACTGTATCATATGTGGTATGCGGCCACTGATACGAGCGTCTTTCGTTGGCGAATTGGATACGCTACCTCTCCAGATGGCATAAATTGGACAAGGGAAAATAATGGATTACCAGTAATAACGCCAACTGAACCTTGGGAACTTAGTCAAGTAGAATACCCCAACGTTATCTATAATAACGGGCTTTATGAAATGTTTTATGCCTCAAGCGCAGGAGACGTTACAACCCAACTAGTCTACGCTACGTCAACCGACGGCATAAATTGGACAAAGCCCCCTGATAAAAATCCACTACTTACTGGAACACCAAATAGTTACGACGGCGAATTAATGACTGGTCCATCCCCCATGCGCATGTCTGATGGGACTACGCTATTATGGTTCTCAGGAAATGTTAGCTATATCCTTCTCGCGTCAGATGGAGAGTTTCCTCCTCTAGAAACCTCCACCCCTACCCCCTCTCCCACTTCAACGCCGACGCCGACGCCGACACCTATCCCACAGGTTCCGACAAAACTAGTTATCCTCATCCCCGGCATGACGGCAAGTTGGAATTTTAATGACTTATTCAAATGCCAAGATTCAAATTCTCAGTGGTCGTTCATGCCATTCGCGCCACTGGTTTATAACCCGCTCATCAATAGTCTCAAAGCGAACGACTGGAAAACGTCAACATTTAATTATGATTGGCGAAAACGCGTAACTGACAATGCTCAACGTCTAAAAACATTCATTGATGCAAACGTACAGGCTGGCGAGAAAGTAGACGTTGTTGCCCACAGCATGGGCGGACTCGTTGCGCGAAGTTATATCGAACAGGAAGGAGCACAAAACAAAATCGATAAACTCATAACCGTCGGTACGCCCCATAAAGGCGCTGTTGATGCCTATCCTGCATGGTCTGCTGGACAAGCGTGGGGCGGAGACGTTATGTGGCGATTATACGTTACCTGGGTCGAAAGAAAGTGTGCACCGAAAACAAATCATAACGATCGCGAAGCAATTCAGCAATACGCCCCTTCCATCCAAGATACCCTGCCAATCTTCGATTATCTTATCGATAACAAAACTAACCAGACAAAACCGGTGGGGTCGATGAACGCCCAAAATACATGGCTCTTATCTTCCATATTCAAAAGTCCTTTCAACGGAACTACTGTGGGGACGCTTTCGGGTAATAACGAAAAAACAAGCCTCGCGTTTCGAGTAGATGCGCCAAATCCGCAGGAAGCAAATTTGGGATATTGGGAAGATGGAAAACCAGTCAAAACCGTTACGACAAAGGCAGGGGACAATAGGGTGCTCACGATGAGTAGCACTCTTCCTGATGCGAATAGTCAGACCATGAATGGTACTCATACCGATATAATTTCGACCAAATATGCAATTGGCAAAATTCTCGATTTTCTTGACGCGACAAACCAAATTGCCGCGATGATGGCAACGCAAAATGTAGGAAACGCTCAAGGCTCCCTAGACATCAACACCATCCCACCAAAGAAACATAAGGATTTTGATCGATTTATCAAACCGTATATCACACCTAATTCAGGTCTTTTTATCATCGCCTATCACACAAAGCTCTGGGTGATGGATCCGATGGGTAAATTCATGAAAGATACCGATGGCCTTGTTTCCTATCTTAATCCGAAAGCTGGTATGTATAAATTATTTATGTGGCCAAGTGAAAAAGACGCGCTTATTATCGTCGCACAAATTTTACCGAACAACGTAAACCTCTGGAGAGAATATCCCATCAACCACCGTTTCCCTCAAATCCGTACCCTCTGGTTTGACCCCAAACACCCGAAGGAAGATATCCTACACTAATGTTCTCTATTTTCTGTAATTAGTTCGTATAACGACTTGTTAGTTCTTGTTGTCTAGTTCTAGAACATGATAACAACTACACACACCGGATGTGTCTAGCTAACACTATTAAAGCTCTATTTCCAGAGATAATTTTTGCAGGACTTTCACAGATTCTGTTTGATGTCGCGTGAATCTTGTTTCTTTGGAGTAATGTGCGACATTAAATAGTAAATTCGCGAGATAATCTCACAATTTCCCACTTCATAACGGTAGTATATACGTAGTATATACTACGTATATATCATCTCTCGTCTGTCAACGGGGTGCACATACTGGCTGAGCATCTTAGCCTAGACCCAGTTAGTCATTATATGTTTATCTTATTTTTTAAACCTTTCCTTTATATCCATCCGTGAGTATTTCGTCCGTAATCCAATGAGACGTAAGAATTATTAGCTTTTTCATGTCCTCTATAGTTAGGACTCCTATCTTTTTTTCATAATGAGTTTCATCGTTTCCTAAATCCTTTGCGAGACCAGATGTTATTTTTATTTTTTCTGAATCGATATCATTAGCGATGAGCCATCCCAATTTATGGTCTTTTACGTATTTCGATTCCTTGCCTTTTGCTTTAATCAAAAAATCCTTAATCAAAAATTCTAGAGCCTTTCTATATCCTGGTCCACAAATTAGATCTAATTCCATTTCTTCTGCTATTTTTGCTTGTGTGCATATTTTTACAAAGTCGGGCGAAAGTTCCTCAATTTCTTTATCAAATTGTTCTGGTTTAAAGTAGGGTCGAACAAAGCTGTTCTTTAAAAATACGTAATTGTCTGACCCATAGCTTCTACTTCCTGGAGATGATGCATAGTATGCGATAAAAACAGTTTGACAATCTAACCGAGGACATCTAAATATAGCTTGCACTAAATGGCCATTTCCGTAATCACTATATGATTTGCCCAAAGCTCCGAAAAACTTTGCCTCAATTCCATGTTCACACACTGGACACCTGTCTGGATATTTATCAATAATAACCGAATCTGTTTGGCCGTTTAAATCCTGATATGATAATTTAAGCGACCTTGTATCTCTGGCCATATTTAGTTTGAGAGCACTGAGCTTGCACGTCTTGGCTGAAAACTCGGGTCTCGAACCGTAAAATCTTATAATTTTCGTTTTAAATGCAGTCCAAAGACATATTAATACAATAACCCGCATTTGCAATAGCGAGCACAGAAAGGCGTTTTTGGATTCCGCAAATCCATTTTCTCAATTTCAACGCGGAGCGGCCGAGGGAAGATATAGTACTCTAATATTGTAAGGGGAATGCCCAAAATTTGGATCGCATAATCCACTCGACCACAGGAATAATTGGTGTAAATGAGGTTAAACTCTGTATTATTATAAGCCAAAAATTTACTACAAGAGATATAATTCCTATCGCAAATCCTTCTAAAATGCTAAATGTATAACCACGTCTATTGCTCAAAAAATATATTAAAATACTTAAAGGAGTGTAAGTAATTAGCGATGAAATTACGAAAAAATCAATTAAAGGAAAGGCAAAATAATCCATCGATGGCGCACGAAGGTATCCGAGGTAGAAATACCATAATACATGGACTATCCAAATAAATAGAGGCCAAATAAGTATTTTCCACATATCATGTCTACTATAACACTAACTCTATGCATCTACATATCATGGTTTTACCCCAAACACCCCACAGAAGATATCCTCCACGAACAATCGATTAGGGCTTAGAGACAATCTAAAGCTTGAATAGTTCCTTGTTTTATATTAAACTGCCCCGTACTATGGGCGAAAGGATTATTGTCGATGGGCCATCAGGCGGCGGAAAGGGAGTTGCAGTTAGCTTTCTTAAGAACCGAGGTTTCCAAAGAGCACGAGGCTTAGCCACGCTTGACCCGGATCAACAGAGTGACCAAACTCCAGAAGCGCAACAAATACTTCGAGAAGGCGGTCTTGTGGGTAAAAATCCGATCGAACTTCTTCTTCACGCCGATGTGCGTACTCTCAGTGCAGCACTAGAAGTTCTGGACCGGGCAAGGATAGTCCAAGAAGAACATATTGCCACACTCGAAGGGGATGTTGTTATCGACGGAAGCTATATTTCTGAACAGACCACATTAATGCTCATAAACAAGATCCGATCGGAACCGACAATACAACAAATAATACGACTCCTAATTGCTTCTATGAAAGAACATCGTTTGCCGGCGACGGGCATTGTCTATGTCTATGCGACTCCCGAAGTTCTTGCCCAGCGTCGACAATCCGACCCTACTATTTCAGAGGCGGAACTTGCAATGTTTCCACAGGTATTAGGCGTCGAACTGGCCGAAGAAAAACCTTCGCAACGGTTAACAATG
>Ga0154660_133_pt12 | contig 16158 bp, 13 predicted proteins | sample Rifle2008BG13ft_FD_116089 | JGI IMG/M metagenome (GOLD analysis project Ga0154660, IMG submission 116089) | Candidatus Gottesmanbacteria bacterium RBG_13_45_10
TCTCGACAACGGCCAAAGCCTTGTTCCTACTCCCCCTGCAAAAATTACTGCTTTCATATATATTTCTTGTAGAGCTTCTCCACAACCATTCTTATTTCCCTTTTAAACCGACTGCTATCAAATCGAAGTGAATTTTTACGACACAATGCGCTATCATACCATTGTCCTGTAAAATAGTGCAACGCGTCAATAAGCGATAAAACACTCTGCTCGTGAAAAAGTATACCGGTTTTTCCGTCTTGCACTATCTCTGCAATTCCACTCTCGCGAAAGGCAATAACTGGTTTCCCGCACGCTTGAGCCTCCACTGCTACTAATCCGAAATCCTCATCTCCCGCAAATATAAATGCGCGGCAATTTTGATAATAGCCAACGAGCTCCTCATCTGTCAAATAATCATCGATAAAATAGATATTTGATTTTGACCGCGAGCGCAATCGAGATTTTTCCCATCCGTCTCCGATAACGACCAGAGGCCAACCAAGCTCATTGAACGCATCCACAACAAGATCAACACGTTTGTACCCTACGAGTCGTGAAACAACCAAAAAATAATCTGAGACAGGCGCATGAGAGACCCTTGGGGGATCGAGCGAAAATTTACGGATATCTACAGGGGGATAAATTACTTGCTCAACGCCCTTTGTATAGTATTTTCGGATGCGCTCCTCTACGTGTCTTGAGATTGCTACATAATAATCTGGTCGAGAACTCGCAATACGATCCCATTGTCGAAGTAGAGAACTAGATTTCGACAAGGCTCCCCCAGTTGCCCACTTCGGTAATCCCAGCGTGGATTCCCGGGTATAGTTACCATAACCGCTCCATAGATAGCGCGTCGGGGTCAAACAATAACAAATATGAAGCGTTGTCGGCTTCGTCAAGATTCCCTTGGCCTCAGCAGATGTAACGGAGATTACCGCATCGTAGGGATCAAACGTAAACGATTCAAACGCCATCGGGGTAAGCCACGGATACAATTCATGATGACGTTTCGCAAACGGAAAAGAAGAAAGAAACGAAGGCTTTACACGAAATACATTTGCCCATTGGGCGCGACTGGGATCATAGACAGCAGTAAAGAGAGGCGCATCCGGCCATACTTCATGAAGCGCCAACAGGACTCGTTCTGCCCCACCAAATTTATTTATTCGGTCATAAACCAATGCTATGTTCATCGTCATTATCTTTGAAAAACCTCATGATATGTCTGCAGGGTTTTTTGCGCAAGCTCTTTCCAAGTAAATCGTTCCATATGGCTCGCGATGCGTCTTTGTGCAATCGTCGAAAGAGGAGGAAGTACTGCCTCATTTGCTAGCTTTAATGAAATATCGTCAGTATCCGTTGACTCCATATACTCGGCAAGGTCACCGAGTATTTCGTGGAAAACGGGGATATCGGAACACAACACCCGACTCCCTAACGCCAATGCTTCGAGCGCTGGAAGACCAAACCCTTCCATTCGCGACGGCAATACTAATGCTTGTGCGTGTTTGTAGAGATTATTCAATGTGGTATCGTTTACATTTTGAAGTATTTGCACACGATTGGATAATTTCATTTTCGCGAGCTCTCCCCGTAGTCTCCGATAAAATAAATCGTCTTTTCCTACTATCACAAGCGGCAACCTGTGGCTACTTGTCTCTACATACTTTTTGTAACCTTCAAGGAACGTCTCCATATTCTTGTGAGGATACACGTTTCCCACATAGAGAAAATATCTTCCCTCAATGATAGGCTTATGTTGGTCCGTGTTTCCCAAGGATGAAACGATATCCGGATCAACACTTTCATACGTAACTGAAACCTTGTCAGGTGACACACCTAAAAATGTAACAATATCATTTTTAATTGCATGAGAAACAGTAAGAATGTGACTGGCACGCCGCACACCAACGGTCAGTATGAATAAATATCCTAAACGCCGAACCTTATACATGGCCATGGGTAATGTACTCGCTTTACCGGTATTAAAATGGAGTATCGTTAAATCGTGAATCGTAAGAATATATTTTCTCGGATAGAAAATGGGCGCAGCAAAATATGGAACGTGCAAAACGTCAAGGTGTTCCCTCATCAATATCCAAGGCATGATAATCTGTTCTGAAAACGTGTGCCACCGCGTATTTGCAATTCTTTTTTTCCACCGTGAATTTGGTGCTTCAAATGTTCGAAAATCCCCCTCACGCAAAAAAACGATAAACTGATTTTCTTTATCCAAAACAGACAACTCTCGGATGAGATTCCGAATATATCTCCCAACACCGGTTTCCCCAATAAGTCTCGCGTCTATGCCGATTTTCATAGGATAATCTTACTCTCTATAATCCCACCGTATCTAATACCCTTATCCGTACACTCAATACGAATAAAATAATACGGGTAACTACCAGCGGATATTTGTGGGTATAGTGTTTTTTATAAAATGTTTGCATGGTTTCATAAAAATACCGCTTCGTCTGTTGGCGAAGTTTTTTATTCTGGTGTGCTCTGCCACTTTGTTTTTTGTGATGGAGAATGGAAACCTCTGGGCAAAACCAAATCTCCCATCCTTTATTTTTTATTCTGTATGCCCAATCTAAATCTTCTCCATACATAAAGTAATCTTCATCGAGAAATCCAACGTGCCGAATCACATCTTTACGGGTGAGGAAAAACGCGCCACTTGGACTATCGATCTGGTGAGGTTTCGTAAAATCTGCGTATCCCATATGGTATCGGGCAAAAATTGGCGAATGCGGCAATACCATCTCTAATCCCAAAAAATACGTTATCGCAGCCCAGGGAGTTGGAAACCCTCGATGACAAGCGGGATCCATGGTACCGTCGGGTAATTCGACTCGACACGTAGCCACAGCGGCTTTTGGATGTACGTTTAAAAATTGAAGCATTGTCTGTATTACGTGCGACCGAACTTCTGTATCAGAGTTTAGGAGCAAAATGAATTGTCCTTTTGCCAAACGAACGCCCTGATTATTGGCCGCAGCAAACCCAATATTTCTACTATTTGCTACATAGACAAGCTGTTTATAGAAAGGTGTGTTGCTTTTTTTGAAACTCCGAAGCAGCTCCCTGCTCCCATCGGTTGATGCGTTGTCAACGACTATGACTTCCCACTCGTCCTTGGTGGTTTTTGCTTTGACAAGCGAAGACAGACACTCCCCAAGAAGCTCTTTCGTATTGTAATTAACGATAATAATAGATAATTTAGCGCCCTTCATATGCCGTTGCCCACACCCGTTCAAGTAAACCCGCAATACGATCCCAGGAATATTCCTTCTCTATACGCTGTCGGGCATTGCGTTGTATGACGTTTCGTGTTTTTGCATCGCTCATTATTCGTGAAATCGATGTCACGATATGGGAAACGTCATCTGCAATCAGCAATTCCTTCCCATGCTGCACATGGAGCCCCCTGGCCCCAAGCGTTGTTGTCACCACCGATAATCCGCTCGCCATTGCTTCCAGAATTTTGTATTTCGTACCGCCCCCCACGCGGATAGGCGCAAGCATGATATCTGTCTTGTTTAGTTCGTCTTGAATATCATCCACGTGTTCTAAAAATATCACTGATGGCTGATTTCCAAATCCTCGGATACTGGAGGGCACGTGTCTTCCGACTATGCGAAGCCTAGCTAGTGGGTACGAACGGATTACCGCCGGCCAAACGTCCTGAAGAATATATTTCACGGCGTCTCTATTTTGAAGCCACGAAAAATTACCGACAAATAAACAGATAGGTCCTACCGTAGGATCTGCTTTTTTGGGTTTAAAGGGAAATTGAGTCAAATCCACTCCGTTTGGAACGACTGAAATATTACGAAGTCCCGATAACCCCTGTATTTTTTGTTTGTCTTCGTCAGATACGGTAATAATCTCTGTTGCCTTCTTCCAGATATTTTTTTCCCACTTCCGTAATTTATCGACATCCCACGAAAGAACCGGACGCAAAAGTCCGACTGGAATGCGTTTGACGTAACCCTCATAGACCTCATGCTCTACATTATGTTCACTTACCACAAGGGGTACATGAAAGGCAGGCATGGATGGCCATACATATCCGGGCTCAATATGCACGATATCGTACTTCTCCCGCGAAAGCGCATCGCTAATGGATCGTTTCATTTCATTATTATCGTATGTTGAAAGCAAAAACGGGTACTTTCCAACTATCGAACGAGCGAGGTATGGTAACTGCCAGGCATGACCTCGATGCACTACGGTTATCTGCTGGCAAAAAGATAGACGATGAATTTCTTTTTTCTCTTCTTCTGTTCGAATGAATGAGAACAAATGAATCGTGTGTTTTTTTGTCAATTGTTTCAAGAGATTAAAAATACGGATTTGACCACCTGAGTACAAAGGATATGGAAGTATCGCGGAAACAAAAAGTATTTTCATGTACAGTATTGTAAACACCAGTTACGGAAGAAAAGATTTACTGTGATGTCTTCGTAGCTTGATGTTGCTCTTTCGTTAAATCGATGATGGCATAGGTATCGTTTCGGACAAGAACAGTATATTTTTTGACAAGATCGCGAGTTTCGGTGTCTGAATCATGAGGCGAAACGGTAACATAATATTGCGCTCCCATCTGTATTTTTTTATCTATATCAAAGCCTATTGGCCATCCTTTACGCTTTGTCTGGTATAAAAATGTCGTATCTCCATTATACGGAGCAATCACTTTTGCGTTTTTCGGTAACAATGTATCAGCCGATTCTCCGGCTTTAATAATATCCGGCCTATTTATCCAATAATAGGTTCGGACAGTGTACCAGGAAAATGCAAGCAGGAGGAGAAGCGTACAAAGTGAGAAAGGTATACTCTGCATCGGGTTCAAAGCAATTTTTTCGCGAATAAACAACGCAAACCCTTTTGCCACAAACAGCGCGACCAATGGAATCACCAATATCTGATAATAATCATGTTGGACGTTTCCTGCTGCAAATACGGCAAAATACGCTATCCCGCCCAGAAGCCATATATAGGAAAACCATCCTTCCAGCTTTTTGCGCGCCGCTACTAATCCAATGCCAAACGGAATGAGTCCCCAATATCCCAGGATAAGCTCGGCAAGTCGCTTTGCAAAAAGCCAATAGAACCATGCGCCTTTAAAACGAATATTTCCTTTGTTTAGTAACCAGTCCGAAACTGCTATGCCCTCGGGATACTGCAATATCCAATGCCGCCACCATAAAACTGGTAACCCTCCAATGAGAAGATATAGAATGGAAAAAAGGAAAAATCGTTTTGACAATCCGGTGGTGCGGTACAAAATGTACCAGGAAGGAAAAAGCAAAAATAGAGCCATAGGTTTTACAAGGAGAGCAATAGCGGCAGCGGCGCTTGCAGCGATAAGCCATGGGTACGCATGCGTACCCATCTTCGTCAAGCAGTAAAGACTCAAGAGTGCCCAAAAGACCATAAACGTGTCTGGCAGTATCGTACGCCCATAATAGATGCTGTACGGCAAAATCGCATACATAAATGCAGAAAAAAGTCCGGTCTGTGGATCAATAAATCGCGTCACAAGAAGCCCTAATAAGATAACGCTCCCTACGGATGCCGCAATGGCAATCAATCGTAAACTTACCTCAATAGGAATCCCGGGAACAGCGTGAGATATACCAGCACCAACAATCTGATACATCGGAAATTCTACCATGCGCCAGCCTTCGGGATTGTCTTTTCCAGACTGGATATTTGACAAATCATCATAGCGGGGATGCAACGGGTCTATACCGGTTGCCAAAAAATTGCGTGCGACAGCTGCCGTATCCGCCTGTCGCCAACTGTGCCAATCTGCAAGAGGAGCATTCACGCGATAAAGACGAAGTGCTATCGCAAGAACAGCTATAGCGACAAGCAGTATTCGATAAAGAATAGAGTTATTTTTTACCATCATTTGTATCTGTGACCGGGACAGTAATAAGTTCTTTTACTACCCGACGGAGTTTATAGTTTTCAAAAATGAGAACTTCGCGGGTTGTTGTACCCACGGGATATTGAAACGCTTCATCAATGGAATTTGCTGTACGAATCGTGTATGCGTAATCATTTAATCGAAACATATGCCATAACGCATCCGTTAATCCCGTGGGAAATACCCATGCTCTTCCATACCGTATTGGCATGTTAATAAATATAAATGATTTTTCGCCGTAGAGCGGAAAAAATTGTTGACGAATCTTGAGAATGGTCTGCTGGGAAATTTCGCTCGCGCGTTGCCAGTCATTCTGTAAGCGAATAAGTTCTGTGGTATTCCAATAAAATAACCCAGCAAAAATCACAATAGCGATCGTTTTCCATATCCACCGCACGTTTAATTTCCAGAACGATTCTATACCGACCGCTATTGACAGGATAAAAAATCCCGATGCGATAAACGCATATCGCTCGGCCATACCACCTAACCCTACGTACGCCGCAAGAGCAATGGCAGTACAGATAAACCACACGAGAGACGCGGGCATTTCGCGCCATGAAACCCTTGCTTTACGAAGTATTATTCCGATCATAGCGATAGCAAAAACTGCTATACCAATCAATGGATATCGATATCCTCGTAATGACCCACGTATCATATCCATAAATTCCACTACGCGGGGACCGAAAGGAATTGCCAGAAGATAGCCAACGCCATTGGCGAATACATTTATAGGCAATGTAGATAATTTATATCCATAATCGCCACTCGGAAGGAGTGCGCCCGACCATAAGCGCAAAACCCAATACAAAGGAATGAGAATGAGTATCGGGAAGAACGTCCTGTTCGTTCGTTTATAAATAAAATACCCAACAAGATACACGATTGCTGGGGCAACCAACATGCCGTCATAAGACATCATAGACCCCAATAGGAAGACATAGGCCAAAGCGTGGAACCCTGCCGCAAATCGTATCTTCGTTGTCCACAACCGTTGCCACAAAGCGATGCTTGCATAAAGCAGTACAGCGGCAAGCAAGCTGCTCTGGCCGGATATCCAATATATATTCTCGTGATGTATCGCTAAAACGCTAAATAAAATACACAGACTCAATGCGATGATCGTGCGCACGTTAAAACGGCGCATAATGATGTAAAGAAGGCTGGTGGCACTCGCAAGCAAAACAAGAGAGAAAAAATGATACGTGCTTGCTTTTAGCCAAAAAACGGAATATAGAACAAAATACCAGAGCTTCGGTAGGGGTCGGTAGAAAAACCCTGATGCATGAGTAAAATAGCCGACGATATCTCCCATACTGCTTTGGGCAGCCCACCGTAACCACGTAAAATCGTCACCAATAAAGTACCACGATAATGTACGGAGTTGTGTCAAAATGACAAATAAGAACAAATATATGACATAGGTGACCTTGTGCCGTAATACGGTCCATATCATGCGCAGATACGCATAGGGATGTTGCCCGTCATTGCTTAAAATCCCAACAGCTATTCCCAAGAGTAACCAAAAGACAAAGGCGACTTTCGATGCTTCAAATACGTCAATAAGTATTGCATTAAATAGCAACCCAATAAGGCCAGCAAAAAATCCAATGACGAAAGACCGCTCAAGCGAAGACAGCGTGTCTTTTTTCTTGTAGAATAATATAAATGCAGTAAGAAGAATTCCTAAAAATGCAATCGTCCCAATAAGCCCGGTCTCCCCCAACATCCGAATATAGTCTCCGTCGGTAGCCACAGATAGCGTTGAAAATCCACTACCAAATAGCACATCTCTTTTAAATGCGGTAATTGCCAGTGGCCATTCTCCCTGAAGTCGTGTGGTTAGCGATATGTCGTATACCAACGCTTTTTGGATGAGAAAACTTCCTGAAATTGTCGCGATCTCCCCTGAACCAGTCGCAAGATCTTTATTACTGACTATTTCCACGGTTTTTACTTGTTTTCCGCCATTCGCTTGGGGGACATTCAAGAATTCACTCCCATGAGGCAGATTCTCTATGGCTGGCGACTGAGAGTTTTCCAGCAACGCTTTTGTTCCTTCTAATGAATCAAGCGTCCCGATTGGTTTGCCAGAAGACAAATCCACGATAACGTTGCTAAACCGAAATGTTTTGTAGAAACGCTCGGACGCCCCGCTTACGAAGTTAAGAAGAACAATACTTCCGATAATGACGGGGACGATGAGAAGTCGCTTTTTTTGCATAAATAACATACAACTCGTTGCTATGAGGTATACACCAAACGATACGCGCGAAGCAGTAAAAAGCAACAATACAAGAGATGCTACGGCGACAACCAAAAAGGCGATCTTTTGCCATATGTGCTTCACTCCAAATATTAAACTACCAAAAATTGGCAGCATCAAAACGAGAAAGGCGGCAAGATCGTAATGTCCGCCAAACGTGGAGGGGATGCGCGCCGTTGGCGGAAGACGCAGGGGGATTCCTTTGGCGAACTCCTCGTTCATCGTTAAATATGCTGGAAAGCCCAAAAATTTTTGCCCAAGTCCATAAAGGAAAACGAGCCCAGCAGTACACGCCAAAACCCAGATGATAATCCGAAGCGATGATTTGTTTTTCGTGATAGCACTGTACGCTAAAAAGAAAAACATCATGTATTCAATGCGCCGAAGGTAATGAAGTACAGCCAAATGTGGAAAAAAATCTCGCAGATGGGGACCGATAAACAAAATGCTTATGATGAGTGTTATGAGCCCTGCGCCCCAATAGAAAATAATAGGCCACGTTAGCCACGAGCGTGGTAAACGTTTTGTCCGGATTTGCATGAGTACGAATATCCCAATGGCTACCGCTGCGAAAATATCTTCTGCCCGTACATATACCCACGTGCGGATCACATGAACAAGAGGCAACTTCGGATATAGCGGAATAAATGCCAAAAAGAAGATGAGACAGATGAGTTCAAACCGTTTAGTAATCCAATCTAAGAGCCTGTTCATACGTAGATACTAAGTCATGATTACGGGTAAGAGCACCAATACCTATTGCAATATATGCTTTTGTCCGAAGCAATATTTCAAGCATCCATATTTCTATTATAGATCGATGCTTACGATAAAAATAGCGAAGCCCACGATAAATGTTGATCACTGGTTTTCTACTGCTGCCACTGCTGGCAGCTCCCGTATGAATGAACTTTGCTTCAGGATAGAAAATTATAGTATACCCTTTTTGCCTAGCCCGGTAAAGTAAATCGATTTCCTCCATATACATAAATATGCTTTCATCAAATAGCCCTATGTCTATAAATGCAGCTTTTGTCGCAATTACACACGCCCCAGATACCCAACTAACCGACAACACGCTATCCGGAGAACTCCGTGTAATTCCTATGGTATCCCCCTTGAGGAATAACATGATAAAAACGTTTATCAGAGAAAATTGAGGTCCGCAGGAAGGTTGAGGTGTCATATCTTCGTTGAATAACTTACCCCCCACGAACGCTCGTGTATGTTGTTTCGCAAACATATAGAGTTTTTCTATCGCGTTTTCCGTCACTTTAATATCAGAATTTAGGAGGAGAATAGACTCACTTTTCGCTTTATGAATCCCAATGTTATTCGCCTTACCAAAGCCAATATTTGTATTATTGAATATTTTAATTACTCGAGGATATTTTTTATTCAATAATTCCCTAGACCCATCTGTCGAACCATTGTCGACAACAATAATTTCATAGGTAAATTTTGAAGTTCTGAGTGAATCTATTATCGATCGAAGACAACGATCAAGGAGTACTTTTGTGTTAAAGTTGACAATGACGATTGAAACATCCATGAATGATTATTGAAACAGGCGGGCAAATTTAAGCGTGTAGCGTAAATCCTTAGAACGATTACGAATAAATTTTGCTGGTACTCCCCCAACGACCGTATATGGTGGAATATCTTCTGTAACCACCGCACCGGATGCGATGACCGCTCCTTTTCCAATATGCACACCGGGAAGTATTGTCACGCGAGTTCCTATTACGACATAATCATCAATAACGACAGGAGCGCCGACCTCTTTGAACTGCGGATCATCAACGTCGTGCTGCATCGTATACATTCGTACCTCTCCCGCGATCGATACGTTGTTCCCAATTGTCAAGGGTCGTTCCCTAGGATTTATAAAATCTCGCAGATATTGAAAAAATTTATTTTCCGATCCTACCCACGTACGGTAGAATCTCCCGTCCAAAAACGCATCATTTCCGATAATCGTATTATGACCAATCTCTATGCCAGAAGGTAAATTGAATCTCGCAAGCCAATGGATCGAAGAATTTCGTCCTATTTTTATGCGGAACATATGCCGATACAAAAAAAGACGCACCGTATGGCTTGGTATGAATCCTGTAAGCGTCGCTAAATACACCCAAAAATCGATAAAAAATCTCATGTCTTTCCTTTTCCAACTTCTTCAAGAACTTGCAGGGTTTCCCGAGCGGCTCGTTCCCATGTAAATTTTCTCACTTGGTTTAACCCTTCTTTTTTACGGTATTTTCCTTGCAAAAGATTGCGTTGCCTTACTGCTGCGAGTAATCCTTTTGTTATACTCGTCACGCTTTTGGGATCAACGTAAATGCCCGCCTTCCGGGCTATCTCGGGAAGACTGGATACATTACTCACCACCACCGGACACCCGTATGCCATCGCCTCAAGAACAGGAAGACCGAACCCTTCATAAAGGCTGGGGAGAGCAAAACAGAGCGCGTGTTTATAAAAAACCGGCAATTCGTTGTCCGGCACAAAATCAAGAAATTTTACTTTTTCCTCAACACCGTATCGCCTCGGTGCTTCAAGTATCTTCTCGTATAACCATCCCTTTTTCCCAATAATGACAAGCTGAATTTCTCCGAATTTCTGTCTATTTGTTAATAGAAATTGAGAAAATGCTTCGATAAGCCTACTGTAATTTTTTCTCGGCTGAATAGTACCAACAGACAGAATAAAGTGCTTGCTCAATTGATATTTATGTATGAAATCCGTATCGGTCAGTTTATCTTTTCTTGGAAGCATAGATAGTCCCGGATATGTCACTATCACCTTGTTTTCGGGCAATCCGTATGCTCTCATTATAGCATTTTTACTGTACTGGCTAATCGTGCATATCTTCTGGGATTTTACTACAGAATATTTCGTCCAATGTACTAACTGAAATAAATCTTTCTTTTTAAACATGTTTGGAAACAAGAGATAAGACGTATCCATGATAGACATAACCCTTGGCATGGAAATAAACCTCGGTACGTAATGCGTCGGAGAAAATACGACTGCCGCCTTCGGTTTATCGGTCGCGAGGGCCAACGGCAACCCTATGAATGTCCAGAGAATAGATGGACCACGCACATAATATTTCCACCAAAATGTTTCTGGCGGCATATCCCGAAGAGGTTTGCTTGTTAAATATACTCGTATCCTATGTTCCGGATTTCTCTGACGGTATAAAAGCGAATACATGTGAACCAATATCTCATACGCATACCGGCCAATGCCCACTCTGTTTCGTACGTTTGCCTCATACCCGTCAACAGCAATAATCATAGACTATGAAAAACCTGGATATACAACATGCAGCTTTTTAGCCTCTATATGCAGGAAATCTATGACGTCCTGCTTCGTCACGAGAGAATCACACAAAAACGCATCGCATTCTTTTTTCGCCTGCTCCAATCTGCGTTTCTGTACGTTGATAATTGTGTTACTGAAGCTTTTGGGATAGCGAAAAATACTTACATCATGAATGGTGGTAATTCCTCGTGCATGATGCAAAGGAGGCTGCGTCCAATCACTACTCCAGAATACATCAACGTGTCCAATAAATCGCTCAATCGACAATACATGAAGTATATTCCATAGCAAATCCAAAAGAGTCGGTGGAATCGGCAATACACAAAGTCTTACGCGCGACGAATCACAGTGAAGTGATCGATAATATGAAAGCAATTTTCCTTGTTGGCGAAGTGATGCTCCGAAGAGAACGTATGAATTGGTTTTATCCAGGTTAACGAGTTCACTGACCAATCGCCGAACATAATTGCCTACCCCTGTTCCTTCATATACGATCTGGCTGATATCAATCCCGATCCGCATGATGTAAGTATAGCGTATTTTGAGGCTTCGAAGAAATTAATATCCCTTGGGGTGCTTTTGGTGCCACGCCCAGGCGGTTTCTATGATCGAGGTTAGTTCGACGTATTTCGGCTGCCATCCGAGAAGCTGTTTGGCCTTCGTGTTATCTGCGTAAATGGCGTCCGGATCGCCCCAACGGCGTTTTGTGTATTCTATCTTTAATTTTTTGCCGGTGACCGCCTCTACCGCTTTCAGAATTTCCATGTTCGAATATCCTTTTCCTACACCCAAATTCACGGTAAGCGACATATTATTTTTGGCAATGTATTCTGCCGCCTTCAGATGCGCGTCGGCAAGATCAAGAACGTGGATATAGTCACGAATACACGTACCATCGGGTGAGTGATAGTCGTTCCCAAACACACGAAATGGTTCACCAGCGACTAATGCTTTAATCGCAACAGGGATAATATGCGTTTCCGGTGTATGATCCTCTCCAAGTGTCCCATCGGGTAACGCCCCACATGCATTAAAGTATCTGAGGCGAGCGCATCGTATGCCGTATACTTTCTCGTACCATTCAAGAATTTCCTCAAAATTCCGCTTTGAGGCGCCGTACACGGATGCGGGCGCAATTGGCGATTCTTCGGTGACCGGAAGTTTTTTCGGAAATCCGTTCACTGCACATGTTGAGGAAAAAATGATTGTTTTACAATTATGCGCTCGCATTGCCTCAAGAAGATTGAGTCCGCCGTCAATATTATTATGAAAATACTCAAAGGGTTTCTGCATTGACTCACCGGCAAGCGCAAGTGCAGCAAAGTGTATAACGGCATCGAATTGTTCTTTTTCAAATACGCTGGCAATATCCGCTTTACTGCGCAAATCGCCAATGATAAGCTTGGTATCTCCAACCGCCTCTTTATGACCGTTAACCATATTGTCAAAGATAACTGTCTCGTGATTTTTTGATCGAAGCAACCAATTGGTGATAGATCCTATGTACCCAGCTCCACCGGTAACCAAAAATCTCATACGGTTTGCCTCCTTGTAAATAGTAGCGACAGTACCGCTATCGTGAAAAAAGCGGCTGCATACCACGTGAGTCGTTCCGCGGAAAAAAACACCCATTTGGCAAACAATGGAATTGCGATCGTAAGACTCATCAATCCCGCATACACAAACCACCGCTCTTTTCGAAGAGTTAATAATATTGCCAGAATAATACAAAATCCGATATCCTGAATTTTCATTGCTTATTTATTATTGCTTATTAATTTATAATATTCAATTGTTTTTTTCAGACCCTCATCAACCGAAACAACAGGATTCCACCCGACTAGGTCATGTGCTTTTGTTATATCCGGCCGGCGGCGCGACGGATCGTCGATCGGCAACTTGGTAAATACTATTTCAGATTTCGTTGCCGTCATCAATTTAATTTTTCTGGCAAGATCGAGCATGGTATATTCTTCAGGATTCCCAAGATTCACGACCGCCCCTTCTGTTTTTTCGGAAAACATCATTGCGATGATGCCACGAACCATGTCGGATACGTAACAAAATGAGCGTGTTTGTTTACCATCCCCATATACGGTTATCGGCTTCCCTTCAAGGGCTTGGTTAATAAAGTTAGAAATGACTCTCCCGTCATCTTTTCTCATATGGGCTCCGTAGGTATTAAATATTCGGACTATTCGACCATTGACCCCGTGTTTTCGCCCGTACAGTAGGGTGATCATCTCTCCAAAACGTTTGGATTCATCATAACAGGCCCGTATTCCATTCGGATTAACGTTTCCCCAATACGTCTCTTTCTGCGGATGCTCTTTAGGATCCCCATACACTTCCGATGTGGACGTAAAAAGAAACTTAGCATGATACGCTTTTGCAAATAACAGCAGATTTCTCGTACCGATGGAATTCACAAGTGCGGTTTCTTCGTCGTATTTTTGGTAATCCGGAACCGATGCGGGAGAGGCCAAATGAAAAACGTAGTCAACACGAGATAGCACTGGCATATCTTTGGCGACATCCCAACGAATAAAGGTAAAATCAGGATTTTTTTTCAACTGTTCTATATTTTTTTCCGTTCCAGTTATAAGATTGTCAACACAAAAGACAACGTGACCTCTGCCAAGAAGTGCTTCACAGAGATTGGATCCGATAAATCCGGCGCCTCCCGTCACAACGCTCACTGGTTTTGTTGTCGATTTGCCTGTCATTTGGTTTATTGTAGCACACCTACTTCGTGCGAAAAATGACATACCGCTCCGACTCAAATGCTGTGGCAAAATGAGATCGAAAAAACTGTTCGTTTACGATATACGGAAAATCACTTTTTTTCCATTTCGGAATAAGAACGTAAGATATATCACTGGCTCTCGCTAATCCTACGTCACCCCGATATATCCGTCCAACAGGCTCTGATCTCACGTTCCAACCTAGATTTCCGAAAAAACCGAAAAAATTCTTGCGTCCCGCAAAAACAATCGGATCTATCATGTCGCGATAGGAAACGAAAACTGCATTCTTTGGAGTATTTGTGCCGATCCACGAGATAACCGGCACCATATCGCCTTCAACCAATGGAAATGCAAATTCATTTTTTATTGCAAAAAGATCAACAAATCCTGAAATCGTAAGGACAAATACTATAATAATGCTCACAAATTTTACCATCACACTCTTTTGTTTCCATAACCATATGCCAGCCGTAGCGGCAAGTATGTTTATGGGAATGATGAGAAATGATAGAAATTTCTGATCAAATCCGCGCTTCCCGTACGCGGCAAAAAAACACAATCCGATAAATAAAAGAAGAAAAGGCAACATGGTTCTCCTTCTGTCTTTGGGAATCACCAGCCACCCCAAAAGTGCGACAACTGGCAATATCCCAAGATTTGCCCACCAGTATTGAAATATGTTCCACTCCGGTATGCGACCAGCTACGTCTCCTATTTGTACACCTTGTACTACCAAAATGAGTGACCAAACACTTTTCCATCCAGGAATAAACGGCGCAAGAAATATTCCCACCACAATAAGCGCGCTAACAGAAAATGCAACCGCTTCTGACAAGCGACGTTTGAAAAGCATAAAAAATACAATAATTGCCCCCACAATCGCACTAATAGGAATATTCCAAAAAAACATGCAACCAGTAACTACGCCTAATACAGAGCTCTTAACCTTCGTAAGCTGTTTATCGTCAAATAATTTTATAAGACACATAATTAAAAATAGCCCGAGCGCGATCCCGAAGGCCAGATGCCGCTGATTGACGTAGTTGTTAAGCGTCATAAATATCGAAATGACCGATCCGTCAAATGGACCGGCGAACGGATACGTCGGCAATCTCCAAATGGTATGAACAAATGAGGTATTGAAGCCCTTTTGAAAAATGAGATACCAAAACGTCAGTGTGCTGTGGGTAATAGTTAATAAAACCGCAACCCATCCCACCAATTTCCCCTGTTTCATAAGCACTTGAGGCAAGAAATAAACCATAACCAAAAGCGATGCGAATGACAGAATGCTGAGAATATTCATGGCCCAAACGATCGGTACACCGAAATATTCCCAGAGAGCTACAAAAAAATAGAAAAAGAAGTGATAAAAAAACGGCAATCCGGATTCAAACGGCGAGGAAAGCGGAATATTATTCCCCCAAGAAAATGAACGAATAATACCCAGCGCATGTGCGAAATCAAATACGTTATTACTGCCTACAAACAATTGTCCACCTCCACCTGCTCGAAATGTTTTCATCATCAACCACGAACCGAAAATAAAAGAAAATAAAACAATTAGCATATCGCTTATGGTCAACGGCGAGCCTGATGCTTTTCTTTTAACTTTCACAAGACGCCCAACAGCGATGGATACACCAATAAACAAAATCGTTGCCCACAGAATGGGTTCACCGGTGAATGTCATGATACATGATAAAAAATAGGTTATCGGCACACCGATACCAATACCAACAATCATCTCCCCAATTATCATAAGAAGCCTGGGCAACCCTACAAACCACTTTCGTACGACGATCGAACCCAAGAAAAATAGCGAAACGAGGTAAACGGCGAGAATAAAGAAATGAAGAATCTGTTGCATATTAGTTGCTACGTCT
>Ga0154660_112_pt6 | contig 14621 bp, 13 predicted proteins | sample Rifle2008BG13ft_FD_116089 | JGI IMG/M metagenome (GOLD analysis project Ga0154660, IMG submission 116089) | Candidatus Gottesmanbacteria bacterium RBG_13_45_10
CAAAATCAACCCGGGATATGGGGCCGACGATGGAAATATCCGTGACTTGAGCGGCTTTAAAATACAGAAGCCATGAAAATACGGGAAGTATGCCGAGGAGAAATAAAGGAATTATGGTTATGACTGTTGGTTTCGGAATGAAGGGCAAAAAAGTAAGTGTTATAAGGAGACCCATCAATTGTGTGGTAAAAAAACCAATTGTTGCAGGTGCTTTTCGCGCAAGGAGTCCGCCCAAAACATCCATCGTCCCCCACATAATCATGGGAACAAAGGAGAGGAGAAGAGGAATAATAAGGTTCATGGACTGATTATCTCACATGGAATGAGGTTGGCCAGAGGGCGGCGCGGGAAAGTTCCATTCAGCACTTCGTGTGAGTGTGGTAAGCGCTACACATCAAAGAAAACTGAGGGGCCGGTGTGTGTACGATTGCAAATGCAAAGTGCGCGTGATGCGCGTGTACACTCCTGGCCTCTCTCAATAAAAGGAAGGTTATGCCGACATTTCGCGCTTTTGTGGGGCCCTTACGACGGATGAAAATCGCATAGATATGCGAGGTAAAGAAGCCACAGTGCGAAGCTAAAAGGGATAACCATCACCATCATGGTGGCGATGACCGGGGGATTCAGAGCATTGCAAATTACGCCAATTAGGATTATTGAAATCCCAATTAGCACCGCGCCAATAAAGAACTCCTCCCATTTCACTTTAATACTCCCTCGTCGCCCCTTGCGGACAGGTTTTTCCTGTTTCATGGATGGAACCCTCCAAACGAAAAAACCGCTTTTCCGTAGCGATAGGTCAAAAATTCATCGTATATCAATGTGCGATCGTGCGATTACGAAGGTGATGAATACTCTTGGAAAGAGCAGTGTATTATCTCATATTAATCAACTATAAGCCATTCTCTACAGCATCATACCCTTTTGTTCGTGCGAAGAGCGGCAGCCCACGTGGCCGCGCGTTTGAGTTCCCCTTCTTTAAGTGGTCCCTCTTTACCGCGAACGATAAAGCCCTCCGGGGGGACGACGAGGCGGCCGCCTTTTTGGGTCAGTGAGTTTCCGATTTTTGTCGCAGCATATCCCAGAATTCCCATGACCAGACGCAGTGCTTTCCCTTGGAGTTCCGGTTCAAAACGCGTATCGAATGCGGCCACACCCACACCGCTTAGCCCGTTTTGGGGAATATCGGTAAAGAAATCATATACCGAGGACGTGGCTCTCCCTCCCTGTGTCGGCGAGCCGACAACGAGAAGATCGAGGGACTGAAGATCCGAAAGTTTCGCTTCACGGGCCTGCACCAACTTCACGGTGTCCGATTTTCCAAACCCACCCGCAATCGCTTTGGCAATTTCTTTGGTATTGCCATACATGGAATCATAAACGACTAATATGTTCATAGGAAACGGATTCATCCAAAGTATAATACGTTTAGGGAGTTGGGGCAAAAATGAAATCTATTGCAAATGAAAAGGCGAATGAGTATACTATGGACCATTAGAACAATATAATCGCAGATTTTCCAATATCGATATGTCACAACTAGAAGCGCCAAAATTTTTTGAACCAAAAGACAAAGGTCTTGATCCAGCCACATTAGAAGCAAAATACGGCCGGTTTTGGATCGTAGCGACAAACTGTGGTGCAGCCCGGGACATAAGAACACCAGAGGGGCGAGATGAATTACGCGCTGATATAACGAGGTTATGTAATCAAATCCTCGATATTGCGAAGCAGAATGGTATTGAAGTAACACGAGTCAAAACACAGACCAACCTCCCGATCTCTAGCACCTATGCCACCAAGATATTAGACCCTCATGACGGCGAAGGATGGGACGTCGCCCGAAGAGAAGCGGGACTGCTTCGACATGGGGAGAGAACGGTAGACTTATTAAGATTGGTCGAGGGACAAGGCCCCATAAACGGTCATCGGGAACAGATTGGCGACACGTATACATATCCGTTTATGAGAGCAGAAGTACGCGACGAAGATTTACGTAGACTGAATAATTTATTGGTAAATCCCAGCGCCTATAGAATAGCCACCGGTATGATGTCTATCGAGAATCCAACATCCGCTACGATTCATTCTATGGAAAGTAGTATAGGTGACGTAGACTCCCTTGAGGGAAGTTTTACCATAATCGCCAAGGAACCCGCTCCTATTTCTGAGTAAAGATACTATCGTTGTCCTGAATCTGAAGGCGTACTAATGAAACTTCTTCCACGAGGCAAAAGAGTCAACCAAAACTTTTATAATATTCAATGACCTTTCGCGCGCCAGGTTCGATATTATAAAGATCTAACGCATCCGGCGCAACCCACTGATACCCGGCAATTTCGCCGGAATTACAGTGAAATACCTCATGTGCGGGTCTATCGGGATCCCCTTCGTATACAAAACATACACATCGATATTTATACCGGTACCCCATCTCTCTATTGTATATCCCGTTCGTTTCCCGATAGCTTCGGGGAATAATCATAAACAGTGAGTAATCCATTCCGAGTTCTTCATCAATTGCTCGTTGTATGTTCGGCTTTACGCGTTCGCCAAATTGCCTTGTTTCCGTAACGATATTCCATTGACCAACTGTCCTTCCGTACCTAGGGTCGTCGTGTGTCTCTTTGACTAATAGTATTTTGCCTGCTCTATTAAAAATAAGAAGAGCAACACCTTGCTCATACAAATTGTATTCATTACGAAACGGGCTGGTAATCCGAGGCTCTAAAATGTGGGAGCGTTCTTGGCTCATTTGTTTCCCTCCGCTGGTATAATCCAGATCAGGTTTAAAGGGTATAATCTCAGTCCCTCGACAAGCTCGGGACACCCCTAACAGTTCTCTAGTTCAACATATTTACGATATAAAAGTCAATGAGTGGACTACTATATCATCCGCTTCAATAGTCCGTTTCCACTCTTGAGACAAAGGAGACACATGTTGCTATAGTAATTTACAAGTAATATTATAGAGGTAGCCACCTATGGACGATCATAACCAACCACCATCGTCAACGGATTCACAACATACAGAACCAGGCTCTCAACCTCCCACAGTCATACTTGAACAAATACCGGAAACGGTCATCGTCCCGACCCCATGGTATAAACGATTAATAGATAGTGGCGTACGCACGCAATTTGTCTGGAAACTCTCGTTTGTCATGATGCTCGTTGTCGGTTTTGTCATCGCCCAACAAATCCAAAAACCACAGAATATTGTGACAAAAGCAGGCAACTCTCGCGCCAATATCATGATCGTACCATCGGAATCCCGCACAAAACCCATGGTGCTTCTTCAATTATGGGTAAACGCAGAATCGTCTGTCGACCAAGGACAAATACGAATTGATTTCGATAAAACAAAAATGAAATTAGTTTCCATCAGCACCAGCAAAAATCCTGCGCTTGCACCGGCACTTACCTTTAGCTCAACGAGTCAGGCGAATCTCACGGGCACGATAAACGTGGGACTTGCGATTACACCATCATCGGGTATCACGGCACCATCACAGACGTTTCAGCTCATCGATATGAATTTTCAACCCATCACAACATCGCCAAACCTTACCACGTATGTAACCGTCAACGCACAGGGATCTAAGCTGTTTCACGGCGAAACGCCATTTACCATAACCAATTTCAAAGGGTCCACCGTCATCCTCAATAGCGGAAACTAATCAAGTGAAGTAATCAATTTGCAAATTCCTGGGTCACCATCATGCCGAAGCTGTCTGTAGAAATAATACCTATGCCGATTCGATGAAACTCGGGGTCTAAAATATTTTTCCGATGCTCTTCGCTATCCATGAGCCCCTGATGCGCGGTAAGTAAATCCGGTGTATAAGCAATATTTTCTCCCGCCTGGGTGAACACGACGCCCCCATTTTCCATCCGGGTACCGGCATCCTTCCCTTCCGGCGTGAGATGAGAAAAATAGCGCCGCAAAAACATGTCGCGGCTATGCTCTCGGGCTACTTCTGTGATCTTGGAATCGACAGTGAGCGAAGGCACGCCAGCTAGTTTTCTTTCGGCATTCACGAGTTGCACCATCTGGGCTTCCGAATTCGAATCCACATGGAGGTCTGATGCCTTCGGAGCAACATCTATAGTAAGACTGCCTTTCGACCCCGGTTCTATGGTAAAAAATTTTGTCGCCTTCTTCCCTACTTCATTCACGGTCGATTGCAACGGTCCGCCATGGGTAGCGACGAGCGTCACAATGTATTTCCCAACCTGAGACTTGCGAATGTCATTTTTCACGGTCCCTCGAAGAGGCAGTACGGAGATAATTAAAATAAAAAATGCGACGATGAGAAATCCGTTGACGGCCGACACCAATGCGCCGAGCCAATTATTTACCCAGGATAGCGCCAATTTATCCGGTATTTTTCTGATCATCAACGTAAATAATTCAGTAAGCACTACCTCGGCAGTAAACCCAACCACGATATACCCGGCAACCGTTGCCCAAAGAGCGGGAACGCCAAATTTATCTGCAAGAAACCCACTCACCACTCCGTTGAATTTGATAGCCAACCATAACGCAATTATAAAAGAGATGAGGTTCGAAAACAGAAGGACAAGCCCCGTCTTCCATCCCCGAAACGCAGAATATGCAACAATCGCAATAATCACTACATCAACCCAGTTAAGCTGCATACAGATCTATTGTATCGTATAGAACCAGTCGGTCATAGTAGACTCGCGATATTTACATCTGATACTGTTCGTAATCCGCGCACTCTTGATTGTGCTCGGTTTTCAGGGTATCAAATCCTTTGGTGAGGGGCCGGACGATATAAACGGCTCCTTGTACCACGCCATTTGTGTATTTCGTCAAAAGGCCGCCTGACCTCGTTGCCTGGTGGATACACTCTTCAAGAGTACCAAGCACCACCACACGCCGTTTACATACTTCCGTTATGTCCCACCCGCGCGCTGGCACACTATACCCGATAAAATCTAATCCCACCTGTGATTGTTCGTAACACGCCTTTTCCTTCATGACGAAAGGAAAAAGTAACACGACAGTAACGAGCCCAAGAAACAGAAGAAAGATAGCAATTTTCATATAATACTATTGTACCGCATTTTTTATATTTCCAAACTTCTCCATAGAATGCGACATGCATACGTCCTATATGGCATCCACCTATTCGTAACTTTTTCCATCTGTCGCTTTGTTGGTTCTTTTTTGAAGTTGTAAAGTTTTTGGATAGCCCTTCTCAAGCCCAAATCGCCATAGGAAAATACATCTTCCCGCCCGAGCGAGAACATAAGAAACATTTCCGCAGTCCACGGGCCGATTCCTTTAAGCTTCACTAATTCTTTCCTAACATCTTCATCGGATAGCGTTTCAAGAGCAGTAAAAACAATTTCTTTTGCTATGACGCTTCGCGCCAGAGATTTAAGGAACTGTACCTTGCTTCCCGATGGACCAACCGCGCGAATCTGCGTATCGGATAATCGCATGAGGCTCTGCGGCGTCACTTTCCCATGTGGAAACAAGTGTACGAACCGTTTAAAAATTGTGGCGCCCGCTTTATCCGACAGCTGTTGATTAATAATTGCCTGACAGATATCTGAAAAATAATCATCACTTTTTCGCGGCACTAGCTCGTCCTTTTTCTCTATTTTCTGGAGTACGCCAAAGAGTATCGGGTCAGCCTTTTGGAAATGAGACTTCACTCTTTGATTCATAATAAAATAACTCTCGCGTCCCTCGATTACACTCGGGACTTACGCTTGCTATTGTAAAACAACCCAGTGTACAATTTCTATATACGAGTAAGGAGGGGAAACCATGAATATTCTTATCGTTTATGCGACAAATTCAGGAACCACGATGACGACTGCTCAAACGGTTGCCGACAAGCTGACCAAAGCGGGTCACTCGGTCACCATGAAAGAAGCACGCGATACCACCATTGAAAATTTTTCGGCTCCACACGCGATACTTATGGGTTCACCGAGTTGGGATTTTGAAGGTCACGAGGGTATGCCGCACGAAGATTTCCTACCGCTCATGGAAAAACTTAAAACGGTTACGGTCGAAGGAAAACCGTTTGTCATTTTCGGGTTGGGCGACTCATCCTACAAGCACTTTTGCGGCGCTGTCGATCACCTGGAAGAATTGGTCAAGACCATGAAGGGAAAGTTAATTGTCCCGTCGCTTCGGATTGATAAATTCTACTCCGACCAGACGGGCAATATGGACAAAATTAACTCCTGGGCCGATAGCGTCGTCGTGGCGCTAAAAGGATAAAACGAGAGGGTTTACCATTTGAAGTGTGCAAACGCCCTGTTGGCCTCTGCCATGCGGTGCACCGTATCACGTTTTTTGATGGCGTCCCCTTGGCCTTTGGCGGCTTCCATAAGTTCCACCGCTAATTTTTCTGCAAATGATTTGTATTCTTTATTGGACCGTTTGTTCGCAAACCCGACAATCCACCGCATGGCAAGAGCGACTCGCCGGTCACCGCGTACTTCCGTCGGGACCTGATACGAAGCGCCACCTACCCGACGCGCCTTTACTTCCATTTTAGGTCCGGCATTGGCTATTGCGGTTTCAAAAACTTTGATAGGATCCTCTCCTTTTTCTTTTATGACATCCAGTGCACCATACACTTGCCGCTCTGCCGTACGCTTTTTCCCGCTATGCATCACCCGATTGATAAATCGGCCAAGCAACCTGTTCCCATAAACGGGATCAGATGCATGTAAAGATTTGATAACGCGTCCTGAACGTGACATACATTAATAATTGATTAACTGGCGGCAGCCGTCGCCGGACCGGTACTACCGGCTTTTGCGCCATAGCGGCTCCGCCCTTGTTTCCGATTCGCAACTCCCGAAGAGTCAAATTTTCCGCGGACAATGTGATATTTGACACCGGGTAAATCCGGTACTCGCCCTCCGCGAACAAGCACAATAGCATGCTCCGTAAGCTCATGTCCAATTCCAGGAATATACGCGGTGACTTCCTGCTTGTTGGACAAACGGACACGCGCAACCTTTCGGAGTGCCGAGTTCGGTTTTTTCGGCGTCATCGTTTTAACCAGCGTCACCACTCCCCGCTTAAACGGAGACGGAAGCTGTTTGGTCAAACGGTCTTTGGCGTTAAAAAACTTCCGTAGAGCCGTTGCTTTAATCTTTTTTGATTTGCTATGTCGTCCATGACGGACTAATTGATTGACGGTCGGCATAATTCGTTAGTTCGTTCATCGTTCTTCGTTCATCGTCTTTCGAACAACGATTAACGATTGACGATCAACGTATTTATGTTTTTATCCTTGCTCGCTCCGGAGAAACCGGAATCAGTCTGCCAATTATAACGTTTTCTTTGAGTCCCAGCAATTTATCTTCTTTTGCCGCAAGCGCTGCATCAGTAAGCACATTCGTGGTTTCCTGGAAGGAAGCAGCAGAAAGCCATGACTCGGTAAAGAGCGATGCCCGCGTAATACCAAGCACGATAATTTGAGCTGTCGCCGGTTCGCCGCCTTCAGCAAGGACCCGCGCGTTTTCATCTTGGAAACGCATCCGGTCTACTAGTTCGCCCGGCAAAAGCATCGTGTCGCCTGATGTATCGGCACGCACTTTGTCGCTCATTTTGCGCACAATGACTTCAAAATGCTTATCGTGAATGATAATTCCCTGCGATTCATAGACGCGCTGAATTTCGGTAATTAAGTACTTCTGCGCCCCACGAAGCCCCCGAACCTGAAGCACTTCTTTCAAATCCAAATAACCGCTCGATAATTGATCGCCCGCAGCCACCAGGTCACCATCGGCGACTTTGAGCTCACTCGTCAGAGGAATAACGTATTCCCGCTCTTCCGGTGGCTTCATCGCGGTATTACGAACACGGACATTGTATCCGGATTCCGTTTCAGTTACTTCAACTTTTCCGGCAATTTCCACAAGCGGCGAAAGGACTCGCGGCGTACGGGATTCAAACAGTTCCTCTACACGAGGCAGGCCTTGTGTCACGTCAAGCCCCACAATGCCTCCAGCGTGCCTGACACGCATCGTCAGCTGTGTACCGGGCTCTCCGATAGATTGGGCAGCTATGACGCCAACAGGAGTACCCATTTGCACATCGGCATTTGTAGAAAAATCACGTCCGTAACATTTGGCACACATCCCAACCGGCGCCTGACAGCTAATCGGCGATCGGACCAGGACAAATTCCACACCATGTTCATCTAGGAGTTTGATGTTTTCCTCGGTAAGCTCTTCATCTTTGGCGATAAGCACTTTTTTACTATTGGGCGCTATGACGTCAGCTGCCGTGAAACGACCGATAACCCGCATGGCGAATGCTGCCTGACGATCTTCTTTTCTGAATACTTCCCATCCTTCACTCGTCCCGCAATCTTCCATACGGATAATCATGTCATGAGATACGTCTACCAATCGTCGCGTCAGGTATCCCGCATCGGCGGTTTTCAGGGCTGAATCCGTGAGCCCTTTTCGGGATCCTCGGGTACTCGTCACGTATTCAAAAATGGATAATCCCTCCCGGTAATTACTCTTTGTCGGAAGCTCCACAATCTTGCCCAACGGATCCACAACCAATCCTTTGATAGCGGAAAGCTGCTTCAATTGATCTTTGGACGCGCGGGCGCCGCCGGAATCGATAATCATCTTCACGGGATTATCTTTTGCCATGCGCTGCCACGTGATGTCAGCGATTCGCTCGGTGACTTCGATCCAAATTTCATTGGACAATCGTTTCTTTTCTTCGAGAGTAATAAGTCCCTGTTGATAGTTTTGGTCAACTTCTTTGACTTTATCTTCCGCTTCGTTGACGATTTTATCTTTTTCATCCACCATGACACAGTCAAAGACAGAAACAGAAAGTCCGCCGCACAGGGTTGCCCCCAAAAAGCCAACGTTTTTGACCGCATCGATGAGGGCCACAACTTCTTCTTTGCTATACACGCCCAAGGCTTGGGTGATAAGCGATTTTATGGTTGCCGCCTTCACCGGAGTATTGATAAATCGAAGTTCCGAGGGAAGGATTTCATTGAAAAGTACCTTACCGACAGTCGTCACGATCCATTCGCCATTCAAACGGAGGCGAACGGGGACGCGCAAACCGACTCTCCCGCTTTGATAGACAAAAATCAGATCGGAAGTATCGCCGAACATCGGAAGCTCTTTCTCGTCAATCGATTCTTTATCCGCTTCCACTGTCGTTAGATAATAACAACCCAAAACCATTTCTTTATTGGGAACCGTAATGGGAGATCCGTCAGCGGGTTTTAGCAAATTATGCGTCGGAAGCATCAAATGGATGGCTTCATGCTGGCTCTCTTTGGAAAGAGGGATATGAACCGCCATTTGGTCTCCGTCGAAATCCGCATTATACCCCGCACAGACGCACGGGTGGATACGAATTGCCGATCCTTCAATAAGGATCGGATAAAATGCCTGAATACCCAGTTTATGGAGTGTCGGTGCGCGGTTCAGAAGAACCGGATGATTTTTCGTAATTTCCTCCAAGATGTCAAACACTTCAGGCGTACGTCGTTCGAGCACGTTTTTCGCATTCTTGACGTTTGGCGCTATCCCGCGAACAATAAGTTCACGAAGCACAAACGGCTTGAACATTTCAAGTGCCATTTCTTTAGGAAGTCCGCACTGGGTGAGATTCAATTCCGGACCCACGACAATAACCGATCGACCGGAATAATCGACCCGCTTCCCCAATAAATTCTGTCGGAATCGCCCTTGCTTTCCGCGAAGCATGTCAGAAAGTGAGCGAAGCGGAGCAATTACTGCGCGAGAACTTGGACGCTGTGTCACATCGATCAAGCTGTCAACCGCTTCCTGAAGCATGCGCTTTTCATTGCGAAGAATAATTTCCGGAGCGCCAAGATCCATCAAGTGCTTTAAACGATTGTTTCGGTTGATAACCCTTCTGTACAAATCATTTAAATCGCTTGTCGCAAATCGTCCACCGGTGAGCTGTACCATCGGGCGCAAATCAGGAGGAATAACAGGAAGTTGACTCATGATGATCCACGAGGGATTAATATGAGCTTTGCGCATCCCGTCAACCACACGAAGCTGTTTCGTCGCTTTTATGTGGCGCTGTCCGCTGGTATTTTGGATTTCTTCGCGCAGTTCCGCCGCCAGTTTATCCAAATCCAGTCGTTTAATTACTTCAGATATCGCTTCTGCCCCCATACCAACCTGGAAGCAGTCCACGGCATCGTATTCCAAAAGCCGGAGATATTCGTCTTCCGTCAGCGTGTGAAGGGGCTTAATTGCTTTCACGATGGAGATGAGCGAATCAACGATTTCTTTAATTTTATCCTTCTCTTTTTGCGACTGATCATCCAGACCCGTCAGTTCTTGGCGTTCTTTCAGCGTCAGCTCGGATACTGCTAAATCTTTTGCTTCAGATCCGCTCACTTTACTTTTCACTTGTTCTTTTTCGTTCGCGTACTGCTCGTGCTTGGTGACTTTTTCTTCTTTGAATCGTGCCTCCACTTCGTCCATGCGGACTTTCCCAGACTTTACGAGGGCTTCAAGAACGGTCTTTTTCTTTTCTTCATCAACTTTCGTCACGAGATATTGAGCAAAGTAAATAACTTCTTCAAGCGCCCTGGGGCTAATATCCAAAAGGAGAGACAACTTTGACGGAGCGCCTTTGAAATACCATACGTGAGCAACAGGCGCTACAAGCGCAATATGCCCGATCCGTTCACGACGGACTTTACTCTGCGTCACTTCAACACCACATTTGTCACACACGATGCCCCGATAGCGAATCCGTTTGTACTTACCGCAGTAACACTCCCAATCCTTCGTCGGCCCGAAAATGCGCTCATCAAAAAGCCCGTCTTTTTCCGGTTTCAGCGTACGGTAATTGATCGTCTCTGGCTTGGTCACTTCTCCATGAGACCACGATCGAATTTCCTCCGGAGAGGCGAGGGTAATTTTTAACCCGGTAAAATCTACAATATTGGCAAATGTGCTTTTTTTATCCATAGGTTACTCCTTTACCTTCTCCGATTCATCTTCGGGTACGACGGCATTTGGAGCCTCCACAGACTTATCTTCTACAACCGTCTCTTCTCCGCTGGCTTTGGCAATTTCTACTGCTTCCTTTTTCACCATATCATCCTGTACGACTGTAGTCGTGGGCGGAGGGGCGGGTTTTGCCGTCACCACACCGGTCGGGTGGACGTTTAGTCCAAGCGCCTGAAGCTCTTTTACTAATACCTTAAAGGATTCAGGAATCGTCGATTCGGGGATATCCGTGCCTTTCACGATCGCCTCAAATGCTTTTGCGCGTCCGACCACATCATCGGATTTAATCGTCAACATCTCCTGCAAAACGTGGGCGGCCCTGTGTGCTTCCAGCGCCCATACTTCCATCTCTCCCAATCGTTGCCCACCCATTTGCGCTTTTCCGCCAAGCGGCTGCTGGGTCACCAATGAATACGGACCGGTCGAGCGGGCATGTGTCTTATCTTCTACCATGTGGATGAGCTTCAAAATATAGCCAACGCCCACAACGATCGGCTCAAGAAAAGCCACACCGGTTCGGCCGTCATAGAGCGTACTCTTACCGGAAACCGGAACGCCTGCTTCTTTTAGTTTTTCCGTAATTTTGTCTTCGGATACGTTTTCAAAAACAGGGAGCGCAACTTTGAGGTTAAGCTTTTGCGCAGCTAACCCCAAATGTGCCTCAAGAAGCTGTCCCAGGTTCATACGGGAAAGCACGGATAAAGGAGAAATGATAACGTCGACGATCGTCCCATCATCAAGATAGGGCATGTCGCTTTGCGGCACGACTTTGGATATCACTCCTTTGTTTCCGTGGCGACCGGCGAGCTTGTCTCCGACGACGACTTTTCGCATCTGGGCAACTTTCACGATAATCTTGCGATTTGTCCCAGGCTCAAGTTCATCGCCTTTTTCTTTATCCAAAATTTTGACTTCAATGATAGTGCCGCGCTCACCGTGGGGAACGCGCAAGCTCGTATCCCGGACTTCCCGCGCCTTTTCTCCAAAAATCGCCCGGAGCAATCGCTCTTCTGCGGTCAACTCCGTTTCCCCCTTCGGAGCAATTTTACCAACGAGAATATCGTTCGGACTTACTTCCGCACCAACGACGATGATACCGTTTTCATCCAAATTGCGAAGCGCTTCCTCACCGACGTTGGGGATATCGCGCGTTGTCTCTTCAGCACCTAATTTCGTATCTACCACGCTTGCTTCGTACTCTTCTATGTGAACCGAGGTTAACACGTCTTCTTTCACCAATCGATCTGAAATGACGATAGCGTCCTCATATCCCAACCCGTCAAAGCTCATATAGGCTATCGTGACATTGGCGCCAAGCGCGAGCTCCCCTTCTTGACTTGCGGGCCCTTCGATAAGGACCTGATCTTTTTTCATCTTATCGCCGGACTTTACCATGACGCGTTGGTTATATGCGGTCGATTGAGCAGAACGCATGAATTTGGATACGATATACGTCTCCAATTGCCCGTCTTTCGTTTCGAAAACTACTTTCGATCCATCCGCATACTGTACGATACCGTCATCTTTTGCTCGAATCACGCGTCCCATGGTCCGGGAAACAGCGGATTCCATACCGGTCCCGACAATGGGGCTCTGCGGGTTAAGAAGCGGCACTGCTTGACACTGCATGTGAGTACCCATAAGGGCCCTATTTGCTTCATCGTGGGCAAGAAAAGGAATCAGTGATGCCGGAGCACCCACAACCTGCCTGGGAACCACATCGATGTATTCGACCAACCCTGCATCTGCTTCTAAAAATTCTCCTTTGTATCGCACTGGAACACGCTCATCCGTAATACATCCATGTTCATCTATATGAACTCCTGCATGGGTTATGTAATGGTATTGCTCATCGCTTGCGTCCAAATAGACTATCTCGTTTCCGACGCGAATCTTTTGCGACTTTCCTTCGCCCACTTTTTCTATTTTTCGGTACGGTGTCTCGAGAAATCCGTACTCATTGACCCTGGCGTACAGCGACATGTAGGTAACCAAACCAATGTTTGGTCCTTCAGGGCTTCGTACCGGGCAAATACGGCCGTATTGCGAGGCGTTGATGTCACGAATAGAGAATGAGGCTCGTTCACGGGAAATACCACCGGTGCCCATCACGGTCAATCGGCGCAAGTTATCCACTTCAGCCAGAGGATTGGTCTGGTCAAGGATGGTAGAAAGCTGGCTTGTGCGGAAAAAGTCATTAATCGAAGCAATGATCGGACGGGCATTGACTAGCTGCATCGGAGTCAGTTCTTCCGCAGTGGGCCCAGCTAAACTCATTTTTTCCCTGACTGATCGCTCCAGGCGAAGAAGGCCGACACGAAACGCATTGGTCGCTACCAATTCTCCAACTCGGCGCACCCGACGGTTACCCAAGTGATCGATATCGTCTACGTCATCTTTGCCATTGCTAAGCTCGATAAGCCGTTTAATACTTCCGATAATGTCATCCGGAGTCAGCACCCAATGTTGTTTATCGTTCGGAACATTGATGACGAGTTTTTTATTCATTTTGTAGCGGCCCACGCGCTCCAGGGAGTATCTTCGGAAGTCAAAAAACATCGTCCGAAGAAGTTCTTGGGCGTTATCAAGCACAATCGGCTCTCCGGGTCGGAGCTTGCGATACAATTCAAGGACGGCTTCCGTCTGGCTTTTGGTAGGATCTTTCGTAATCGTGGCTTCCAGGTACCGATGGTCTTTGTCGGTATCTACGTCCGCAAATGCCGCAAGGATTTCTTCGTTATTGCTTAACCCTATTGCGCGCAAAAACGTGGTTGCGACGAATTTCCGGCGGCGGTCGATCCGGACCATGAGGACGTCATTTCTCGTCACGATAAACTCCAGCCAACTGCCGTGCATCGGACGGATTTCAGCGCTATGAAGCGTTTTACCGGTCGTTGGATCAACAGAACCGGTAAAATAGATACCCGGAGACCGAACGAGCTGATTGACGACGCATCGTTCGATGCCATTAATAATGAAGGTCCCGTTTTCCGTCATCGCCGGAATATCGCCCAAAAACACCTCCTGCATCACATGATGACCTGTCTGTTTATTGGTGAGTGTGGCCGTCACTTTCAGGGGCATATCAAACGTCAAGCCTTTTTCTAGGGCAATTTCAGGAGTCAAACGTGGCCGGCCGAAGAAATAGTCGCCAAAGGCCAGTTCCCAGTTTTTTCCGGTAAAATCGCTGATAGGAGATACTTCGCTAATGAGGTCTTTAATCCCTTGTTCCAGAAACCATTGATATGATTCCCGTTGAACTAAGGTGAGGTCGAGCATGGGGAGATCGGTGTATTCTTTTCCCCAGTATAATCGTGGTGTGGTGCCGGCGTCTTTTGCCATTGGAATAATTCCTTTTCAAATAATAATTACTCTAGTGAACGACAAAAAGAAGCGAACAATGAACGTTCGCCTCTCAAACTATTGACTTAAGTACCTATTATACTTCCTTTTGCCCAATTGTCAACAAGGGCTTTTGTGCCGCCGGAATGTAAACTGATCTCTCAATTTACACCGCTTCTTGATCTCTCAATTTTCGCTTGACCTCTTGTCGTATGCTTCCCTTCATGAAAGGA
>Ga0154660_128_pt5 | contig 14609 bp, 7 predicted proteins | sample Rifle2008BG13ft_FD_116089 | JGI IMG/M metagenome (GOLD analysis project Ga0154660, IMG submission 116089) | Candidatus Gottesmanbacteria bacterium RBG_13_45_10
ACGTTGGTCGTAAAATCCCCGTTTTTAGGGTCATCAGGACACTCAACATGCGGGAAAACGTCCGAAACGCCGATTTTATCGATAATACGCGCTAAAGATTCTTCGATGGCATGTTTCATATGTTTTTGCAAAAAATCAAAGATTTTCTAAAAATCTCTTTTTATAAGACTATTTATCCTTTTAATCCTGTAAAACTTACTCTGTGCCGATTTTCTATCCTCTGTCATTCTATCACGAATCCTCAAAAATTCCTTTTTTTGGGTAGCAAACGATATTCACGTCCGCCAAGTCTCGTCTAAGCCGCCCAATCAGTATTTTAGCATCATGACGTCTTTCGACAATTTTGATGTCCCACGACGCTGCTGGTCGTCCCACTGAATTACGGGTCCTGCTCGCCTCGCTGAGACTCCGGCGAAGCGGGCCACGAGCATATTCTACTCTACTGTACCGCAATCGCTCGGGAACATATGGTGAAAGACCCATTCGGTGTGCTTTTGTGGTGAATTCTAAGGTTAATTCCCATCCTCATTAAATGCGCGTTTGCGATAGAGACATACACATACTATTTCTTGCGCAAACGCGCAAGTTGTCTTTCACATATATTCCCTTCGCGCTTACGGTTCTTCTGCATGCGGGCGATTGATGGGAGAATGCCCGCGTCACCCGCACAACCTCATATTTCCCAAAGAGCGGGCGAGCGGAATCATTTTAAAATGCACTGAAACCCGCCGCAAGAACGCGCTGAGATATCTCACTATATAGGCGGGTTTCATTGAGTGAGCGGAAAAGACAGGAGGATCAAGAATACGCAGGCGAACATCTTTTTAAAAGGATTACGCTCGCCCGATTGGTATTGGAGTTGGCGGGACCCGCGAGTGTTTGTGTTAAAAAAAGAACTTCTCCATTATAAACATCATCAAGTCGTATCCTTTTTTAGTAATATCTATCGATTTGGAGGCAAGCTGGAAAATTGTTATCTTTTTACCGGAGTATTTTTCATTTCAGATTATCACAACAATCTAAAATATGAAAAAGATAATGAATTTCATTTTTCGTTATATAAGCTTAGTATATGGTATATTATATATCCTATAAACGTTTACTATATAAAAATGTCAAACACCTCGCTAGACTGACAATAAAAATGTGACGCAGAATTTCCCAAAAAACCATATTCCGCACTACTTCCGCACCGTCAACGATTTACGAGAGTTTATTGTGTAATAACAATACAAATCTATTATCGAAAAGTGTCAATTTGGCACTCTCAATCATGGTAATGCTACCATATCGAAATTGAAGCAAATGGAGAAAAAATAAATGATCTTCGTATCGCGCTATTACATGTAGGCTTTCTAACCTGTTTTTTACCTTTTATAAAGTCGGTTTTTCATAGGCGGTCCATAGTAATTTGCCCCCAAATAGGGAAGAGGTGACGATATTAGCCCATAATTTCGAGAGACACGGGCAGAAAGTCCAATGCCAACACGCGAGGAGGTATGTGTTTTGCAGCACCGTCATGCGCAGGAACTGTTGGCGGATCCTGCCACGGGTTTTCCCCCAAGAACACCCACAAGGGGACCCCTTCTTGGGGGTCCCCCTACCCGTGTCACCCGCCAAATTCAAGCCTTCTTGACGGATGCACACAAAACACATGCCGACTAAAGCGCGTGTCGCTGCGAGTGGCAGAACCCGAAATATAGTGAGACTCGCAGAAGCAACAAAAAACCGTCCGCTCAAGCCTCGTTCCCTAAAGAGGGAAGGAGGCTCGAATGGACGGTTATATACCCCTACCACCAAACCGAGTCTGGATACTTTACTACAGGTCGTCGTATTTGTCAATACCCCCGCGAAAACTGCCTATTTTCCCTTTAAATACAAGGAAATGGCATCCCAGAACATATCGACGCCATGGGAAGACAACTCGATACTTTGCCCAAAACCGGCAAATCGTACCATGGAAAAAAATATTCTCTGCTCAAAGCACCACCAGATGAATTGGGCGCTCGCCGTTGGGTTAGATGGAAGCCGCACCGCACGCCACACTTTTGCACGCATCAGCAACAACTCACCCGGCTTTTTTCCGCGCTGGGCCAAATTCCAAAGCTGCTGCTGTTCACTTGGGGTCGGCAAAAGACTGTGCCGGACGAGAAATCGAATATTATCCCATTCCTGCCGTCCAACCGGATCAGAAAGGAGAAGAATGCAGCCGCCACGCTGACGAGGCTTAAGCAGCGCTTTAAATGATTGCTCCGAAGGTTTGGTCACTTCTAGCGCTATCACTTCATGCTCATACAAAGATTCATAGAGTTCCACAACTTCGCGATGCGATATGGAAACCAGGAGTTTTATTTCATGATGCCCGATCATATGGCTTAAAAATGACGCGGTAGCCGGCGACTGCTGGGACACAATATGAAAAACAAAGCGGTCAGAGGACTCTCGGAGGTCACTAATAAGCTTTTCAAAATACGTCAGTTGTACAGCAGCGCCCGATATGGGTATCGCCACATGGATGCTCGCAAGTCTCGTAGGATCAAGCTCCTGTTTTCGTCTGGTAGTTTGCACGTCGGGAAGCTCCGTCCCCAAATTCGGGCTCACCATATATGGCAATACGACATATTTGCTGGGCGGCAAACGCTTTTGCGACCGATGATACGCTTCTAACTCTCGTTTCGTGTACTCACTGGGAACAAAAATAAGATCAGCGCCACCCACAGCCCAAATATGCTGGGGTGAGTCATCGGTGACGACAACGACAAGCACCACTCGTACTTTATATTTTTTTGCAAAAGCATCTTTGACCGAAGCAAGTTGATGGGCCAAATTTACATGCGTGGCTACGACCAAAAGCGTCTTTGGTTTCGTAATATGTTGCTCCAAGATCGTCCGGAGCTGGTCCTCAAGCGTTTTCGGATTTCGGCGAAAGTAGTCACGTGCGAGTACGGTCGTAATATTTTCCGCCCAACCACCCTGCGCAAACTCCATGAAACTCCGTAGCCACGGATTGATACTCGTCATTCTATGCATATAGTTGATATTGGTATCCTGGCTCGTCAAAAGGAGTGCATGCGTTCCCGTGGGCAACCCATGGTAGAGTGCGTGGCTCACACGCAAATGACCAAGTCCCGTGAGGGCCTGGGCAAGTACGATGACGAGATCTTGTGAATCAAGCGATGTCTCGGCAGTCATACATTTAGTGTAGCACTTTCTACCAAGTGAATAGAATAATGTATTTTAAAACATCGCCACACGGGGTCCCTGCCTCGCCGGTTCGCTTCGACGCGAGGCGAGCGAGGCGGGCTGCCAATTCCAATACCGATCGGGCGTGCGTAATCCTTTTAAAAAGACCCCGTAAGCCCTTCGGGCTACGGGGCAAGCGTCTTTTGTTCATTTACCCCGTATAGTGCGAAGCACTGGTACGGGGCTCAATGAAACCCGCCTATGGAGAAAAATATCTCAAAGTAATTTGCGGCGGGTTTCAGTGCATTTTAAAATGATTTCGCACGCCCGCTCTTTGGGAAATATCGCTAGAGAATCGTGAAGAGTGCGTGGGAAACCATGTTGTGGACAACTTGCGCGTTTGCGCGAAAGAACATAAGAAGGAATCATATATCGCAAACGCGCATTTAGTGAGGATAGGATGAGTCTGTATGATCGTGGGAGAGCACACCGAACGGGTCCCAACAACATGCTGTTTCCCACGCGCTCTAACAGAAGAAAGATGGGGATAGAAACGACACGACGTGCCTGCGCAGGCATGGACCCACCACGATCAATACACCCTCCAACTCGTTCCATCGCTTACCACCTCAATATCACCTTTCTGATCTGTTCGAAGGACGCGGGAACCATACTTTTGGAGCATATCAACGGCTTCTTTTGATGGATGACCATAAGAATTTTTCCCTACGGAAATGACCGCTAGCTTCGGTTTTAGCCATTGAACAAAGCCTTCCGTCATGCCAGTGCGGCTTCCATGATGCGGAACTTTTAGCAGTTCCACGGTATCATCTGCTAATTTCGTGCCTATATACTGGTCTTCAACATGCATATCCGCGTCTCCCGGAAACAATACGTCAAACGATCCGTATCGAATACTAAACACTAAACTATAATCATTTAACTCTCCCAAAGCCGCACCCAACACCACACTCGTATCGCGAGTGATCCCTACGTCACTTGCAAGTGACGTACCCACCTTGCCCTTAGAGACCTGCTCGGATGAAGGCCAGACAAGCGATAGGGTAGTGGGGCCAATGGTGATCCGATCATATTGTTGGACATAGCGTATCGGTATTTTTTTGTCTTTTATCACTTGCATCAGTTGCTTATATCCGTCAATAATATTGTCAACGTCGCTTCGGATAAAATAATCAACGCTAAAACGGCCGAAGATTGAAACAAGGCCCTGCATATGGTCTTTTTGCGGGTGACTCATCGCAACAATATTTATATGTCGATCCCAAAAAGGCATATGTCGACCCAGACACTGGAGCACTGCCTCGTTTGGTCCACCGTCGATCACCATGTCGCGGCCATCGGGGAACCGGACATACACTGCATCACCTTGACCCACATCACAAAAAACGACGTGGAGTTTCCCATCCGGCAAACTCCAGAAGAAACTCGCAAGCAGTATAAAGCCGGTGAAAAATCCGCTGATAAGATACCCAACTCGTAGCTTCATAAAACTAGAAGCTATCTCATTTATCGTCACTCTGGCTTGTCCAGAGTCTCTTAATAAAAACAAAAACAGATTCTGGACGCGCTCTACGAATCGCTTGCCAGAATGACGTCTCTAGTATATTTATGAGATATATTCTAATATATCACGACCATAAGCCTTCACCATGCTATATTCGCAAACGGAATTCTACTCGTGAGCATAATTGTCGTGACCACGTACTGTAGCGGTACCCACACGATCCATGCTGCAATCTGCCCCAACGGCAACCAGATCCAACCGCCTATAGCAACTGCAAACCCAAGAATCATGATTGGTGGTATGAGCCATCCTATCAACACATTAGACAGGGGAGAGATTAAAGAAATCCGGTGAAATTGGAAAAAGATAAGCGGCAGCGTGAATACTTGCGCAGACAACGTGACGCGGAGATCGTCACGACAAAAAGAATATAGAATATTGAGCATGGAGCATAATGGTTGAAGATGAAAGATAGAAGATAGATTCGTTTTATCTACCATCAATCTTCTATCTTCTACTCCTATATTCAATCTTCTCTCTTCTATTTTCGAGTTATGAGCAAATAGAATAATCCCCAGTGTCGCAAGTGCCGACAACTGAAAAGAGAGGTCGCCAATCCATGGGGGATTTAGCAATAACATGATACTGACTGCTAACATCCATGAGAATAAACTCCATATTTGTCTCCCAAAAACGATAGCCAGAAGTGTCATACTCCCCATAATTGCAGCCCGAATGACGCTTGGAGACGGGCCAACGAGTGCAATAAATCCTATAATAATCACTATAGCAACCAAACTCGCGAGCCGCCTGCTCACAATCCGAAGCAAGCCAAGCTCGAGGATGGATAAAAGAATCGAAATATTCATACCGGAAAGCGCAATGATATGAAGCGTACCGGTTGCAATGAGTGCCTGCTGTAAATCTTTTGACAACGTCGCCTTCGTTCCAAATATAATTCCATTCAAGAGACCCGCATGGGGTTCCGGTAAAAGCTGATTGATGACGGTGGTAAAAGTTTCAAGCGTTATCATGTCATGGAAAGGACTCGTGAGTAAGCCTACGTGCGAAAAAGCCATCCTGGGGCATTATAGAGCCTCATCTATAATGAGCCCGAACCTAATACGTGATACTGTCTTTGATTTTTGTATATAGCGACTGACCCATTGCCTTCTTCGACACCAGTTCATCAAGCGACCCGTACGGACGACCTGCAATGATTTTTTGTGCCGTCACCGGACCGACACCCGGTAAAGAATCAAGTTCAATTTCCGAAGCGGTATTGATGTTGACCTGAGGGCCAACCACAGACCCGACTTGAAACCTATTTTGCGACGGCCCACCGGGACGTTGCAACAATGGGTCCAGATTGTGCGACGTCATATCCTCTCCTTTTATCGGGATATATATTTTACCGCCGTCACGTAACAAACTTGCCCGATTTATTGTCCTGGCAACTAAATCGCTATCTGCGTCCGTACGAAGTCCACCGGCTATTTTTATCAAATCGTCTACCCTGGCTCCCGGTGGCATCGTATACACACCTGGTTTTACGATGCCACCCTCGATATCGACGGATATTGAGTCTCCGGGAGCCACTATCCCCGACTGCGAACTCTCTCCCAGGGTATTTTTTTCCGATTGTCCTGTAGTACGTGAATATTGGAAAAATTCTATTGGTTGATTAATTTGGGTTGATTTAACAATGAGAATTATTGAAAAAACTATAAGGCTAATACTCAAAAATCCTAGTACTATAGGTATACGGTACTTCTCCCATATACTATTTAGCCTCGATTGAAGATTTTCTGTCTCCCCTGGTGTAATCATCACATCTATTAGAGCATACCTCGCAAAAAAATGCCAATCATGGAGAAAAATGACTAGACAGTAACGAAGTTGATGATTCTCTCGGGGACAAAAATAACATTTTTCACGTTCTGACCTTCCAAATGCTTTTCTACTTTCTTCGATTCCCGCGCTTTTCCTGCAACTATTTCCCGATTCTTTGCTTCTTCTTGCGGTAATACAATTGTTTCCCGCACTTTTCCATTTATCTGCACAACTACCGCAACCGTTTCATTTTTCACCATTGTGGGGTCATACAATGGCCAAGGTTGGCAATGTATAGAATCTTTGATATTCTGATATCTTTTTTCATTTTGAGAGGTCAATTGAAACCATAATTCTTCTGCGATATGCGGCGCAAACGGTGCAAGAAGCAAAAGAAAAGTCTTCCCGTCTTCACGCGATAATCCCCCACCCGCATCCGCTACCAAATTGGTAAACTCCATCATAGAGGCAATCGCCGTATTATAGCGGCGTTTCTCAATATCATCCGTTACTTTCATAACGAGTCGATGCAAAGCTCGCTTGACGTCGCTATTTGTTGTTTTTTCTCCATTTTCAGCCTGATACATTCGCCAAACCCGTCTCATCCACCTACTCATGCCTTCCATGGATGAATCACGAAAGTCACCTCCCTGATCGTAAGGACCAATAAACATGAGGTACAACCGCAGCGCATCAGCGCCGTACAGTTTTATGTATTCATCAGGATTCACCACATTGCCTTTGCTTTTGCTCATTTTGGCGCCATTTTTAATGACGAGACCGTGCGCATAAAACCGCGCGAACGGCTCGGCAAAATCTATATAACCCCAATCGTGAAGCGCGAGCGTAACAAAACGCGAGTACATAAGATGCAGCACGCTATGTTCCGCTCCACCCGTATACATACTAACCGGAAGCCATCGCCGTGTGACCTGAGGGTCCCACGGAAGCTCGCTTTGGATTTGATTTGAATTTTGAGTTTTGGATTTTGGATTTGCGCCCACTGAAGGGTAGCGCAAAAAATACCACGAGCTGTCAAGAAATGTATCCGATACATCCGTCTCTCTTCGCGCGGGAGAGCCACACGCAGGACAAGCAACTTCATAAAAATCCTTGTGCTTTGCAAGAGGCGCCACGCCATCGTCACCCGGTCGATAATCCTCAATATGGGGTAACGCAACGGGCAATTTTTCATCCGGCACGGTCCACCAACCTGGCATATCTGTCCGTTCCCCTTTGTTGTTTTTTTCACAAGACGCACAAAAAATCATCGGGATCGGCGGTCCCCAATAGCGCTGCCGTGAAATAAGCCAATCACGGAGATGGTACGACGTGACGCGCTTTCCCCATCCTTTTTGTTCCAGATAATCCATTATTTTTTTCGTTGCTTCATGAATCTCCAGATCATCTAAAAATTGTGAGTTCATCATCGTCCCCTCGTCCTCCTGCACCTGGTCAATATGCGAAATAGGAGACCTATCTCCATCTTTACCCACAACAACACGTTTAATCGGCAGGTCAAATACCTTGGCAAATTCAAAATCTCGCGTATCATGGCCGGGAACCCCGACCACTGCTCCTGTACCAAACTCCATTAACACAAAGTCCGAAATATAGAGCGGCATCTTGTCTCCATTTAGATTGTTAATACAATACAAACCAGTAAATACACCGGTCTTTTCCCTGTCAAGGAGTCTCTCCTGTTCTGATTTTTTCTTGATCTTTTCCAGGTATTGTCTTATCTTGACAATCTGTTCGTTTTTTATCACTTTCATAAGATGAGTGATAAGGGGATGCTCTGGGGCAAGCACGACAAACGTCGCTCCAAAGTTCGTATCTGGCCGCGTGGTGAAACAGACCACCTTTCCAGCCTCATTTTCTTTGTCGTCAACGACCTTGTACGTAATTTCGATCCCCTCTTTTTTCCCAATCCAATTCTGCTGGGCTATACGAACCTTTTCGGACCAATCCAGGTCGAAAGAATTTTTCAGCAGTTTCTCCGCATATGCGGTAATTCTAAAGAACCATTGTTCTAACAATCTTTTTTCTACAATATTCCCGCAACGTTCACATTTTCCGTCAATCACCTGTTCATCAGCCAAAACAGTCTTATCGCTGGGACACCAATTAACGCTTGCTTTCGCTCTATACGCAAGTCCGTGACGAAACATCTGGGTGAAAAGCCACTGCGTCCACTGGTAATACCCGGGGTCGTACGTCTCGACCGTACGCGACCAATCAAACATTGCACCAATTTTATGGAGTTGCGCGTAAAATTTTTTCTCGGCAATTTGGGCCTGATCCATGGGATGCCGACCAATTTTCAGCGCATAGTTTTCGCTATGGATACCGAATCCGTCAAGTCCAATCGGCTCAAACACACTATAGCCCTGCATACGCTTAAAACGGCCGTAAATATCCGAGCCGGTAAATGCGTACATATTGCCGACATGAAGCCCTTCCGCCGATGGATACGGGAACATCATCAGATTATAAAAAGGTTTCTCTGCCCCAGCGGTGTCAAGCTCGTTTAGCTTGATCTGCTGCCAAAATTTCTGCCAGCGAACTTCAATAGTCTCATGATCATAGACACGCTCTCCACCTTGTTTCATAGGCGTATTATAGCGAATCTACGCGGGTTTTTACAGATAACACTATATAACCTGCCAAATTGCGAATTTAAAGGCTCCTATGTCACCATAAGGTCTCATCAAACCTTGATGAAGAATTTTCACGGCACGTATATCGAATAAAAATATCGAACTACAGGATATTTTGAAAATTTGAGGATCATTTTGAGATAAAATTCACGTCTATAGTATTTTTTCACGAAAGTATTTGAGCCTAAATTCCCATATTTTTTAACCATTCTTCTTCTCTCGTCTCGTAATTTGCTCAAAGTACTCTTTTTACGATGTAATTTGATAACGCGCCGCTAGGACAATCTATAGTATATAACAGAAGACAAAAATCTGTTTTGTTTCAATTTTTGGCGATTTTTGGAAAAATTTTCAACTTTTTTGAAGCACAAAAGGAAAATTTTCATAAAAAATCATTTAATTATGGCACGCAATGACGCGACAAAGTAAAGGTAGCACTTATACAAAAATAGTGCTAATTCAAATTCAGAGTCATTTTTCAGCTTCATAAAATTTACCCAAAATTTCCTCAATTTTTCTCAAAACGCCTTATAGTGAGTACAATTTTCGCTATAGAAAAAATAAAAAGATTTAGAGCGCCACCATAATACGTGGCTAACGTGGCGCTTTAATACGTTCATTGCTAATGCCTAAATATCAATAATTTTTGATTAATTTCACCGCAAACTGCCCTCTGTTTTCCCATTTAGCTTCCGGAAAAATGAATCATTTACTATAAGGCACAGAGCAATATTGTTATGAGATATGGGCGAAATACGGCTCACTACCATGCTCCTTTCACGCTCTTTACAAAATATACAGTTTTTCAAACATCGGTGTAGTCGTGAATATAAATATCATAAATATAAGTCAATATTTATTGAACAAATATAGAATATAGGCGTTAATAATAATCTATATTCTTATGCGTTAATTCGTGAAATGCACCAAAATTACAGCTTATAACATTAACCGCCCCATTTGCTCAACAATATCTAAGTACTACTCAAATATATCAACCAAAGTATTGACGCCGTTATTATATATGAGATTAACTAAATATATGGACAGTATAGTATCGTCTAATCTCGCGAGCTATCAATCTTTTATAGAGCGTATGTATCTTGAATTCCTGCAAGAACAAGGCGTTTCTAAAATAACGCAGAAAAATTACCGCACGGATCTTCATCATTTTTTTGGCTGGATTTCACGATCAAAACAGATCAACGAGCCTCAACAAAACGATAATCCCCAGGACCTGCTCAAACAAGTAACTCCCGAGCTTCTTAGCAATTACCGCGAGTCACAAATACTCGATAAAATTCCCGCATCGACCATAAATCGACGTTTATCTGCCCTCCGAATGTTCTTTAAATGCGCTCTCTCGCAAAGATGGTCGACACAAAATCCCACCCTCTCTATCAAGAACATTTCTAAATCCCCGCAAAACACTCAAACCACTCTCAACGCACAAGCCGAACACCTTCTCACGGAGGAACACCTCCTTCCCGAAGGTAAACCCGAGAAATCTGAAGAAGTCCCAATACCTGTTGCCCCACTTACTACTCCTTCCTCTTCTACTTCTCCAATGCCCTCTGTAACCGAACCCCCACCGCCGCTCCCAACAGAACCGGCACCTTCAATCAAAACACTTCAAGAAGCTATCGGAGCGTCGGTAAATGATCAATCTCAAACCACCACACAAGCGGACAATACGGTCGTCGTTCAACCGAGCACTCAACCTCATCTCACAAAAGCTACGGGTCGGCAATTCGGTACACCAATAATTCTCGGTATGCTTTTGGCGACTGCTCTCCTGGGATCAGGTGCTTTACTCTTTCAAGTTATTGGACTACGGAGTCAAAGTACTGCTGGCCCGAAAGCTGCGCCTACTCCTTTGTCCAATCCTCTCGTCGGAAAAAATCAACAGCAAGCCGCTCTTTCACAACCGGGAACGGTTATTGGTGCAAGCGGAGGATCTGGACCCACTGGAACCACTGGAATACAGGGCCCGCAAGGGTCAACGGGAGTAACTGGACCGACCGGCTATCTAGGGCCTACCGGAATGACCGGAGGCGCTGGTGCAGCAGGGAGAACTGGAACTTCAGGCTCAACCGGACCTACCGGAGCGCAAGGGACAAGCGGAGGCACTGGAACGCAAGGAGCAACCGGAGTAAGCGGTGGCACCGGTAGCACAGGAGATATCGGTACCAATGGTTCCACCGGCCCAAGCGGCCCGACCGGATGGACCGGAGCCACGGGAACAGCGGGTGCAAGTGGTCCCACAGGTACTACGGGTGACGTAGGAACAAATGGTGTTGAAGGGCCTACCGGGGTCACTGGTGCTACCGGATATGCAGGACCAACAGGAACCACAGGGTCTACGGGAGACGCAGGTATTCTGGGTCCAACCGGTCCAACCGGTGGATCAGGCGTCATAGGTGGTGGAGGATTTGGTCCAACTGGTGCCACGGGAAATACCGGAACCACAGGAGTTGGTGGCCCAACGGGAAGTACGGGAGTGGCGGGAGTCTCCGGACCCACGGGATATACCGGAGCGACAGGAGGCACTGGTGCAAATGGAGCCAGTGGTCCCACAGGAAATACCGGAGATATTGGCCCAACCGGATCAACCGGTGACAATGGACCCACGGGAACAACTGGGGCAACTGGAGCTAATGGACCTACAGGAAATACCGGAGCAACTGGGGCAACTGGAGCTAATGGACCTACAGGAAATACCGGAGCAACTGGGGCAACTGGAGTTGCCGGAGGAAATGGCCCGACCGGAGCTACCGGGGTAACGGGATCTACCGGAGCGAGTGGCTCTAATGGACCAACCGGAAATACAGGTATTTTTGGTCCAACCGGCGCAACAGGCGGAAGTGGTGGAGGTGGAACTGGAGGACCAACGGGCTCTACAGGCGCTTCGGGAGCTACTGGTGGAATTGGACCGACAGGAGAAACCGGAGCCACGGGTGGAACGGGCGCCAATGGTCCAACAGGAAATACCGGTAGTAATGGACCCACAGGATTTACCGGAGCAACCGGAGCTACGGGAACAGGAGGAGCAAGCGGACCAACCGGTTCTACCGGTGCAAGCGGGTCAACCGGATCTACCGGAGCTCAAGGACCCACCGGAACGACAGGAGCTACTGGCGACAATGGACCAACGGGAGCGACGGGAACAACCGGCGCCACAGGCGCAAACGGACCAACCGGAAGTACCGGAAATACAGGATCAACGGGAGCGACAGGCGCAAACGGTCCAACCGGAAATACCGGAACGACCGGAGCTACTGGAGCAACCGGTGCCAATGGACCCACAGGAACAACGGGAGGAACAGGTGTCCAGGGACCCACTGGAGCTACCGGAGCGACAGGGACTACCGGTGGTAATGGTCCTACCGGAGAAACCGGATCAACCGGAGCGACCGGAGCTTTTGGACCGACGGGAAATACCGGCACAACGGGAGCTACGGGTATAGCCGGTCCTACGGGCACTACAGGCGCAACAGGAGACAATGGGCCCACAGGATTTACCGGTGGGACGGGAGCAACAGGCGCCAATGGTCCAACGGGATTTTCTGGAGCTACCGGATCTACGGGGGCAACGGGAGCAACGGGAGCTGCCGGTGGCAACGGTCCTACCGGAGAAACCGGATCAACCGGAGCGACAGGCGCCAATGGGCCAACAGGAACAACGGGAATGACCGGAGCGACAGGCGCCAATGGTCCAACAGGAACAACCGGAACAACTGGTTCTGCTGGTCCTACTGGCCCTACTGGCGGAGCAGGACAATTAGGGGCCGGAGGAGAGTACCTCCTTACCCAAACCAATAATCTCATCTACCCCTACCCTGTCGTCAACCGAAGTCTTGCTCTGGGGAGTACGGACTTTGGTGCTGATCCATCTATTACGGCAACAACCAGTGCGCTCATATTTTTAAACGGAGACAACGGCAATGCGAGTATTTCCGGACTTCTGACTCTTCGTGGAGGCGACAGTGTGATTGAAACGAAGATGATGTCCAAGGTAACTATTGGCTCATCTACTACCGGACCTATCCAACTCTCTCCCAAAGGAACCACAGGATTATATGTGGATGGAACAGGACAAGTAGGTATTGGGACGACAACTCCGAGCGAGTTATTACAGATCAGTAATAATGGAAATGCATTTTTGAACCTCAATGCCACAACGGGAGATGGACAGGTAGTTGGTATTAATCTGCAAAGAGGAAATTGGCGATCTGATGGATATAGCGACTGGAGTATCTATAATGACGCAGGAATTCTCCACTTCGACTCACAGTATGGCGGGAGCGCACACAGTATGCTGCAAATAGGTGCTATAAGCGGCATGATTGGCTTCGGGACGATTTCTCCCGCTTCAAAACTCCATATTCAAGGCGGATATGGTGGCAATGCCGCATTTACTCTGGATCAAACTGAGAATGGCGACATCTTCACCGCATCGGCTTCCGGAACGACGAAATTCACCCTTGACCGTTCTGGCTTTATGCAGGCAAACATGACCCCTACAGCTACTACAGGCACCACTGAAGCAATTGCCCGTACTGACGTCACCACTGTTACTCTCATTGCAGCCGGATCATTTGCAAATAATGACATTATCTATCTTGACAACGCAGGGACTGACTATATGACCAGAATAGTTTCAGGAGGAGGCACCACAACGCTTACTGTCTCCCCCGCTGTCTCCTATGACGCATCAGCAACGGTAACGAAATATAATGCGTCTTCTATCGGTGCAACAGCAACTGATTACACAACACTCGCCAATAGATATTTTCAAGGTTACTTCACTGGAGGAATTGTCACCGGTATTAACTCTACAAAATATGCTGACAATACTATCTCTTTTGGAGGAGGATCTCTTATAAAAGATGAAACAGGTAAACTGCAGCTTCAGGCTGGTGGATCAGGAAGCATCTACTTCTTGGATAGTTCCGGTAACACCAAAGGAAGGTTTGAGACTACTAACGCCGAATATGGAACAGGAGCAGATGGGGCAATTATTATTTCAACGAGCAAGAATCTTAACACCGACGTTATTGCTACGGGCCGATCAACATATGCAGACGGAATCGCATATAGAGTGAATCCTCCACCTGTCGGGGAAGCTTCGATTACCCGATATTCGGGATCCGATACCATATCAAACGGAATCGCTGCAAACGATGAAGTCTTACTCATAAATATGCAAGGCTCTTCAAGCGACTATACTCAAGCGGGCACATATGAATTCCTGAAGGTTTCGTCTGTTACTTCCTCAACGATCACCTTTACCACGGCAATCACAAAAGAATATCGAGGCACAAGCCAAGCGAACCAGCTTGTTATTATTCAACGTGTTCCAAACTATACAGATGTTACTGTTTGTACTTCCAACGGTAATCCTACAG
>Ga0154660_107_pt5 | contig 14300 bp, 13 predicted proteins | sample Rifle2008BG13ft_FD_116089 | JGI IMG/M metagenome (GOLD analysis project Ga0154660, IMG submission 116089) | Candidatus Gottesmanbacteria bacterium RBG_13_45_10
ATAACGCGAAATTGCGGCCGCTTTCCCTTATCGCTGATGTGCTGCATGCCTGGCCGGAGTATTATGATAAAGAGCGCAAGATGTGGATTCCGATTGATCCCACGTGGGCAAATACCACAGGCGGGGTGGATTATTTCAATAAACTTGATTTCAATCACATCGTATTTTCAGTCCATGGCTTGTCAAGCGACTACCCGTACCCCGCCGGATTTTATAAAAAGGCAGGAAAAACCACGAAAGATGTCGCGGTCAATTTTGCCGATAGTCCGCCAATTTTCACCGGTGGAAGCGTTGCCGCTCGCATCACATTCCCATCTTCAGTGACTTCAGGGTTTACCGCACGCGGGAATGTGATTGTGGAAAATACAAGCGGAGAAATGGTTTCTCACGCAACTATTGCTATCGCGTCGCTACCTTTTGATGTTTCTCTCCATAAAATATTTACGGATCTGCCTCCGTTTGCCTCAGAAACCATACCGATCGCTATACCACTTCTCAGTTATTTTATGAAAGGAAAAGGGACGGTTACCGTGACATTGAATGACGCGACGGAGAAATACTTTTTTGACATACATCCACTCGTGTATCAATATATAGTGCCATTGATTATTTTTGCGATCGTCCTTTTTGTACTTGCCTGGATAATCGTTCGCTTTCCGCACGTATGGAAACACCACAAGAAATAGCACGAAGCCTCCCACATGCCCCCGGCGTCTATATCTATAAGAATTTGGACAACGTCGTATTGTATGTGGGTAAAGCAAAAGATTTAAAACGTCGCGTCATGCAATATTTTCATCGCGACGATGCCGTCGGAGCAAAAACTAGACTGTTGGTATCGCAGATCGCTCATATAGAAACCATACGCACCCAGAGTGAGTTTGATGCATTGCTTTTAGAAGCAAAGCGTATCCATGATTTTTATCCAAAATACAATGTGGTAGCAAAAGATGACAAAAGTCCTCTGTACGTCGCCATTACCATGGATGAAGAGTTACCACGAATTCTCTTTGTGAGAAAGCCAAAAAACGAATCAGCTTGTCCGTCTGGCAAGCGTTTAATTTTTGGACCGTTTCAATCGGGGAGAACGATTCGCTCCATACTCCGACTGCTTCGTCGCGTCGTACCGTATTGCTCACAGAAAATACGAAATGGTAAGCCCTGCTTCTATACGCACTTAGGATTATGCGATCCTTGTCCCTCGGTCATATTGCGTCTCCCTGATTCTGAAGAAAAAAAGACGCTCACCCGTTTATATCGAAAGCATATCCGTCATATTGCCGATATCCTTTCCGGCAAATCGACTGCAGTTCTCGCGGATATGGAAAAAGAAATGCATACACTGGCAAACCATAATGATTTTGAAAAAGCAAATACGGTAAAAATGTCCATCGATCGATTGAATGAAATTCACACCCATCATTACGATCCATCTCTCTACATCGAAAACGACTCGTTCTTAGCACACGTCACAGAACAACAGATCGATGACTTACGAAAAGCGCTCCAGCCGTTTTTTCCCGATATGGCACCGTTACACCGAATTGAGTGTGTTGACGTTTCAAACACGCCTGGCCAGTTTGCAGCTGCATCACTTGTCGTTTTATCCGATGGAAGGCCGGACACGTCATTGTACAGACGATTTCACATACGATCGAGTGATACGTCAAGCGATGTCGCCATGATAGAAGAAGTCATACGAAGGAGATTTGCACACAAAGAATGGAGCTATCCGGATTTACTCGTCATCGACGGAGGGAAAGGACAGTTGCAAAGCGCCCTTGGCGCCATGCATTCTCTGGGTATACATCTGCCGGTCGTGGGTCTGGCCAAACGTGATGAAGAAATCATCGTTTTTGACAACAATCGTTATCTCGTCCTACGCCTCCCGAGAACCAGCCCGGCGCTTCACCTTGTCCAGCTTGTTCGGGACGAATCACATAGGTTTGCTCTGTCCTATCATAAGAAGCTCCGTGCAAAGGCATTTCTAGGTCGTTTGACCACTACGACCCAATTTGATACCATTACCAAACATGAAGCATCTCATAAGAGTCTTCCTTTTTAACGTATTCGCTCTTTGGCTGACGAGTCAGATATTACCCGGTTTAGTCGCGCCGGGTGGTTGGCAGACCATGCTCTTTGCCGGGTTTGTTCTGAGCTTGCTGATGCTTATCGTCGTACCGATCTTACGCATATTATTTATACCCATTAATATACTCACGTTTGGTCTCCTTTCGTGGCTTATTAATGTGATTGTCATATACCTCCTGACGTTTTTCGTACCGGAAATCCATGTTCGCGACTGGATATTTAAAGGCATTACCTGGAGTGGATTTGTGATACCATCCATCCATTTCACGTATTTCATGTCGCTTGTTGCAACGTCTTTTTGTATATCAATTATTACGGACGTTTTGCATTACGTCAGCGATGAATAATAGTATGAAAAAGGTTCAGCTACCGAAAATTGTCTGCGTGGGGGGTGGAACGGGAACGTTTGTTGCTCTCAAAGGACTCAAATGCTATCCCTCTAACCTTTCAGCGATCGTAACAATGAGCGACAGCGGCGGCAGCAACCAACGCATTCGTGATGAATTTGGTCTATTGCCGACGTCTGATATACGTCAATGCCTAGTCGCTCTTTCCGATGAAAATGGCGGGGCAGGATTACTTCGGAAACTTTTTATGTACCGATTTGAAAAAGGAGCCGGCCTATCTGGTATGACATTCGGCAACATTTTTATGGCCGCTCTCTCCGATATTCTGGGTTCCCAGGCCGAAGCCATCCGCCAAACAGGCAAAGTGCTTCGCATACACGGCAACGTTCTTCCGGTTTCTTTTACCAAAACAAATCTATTTGCTGTCTACGAAGACGGCCATGTGCTTACCGAGGAACACCTGATAGACGAACCTTCCCATGACGGTACCATGAAAATTACCAATGTGTATCTTAAACCAAAAGCTACCGCAAATCCCCAAGCCCTTAAGGTAATCGAGGAGGCAGACATGATAGTCCTGGGTCCCGGTGACCTCTATACCAGCCTTGTTCCAAACCTTCTCGTAGAAGGAGTCGCGGGCGCCATACAAAAATCAAAAGCCAAAAAAGTCTACGTCGTAAATCTTATGACGAAATACGGTCAGACGTATGACTATAGTGCGCTCGATCATGTGCGTACGGTAAAATCTTTTATCGGCGAGTGCATCGATGTTGTCATCATCAATAGTGCTCCCATGCCTCCCAAAGCGCTTCAGATATACGCGAAATACCAAGAACGGCCCGTTGCCGATGACCTCGCGACGTCGTCCCCTATGCGCGTTATACGAGCAGACGTTGTGGGCCGAAAGTTTACTGTCAAAGCAAAAAGCGATACACTGGTACGGAGTCTCATTCGGCACGACAGTGAAAAACTCGCTCGAACGCTCATGGGATTACTTGATACATAAAATTGTATGAAAATAGCATTACTTGCCATCCATGTCATTGTCGCCGTCTCCCTTATCAGTCTCATTCTTCTCCAAAACAGCAAAGGGGGCCTAAGCGCTGGACTTGGAGGGGGTGGAGAATTTTACCGCAGTAAACGCGGTGCGGAACGTGTAGTGTTTACCGCTACTATTATCGTTTCGGTACTTTTCCTTATTACATCGATTCTTAACCTATTTGTTCGTTAGTTGGACAAGACCCGCTATGACACTCTTTCGACGCTCACGACTATTGTATCTCATTGCCATGGAGTTGGCTCAAAAATACACCAAATCGCTGGTATTGGGGTTTGTCGCTGGGCTCGTACTGTCTTTGGGATTTTGGCGCGTCTACCCATTTATACAAGCACACTGGCTCTCACCTGTGGATCGCATTGGCATGGTGGGTGCGTTTACGCCTACAACTCTCCCGTTATCCATACAAAAGCGTATAAGCTTGGGACTTACCGATATAAATCCCGACGGCAGTGTAAAACCGGCTTTGGCTACGTCGTGGGTCGCAACAGATAGTGGTAAAATATTTACATTTTTCCTTCGAACTGACGCTATGTGGCATAATGGAAAACCGGTGGAAGCAAAAGATGTAAACTACAATATCAAAAATGTCACATTCACGGTCTTGGACCCCAAAACAATTCGTGTGACGTTAAATAGCTCGTATAGTCCCTTTCCAACACTTGTCTCTCGGCCATTATTTCAACCTGGGCTCGTCGGATTTGGTGAATACAAAGTATCCAGTATCCAGCTTATCGGCGACACAGTAGAATATATTAAACTTATTCCCTCACATGCCAACTCCAAAAATCGCGCGCGCGAGTATCGATTTTATAAAACGGAAACTGAAGCGATCACTGCGTACAAAGTTGGGGACATAAATGAACTGGATGATTTATCATCATCGTATGACCTGCAATCATGGGGTCAAACAGAGGTCAATGAATCGACAAAATACGGCAGAATCGTGTCGCTTTTTTTCAATCTAAACGACCCGATTCTGCGTGATAAATCCGTGCGCCAAGGACTTTCTTTTGCGTTGCCCCAAATACCCGGCGAACACGCATATTCACCTATTTCCAAGACATCGTGGGCATATACAGATAAAGTCAAACGCTATCCGCCGGATGCCACCCAGGCCGCGAAGCTTCTGGATATCATCAAAATTTCCTCATCTTCTGCAAGCCTCGTGATTGCCACGTTTATCCAATATGTGGACCTTGCTCAGGATATCGCCAACAGCTGGACAGCAGCCGGTGTACCGACCACCGTTCGGGTCGTCAGCGATATTCCTTCCGGCTATCAAATCCTGTTAAGCGCACAGGACGTGCCGCCAGATCCCGACCAATATCCATTTTGGCATTCGACACAAACCCAGACCAATGTAACCGGCTATGCCAATGTCAAAATTGATAAACTCCTGGAGGACGGGCGACAAGAGATCGATACGGAAAAACGAAAAACCATTTACGCGGATTTTCAGCGCAGGCTTGTGGACGATGATCCTGCAACATTCCTCTATTACGCAAAATCATACACGATAAACAGGAAATGATGTACTATCTATGCTCTCACATGGAACTCTATGCCATTAATATCACTCTCTGCGTCATGGGTTTTTTTGATGTCCAGCTCAAATGAGGTTGTCGATCCCAATACCCTTGTAAGGGCTCCTTGACACACCTCTAAGCCTTAGCCTAGTATAAAATTACTGCTCATATGAAGAAAAATATTCAAAAACTACAAGAAACCCCCTCATCCTCACCGCTACCACCACCATTAGTTCAGGAAAATGATCTCGTACGCCCGACCGGCATCAAAGAACTAGACACAATGCTCCACGGCGGATTCCCGAGCAATGCAACAATACTTCTGGCTGGCGCATCAGGATGCGGAAAAACTATTTTAAGCATGCAATGGCTCATGGAAGGATACCGGCTATATCAAGAACCTGGAATGTATATTTCATTGACAGAACCCATCAACAAGATGGTAAAAACAGCCCAACAACTTTCTTTTTTCAAGCAAGAATACTTGACGCCCGGAAAAGTATTTTTTGAAGATTTACGTACGATTCTTCACAACTTGGGACTTGATAGTAAGGAAATAACTGTCAAGGACATAGACAGAATTGTTGACGCCCTAAGCGATTTAATGTACCAATGCAACGCCAAACGCATCGTGATAGATTCCATTACTGCTATAGCCTATCGGTTGCATGACGAGCATTTGATTCGGACATTTATCCACCAATTAGACGCGCTCCTCGCTCAAACGCAGATTAATCTCATTTTGACCTCGGAAGTGACAGGAGAAGGATATTCAATATTTGGTGTAGAAGAATTCATTTCCGACGGAATCCTTAAACTCACTCGAGAAAAACAAAAAGAGGAACGGGTTAATAGACTGTATATCATTAAAATGCGCGGCACCGATTTTGATAGCCATCCTGCGTCGTACCGAATTACCACGCAAGGAATTCGTTTCTATCCGCGGCTACTACGGGATCTGACGTATCATGTTTCCGCCAAACGCATTCCCACGGGAATAAAGGGGCTTGATGAAATGACCAACGGTGGTTACTTTGAAGGATCTTCCGTGCTCGTCACAGGCTCTTCAGGATCGGGCAAATCCCTCCTATCCCTGCAATTTTTGCTCCAAGGGCTCAAAGATGGAAAAAAGGTAATGCTTGTTTCGTTTGAAGAATCAAGGGATCAGATTATGCGAAACGCCAAAGGATTCAACTGGGATTTGGAGACGTACGAACAACAGGGGAAATTCAAACTTATTTCCGCGTATCCAGAACAAAAATACCTCGAGGAACATATCGATATGATCCGAAGCGAAATCGAAACGTTTGGTGCAAACTTGATGGTCATAGATTCGCTGTCTTCTCTGGGAAATGTATTTATGGAAGATGTCGTCAGGGATTTTGTGTCGCGTTTGAATGGCTACCTTAAAGAGAAGCTCGTCACTACAATCTACACGCATGCTACAGCAACCCTCTTGGGGGCCAACCAAATCACCGATGCGCATCTGTCTACCATCACGGATCATATTATTATGCTACGGTACGTGGAAATTCAATCCGAACTACGACACGCACTTCTCATACTGAAAATGCGCGGAAGTAACCACGATAAAAAACTCAAGGAGATTGTTTTCACGCCGCAAGGGCTTGAAATATCTGGTGAATTCAGCGGACTTGAAGGAGTGTTAAGCGGCTCTACGCACAAAGTATCAGAATCTATCGAAGAGCAACTTCATGCGCTGTTTATGGAAACGCTCGGGCCCATGGGTGAAAAGATATTTCATGAGGAAAAGACGAAAGGTTTGACATATGAAAGTATCAAGAAGCTGATTGACGACTTATCAAACCAGGGAGTAGTCTCTGTCCGTAGGAAAGAAGAATTCCTCACCTCGGCTGGACTGGTTTATGGGAAAAAACCGGTTTCAGTATATACCGGGGAAAAATCAGAAGAGAAATCAGAAAATAAAAAAGGAGTTGGACAATTATTCAACATATTGAAAGGAGGTGAAACCAAATGAGAAATAGTATTATTGTGGTTGTTTTGATAATTATAGGACTTTTGGGCTGGCTCGGTTATCAAAATTTCCTGAAACCAAAATCTCCTGAAAATCAAACAATTACAACAGCTAAAGAAGGAACGGCAGCAAAAACACTATTAACACCGGAAATTGAAGCTGTCCTTGTCAAAAAAATACAATTGTTGGAAAATTTTGCCAAACAATCAAATATCGTTTCGGCCGTTGAAGCTCAAAATGTGAAAAATGTCGGTTTGACTCAATCAACGATAAAAGAGTTAGACAATAAATGGATAGCGACTCAAGGAACGGATGATTTTATCAAATCATTTCTGACAAACAACACAGCAAATGCGCTGGCAACATTCCAGGATAACAACCCGGGATTTGTCGAAATATTCGTGACCGATAAATACGGATTGATAGCAGGTGAAACCAATAAAACCAGCGATTATCTGCAAAGTGATGAAGACTGGTGGATAAAGGCGTTCAATAACGGATCTGGAAAAGCATATCATAGCGAGATAGAGTATGATGATAGTTCAAAATCAGAATCTATCGCCCTATATGTGCCGATCAATAACAATCAGAAGACAACAATAGGGGTAATAAAGGGAGTATTCGCCGTTACGGCAATTCAGAAAGAATTGTAGTATACCGATTTAGTCTAATTCCCAATCTAAAATTATTTGCTTTGGGAATTAGGCCATCTTGAGATACGATAGACATATCATGAAAATATTAGATTCAATCCAACTCAAATTATTGACTATTATTGCCATAGCTTCGTTGGGTGTCATCTTTGTGGGATTATTATCTGTCTTCAGTTTAAGAAGGATAACAGATAATTTCAGTAATTATATAGATGCCTCTACTTCCAAAGTACAAAGTATCCAAAAGGCACTTATTTCTTTGGAAAATGCCAATAGTAGTCTCGCTTTTGCGCTTTCGTATGAAAATTTAGAAAATCTTGATGATATCAACCGAAATGAATCAGATTTCAACCATGCCATATTACAATATAGTGTTTTTGTTAATGCCCTTATTTGGGGAAGTGCATCCGAGGAATTCCAAAATCAGGATGGCGGAATTATCTATTCTGAATGGAAACGGATGGAAATACCCAAAGATTTTTTGGTTCCTCCCGCTGACGAGAAGGAAAAGAAAACAGTTGAAGAGCTTGGGACAAGCATTACACCATTCGTGACAGACGCCCAAAAAATTTTTTCATTAAAAAGAAAGATTCTTCGTCAAAGCTCAACAGTTCAACAAGGTGATATTGATAAATCCAAAACAGAACTAGCTTCTTTGGTTTTATCGCTAAAAACCTCCAGAGAGAATATCAGCAAACTCATTGAGACATACATTTCCCAAACAGATGTGGTAATGAAAACAGAGATAGAACAGCAGAACAAATTTACGAAGTCACTATATCAGCTCATTTTTACCTTCATAGGGTTAAATCTGCTTGCTGTGGTCATAATAAGCACATACATAACTCGCTTTTTGATCTTGATACCTATCCAACAATTAACAAAAGTTGTCAATGATATTTCCACAGGTAAGCTTGATTCAAAAATCGATCCGCGGCTGCTTGAATCCAAAGGTGAAATCGGAGACCTTGCCAGAGCGTTTGACCGAACAGTCGTAAGCCTCAAGCTCGCGATGAGGGAAAAAGGGCAGACGGGTCAATCAGACACATCCACGACCAAAGAAGCAACCTAGACGTTTCGCTCGTCTCGCCTGGATCTTATTGATAAGTTTCTCGTTTATGGCAAAAACCCATGACAGATTTGCGGCACTTCGCTATCGGGATTTTCGACTCCTGTGGATCGGGCTTCTCATTTCCAATATCGGTTCTCAGATGCAATTTGCTGCGATCAATTGGCATATTTTCATTTTGACGCATTCCGCGCTCGCCCTAGGGCTTATTGGGTTATCCCGATTTATTCCGGTTACCATTTTTGCTCTTATCGGTGGCAGTGTCGCTGACGCCCATAACCGCAAAAAAATACTCCTCATTACGCAAACAGCGCTCACTTTACTTTCCGGTGTTCTTGCCATATCGACATTCACCCATACGGTAACGCCGCCAATCATTTATATCATCACCGCTCTTTCGGCAATGGCGCTTGCGTTTGATACGCCACCTCGGCAGGCAATGGTCCCGAATCTCGTTGACCGCGATCATATCTCAAACGCCATGAGCCTTAACGTCATGATGTGGCAAATATCCATGGTTTTGGGACCCGCCCTCTCGGGATTTGTGATTGGACTGTTCGGTATCGGAAGCGTTTACTTGATTAATGCATTTTCGTTTCTTGCGGTCATCATCGCGTTGATTCTTATGAAAACATCGGGAGAAATTGAAGGAAAACCTGCGAAGGTCTCTTTTCACGCGATGCTGGAAGGATTAGCATTCGTAAAATCAAAAACCATGATTTGGTCGACGATGCTTTTAGATTTTTTTAGTAGTTTTTTTGCTTCGGCTACCGCACTGCTTCCTATATTTTCCGAAAAAATTCTGCATGTGGGGCCCATCGGATACGGCCTGTTGTATGCCGCTCAATCGGTGGGTGCCGTCGCGGCGGGATATGTCATGGCGCATGTCGGGAATATCAAACACCAAGGAAAAATTATTCTAGCATCCGTTGCCGTGTATGGTATAGCGACAATCGTATTTGGTTTTTCGCAACTCTTTCTCCTTTCGTTCCTTGCTCTGTTTATTGTCGGATTCGGAGATAGTGTGAGTACGGTTCTTCGAAATACGATTCGAAACCTCGCGACGCCCGACTACATCCGGGGCCGCATGACGTCGGTAAACATGATCTTCTTTTTGGGCGGGCCGCAGCTTGGAGAATTTGAAGCCGGTGTTCTTGCCGCTTTCGTTGGTGTTCCATGGTCCGTGGCACTTGGAGGGATCGGGACGTTATTGGTCGTCGCGACGGTTTTTGTGGCAATTCCGCAAATCCGCACCTATTCACGCGAGGAATAATCCAGCACGTGGGCAATTGCCGCCTTTATAAGGAAAAAGAAGTGTAAAACGACGAACACGTTGGTTGCGCGGATATCAAAAATCGTCATTCCCTTAGGCTCCTGCGTCATCAATACCCACAGGCCTTTTATTCCCAAAAAACACAGAGAAAGGATCAGGTACCAACGAGCGGTACTCCGGTGTTTCGTATCGAGGTAAAGGATAAACAGTAAAGGCAGGCTGTAATAAAGCCGGTAGTTAAAAGAGATTTCAGGAACGAGGTTAATGAATGCGATAACATATACTATTGCAAGTATTTGTAGCCTGTTATCGCATCGGTGAGCCAATAGATGGCGAACGTACCTGGGTATTTTTTTCAGCAGCCTCATCGGCACGTCCATAACAATGGGAAGCACAAAGGTGAAGAGAAATAATATACCTGAGAGAATCCCGATAATTTTATACTCTCTGTTCGGATGCCATGATTGCCGGGAAACAGCATCGGTCGCAAGCGATGTGAATGCGGTAAATGAGTGATTAAAGTTGATGCTGTCGTACGTGGTAAATGTAACAGATTGTTCAAAATTCTTCGTCGCATCAAGAAGTTGTGTAAGCGTGCTTGGAGCGCCGTAGACATGCGGGAGGTACAAAAACGCAAAGAATGTCAGTATTGAGACTGCCGCGATAGCTGGGGCACCCGGAGTGGTCAATATAATGAGGATGCTAAATGGGAGGAAAAATAACTTGGAATTTGTAAGAAATCCGAGAAGAATTCCTACAATAATCGGCACAAAAAGATTGGTTTTTGTTTTGTGATCTGTTTTGGATTGAGCAAGAACCAACACAATGCCAAAAAGAAGCGAGTAGAGAATATCCACATTCCCACGTACCAACCCCATGCTTCCGGGGATGCCGAGTAAAAAAGCAAACAGAAAGAGCAAAAAAACAGGTCTGGCCTCCGGATGCGTATGGGTTATCCAGAAAATAAAGAATGCATAGCCGCATATAGCTGCAAGCAGTAACCACTGGTAAAAAATACTCGTGCAAGTAGCCTCAAAACATAATCCCCGGTTTTGCGCGAATTCTAACAACGGAATAGTTATCACGGAAAGCGATGGGCCATAAATACCGGTACTCAGGTAAAAGTTTTCGCCATGCTTCATGAGAATCGCGGGTTTTATGACGCCATTCCAAAAATCTCCCGCAACGTTTGCCTGTGAAACAAATTCCTCAGGCGCGGCAACGGTATTTGTATAGTTCACGAGCGTGGGAGCCAGTCTGCTTAAAATAACAGACCCCAAAAGCAGAATAAGCACAAGTAACACGTTGTCGAGAGTCCAGGATTTGAGGCGTTCGTATATGCGCATCACACATCCACTATACCATGTAAAAGGTTTGTATTTAATAGATATATCGCATACAATTGGTACCACAAGTAAGCGACCGCTTAGCTCAACGGTAGAGCACTTCGTTTACATCGAAGGGGTTGGGGGTTCAAATCCCTCAGCGGTCACACAGGTCTTGCGACAAGCGATAAACATATGAGTCAAAACATCAAACAGATTATTTGCATTATTACCCTCCTTCAAACGAGGGCTCTTAGGTTGGATGTTTAGAAAGTCTGAAACGTTCAAATTAACGAGACCCCGCAAAGAAGCGGGGTTTTTTTATGGTCTATGCACGAAAGCGAACAATCATGTATTAGAATTATAAACGGCCATGTCTGCCCAGACCCGGATAATAAAAAATCCTGGGAGCTTTACGACCAGGATACATTTGAGGCAAGAATGAGTGATTCCGGGTGTCCTGGTGGTGGGTACGATGTCGGTCCTGCTCAACTGGAATATAACAGGCTTGCGCGCTATAGTGCATCGAAGGAGTTGGAGTATCAAATCCCCGAGCGGCAACCTGGCTAAGCTACGTTATTAGCTTTCTTCCTATGTCTCTTCGTCTTGATTGTCACAGGAAGAAGATTCATTTATAATGTTTGCATGCGATGCTTGCCCTGAGCAAACGAAGTGCGTCGAAGGGCCGCGATGGCTGAGGCTGAGCGTAAGCGAAGTCCCGAGCTTGTCGAGGGATAGTTTAAAAAAGTTTTGCCGAGATGGCCGAGGTAGTTTTACACTGTAACGATAGTTACATGTGCAAGGCGCCAGCGAACGCTGCGCGAGACAACTTCGATTAACAAGTATAACAATGCAGTATAATCTGCCGAGATGGCCGAGGTAGTCAAGGCGCGTGTCTGAAAAACACGTTATCTGGGTGCAATTCCTAGTCTCGGCACTGATATTCGCTTGCCTCACTTTGTTTCACTGCAGTGAGGAGCGCTGCATCAGTGCAAGCACTCAATAATAACTTAAGCGAATATCAGCCATATTGTAGTACGCTTCGGTGAAGTGAAACGAGCCGAAGCAAACGAATAATATGGCTTAAAAGAGCGCTTCGTTAGTGCACGCACTGTTTAAAACAGTAAACGAATGTTAGTCCTGTCGAAGCGCTCTTCATCGAAGCTTCGCGAGATGAAGGAAGCGAATGACAGGGCAGGTATGTATTATATTTACATTTTAAGAAGCAAGCTTGATAAGAAATTCTATACCGGATATACTTCAAACTTGAAAAGACGTCTAAAAGAACATCAGGATGGAAACGTTGACTCAACAAAAAATCGTCGGCCATTGGAGCTGATTTACTACGAGGCATATCGGGAAAAACAATTAGCATTAAATAGGGAGAAGTTTTTAAAGACAACAAAAGGTAAGGTACAATTGAGAAAACAGTTCGAAGTGCGGGCGTAGTTCACCGGTAGAATGTCTCCTTGCCAAGGAGAAGGTAGCGGGTTCAATTCCCGTCGCCCGCTCCCAATTCCGACTTGTCGGGGCGGCGCGAAGCGCCGCCCAAGGTTCGAGCGCGTCACCGCGCGCTATTTGACGCGAGAGCGTGAGGTTCGAGCCGAAGATTTTTAGAGCCAACACCTTTTTTGCGTTTTTGTCTTCACCCCGTGCGATTTCGCCTACTTCTGACGCTTCATTGATCCATTTGCGCATAGGTTCGAGCCACGCAGTTTGCGTGTGTTGCAGGTGGGTCACTGATTCCTCCAGCGTCTTTTTGTCGGATAACAGTTTTGCCTTACGGGGACGATATTCTTCCTTGTCGATATCCTGATCGAGATAGGAGTCCAAAAGACGCTGGAGTTTGATCGTTATGGCGCCAATAGAATCCCGTTTGTCTGCAACACACGCAGGAAAAGATTGGGCAACGTCATTTTTCTCGTTATCGAGTTTTTTAATCATCTTCTCTGCCCAATCTTTACGCAAAGAAACTGTTTGAAGCATGGCCGAGAGTTGCCGGTCAAGTTCTTCTTCGCGGGTATAGGATTGGGAACAAATCTGATTTTTCGATTTTTTAGTGCAATGATAGTAGGTATAGATTGCCTCACGGTTGGTTCTGTGGTAAAACTTTTTTTGCACCTCAGCCGTGACCATCATCCCACACTCTCCACAGCGAAGAAGACCGGTGTATTGCTTGACCGGCCGCTCTTCTGTCCACGAGTGGCATCGTTTATGAAGTACTTCCTGCACTTGATCAAACAGTTTCTTTGTAACCAGTGGCTCCTGTATTCCTTCGTGGATTTCCCCGGCATAACGAAAATGACCATAGTAGAATGGGTTAGACAATATTCGCGATACCGTATCTTTCAATGGTCTTCCTCCACTCGTCGTTATGCCGTGTTGTACCAAAAAGTGCGTCATTGTTTTGAGGGTGTATCTATCGGTGGCAAAGCGGGTAAACAATTCTCGGACAAACGGAGCGTTCCGTCTATCCACGACAATCGTCTTTGTACGAGAATCGTTGAGATAGCCCAACGGCGCAACGCCGGGCATCTCGCCGCGTCGCACTTTTTGGCGCAACCCTCGCTTGGTATTTTCAGAAAGGGAATCCACGAAGTATTTGCTTTGCCCAAACGCGATGGTTAACATAAATTTTCCTTGTGGCGTGGACTCAAACCAGAACTGGGGAAACTTCAAAGATTTAATCACACCGGTATCAACAAGATAGATAAGTTTCCCACCGTCCACGCTATTGCGCGCAAGTCTGTCCGGATGCCAACTCACAATGCCGCTCGCTTCTCCTTTTTCAATACGCGTAATCATTGAATTGAAAATGGGACGACCGGGGATTTTAGCAGATTGTTTCTCGATTAACTCCTCTACAATATTGATATTTTCGCGAGCGGCATATTCACGGAGTTCTGCAAGTTGAGATTCAATTGAAAGAACCTGTACATCCTCCACATCGGTGGACTTGC
>Ga0154660_128_pt9 | contig 13919 bp, 9 predicted proteins | sample Rifle2008BG13ft_FD_116089 | JGI IMG/M metagenome (GOLD analysis project Ga0154660, IMG submission 116089) | Candidatus Gottesmanbacteria bacterium RBG_13_45_10
AGTACGATCGGACGCTAAAAATCGGATAGATGGAAACCAAAAACAGGAGCGGCACCAAAATGACAAGAAACACGCGATTCTTTTTCCAGGTATGCCGGTGAGCTATCGCCCCCACTATGGTATACGCTGAAATGATACTAAACATGATGAACGCCTGATACCCTAGTTTAAACATCGTATTACTTCGAAAGTGCGCGGGGTAGATGTCTTTAAAGTAGAAGAATTCCGGAAAAATTATTAACACTATTGAGACCACAAACCACACAAGTAATAGGATTTCCTTTCGAGTAATTTTACTACCCATAAATTCCGCTTTACCTTTATATTTCCTATATATTTTATATGTTAAATATCCTCCGCAGAAGAGAAAAAATCCCCAAAGGAGCAAAAACATCCACAAGGGCGAACGTTGGCACTTCTCTACCCCTTCAAACAATATCGGCCCAATCCGCCAGCCGGCGGATGAGTTGGCTATAAACGCCAGCGGACAATTCACCGCAATTCCGGACACAAACGACCGGAAGTGGAAAAGAAACGGCAAGCATGTCACGATGGCCGTCACCCCCACCACCAATCCCGTCATAATCCAATTACGCCACTCCCGTGACCCGCAGATGACATATGCAAGGAAGAATATACCTAAGTAGATGGGGCCGTCCAAAGCATTCGTCATCAAAAGCACGCCCGCCAAAAATCCGTAGAACACATAGGAAAAAAGCGTCAACCATTCCAGTTGAAGTGCTACAGAAGCATTTTGAGCCGTCTCCTCTTCGGACTTTGATCCGAATATTTGTATGAGAAATGCTAGTGCCAGAAGAACAAACGGCAAACTCAACACATGTCCGTGTACGTCGGATACCACAAACGAATAGCTGGGAAATTCATGGATGGTGAATGGGATAAACCGCGTCGCATTGGCGTACCAGTAGCGGTTGAGGCCTTCGCCTATTTGTCCAAGCTGGGTAATCGGCCACAAAAGCGTCCAAAACGGCGGTGGATTTTCACCGGTGTACCCCTTGGTAAATGCATAAATCGTCTGAAGATTGCCGGCAAAGGTCACCAAGAATGCCGTGAGCAGACCAGCAAATACCTTCACCCTTCGCCGCAGGTCGGGAACGCGAGAAACCAACTGAAACCCAATGCTGAAGCTCATCGTCAGCGTGAAAGCAAAAATTGCGGCGAGCATGAGATTAAACGTGTACGACAGAGAGATATCTGACAATTTCGTGAGGACCGCCATTACCGTGTGGCCAAAATAGTAATAGTTTATGGAAAATCCCGTATACCACATGTCCGGCGGCGGAAAATAGCTGCTGTCGAGAATCGATCGGGTGAATCCGAAATCCATAAATTTCTCGAGTCCATGGATGCTCGGTTCGTGCCCTTTCACCCACGACCACAAAAGAAACGCGGCAAAAAAGAACAGTTCCTCAAGAACTATCACCAGAAACGCCGGTATTTTTTTCTTCGGAATCCCCTTTATTCTGATGCCGTCTCCGGGAGGAATCACCAGTTGAAGGACTATGCCAACGACGAACACAATACCAAGTGCTCCCACAATACTGTTAAAGGTAAACGGTACAAGGTGTAACATCGCCGCCACGTAGACAAGGTATGTGACCAGTACCATGCCGACTGCTTTGGTAAAAAGGTACCCGCCGTCATACCACGAAGAAAAGAGCCGCTTGGTGATAGGATACGCCACAGCGCCAACGAGAAAGAGTGTTCCCCAGAAACGAAGCACCAAAAAAATATCAGACCCCATATTATGATGGTACACCAATAACCTTGTCTGACCAATAACCGAATACACCACGAGTTTCGTTTAATCATACTTCGGGTGACAAGCGAAGACATGTTTCGTCGCGGGTCCTGTCAACTGCGTGTTCCGAGCGTTGTCCTCGTCCCGCACCAACCGTATATATTCATCTATCACGTCTTCTGACCACATACCTACCTTTTGGTGTGTTTTTGAACGATATGGGAAGCATTCGTGCGGGACTCCGGGAACGCTGGAAGTCCTTCGCAGTTGCCACCCGCAAAATACCTTGGGTTTTAAAGAAAATTCTTAGCTATCACGCGGGTGACGCGGGCAGAGGGACTCCCATCAATCGCCCGGAGGTGCCTTACTACAAAAACCTATTGGAAGAACCTGTGGGTATGTATGTGGTCAGAAGATAAGAAAAATCAAAGAGAAGGTGTTACCGAGGACGATTGATGGGAGAAAGCCCGCGGCAGGACCCGCGAAACTCATAGAAAATGGGTTATTTTGTCCTTTGATGGACATGGTACAATCGGGAAAGAAAACGGAGAGTGAGGACGGTTCATGGTTCATCGTTCATCGCAAAACACGCGATTGGCGGGTTACAACCGCGAGGGACAAAAAGTGTTGTCGGGTGACGTGAGCGAAGGCCTCCCGTGCGGAGTCTTCACTTCGGAGTGAGGCTTATAATTATGGAGAAACAACTTTCATTTCACGATCGAATTGAAGCGACGCACGGGACACGCGAACGGCAGGACCCGACAACAATAATCAAATCATCACACCATCTGTGCGCCGGTATACTCCTTGCGCTTTGTTTTAGCATCATCATGATTGCCACGTATAAAGACTACGGCATCACGTGGGATGAACCGGTTTACGTGCGAAAAGCCACACTCTACATGGAATGGATCACCCGCCCATCCCTTTCTACTATTGATTTTCACTGGAATATTTGGGACATGCACCCGCCGCTGACAAAAATTCTAGGCGGCATCACCTCGTACATCTTTTCCACAAAACTCCAACTAGCGAACATCGATACTACCTATCGCATGGGGACTGTGGCGTTGGTTTTTTTGGTGACGTACGTCATGTATCTCTATATGGTTCGCCGATATGGCACGTTTGTCGCTCTGTTTACCACTACGTCATTTTTTTTCCTGCCGCGGGTGTTTTATGAAGCGCACATCGGTGGCTTAGATTATACGGTGACGGCTCTCTCCGTATTAACCATCATGAGTTTTATCGAAGGGTATCGGGATCGCAGATGGTTTTGGGCCTCGGCTATTTTTTTAGGACTTGCTCACCTGACGAAAATACAAGGATTTTTCCTCTATGTCCCTATTGTTATCACCTGGTTTGCATCTTGTATGTTGGCTCTCGCCAAGTGGCGCCAAACGCATCAGGTACCCAAAATATACCTTAAAAAGCTTTTCCTGGAAAATATAGTGCCCATGACCTTCATTCCCCCACTCGTTTTTTGGGCGGGATGGCCGCGTATGTGGACCCACCCTGTCGCGCGTTTTATAGAATATCTCATGTTAGAGTTTGGTAAATATCGGGTAGAAGTCTATTACCTGGGCCAAACATATAAAGAATTGGCACCGTGGCATTACCCGATTGTCTTAACGCTAGCAACTGTCCCCGTTGTCATACTCGCGCTCTTTTTTATTGGCGTTGTCTCTATGTTTCGCAAGGCCAAACCCTTTGAATCGCTCCTCCTTCTTTCCTGCATTATCCCGATTGCCGTCATCGCCGCTCCTGGTGTATCAAAGTACGACGGCGTGCGACTTTTTCTTCCCGCATTTCCGTTTTTATGTTTGATTGCGGGTATCGGAGTATCCGCTATCCTCTCTTTTGCCAAAAAACGCCATATCACAAAACCCGTCACGCTTTTTCTTACGGTTACACTAGCCCTCACCATTCTGACGGGCACCGTACTCACCCATCCATATCAATCGTCGTATTTTAACGAACTCGTAGGAGGCGTAGATGGAGCTGAACACCTAGGCTTCGAAACAGAATACTGGGGCAATGCCTACATCGGCGTCCTCCCGTGGATGAATCAGCATAAAGCGAGCAACCTGTGTATTTGGCCAATGACGGAGGCGTTTGACATGTATAAACAAATTGGTCTTCTGGATCGCGACGTCACCTATACACTCCCCAATGGCTCGTGCAATTACCTCATTCTCCTTTCCCGGCAAGGATTTTTCTTCGTCGATCCGTTGTACTGGGACCTGTATCGGAACGCTACCCCCGTCTACTCGGTAATACTGTCCCATACGAGACTAGTGAGTGTATATAAATTATAAAATCTACAAATGACAAATATGCAAATAAATGTTTAAATTACGGAAAATGACTTAATCGTTGAATAATTTTATTTGTAGATTTGTAGATTTGCTTATTTGTAGATTTTCTTATGGACATAGCAATTATCGGAGGAGGAATTACCGGCTTAACCGCCGCATATGAACTCACAAAAAAAGGCCATCACGTCGTGGTATTTGAACGCGACCCTGTCTTGGGCGGCCTTGCCCACGGATTCAAAAGAAAAGGATGGGATTGGTCTTTGGAAAAAACGTACCACCATTTGTTTACCAATGACAACGCAATTATCAATCTTATTGACGAACTCGGCATACACGATAAACTTATTATCAAACGCCCGATCACCGCAACCTTATTCACTTTGAAAGGGGAGGCCTTTAAGGGGTCACCCCAAATTTTCCAACTCGATTCTCCCACAAACCTTCTCTCGTTTCCTCTTCTTTCCCCCATTGATAAACTACGCACCGGCACACTGCTTGCCTTTCTCAAGCTCAATCCCTTTTGGCAACCACTCGAGAGCATTACCGCCCAAAAACTTTTTACCTTTTGGGGTGGATCCACCAGTTGGCGGATTCTATGGGAACCACTCATGGTTGGGAAATTTGGCGAATTTGCCCCCACGATTCAAGCCGCCTGGCTCTGGGCGCGGATCAAAAAACGTACGCCATCGCTTGTATATATCGAGGGTGGATTTCAAACGTTTATTCAAACGCTTGCCAATACAATTTCCCTTCAGGGCGGCATTATCTATACGAACACGCAAGTGATGTCCATCAAAAAATCTACAAATTCCAAATCTGCAAATCTACAAATAGCATACAAGAAATTCCGTAATAATTTGTCATTTGACATTTGTCATTTATCATTTGATAAGGTCCTCCTCACCACGCCCTCCCCAATCGCTTTCAAACTTCTCCCCAAAGTACGATCAACGATGAACGATCAACAATCAACTTCCCCTATCCCCCATTTGCACGCGCAAGTACTTGTTTTGGAAACCAGAAAACCAATTCTTCAGGATGTCTACTGGCTGAGTATCACGGACCGCACATTCCCTTTTCTCGCCGTCGTTGCCCACACGAATTTCATGGATAAAAAACACTACGGCAACCATCACCTCACCTATGTCGGCAACTATCTTCCGGATAATCACCCGTATCTTTCCATGACCAAAGAACAACTTCTTAAAAAGTTCCTGCCATTTATTAAACGAATTACGGATGACGAATTACGGATAACGAATTCTTATGTATTCACCGCTCCATTTGCCCAACCCGTCCACCAACTGCATTATTCCAAGCGCGCACCGAAACTCGTCACCCCCATTCCGGGCGTGTTTCTTGCCAACATGGATAGCATCTATCCCTGGGACCGGGGAACCAACTATGCCGTCGAATTAGGCCAAAAAGCAGCAAAAACAATTGAAAACCTGTAACGAAATTTCTCGAATTTTACCTATCGTACCATTGTAAGCACCTCACCAACACGACGCTCTAAGTTGCGTTTTGTGTAAAACCTCCTGACAACTTCATTGAGATATGCTTCAGGATTATCACCAAGCCTATCCACTACCTCTTTTAACTGAAGTAATACTTTTGCGCTTGGGAGAAGACAGTCAAATTTCGTCGCATACGGTTGAAGCAGTTCCAAAAAATTCACCTTATGTTTGTGTGCATAGAGCATGGCAATAACGGATTCTTCAATACCAACGGTTGCATTGCGAAGGAGAATTCCTTTAAAATGTTCATCATCCGACACTCTCTTTCGCGATTCCTCAGATACGCTTGCACTAACAGATGAAAATGTTTGTATCGCTTCTCGTACACCAAGGGTTCCTTGAATAAAACCGATAAGGGCTTCTCTAGTACGCATTCGTCTTTCGACATCCCGCCGATATCCTTGTTCGTTTTCCTCGTCCGTCATTTTGAGTAGCTCATCTTCTGATGCATGATTATACTTTTTCTCTATGGCTTCATTGATACCTGGATCTCGTTTGTGGGCAAATATTCGATGTTGATATTCGTGTTCCGTTAAATCTCTCAACATTTCTTCAAATTTACCTAAAAACTCTGAGGGCTTGCTATCTGGGTCAATTTGTCTGCTATGGGAACGCATCATCATATAAAAAAGGTTGTAAAGAGGCGGAACATCATGTGATGGATCATCTAAAAACGATGCGACCTGATCTCTGCCCACATCCATGAGCCGTGTTTCAACGTAACGGATCAACCCTAAAAGTTTTTCTTTTTGGTCAGGGGGCAATGTGTTTTCCGGTGAATTGTGTATCGTACTTTCAAAGTGGACGTATAGATCAATCGCTTGTGAGAAGATATCAAATTTTTTTTGAAGGATATATCGTTCTGGTGTTCCATATCGATTATATGTATCTTCTGGCGACGGATACGTTATTGCTTGATCTACTGTTTCCTTGGACATGGCAAATGCGGTATATGTTTTTTCTGATAATGAGGTAAGACGAGGCGTTAATTCAGCTACTACTTCATCAAGGATGGGTAATGCTTTTTGATAAAAATAGAGCCGTAATTCGTTTAATGGCACGGATACTTGAATATAGTCCTTCTTTGGTACATAAAATGCCACTCCTTGGGAATCAGAAAATCCTGGTACGGGTATCACTCTAATTCGAGATACTTTGGGCGGTTGTTGATAGCTATCTAACGCAGGAGATATGACTTCTTGTGCAAACCGCTGAAAACCAACCGGAGCCATGATCTTCATCCTGTCTGAGATTCCTCTTTCTTCTGGATTGCGAAAACGACTAGGTGGGACGCATTGGCCTTCTCCCACGAAAACGATATCTTGTGTTGTTTCATTCATAGAGTAGCCTTTGCTTCGTATCTTCTCATATACAATATTTTTTTCAACGAATCCCCACATCATGTCAACATATACCAACCCCGTGTATAATGAACGAACGAAGCATATTATCTATGGTCTATATGCACCAAACGCATCAACATAAACGCGCGCGGTTCACCGCGAGCGCGACTCTTCCTCCCATAAAAAAAGTAGTTGCTCCACCTCCTTTGCCACCCCCTCCTCCGCAAGCGCCTCCAACTCCAGTTCCCGTGAAACGGAACCCACCGCGTTCGTTTGATATCCACCGCATTCCTCTCGAATTGGTATTGTTTTTCCTTCTTGCGATTTTTTCCTTCTGGCTCATGTTCCATACGTTTTCGTTTGATCCCGTGACCCATTCTCTCCGTATTGCCTTCAAACTTTGGAGCGACTTCGGAGCGCATATTCCTCTCATCCGATCGTTCTCGTTGGGGAATAACTGGCCGCCCCAATACCCTATTTATTCGGGCGAACCCATACGTTATCACTTTTTATTTTTCCTCCTGGTGGGGCTTTTGGAAAAAGCCGGGGTCCGCATTGACTGGGCTCTCAATATACCAAGTATCATTGGTTTTTACGGCCTCCTTTTGGCTCTCTATCTTCTGGCCGTACGACTCACCAAAAGCAGACTGGTTGCTACTCTATCTATCATCTTTTTTCTTTCCAACGGCTCTTTAGGGTTTATCCGATTTTTTTCTCAATTCCCTCTTTCAACAAACACCCTGTGGGATATTATGAGTGCCCGTAACTTTCCTGCGTTTGCCCCCTGGGGACCCGGTGAAATCACCGCGTTTTGGAATTTAAATATTTATACCAATCAGCGCCACCTGGCGGCAGCATTTGCCCTGGTCATTATATTTATGCTCACTATTCTTAGGATAGAAAAACAGCCGCTCGCCAAGCAGCTTCCGCTTGCGATCGTGTGGGGAGCAATACTTGGAATATTCCCCTATTTTCACCAACCCACACTCCTCATTTTTGCCGTCTGCATGAGCTGGTACTTTCTCGCGTTTCCGAGCGTTCGCCAATTTCTCTATTTAATGGGCATTATCGGTGCTGTTTTGGTCATTCCCCAGGTGACTGCGCTTCGCGACACAAGCCAGGTAGCTTGGTATCCCGGCTTTATCATTCACAACGAGCTAGTTAAGCAGCCTATCGCGAGCGCCATACTTCACTTTCTCTCTTTCTGGTGGCAAAATTTTGGCGGACACAGCATCCTTATTCTCGTCGGATTTTTTCTCCTTCCTAAAAAGGCGCAAAAACTCCTCTTCCCTATTTTTCCGCTTTTTGTTGTTGCCAATGCCGCAAAGTTTTCTGTTGAAGCATCAGCCAATCACAAATTTTTTAATTTTGCTTTAATGATCGGCGATATCGCTACCGCATATATATTGGTATACCTCATTCGCGTATCAGCCCGAGCAAAATCAGTACTCTTCACACTCACAGGACTTGGGTTAGTGAGCGTCACCGTCCTGCTTTTGACGCTTACGGGCGTCATCGATTTCTTTGTGATTGCCAATGATACGCAAGGATCCGTCGTTGATATCCCAACGAATGAAGTTGCCACATGGATACAACGGAACACTCCTCCTGACACCGTCTTTCTCAATAGTAGCTACCTCTACCATCCCGCATCGATTGCGGGGCGGAAAATCTTTTTAGGATGGCCATATTTTGCCTGGTCCGCGGGCTACCCCGTCAACCGGATGCCTATTATGAAAACTATGTACGAAAGCCGCTCAAAAAGTCAGCTGTGTAGACTTTTATCCCAGTATCATATTTCCTACGTGACTGTGGAGAATGTCAAAAACGATGTCAATTTACCCCATATAGACCTATCCTACTTTCTCGATACATACCGACCGATTTTTCTTAGTCACGATAAAAAATATGCAATTTTTGAGACGAAGAGTATGTGCAGGTAGCGGGATGACACGAGCGAGGATGGTTCATAGTTCATCGTTCATAGTTCATCGTAAAACATACGATTAGCGGGATGACGTGGGTTTATTGAATCAGGCGAAGCGCGGTGAGAATGGTTTATTGACAGGGCAGGCGTAGCGCGGTGAGCTTTTTTGAGCATCCCGTCACGGCCTTGGCAAAGAAGATAATATGGAGAAAGAGAGATCCGGACCTTGACGGGTGCGAACAAAAAGTGAACCAAGCACACGCCGAACTATAGAATCACCAATAGTGCCCATAAAAATATTTTTCAAACACATACCATGGTCACAACTTTTTGGCACCGACACCGAACCGCAATCCTTTTGAGTTTCATATTTGTCGTTGCCCTTTTCTTTCGACTCTACCACATACACACCATTCCCTTCGGGCTCAATAACGACGCAGCATGGGAAGGATCAGCGGCTCTGGATATTCTCCGCGGCAATTGGCAAAACTATCTTCCGTACGCCGCAGAAGGGTGGCGAGGCGAAGGCATCGTACGAATAGTCGTAGCGATGCTTATCCCAATTATCGGACCCACCCCTTTAGCCATTCAGCTTCCGACGATCATCTTCGGACTTGTGCTCCTTATTCCGCTCTATTTTTTGATCCGGCGACTTTTTTCCGAGCGCCTCGCCTTTCTCACGACGTTTTTTGTGGCAACGTCGGGATGGCATATCACGATGAGTAAGTCCGGATGGCGCGCTATCACCGTTCCGCTGTTTGCGACCCTATTTTTTTGGAGCGTACAAGAAATGTTGCATCAAAGAAAACCGGTGTGGTCGATAATCTCTGGCGTATCACTAGCTCTCTCGCTCTATTCCTATGATGCCGGCCGCATGATCCCTTTTTTTGCTCTTCTGCTTTTTCTCTGTTGGGTAGCGACCCATCAAAAACCTCTTCAATATCATATAAAAAATATAGCAATACTTCTGGTCGCATTCATCATCACGGCCGCTCCCATGGGATACTATGCCATGTTTCATTGGGAAAATTTTATCGGGCGAAGTAATTTTCTTTTCGTAGGAAACGCGGTGGCGAAGTCGCGTAGCTGGAAGCCCATATGGGACAATGTATCAGCGACCGCACTCCTTTTTACCCATCGGGGTAATGGCAATGACTTTTTTGTCGATGCCCCCCTTCTGGACCCGCCCGCAAAATGGCTTTTCCCGATTGGTTTTGTGATAGCCCTTTGGTACGCGCTCCGGGCAAAACAACGCCGTTTTCAATTCATGCTCGCATGGTTTTTTGTGAGTCTCGTTCCCCCACTTCTTTCTGTCCCCAACGGGAACCGCGCAATCGGCGCCATACCGACAGCGTTTTTTTTCGTAAGTCTCGGCGCGGTGGGTATTGCTGATTTTTTTGCTCATGCGCTAAACAAATATCGGCATTTGATACGAACACTTATCGTCGGATTCATCTGCGTATTTACCGGAGCAACTACATTTCTTCTTTATTTGGGACCGCATCACGTGGAACTACCCGGATTTTATCCCGAAACACGCGTAGCTACCGATTACATCAAAACGGTTTTGGATACCCACGATATCTATATCACGGATAATTTCCCCAGAGAACTTTTGACGTATTCTTTCTACCGCGGCGGCGATCCCTTTATTAAAAACTACACGTGGTTTCCCCAAAAAGAATCCATGCTCGATATCACTCCTAACCCAAATCGTGGTATTGTTTTTGTGTTACTTCCAACAGAAGATACTATGTCTTTCATCGATACGCTCCTCACCCGATTTCCTCACGCCCGACGCTTCTTGCTTCCATATACCACAAGTGGAGTGTATCGCGATGCGGCAATCATAGTAGAGGTTCCCCAAAATAGCGTAAGGAGATAGTTCGTAGTACAAAATGTGTCGGAACATGTCCTTTATGGGAGATAGTTCGCCTGCCCAACAAACTATCCCCCATAGAAAACACCTACCGACACATTTTGACTATCATTGACCTGCCTTTACTCAGAAAATCGCAAGGCGATTATTCTGAGAACAAACTATCCTTTACGCTGGATCCGCCATTGAGCGGATTCAGTGCCCATACATACGGTCTTTAATCGATTTTCCGCCTACCTTTACCCCTAGTCAATCTAAATGCGTATAATTTTAATACTCGATTATCACCATTAAGACCGATTCGCTGCGATTGTATATCGCAAATAATCGGTTGTCAACTCTCCGGGAAGAAAAAATTTATCAAAACGTGTCGGATGAAAATGAAGCTCCACGGGCTTATGGTTCGATTAACTCACCATCCTGAGCCTGTCGAAGGACGCCCGTGGTACCTTCAAATTCTTCGGCGAGCGAAATCCGCCGAAGCATTACCCTTCGACTCTCCGCCAGCTGGCGGATCGCTCAGGGTATCCGCAATGCCGCATACATCACCCAATGGTTGTTGTGCGAAGGCGGATAATTTCTTTGATAATAGAAGAAAATAGCGAATGGTATTTATCAGATAAGAACGGCCTTGCTCTCACTGACTAGCTTCACAACATTATTTGACAACAAAAGAAGGTATTGTTATCGTCAGTGAATAGGTATCGGTCTTTTTGCCCAATCAGAACGATACCATCATTAAAAGGCATTACTACTCGTAGCTAAACCCAAACCCAATTGCTAGCGGTAGTGATGCTTTTTTAATGGGACAGTTTCCCGGTAATCCGGGATTACTGCCCATTAACCCGCTGCTCAAGCGCTTCCCGCCTCCTTCATTTATACTTAAAATGAAAGCGGGATAAGCTTAAGCGGGTCACCCCGCTCTTTACCCTCTACTCCTTCACAATGTAAACACCGAAATACTTAGACCCTTTTCCTTAAGTTCCACGAACTGCTCCCGCACAGCAGCTTCGAAACGCCGACGCTCCTCGGCTATCGGCGAGAGCTTGCCCATGTTCCCTCTGCCCAAGAGGGATGCTAAACCCTTATCGGTCGCCGTCTGGTGACCGAAACCCAACTGACTTAGCAGTAGTTTTATCATCCTAAAACCATTCAAGCACCTCGCAAAGTCTTTGTCAAGTCCCATAGGATAATTCATCAGGTAAAATCATAGACTTATAGTTTTATTTACGTTATTTAGCAAGTTCCAACGATCTAAATCATTTTTACAAAATAATTGTGGATAAGTTGTGAACTCGTACGTTGCTGTTTGTTAAAAAATTGCACTATACTAAGGACAATCCAGCTATGGAAAAGGCCGTTATTGTTGCGCTTATTATTTTTGCCCTCATCCACCCATGCTCCGTTTTTGCCTCAAATTCTGGGTGGGATTACAACCTCACCAAACGTTGCATCAAATCGCCCCACCCCGGACAAATCAATTACTACGAAGATACAGTTGAGTGCGATGGACAGGGTAAAAACTGGACAATCGCGGTCCAAGCCGAGAAAAGTCTGGGCACAACTTGTGGAGGATACGTTAATCAATCGCTCCCTATCAACACAACAGATAGCCCTTTGTCGCTCACGTGGCTCCCCCATCAGGACGAATGGGGTACCCAAAATTGGCAAGTTAATCTGACTACTGATCTCACCACCAAATCTCATCCGTGCGGCGGAGGCGTCTGGACGTGGTATACGCTCATGGACAACGTTACTCTGCATGGCGGGCCTTTTGCCACTCCTCATGTACTCGCAACAAGCGCTACTGTCACTCTTAACCAGCAAAACAACCAAAACGTAACCACGCGAGCATTTCTGGGCTTTCAAGGATTTTGGGACGGCAAAAGCCACAGCATCGAAATTAATTTCAGTCTAAATGACACATGGGGAGACGCAGTCCCCACAGAAGCCGACATTATCTGGGCTATGCCTGCCAATGATACGCAAGAGTTTGTTGTCATGAATGGCCAATCATGGGGATTATCAGTCACGCCAGGCAGCAACAAACTCCTTTACGTTAAATGGCTTGACATTATCACTAGTCTCATTGCCAGGGGCTTTTTTACCGCTCCCTCTGGTGGCTGGCAAAACACCGCCTCTGCAGCCGTCTATATTGGCACTGAAGTCAACAACTTTACCCCCACCAATGCCGGCAAAACCACGCTCTCAATCTCCAATTTCAGAAATAGCGATGGGATAACCACGATCCTTGGTGACCTCAACGCCGACGGCAAAGTCGACATCTTCGACTACAACCTGCTGGTTGCCGACTTCGGTAAAACCGGCGCCCCCGGGTTCTCCCCTGCCGACATCGATAAAAACGGCAAGGTAGATATATTCGACTATAATGTATTAGTGGGGAATTTTGGAAAATAAAAAAGCTTAAGAAGCGTTATTTCAGTCTCGCGAAAAACAGCTGTCCTGCCGGGGTTTGGTGGATTTTAGTCACCACAACGACAAGTTCCGCTCCTACTTTATCTCTCGCGTTGTCGACAATCACCATAGTGCCGTCGTTGAGGTACCCTACTCCCTGCTCCCGTTCTTTCCCTTCGTGGGCAATCCGAATCGCCAGCTCTTCACCCGGAACGAGGGAAAGTTTCAGCGCCTGGGCAATATCATGCACATTTAATACTTTCACTGATTGGGCGCGGGCATAGTGCGCGAGATTAAAATCCACCGTGAGAAGTCGTACATCTTTCCCCTGCGGCCTCCCCGCCCACTTTCTCGCGAGAACAACGAGCTTATGGTCCACTTCTTTCACGTCAGGTACGTCGTCATGTATAATTTTAAATTTGATCATCGGATTAGCGCGCTGCCACTTGAGTTTATTGACTACGTCCAACCCCCGCCTACCCTTGGTACGCCTGAGCGAGTCGCTGCTATCGGCGATATGTTGCACTTCACCTAAGATAAATTGGGGTATCAGAAGCGTCCCGGTCAAAAAGCCGCTGTTGACGATGGAAACGATGCGTCCGTCAATAAGAACGCTTGTGTCAACTAAAATTGGATATTCGCCTAAATCAGTCTCTTTTTCCTCTGATGTCACCTTTTGCGCATCCGGCCTGCTAAATGGCGGCATCAAGCGACCTCCAAAGGTCAAGCGCTTGACAATTTCTTCAGCAAGAGCTTTG
>Ga0154660_124_pt12 | contig 13800 bp, 17 predicted proteins | sample Rifle2008BG13ft_FD_116089 | JGI IMG/M metagenome (GOLD analysis project Ga0154660, IMG submission 116089) | Candidatus Gottesmanbacteria bacterium RBG_13_45_10
CGGCCCTACTGTCGGGCATCGCCGCTATTTCCCTCTTGGTTGGCGGAATCGGCATTATGAATATCATGCTGGTGACCGTGACGGAACGCACGCGTGAAATAGGTCTTCGAAAAGCGTTAGGAGCAAAAAAACGGACAATTACCACACAGTTTTTGGCAGAATCCATCATGTTAACATTTAGCGGAGGGACTATCGGTGTAGTCCTTGGAATTATTGCGTCCTACATCATCGCGCGTCTCGTTAGCTTCCCGTTTGCTATATCACCTTCATCCATCCTTCTTGCATTTGTCGTATCGACAGTTATTGGTATTTTATTTGGGTGGTATCCTGCCAAAAAAGCATCGGATCTGCAACCCATTGAAGCGCTTCGGTATGAATAAAAAATATCTCGGTATCGGAGTCATCGTTTTTATCCTCGTGGGAGACTTGTTTTTTCTATTTCAAAAACAACAACGTACACCTCCGTTAACTATTATGCCAACCGATCAAACAACGACTGATCCCACAAATAATAACCCGCTGTCGATTGCCGTCATGAAAAAGAAAAGTTATCCAGGAAGTAATCTTATTATTGAACAAACTCTTTCCCCTGGTAGTAATTATCAACAATATATCGCTTCATATCTTTCGGACGGACTCAAAATCTATGGTCTTCTGACTGTTCCGACTGGCGAAAATCCGCCAGCTGGCGGATGGCCAGTTATCATCTTTAATCACGGATACATCCCTCCGGAACAATACAGAACAACCGAACGCTATGTAGCCTACGTCGATGCATTCGCACGGGCTGGGTATATTGTCTTTAAGCCGGATTACCGCGGCAATGGATCATCCGAAGGGCAACCGGAAGGCGCATATTATTCCCCTGCATACGCAACTGATGTGCTCAATGCTCTGGCAACGCTGAAACGGTATAAAGATGCTAACCCCGAAAAAATAGGCATGTGGGGACACTCTCTGGGTGGTAATATTACCCTTCGGGATATTGTTGTAGACACAACGGATATTAAAGCGGCGGTCATCTGGGGAGGTGTTGTCGGATCCTATGATGATCTCATGAATAACTGGCAGCGACGGGTCAGGTATCAACCGCCCCCAAAAGAACTGGCCCTTCGGAATAATTATCGGCAACGCCTTGTGGACACCTACGGAACGCCAACAACTAATCCCCAATTTTGGAATTCGATTGATCCTACCAATTATCTTTCAGGTATCACTACCCCAATTCAACTTCATACAGGTGCAAACGATGAGGAGGTTCCGGTTGCTTTTTCAGTGAGTCTTAAGGAAAAGTTGGAAAAATTGGGAAAAGCAGTAGAATATTACACGTATCCAGGTGGGGATCATAATATTTCCTCACCAAACTTTGAATCCGCAATGCAGCGGTCAATAGTTTTTTTTAATAAATACCTTAAATCGTGATATCATATGCGGATGCCAAAAAAAATCACTACGATGCAGGTCAAAACAGAAGAAAAGTCTCCCATGGGCGCCCTAAATGTGCTCCTTTATGCCATACCCATTGTGTACATTATAGGTGTGAGTGGCTACATGCTTTGGCATAGAGCGTGGGTTTCTCCCGATCAATTTTTCGCATTCGCTATATTCGCAACGCTCCTTTTGGGACGTATCCGGCAATTTGTCCTAGACTGGATACCGATGCTTCTCCTCCTTTTTGGGTATGAATATTTACGAGGCATCGTCCCGATTCTTTCACTCCGTCCGCATATATTCCCTATGATATATGCTGATCAATTCCTTTTTGGATCGATACCGACGATTCAACTCCAGGCTTCTCTATTTACCCAAAGTGTCAATCGCTGGTATGACTATGTCGCAGTTCTCCTCTATATATCTCACTTCGTTATTCCGATGATTGTCGCTTTTCTCTTCTGGCTTTTTGACCGAAAACATTTCAAACATTTTACCGCCGCATTTCTCGTGTTATCGTATTTAGCGTTTGCCACCTATGTGGTTTTCCCGGCAATGCCCCCGTGGATGGCTAGCGACATGGGATATTTGCCGCCTCTGAGTAAAATCATGGATCAGGTGCTCGGGTCATTTTCCCATCCGATTTCTGTGCCATCGATTTATCGGTTCTTCGGCGCCAATTTGGTAGCGGCCGTTCCGTCGCTTCACGCCGCATATCCATGGCTTATTTTTCTCTATGTATACAAAAAATTCAGGAAACTTGCCGTTTTTACCCTACCATATGTTCTCGGCGTGTGGTTTTCGGTGGTATATCTTGGCGAACATTACGTAGTCGATGTCATTATTGGCGTTCTTTACGCAAGCGCAGCATTTATCGTTATCGCCTATTTTGAAAAAAGGCAACGCAAGTACGAACTCCGAAAAGCATATCTTGAAAACATACTAAACAGACTCACTATAAAAAACTAAGAAAGGAGGTGAATACACATGAAAAATAATACTATTATCACGATAGTACTTTTGGTCATCGTTGGTGCGGTTGCATTTTTTGCAGGGATCAAATACCAACAGGGACAACGACCTGCTTCATTCGGACAATTTGGGGACGGACAAGGTCAAAGACCCGGCAATAATCGAAATGGTGGGCTTCGACCGGTAGTCGGACAAATATTAAATAGCGACGACAAGTCCATCACCATAAAACTGCAAGACGGTAGCAGTGTCATTGCTATATTATCGAGCAATACCTCTATCAACAAAGCTGACCAGGCAAGCCTTGCTGACTTGAAAAACGGGGAACGCGTTGCCGTATATGGACAAACGAATGCTGACGGCAGTGTCACCGCTCAAAACATTCAACTGAATCCTATGTTACGTGGCGAAAACTCCACCCCACCGGCTAGCCCTACCACCAATCAATAATACTTCACAAAAGAACCTAACTTATACGTGCCAATTATTTAGGTTCTTTTGTAATACCTCTGCTACTCTATTCCAACAATTTATACAGTAATATACTATATAATGAGTCTGGTATAGCTATGAAGTCACCACGTCAACGGAGTACCATCGCACTAGTATGTATATTTCTTTTCTCTCTTATTTCCTTTGGAGTGTATGGAAGAATATTCGAGCAATTTGATTCACAATCAATGGGCATCATCCAATATTACGTGCCGAAATCCTTTGATACTCTGTTTTCGATTCTCAGCCTGCTCGGTAGCTTTGAGTTAATCACTGTAATCTTATTCATTATTCTTGTCGCACGCAAACGCGTACAAGGATTTATCGTTTTTGCGTATTATATCTTTGGTTTACTCATAGAAGTAGCCGCAAAAACACTCCTTTATCATCCGTCACCGCCTCCTGCGCTTTCCAGAAATACCTTGGGTTTTCTCTTCCCCAGTTCACTGTATCAAACAGGCTTCTCTTACCCTTCGGGCCATGCCATGCGAACCTCGTTTATCGTCATGATTATCGCGTATCTTATCGTCAGTTCAAATATAATATCAGATCGCAAAAAGTATTTCGTAAAAATCGGCCTTATCGTCTATTTAGTATGCATGATGCTATCCAGAGTTAGCCTAGGGGAACATTGGATCAGTGATGTTTTAGCAGGAACGTTGCTTGGCGCAGGACTCGCACTTCTGGGAACGATATCATTATCAACAAAGAAAACTTGAATCAGTAAATTATTCAAGAAAGCGGTGCTTCAATCGCTTTAAGTCTCTATATGGTACGACTCCAAGCATCGTACCGTAACGATCTACAATGGGAATGGCTCGATAATCATATCGTTCAAACAAATGGAGTGCCTGCCGCAATGTGCTTTTGGGCGTAAGGCTAATTACATTACTTACCTCAATATCTTTGAGCTTCTTATGACGCGCCGCCCGCAGCAACCTTTTTATATCAACAACGCCCAATAGCTTATCTTTGTCATCGGTTATATAGAGATACATGACGACTTTTTTATCTTTTGCGGCTTGATAATACTTATTGCGGGCTTCCTCCACGCTCATGTCTGGCGGAAATTTGATAAAACGTGATGTGGCATAATTTTCTATATCTTCTTCCTGTTTATTCATGATGGATTTAATCTTATGAACGTGCTGCTTATCCAACAAATGCAAAATAATACGAACTTCAGAATACGGCAGGACGCTTAATATGTCTGCCGCTTGACCTGCTGTCATATGAGTTAGAAGTTGCACAATTCTTTCTTTGTTCAACGATGCTACGAGTTCTCGCTGCGACTTTGGGTCAATCTCTTCAAGTGTGTCAGATGCCTTTTGAGTATCCAGTTCTCCAAATATTTCGGCGCGTTGTTTAAAATCCAGCTCTTCAAGAATATCTGCCAAATCCACCGGGTGAATTTCTGCCAAACGCTCTTTAAAAATGTTCAGTCTCACATCTCCCTTAAATCTGCCAAGCGGCGCGGACAACGGCTGAATATACTTCCAGGAAATAATTTTGTTTTTATCCGTGGAATTACTCAATTTATTCGCAAGCCATCCCAAGCCCACCCTCCGTAATAATCCAGTCTTACTCGTATCCACGTCACTAATCAATAATTGGTTGTTCAAAGAAACAAGCCGTATATCATACACGACATCTATATCTCTATCTTCTATATCCAAAACCTTTTTATCCAAAATGTGATCTTTTAACTTAATCAACGAGATATCAGGCTCACGTTCGTACTCCTTAATATCAAGGATATTCACAACGATCTCATCAACTGTGAGCACTCGAATGTTGTCCCAAGGGATAAGAAGAGATGGATTTCCAAACGGACGCGAGACAAGAAAATGAGTAACAACAGGCAATGAACCGTTTTCCCTTACTAAGATATCATTGAGTACGCCAATTTTTTTACCATGCAAGAGCACCTTGGTCCCGATAAGATCATTGAGCATATACGATTCTTGCTGAGGTGTAACTCCCTGCGTGTCATTGACCATATATTATTTATTGAATACCGCAATTTGTATAAACTTATAAAGAAGTATTGCTACCATGAAAAAAAGATAAACTCGCAATGCGAAAAGAGATATTTTTACCATCGGCGTCATCTTAATTCGAGGATGCTTATATTTTTCATTTATTTCGCCAATAGCATCAAATATTCCTAAAAAATTAGACATTGCTTTTCTTATATTCGACATGCGATCTCCTTCCTAAACACTATTTCTTAAATAACGTTGGAAACATGACACTTATACTGTACCCCGTCGATAATATAATTAAACCTATTACTATCGAATAGTTAGCAATATTTTGAAACATAGTGTTTTTGTATCTTCCCATCATTTGTTCATTATTAAGAAGTAAAATTAAAAATACCAATGCCGCAGGGAGGAGTGTTGTCGCAACCACTTGCACAAAAAGCGTAATAAGAATGAGCGGTGCGTTTGGAATCAGTACGACAGTTCCCGCAAGAACGAGCATAAAAAAATAGTATGCATAAAACCACGGGGCTTCCCTGATTTTATTGTTCAGTGAATGAGCCCAACCAAAAACTTCCCCAAACGCCCAAGAACTTGCAAGCGATATACATATTGCCCCAAGGAGCCCAGCATCAAAAAGCCCGATCGCTACAAATGTACCGACCAATTGATTCGTCGGCATAAGTTTTGTTGCGGCTTCGGCTGCACTTGCAATGGGCGTACCGTATAAAAGCTTGCCGGTCACGATAACCAAAAAAACCGCAACTAAAACCGTTAAAAATGATCCAACTATAGTATCTATTCTCGCAAATCGGATATCTTTTTCCGTCGTTCCTTTATCGACAATGGAACTCTGCTGGAAAAAAACCATCCATGGAGCGATGGTCGTCCCAACATTTGCCATAAGCAAAAAAAGGAGATCATTCGTCAAACCACCCTTGGGCAAATGGGGAACTAAACCACCAAGAACATCGGAAACACTCGGATGAATCATAAATGCAGCGGGAATATAAATAAGATTTATTATGCATAAAAATATCGCAATTTTTTCCCATGTCCAATATCGACCTTGGATTATCATGGCTGCCATGATAATCCATACGATAACAACTGTCAGGACGGGTGGTATATGGAATATGCTCAAGGCTGCGGTCATTCCGATAAATTCCGTAATCATCGTTAACCAGTTGGTGATTACCAAATCCAAAAGTGAAAACCATCCCCAAAATGATCCGAAAGCATCAAAAATTGCCTCAGCGTGGCCCCGCTTGGTTACTGCTCCCAAGCGCACCGTCATCTCCTGAACGCAGTATGCGATGGGCCCCAAAAGAACAAGAAACCAAATTAAACTATATCCGTATTTTGCACCGGTTACGGCATAGGTTGTGATTCCCCCTGCATCATTGTCCGCCACCATTACAATAATTCCCGGCCCAGCAACCATGGCAAAAATTTTGAGAAACTTTATATAGCGGTGGATGTGATAATAAATTCTCGACAAAATATTCATTGCGTGTGGTATACAGCTTTGAAAACAAAAATGGGAACTTCAGATTTTCATTATGAAAACCTAAGTTTCCCTAATTAGCTTTATGGTATACCCTTTATTTTTTTTATGTCAATGAGCAAACGCTTTCAAAAGCATGTATTTTGTTATAATAGTCTTTTATCCTTGAAGCTTCGATAAACGAGCGCTACGGACATATACATGGTATGAATACAAGAAAAAAACATATCAATGGAAAAGCATATCTAGAAAAACATATCTTCGCATGTGTCGTCATAGGTGCATGCATTCTCATTGGATTTGTATGGACCTATGGTATCTCGCAACTCGAATCGGTTATCGAAACTCTAATTTCCGAAAAAGTCGTACCACCTGGGGGAATAAAAAAACTTCCCACGGCAAGTTCAGCGACTACATTCCGGATCCCAATTCTTCTCTATCACTACGTAGAATACGTAAAAGACCCAAAAGATACGATACGACAGTCACTAAATGTTATCCCACGGATTTTTGATCAGCAGTTAAAAACGCTTACTGACGCGGGATATACATGTATAACTGCTTCAGAACTTGCAGATATACTCGACGGAAAGACTATGGCTCCGCCAAAACCGATCCTTATTACCTTTGACGATGGGCACTGGGATTTGTATACGGATGTCTTACCAATCCTCGAAAAATACCATGTGAAAGCGACTGCATATATTATTTCCGGGTTTATCGGAGCACCTGACTTTTTGTCTCAAAAACAACTACAAAAAGTAATCCAAAGCGGTTTGGTAGAAATTGGCGCTCATACGGTCCACCATATTGCACTCGCCAAAAAACTCCGCCCGTTTGTGCAATATGAAGTATCCCAAAGCAAAGCGACGCTTGAAAACATGTATCGTCTTCCTGTCGTATCATTTGCCTATCCCGACGGATCCTATGACCAACAAGCAGCTGAAATTGTACAAAGCGCTGGATTTAGAACTGCGGTTTCAACCACCCCTGGCATAGCACAAAACCAAGCGCATAAGTTTTTTCTCTATCGCCTAAGACCAGGCGCCCGAACGGGAGAAGCGCTATTGCATTATCTCCAACAAATAATAATTAAGAATTAGTAGCGCGTTGCCCTCGGACATCGCTATCGATAACCTGTCCTTGGCAAAGACTACAACCTACTTCACTCCCCTGTTCCACCAAAGAGAACCTATAAATAATAGAAGTGCAATACACACGATAGCTCCTCCAGAGGGTATATTTAGATAAAATGAACTGATAATGCCAAAAACTACAGAAACAAGCGATAGTACTTCTGCAATAACAATCGTTTGTTTAAAACTCATTTTAAATTGGAGAGCCGCAACTACAGGAATCACCATAAGCGCAGAAATAAGAAGTATCCCCACGATAGGAATTGCTACCGTAACGGTAATTGCTGCTAGGAGAACAAAAATAGTATTCATGAATGTGGTTGGTATCCCGGTTACCTGGGCCGTCTCTTCGTCGAAGGTTATGTAGAGCAGTTCTTTGTAAAACGCAAGAATCACGCCGCCAACAATGAAACTCACAAAAGCAATCCACAACACGTCGGTTTGCTTCACGGTGACGATGCTGCCAAATAAATACGAGAAAAGATCCACGCTAAATCCGTGCGCAATGCCCAAAAGAATAATCGCAACCGCGAGGCTCCCCGAGAGAAATATAGAGAGAGCCGACTCGCCATACACTTTTTTGGTTGCCCGAAGCCGCTCAATAAACAATGACGCCGAAAGCGTGGTTATCATAGCGGTAATTAAAGGATTAATCCTAAGTAGTAACCCTATGGCAATCCCAGCCAATGATACGTGCGAAAGTGTATCCGCAATAAGGGAATATCGACGAAGCACGAGAAAGATGCCAATAAGAGGGGCGATGATGCCAACGATAATCCCGGCCTCGAGACCTCGAATAATAAAACCATACGTAAAGAGCTCCAACATACTATTAATGACCGTGCACGATGAATTTCACATCATGACCATACAGCTTTGCTAAATAATTTCCAGCAGTAAATTCGTCAGGAAATCCATGGTACACCAACGATTGATTAATACAGGCTATTTCCGTTACCTCCTGTGCTATAGCGTCAATGTCATGAGATACTACGATAAGAGTGAGTTCTAATTGTTGATTGAGTTTACGAAGTAATGTATAAAATTGCTCTTGCGCCTCGACATCGACACCCACCGTGGGTTCATCTAATACAATAATCTCAGGTTCTGCCGCAAGAGCTCGAGCGATGAATATGCGCTGTTGCTGCCCACTCGATAAATCACCGATAAGACGATTACGATTCGCGGTCATACCTGTCTGCTCCAGCGCATCGGTAACTTTTTGTTTGTCTTTTGCATCTAATCTTCGTAAAAGTCCTTTTGATGCAAATCTCCCCATAGCGACCACTTCTTGGGCCGTTACCGGAAAACGTGTGTCAAAATTCATCAGTTTTTGCGGAACATACCCAATTTTCGCCCATCCTTTAAATTGATGAATGTCTTGACCAAAGAGTCGTATCGACCCATGCTGAGGCGTAATGAGGCCCAAAATAGCTCGTATAAATGTCGTTTTACCCCCACCGTTGGGACCAATGATGCCCAGATAATCCCCTTTATGCACCACGACATTGATATTTTTTAATATTAATTGGTTCGTGTAGGCAAATGATAAATTGCTTACTTCGATAATGTTGACAGTATGATTATTCACATTCAAGCGCCTTACGTAAATTAACCAGATTATCGTCCATCGCGGTTACATAGTTTTTCCCTTGCTTTACGTCATACTCACTCATTCCCTCGATAGGATCGAGTACTAGCGTTTGTGCTCCTATCTCATGAGCTATTGTTTCTGAGATCTTTGGGCTTATCAGTTTTTCAAAGAATATATAACGTATACTATTTTCTCGAGCGAACTTAGCGATGTCAACCAGCGTTTTGGATGATGGTTCCTCATCCGGCGACAGACCTGATATAGCTATTTGGGTAAATCCATACGTTTGTGCTACATATCCAAACGCTGCATGTGATGTAATAATATTCTTCTTTCTACAATTACGTAAACCCTGTTGATACCTGGCATCCAGTGCGTCCAGGGTATTGTGAAGCGTTTTCGCATTAGCTATATAGACGGCTTGATTCATCGGGTCAATTTTTATTAATCCACTGAGTATCACCTCAACCAATTTTTTTGCAAGTGGAGGGCTAAGCCAAAAATGCGGATCTTTCGCAGCTTCTCCTTGATCTGAAAGACTCCCCGTGATTCCATCTTCGGCAATTGTCATAATCATGATGTTTTTATCTTTCAGGGCGTCTTTCACTTTGTCCCCCCACGCTTCTAATTTTCCACCGTTTAAAATTAATAGTGAACTATGCTCGATACGCGCCATATCAAGAGGCGTGGGCTCATAGTCATGAGGTTCCGTCCCTGCTGGTGTAATATTTATGACATTTGCTTTATCACCAGCAATTTGACTTGCAAAAAAATAGAGCGGATAAAACGAGGCGGCAATTTGTATTTTTGACTTTTGAATTTTCGAAGTCGAAGCTTTATGAAACAATGTAGCATTCTCTCTATACCATAAGCAGCCGATGATAAAAAGGGAAAATACAACAATCCCAAAAAATTCTACTGTACGTCGTTTGATCATATTTAGCGAACATCACGTAACATAACTCGTTCGTCCTTGTTGCGAAGATGATTTATGAACGATGTTAGATAAGGAACTATTCCTCGTATGAATCCTTTTTGAAATCTTCTTCCTGAAAAAATTACTTTAACGCTTGGAATAAATATAATGTTACCGATCTTACTGACTCGAAAAGCGATCTCTACGTCCTCTTGCGCATTGAGCTTCACGTTGAACCCACCAGATTTTTTATACGCCTCCTTATAGATTGCAGAATTAAATCCGCTAAGCCAATAATGCCCAAAAATCAGTTTATATGTCCTCATGGCTAAAGGTTGCATAACGTTAAAAATAGTATTGGTAAACCAACTGCAATCAGTTATTTTACATGGACCCGTCACTGCTACACCATCACGTTCCAGAAGCGCATGTGACAATTGCTCTACCCAAAAGGGAGGAACTACGGTGTCTGCATCGGTAGAGAGGATGATTTCCCCTTTTGCCTTTTGAAATCCTTTTTGGCGGGCGGCTCCTCTTCCTTTTACTTTTTGTGTAATTATTTTGAGGTCTAATTTTCGTTTGTATCGCAGAGCGATATCAACTGTTTTGTCTGTAGAATTGTTATCGACAACTATTACTTCAAATTTATGAGTCGTATTTTGAAGTACCAAACCATCAAGACAAGCACCAATCAGCTTTTCCTCATTATAAGCAGGTATCACGACAGAGAACATAGTGGGATTATATCAAGATTTCGGAGAAAAGTTTTTCTGCTTGTTATGGCAAGGTACCTTTTATATCACCGCAGCCTGTTTGAGGCATAGGATCTTTCGGATTGCCATGTTTTACCCATTGATTGTTATCACAAATCCAGTCATCTTCATTCCCTCCGAACAAAAATCGCGCAATAAAAAGCGCAAATATACCGGCAAGGCCGACTAAAAGTATGAGGAAAAGAATTTTTCTCATAGATAGTCTGATTATCTCGAAAAAATATGGCTAAATCAACTGAAGCTCTATTTCTGTATCGGTAGAAGAAACGGATCTCGCTTGGTACACAGCAAGTATACTTGCATTTGTCTTCCTCTGTATGTATCTCCGATAACATCTTGAGCAATGCCTTGCGCTATAGTTTCTTCAATACCAGGCGTCATTAGTCTTAATCTTGTAGCAACTACTCTGGCTGGGACTTGTCCCTGACCATAAACATCAGGAACATCAGGAGCGTCGGTTTCCTTTTCTCTCTGTTTGACAGTAAATCCTGCACGCTGTAACTGTTCTACGATGTCTCGCAGTTCTTTTTGACTGATTATCGGCAACCGTAATCCCTCAACTTTCAAATCTGGTCTTGTTTTACTTAATTCATCTACTGTAGCCGCAAATCTATTGGTATCTTTTCTGGGGTTAAAATATGCATGCGTGACGATCACCAATTTCCCCTGGGGCTTTAAAATACGCCAAATGGCCTCAAATGCTACAAGTCTATCGGTTAAGAGATGAACATTTCCGGAAAGCACTGCTGCATCTGCTTTTTCGGGAATGAGCTTATCAACCGTATGAATATCTCCATGTATTAATGTTGCACGTCTTCCAACCAGCATGCGATGTGCATATTTAAGCATCGGTGTTGACGCGTCTACGCAATAGAGCCAACCGGCCCCTAAATATCCGCTAAGTTTCTGCGCAACTAACCCGGGACCCATACCTAAATCTACAACAACTTGTCCAGGCTGCAATTTCAATAGATCCTGAAGGTTAGCTGCTATTTCTGCTCCCACCGTTGTCTCCCCTCCTTTAATAAGTTTATTCCTACTAAAAGCGAGGTTTTCGGCCATGTAAGGCTGATCGAAGCCCAACCTTCCGTCCCCCGCCCCTTTTTTGGGAAAGGGAGATTCAAACCATGGTGTCTCGGCCGTCGTTGGAATTCTTGCAATAGTTACCCCAGGACGCTCCAAGCCCGTTGCCTGACCAACTGAACCAACTGTTCTCTCAATGTTTTCTTTAGCACCGCCCATGGTGCAAGTATCCTAAATCAGACAAATAGTTTCATTGACGTATTTGTCAACACTCATTTCCCAACCCAGTGGGTCATTTTTCTTTCTACCACAATAAAAAGTTTGTTTATAGCGTATCCCAATACTCCGACTACAAATATCGTAGCAAACAATTGCGTTGTGTCGTAGCTTACGTAGCTGTCGTAAATTACTTTTCCCAACCCGTGTTGTGTGCCGATAAACATTTCCGAAACTATGGTGATTACCAAAGCAATAGAGATGCTCAACCTCACTCCAATCAGTATTTGGGGCAATGCGTCAAAAATGATTACATTTGTGAAAATTTTGTATTGGGAGGCCTTGAATACTTTAGCGACCTTTAGTCTGGTTTCTGAACTCTCCCACACGCCGTAAATCGTATTTACAAGTAAAATCCAAAAAACCACAAACGCACTGATGGCAATTTTTGCCATATCTCCAACCCCGAAAAATAAAAGAAAAATCGGGAAAAACGCGGTCGCCGGTACGGATCTGAAAAAATCAATGGTTACTTCGCTAAAAGCGTATGCTTTTTTATTAAATCCCAAAAATAGCCCGAGCGGAATGGCCAATAGTCCAGCTATCAATAAGCTAAAAAGAGTTCGATATAGCGTAATGAAAATTGCATATACTCCGTCACCCAATAAAAAACTGATTGTTCTTTTTATAACATCTTCCAAAGGCGGCAAGTATATAGAATTAACAAGGTTACACTTGTTAATGAAAATCCATATTGCTATTAGAATGAGGGGACCTAAGATGGAATATAACATCCTCTCACGGTGATCGTGTATAGTAGACATTTGTTAAATCAACCTCTTTCTTCAAAATATTATTTTTGTACTCCAACAACATCTCGTTTTTAATTGCAGTTTTGTTTAATTGTGATAATTTCTCAAACACAGCTGCCGACATCGAAGATGCAATGTCATGATCAAGCTTCAAGTATTTTTCCATTATCGATCTGAACTCGTCATCATGCTTGTTTATATAATCAATTGCTTCGTCGTTCGCTTTTGTAAATTTATCTGCAATGCTTTTATTTTTGGCAATAAATTTTGAACTAATAATAAATCCAGTAGAAGGATATGGATTAGTTAGATATTTAGGTCTCACTGCTTCTACTAAGATTTTCCCTCCGGCTTTCTTGAGGATTGAGGTAGATGAAGGCTCATTATCGATATCAGCTGTAATATCGTCTTTCGCAAACGTTGCAGCCGTCAACGGAGACTCAACCTGCACTAATTCTATGTCTTTGGGGTCAATATTTAGACCCTTGAGGATAAGTTCTGCCTGCATTTTTGCATTTGACCCCGATCTGGTTAGAATTTTTTTCCCTTTAAGTTCGTCTATAGAATTGATATTTTTCTTAACTATTAAATAGCTGTAGGGTTTGTCTTCAGGTTCTATAAATCCACCGAATATCTTAAAGTTTCCTGGAAATGCGTTTTCAAACGCAAATAGAACCGAATAGGGCAACGACAACACATCTATCTCTCCCTTTGCCAGTGCTTGCATCGAATTTACAGTGGACGGTATAGATATAAGCTCCGCTTTAATTCCTTCTTTTTCAAAATACCCTTTTTCCATTGCCACAAAGTAAGGAGAAACATACGGAGCGTAACCGATTCTAACAACGGTAAAATTGTTGTTCTTGTCTTGATTTTTTTGTCTACGCATTAAACCAACAGCTGAAACAACAACTACGATGATAATTATGGTGAATAGTATTTT
>Ga0154660_133_pt21 | contig 13534 bp, 12 predicted proteins | sample Rifle2008BG13ft_FD_116089 | JGI IMG/M metagenome (GOLD analysis project Ga0154660, IMG submission 116089) | Candidatus Gottesmanbacteria bacterium RBG_13_45_10
AATAGATGCAACACTAATTTCTTTTCTACGTTTTTTCCAAATTATCCATGTGATCGCAATACAAAACAACAAGACAAGAGAAAGCCCAAAAAACACCATATCCGCCGTCGTGTTGACGTATCGAAGTGAAACGCTCACTTTTTGCAAAATTGACATGGGTATGAATACTTGGGAAAACGAAAGAATCGGATAATAAATTGCGTTTTCAATAATTTTTAACATACCACCTGATGATTGACCAACAAATTTTCCAACCTGTTGAGAAGGGGTTAATAGTCGAATCAACAATACAGTGACAACAAATGAAAAATATGCAATCAACGGCATGAAACTCAGCATAACTCGCTTAATAACTGATTTTCCCTTTAGATATATCGCATACAATGCGGGAAGGAAAATTACCATCGTGATGCCGGATTCCTTAAAAAAAAATGAGGTGATCACGCATAGTTGTGACCAAAAGAGAAAATATGATTGTTTATTATTTCTTATATATTTAAAAAACAGCAGTATGGATAGAAATGTGAAAAGGGCCGACGGAAGCGTTGTCGTACTTGCGCCGAACCACGACACCGCCTGGGAACCGTTGTAGGAAACGGCAAAAAACAATCCTGCCACCCATGCAGCAATCAAGCTATTCATAAGAAGTAATGCAATGGTATATACCGCGATACTGTTAAGCGTGTGCATCGCTATGGAAAATAGTGCAAATGGCCAAACTTGAAATGGAAATACATGATAAAAAAGATAATGAATAGGAATAACAAGCGGTCTACCGGCACCAGTGAGTATTTGAGAGAGCGGTACCCCCTGAAGCGTTCCGATAAAACCATTTGCCATAAACTGTCCCATCCCCATCCATTCATCCTGTTGGTAAAACGTTCGGAACAAACCACGGTATGCAAAAGAGATAAGAAGTAGCGAACTCAGAGAAAAAACTAGGAACGATATCTTTCGAAAATTATGCAGTTTCTTCATAGTCGTACTTCCCAGAAAGAAACGAAATGTAATAACGAAAATTCGGATGTTTCATAATGTTTGGAAATATGTGGGAGTCCGACTTCTTGCGAATAACCTTCTGTATATACGCCCTATAGTCCATCGTCCGTTTCAAAAAAAAGATATTCCACCATATAGCTCTATGGATTGCCCACCAGAACATTATCTTCCCTCGTATCAACATATACCAGGCGATGCAAAAAGAAAAGAACACATGCACCGGCATGATTTTCCACAACGTGACTAAATCGAGGTTCTTTACATAGGAGTTTATCCTATTCTTGAACGAATGATACTGTACGAATGCGCTATTCATTGAACTACTTGTCGCTCCCATTTTATGGTAAATCACGGATTTATACGCATACACAATTTTATAACCAGCAATCCACACCCGGTGACACATATCTGATTCCTCAAAATACGCAAAATAATCAGGGTCAAAGATATTATCATCGACGGCAACCATATCTAAAACGGATTTTTTGAACATCATGCAGGCACCCTTTGCGGTATAAAGGTCAATCTGCTTATTGTACTTCGCTTTATCTTTCTTACCGAAACCATAGTGATAGAGAAATCCTGTTGGGGTGAGAAATGCCCCAACGCTATCATGCGTATCCGGCTTATCCAGAAGAAGAATTTTGCTTTGTACCCCCGCGATCTGTTCATCGCTATCTAATACTATTACCAGTTCCGTCAAAAAAGTCTTTGTGACGCGGGTGTCATTGTTAAGAAAAAGTACGTAATCGCCCTTCGCAATCCGATACCCAATATTATTTGCATCAGCAAACCCGAGATTTGTTTTGTTGATAACGATTTTCGTTTTAGGATAATGCGACTTCACCCAGGCAACGGATCCGTCTTTCGACGCATTATCAACAAAAATGATTTCGTAGCTTTTATAGCGCTGCGCGGCAAGACTCCCGAAGCAATCGCTAAGCCACGCAAGTCCATTCCAATTGACAATGACGATGGAGACTAGTTTCTTTTTTTTCATTCCCATTGCTTTGCTTTAACACGTATACTTGAGAGATATCCCAAGGCTAATGCACCCATCTCTGCAGTTTTCATAAAAAGCATTCCCATCCCTCTTATCGGATAACGGAATAATAATCCGGGTTTAGAGAAAAAAAGCATATATCGATTTAGGAGGCTTGACTGTTTCTGTAAGTACGATACATTGTGTGTCTTCTTTTGATACTGATCCATCTTTTTCCCATAATAAAATTTCTTTTGCAGAGTTTTAGCTAACGTTAGTCTTCCCTCATTGTGAACTATATATGCGTTCACACGACCTATCGAGGTAGCACCATGTATGGTTTTTATTCGTTGCGGCAAATCAAAATCCTCCGGCCCCGTCAATTCTTCATCATACCCACCTATCGCGCGAAATGCGTCTGTCTGGAAAAATCGCGCCGCCTCGATCCAGTCTATTCCCCAATAGAATTCCCGCTCTAGTGCTTTACATTGTGCCCAAAAACCAGTTCCGATCGATCTCTCAGGTATGACAACACCGAGGTATCCGTGTTTCACGGCGGAATGGACACACTCCTCGATAACCCGTGGCGTCAATGTCATGTCAGCATCAAGAAAAAAAGAATATTTACCCTGTGCTTTTTTCATTCCGTAGTTTCTTTGTGCAGACCGTTCAGGCCCCTTGTCATATACCGATGCACCAAGCTCTTTTGCAATTTCTTTTGTCTGATCGGTTGATGCGTTATCAATAATTATAAGTTCAACTGATCGATATGTTTGCTTTTGAATACTTAGGAGACATGCGCGAATATTTCGAGCCTCATTCCGCGTTGTGATAATGACCGATACCAAAGGATTCATATGTACGTTTCCTCTGATTGTATCAAAAGCCTGACTTAACTTCTTGTCAGACCCATGTGAGCATCCTATACTCAAATCAATGAAACGATCGGCGTATATTATCACCTGCGGATTTCTTGCTACCCTTTTCTTAAGTCAAACTGCATATGCTGCGGACTGCACAACTATTTCAACACAGGAAAAACTGCAACTGAAAATACTTGATATACGAGATCGTATCATGATATTTTTCCTCATGAACCCTATTGAAAAAATTACCTATCGGCAAAAACGCGCAGACGAATTGTATCAACAAGCTATGAGCGCCCCTACGTTATCGCTAGCATACACCGAGGCCCTACGCGCAGAAGACAATATGACGAGACTCGTGGCTGATATTCGAATTCTTCCTACTACCGAAGGCGTGAATATGGACTCTTTGGAACAGTCAATTCAGGGACACGAGCGAACAATTTCTGCCATGAAAACAGGATGCGACTGGAATCAAATTAGTCAATTTATCCAAAAAAATTGGTTTATCGCTCGACAACTCTATTTCGAGCGATTACCGACAGACAAAAATCAACAATTATTCTGGAAAGGCAATTAGTCGGATCGAAACGTCTTTCCATTGACATGTTCCAAGATTCTGTTGAAAGATTCGAATCCCTATAAGCTGTTCACCGCTAAATTGCTCTATTGCCGTAGCATTTGGATATATCATAACTTCTCTTTGAAAACTGCCCGGCTGATCAGCAAAACGATACCAAGCGTTCCCCTTCGTTGTCCCATATATATATGCCGTCTGAAGTGGATAATTGCACTCAGGTGTATCAGATTGCACCTCCATCCGTTTGACGCGATATGGTTTCTCCATCCGTAATTCTAAAAGGTCCGACTTTGGCCCCTGCATCAAAAAGGGCACGGATGTTTCATGAGTCATGTCAATCCCGGGCGCTACATGCGAACGGTCATTTTCCCATATATAGAGAAGGGCAATTCCATCAACTTCAACAATGTGCACAGGTGTCAACACATGGCGCAAAAAACGCATCCGAAAAAAATCATCTACATTCAAACCCGGATACGCCAATTCCATAATATATTCACCTTTCTGTGCATATAAGACTGAGCTGTCAAATACCAAAATAAGATCGGGACGAAAATATTGTACGGGTATAGCCGAGGCAATGGCAGTCCCAACGCCGACTACCGCACCATGTTCTGCATTTTTATTAAGCCATTTAGCTCCCTGCTTATATGCGTTCCCATACGTATTATTTGCGCCCTCAAGGCCATACCGCATGGCCCCCGGTAATCCACCGATAAGTGCGTTGTAGTACACGTTTTCGTTCGGATGTAATCGGATCATTTCAAAAATGATAGGAACGTAAAACAGCACAATCACACCAATGACTGCGTACGTTATTCGAGATCCTCTTAACCGTCCCACGATAAAAGCAGATGCCGCCCCACAGATAAGAGAAAGCGGTATGACATACTCCATAATTTGCCGAAGACTTCCGCCGTATAAAGATGTGATCGGCAACGTCACTCGGCCAACCGTTACTATTATCCAAAGCATCCACATCAATAAGGCGCTACTTTTCCCCAATGCGTATTTCCACGCAACAATGCTACCGATGAAAAATAAGACGAGCGTTGGAAGTGGCGTTGAGGCTATAAATACAACCGGGGTCTTCCAGTCAGAACAATAGATGATCCATGGGATCGTCCCGAAATAATATGGACATGTTTTGGCTGCTTGAGATATTCCCTGGTAATACCCAATCACTTCCAGTGTCTTTTGAATCGGGTGTGACCATATTGCCGGATACGATACGATAAAAAGCCCATAGGCAACAACGGGTATAACGATACTTGCGGTGATAATAATCCGCCGAAGACGTAACTCCTTCCACCACGCAAGGGAAACAAGCCAGGGTATCAAAATAAATATGGAAAATATGATGTTAAATTTTGTACCTAATGATAATCCAAAGAAAATCGCGGAAATGATTATTGGCCAATATTTCTTATATTCCACGGCGCACCAAATAAAAAACAATGCTCCAGTATAATATGCAGCTACCAAAGGATCTTTTATATTAAAATGTTGCTCCGCAAACAATAGCGGGATAGTGATTATCGATAGAACCGAAAAAAAGGAGGCAACGCCTCCAAAAACCAAATTTGACCAGCATGCTACCAGGACGACCATGAGTAGTGTCATAAGCAAGACATAAACCTCATGACTTTCAATATCCCCGAATAATCCAAATTTTCCCCATAGAATCCTGTTTGTTGCCGCCATAAGGATGTCAGACAACGGCGGATGTCCGATGGTCATTTTGGCAGTCCACGCAAAGTTCAGCGGGCTTTGTTGATAGAAACTACCTCGCTGCCGGAAACGAAGATCAGGTGCATCTGTTTTCCCTGTAAGCAAGTATCGTAAATATATGTGCCCCCTCACCAAATGCTGATAGGTATCCCAGTTCACGCCATAGTCTGGGAGGGTCTTAAAGGAAAGAAACGTAAAAATTCCGATGAGAAAAAGCACAGGAAGAAGATGCCATCTCATATCTTTCGCATGCGACAATAGATATTTGTAAATCCGCTTTCTTTTTCATATTCCGCATCTAATTGCCGCTCAAAATATTTGGCAAAAAAAGGCGGCCTACGGAAAATCCATTTTGAAATGTACAGATTGAGTATCCAAAGTGTTTCCCACCACGCCCCAGCACATTGGATGCGATCAACTTTCATGCCCGCCTTTTGGGCATACAAAATGACTGAACGGATAGGATAATGTCTATGGCCAATAAGCCAAAACGCAGGATCCAAAAGCGTGCTCACGAATGCCCGATGGGGGGTAGAGATATAACAAATGCCTCCTTTTTTGAGTACTCGGGATATTTCCAAAAACATTGTTAGTTCGGTTCCCTTGGGAATATGTTCAAGCACTTCCCATGAAACTACGGTGTCAAACGACCGATCATCAAAGGGCAAGGAGATGGCGCTACCCACACGAAACCGTATGTTTCGATCATGAATCGAGCGTTTTGCCGTAACCAGATCGCCTTCGGATAGTTCCGTTCCTATTATTGAGCGGGCACCCATTTTTTTTGCGTGCACCTCAAACCATCCATAGCCACACCCTATATCAAGAACGCGCTTACGTTTCATGTCGCGCGACTCGACAAAAGATGCCGCAAAACGAAGGCGGTCATGAAGAGGCGCCCAGGGTGATACATCCGTAATATTTTTCATGATGTTATTCTTTAACGGCTCTCGTTAACAAAGAAAGGCTCTGCCTCTTGGCGTCATCCCAACGCAAACTAGCTACCCATAGCTTTCCATTCTTTTGATATTTGGTATACCGCTTTCTATCTGTGTAGAGTCTCAATGTCTCCGTAGCCATCTCGTGAGGAGAATTATTCGGAATGACTATCCCCGTTTGTCCGTTTTTCACCACATCGCATAGTCCCGGAACATTGTAGACAACTGATGGCGTCCCAACGTAGGCTGCTTCTAAAACTACCAAACCCCATCCTTCTTTGACCGACGCATGAAGGAGAAGATGAGCTTTCGCCATAAGGCGAAATTTGGTCTCTTCAGAGACGACACCAAAAAATTTCGTTCGTTTTACCACCCCGTACTCTTCGATCATATCTTTGAGTTCCCGAACATATTCCTCTTCTCCTCCTCCGACTATCCATAATTGAGCTTTTGGCTGCGCACGCAGGATAAACGAAAATGCTTTGATAACCTCCTCTATACCTTTCATCCTGACAACGCGTGACACAAACAGGTAGGTTGGGCTTTTATCTTTTTTTATTGCGACCGCGGCGCCTCTTTTTGTATGTATGGTGATAGGACATGGAATTGCGGTACATTGATCTTGAGGAATCCCGCGGGCAACCAGTTCCTCAACTGTGGAAGGAGCATCCGTCCAGAACAAACAGTGGCGATACAACCGAAAATACGAAGCCTCAAGCAGTCTCCCGATAATATTTTTTGGGAAGGGAAACATAAAGTCCCAAATTTCACCTGCTATTTCGTGTATAAACACTATCACCGGTTTCTTCGTAAAAAGCGGGGTGAAGAAAGGAAACCCGTGAACTTCATCGATAATGACATCATATTTCCCGCCATAAAAAAGTAAAAAAAACGGTACAAAAAGATACACGGTAAGAGAACCTGCATGTCGAATAATTCTGACTCCATCGACAAATTCTTCTTGCTTCGCACCAGCATACTGTGCTGTAAGCCATGAAACGCTATGCCCTGCTTTTACCCATGCCTTAGCGTGTTCCATCGTCACCACCTCTGCTCCACCAGATTTCGGATGGCAGACATCTCGCCAGTTCAAAATGAGAATTTTCATAATCACCCGATATTAATACGAAAATTGAGCTCCGGATCATAGCGCCATTTGCGCTTGCTTACGTCATCATAATAATGAAGAATACGGAGCCGATAAAAAACGGCTAGTGTGTCTCTGATCATGTTATAAATGATGCGAACAAGTTTACTGGGCAACATACTTGTTTTAGACGAAAATAAATCGATTTCGACAGGCGCCTCAAATATTTTTCGATATCCCAAATGGTAGGCGACGGCAAGCATTTCTATATCAAATGCAAATTGCTTTACCAATAAACGTGGCAACACGTCCTCCAAAACTTTCCGTCTATAGATTTTCATACCCACCTGGGTATCTCGGACATCCAACCCAAAGAGCAATTTCGTAAACTTCTGGTATACCCACGAAAGAATTTTACGAATCCATGGGTATTCAACTTTCGAGTCTGGATGCCTTTTGCTGCCGACAATGATATCTGCTTGTTCAAATTCAAACTGCGTCAGCATAAGAGGAAGTGCGGCAGGTTTCAGGTCTCCGCCTCCATCCATAAACCCTATGACATCGCCTTGAGCATGCACAAACCCGTACCGAACGGCATACCCTTTTCCATGATTTGACTGATACCCCACGACGTTAACCCGACGGTCTTTAATTTTTTTTGCTTCGAACCCGCTTTTATCCAAAGCTCCGTCTATAACAGGAATAATTTCAAACGGTACGGAAATTACCGAAAGCGCCTTAAGGATGGATTCTATGTCCCGTTTAATGGTTTTTTCCTGTTTATAAACGGGAATAATGAGACTAAATTTTTTCATAGGCCCTCGCCAAATAATATCCCAGAGTGCCAACCACAAGCAATACTGATACTGCAATATTCAACACAATAACCGTACTAATGCTCCCATGAAAAATCGTTATAGCGACAATTTGTATCAATGCACATGATGCCGGAACTATCCAAATACCCGTTTTACCTAATGCCAGACATATTGTTGAAATAATATATCCCACGGAATAGAGGGCTATGAATGATCCGAAAAGTCCCAAAAGTACGCCAGCCCCGCGATACGCATTACCGAAAAGCAGACTGACGATCATATCCGGGAAAAGGAAATAAAGCAAAGCCAATCCGAGAGACACTATCGCAACCGCACCTATAGCCGATGTAATGAGTTTTTTTGACGCAGCACCTTTTGCGGTTTGTTCGGACAAAACAGGAAAAAGAACGAGCGCAACCGACGATGAGGCATAAAAAATTATCTTCCCCAATATCGCAAGTGCTGCATAAAACCCAGCTTCATTTGCCGCAAAATAATGCCGTACGAGAATAATATCCGTAGAATATATTGACGTAGTGCCCAAAAGCGTCAGAAGCGTCGGAACCGCGAATGTAACAGCTTCACGTTTCGTAAGATTCGTCGGTTTGCTTTTTGACGTAAGGACAAATCGGAGGGGCAAAAAATACAGAAGATACATAATAACGCTCGCTATCGTCGCCGCGACCAAAACACCCAACACTCCCCACTGTACGAAAGGAATACTTAAAATTACTTTAATTATGATCGCACCCGCGCTAAAAATACTAAACCAAAAAAACTTCTGGTATCCTTGTATCATGCTTGCTGTCGCAACAGTAAGGAGTGAAAATGCAAAGAGAAGATATATGAGGGTAAGCAACGCTGTTGAGGAAAGATGCAAAAAAGACGTAACCAACGGTGAGCATAGTAGCACCAGCGGCAATCCAATAATACATATGACAATACATAGTTTTGTAACACTTAAAAAGAGCGACTTCGCCTGGCCAACCTCACCGTGTGCCTTAAATCCGGAAATAAATTTTACCAATACTGTCTGACCGACAACGAGAGGTACGGTAAAAATATACAGAAGCGAAAACAACGAGGAGAGCTCTCCGTATCCGGCTGGCCCCAATAGTCTCCCCATGAGGAGGTGGTAGATATAAGAGCCTATATTTGCCGCCATGGAACCGGCAAACACAATTGCACTATCGCGTGCAAGAGAATTCGATGCAATACGCGAAAATAATTTCTTCATCAGCATTAATCTATAAATCGATATTTTATAAGCGTCAAGAGAGCCACGACTCCATCTCTCCATGTAAGTTTCTTACCTTCACTGAACTTTCTTCCGAAATAGGATATTGGCACTTCATATATCTGATATCCTTCCTTCAATACTTTTGCGGTTATTTCCGGCTCCATGTCAAACCGTTTTGCTTTAAGCGTCATGACTTTCAAAACTTCTTTTCGAAATACCTTATACCCTGTTTCCATATCGGTAATATTACTGTTAAACAATATATTCGTCATGAATGTCACAAATTTATTCCCTTGGGCATATACAAACATCGTTGAGAGATGAGGACCAATGAAGCGGGACCCATACACGACGTTAACATGTTGATTATCAAACGGCGCAAGGAGTGTCGGATAATCCTGCGGGCTATATTCCAAATCCGCATCCTGAATGAGCACAATATCACCCGTAGCCCTCCGAAATCCTATAGTTACAGCGCTTCCTTTCCCTTCATTTCTGTCTTTATAGATAACGTGTACCTTTTTTTCCCATTTGGTAAGAATCGTTCTTGTTCCATCTGTAGATCCGTCATCTATAACAATCACTTCTTTTGTCCAACCGCTCATTGGCATTGAAACTACGTGAGTAAGTATTTCTCCGATCGTTTTCTCTTCGTTAAATACCGGAACGATGATAGAAAGTTTTTTCATCTTAGCGTAAGATTATTTCTGTATAACGAGCGTATCATACACTCGTACTGTTTCGTGTGCGACTCTTTTCCAGGAAAATTGCCTCACCCAATGGAGCCCCTGCCGAACAAGCTGATCTCGTTTTTCTCGCGAATATTCCATCACAGTTATCATGGCTCTGGCGATATCGTTAATACTATAAGGATCTATGAGAAAAGACGGACCAGCAATCTCCAATAAACTCGTTGCCTTTGAGGCAATCACAGGGCATCCACAAGCCATCGCCTCAAGAACCGGCAATCCAAATCCCTCGGCAAATGATGGCTGTACATACACCGATGCGGCGCTATAAAGGTGAGATAGATCTTCATCAGGCACATAGCCTAAAAATTTTATTCTTTTTTCAAGACCTAAATCATGAATGAGACGATATATCTCTTGCTTTTCTGGAATATTTTGACCCGTGAATGATTTTCCACCCAAAACCAGCATGCACCGTGAGTCAAGTCGTGCCAACGCCTTAGCAAAAGCATGAATAAGTCCTGGCATGTTTTTATTCCAGTTGATGTCACCGATATATAATATGTAGTTCGTATCGATGGTGTATTTATTCTTTACTCTCTGTGCTGCTTCTCCTCTTTGCATCTGATGCAAATCCTCTGATGGCGCGAGATAAACGACATGAATAAAACGAGATGACAATCCTATATATTTCTCTATATCGCGCTTCGAACTCGCAGAATCGGTAATTATTGCACGTACTCCGCCAAGCGATAGGCGCTGGATTTGCCATTTCAGTTCACCGCGTATGCCTCGCGGAAAATGATGCGCAAAAACAATAGGTATTAGATCGTGCACGGTGATAACGGTTGGTTTCCTTTTTATAAGAGGTAATGTCAAAAAGAATGGATCGAAATAGGGATAATGCACAACATCAGTATCCGTAGGTATTTTTGAGGAATCCGTAAATAGAGTATATGTATGCTTTGACTCGTATTTTTGCAGTGCTTCTATCAAATGCCTCGTGTATACTCCGGTCCCGCGAGTATTATGACCGTTTTGAAGGGATGATGTTGCGATTGCGATATGCATATCTCCAATCGAGTATAGCTGATCCGATGAGCCAAAACAAACCGAAAAAAGATATCGCATCCGCTATTTTTCGAAGCCTGGTTTCAACAAAATATACGTGTATCGCATGTGCTCCTGACGGCACGGAGAACAACATGGTACCGTCTTTTTTGTAATCCACCCGGACTTCCTTTCTGTCAACATCCACCGTCCAGCCTGGGTAATACAGTGTGTTAACACGGACGACACTCGATATATCAGCTTGAACGGTAAACGTATAATCAAGAAGCGTGAATGACGAAGCGCTAATTTTGGCGCTCCCTGATACGACTTCCACTTTATCTTTCCCCTTCTGTTTTTTCCAGGTTGACCATATCGTCGAGAATGTATTACCCAAAGAAGATGTTCCATCGGTAAATTCTTTCCGTGATAGATAATGTGCGTCGGTTCGTGGCTCATACTGAACCGGCCTGATATATGAAAGAGAGAAGAGAATCGCCGCTATAGCCAGACCCACCCGTATCCATTTCCACTTTACCCGGGACGCTACCCACGCCGCAATAAATGCTACGGAAGGGAGGAAAATTGATAATAACCTCCATGGATACTGAATGAATGGAAAAAATGGTATATGTTCCCAGATCCATTGCGATGGATCAAGCATTAAAAATACGGCGCCGATACAAGCTGCCGAAAACAACAGATACAATCGTTTTTTGAATACTTCTTTCTCTCGTCGAAAAACAAAAGGTGACCAAAACAAAATAATGAGCGGAATAAAGCCGATCTGGAATGACAATTCATCATACGTATGTCCCTGCACAGAAAATCCGGTTCCCCAAGAAGGAATAATCAACTGAAATAGCATCGGAAAGTGATCTCGAAAATCCACACTATTTAAACCTGTAACAAAATTTTTCTCAAATAATGCAGGCAGCCAAAAATATGCAGCCAGAATAAACCCTAAACACAATGACCAAACATATGACCGATTTCGAAGCAAAACATAGCCCAAAAGTATCGGGGAAATTATCATTGCGGAGATATTGTGGCTCAAAATGAGTAAACCAAAACATACAGCCAGAAGCCTCGGCTTTGCGTATTCCACCGATATAAAAGCGGCGATGAGAAATGTGAACGCCCAAACCTCGCCAATAGCACCGCGAACATAGATATCAACAAACCAATACGGTATGAAGGAAAAAACTATGGTGCCGATAAGAGCAGGAAACGGGCGGAAAAGTTTTCGAAGCCACAAGAAACAACCGATGCACCCGAAGATATATGCCAAAGCCAGAGCGACTTTAAATGAATCGACAAAGCTCCACCCAAACACATGCAGTATCGAGCCCACATAATTAGGAAATGGATAGTGGAAGTTAAAAAGCGGAACACCATAGCCACTGTTTAAATGCGGCGCCCAGCGCGGGAACAAATACCCTGCGTGAAGCATGGAATAGAATTCCGCAAACCTGATGATGTGATACTCACCGTCATGCGTCGGTATAAAATTTTTCTGAAATAATGGGAGAGATGCGTAAAGGATGGGTATCAAAATCACAACCAATCCAACGAGTAGCGAGCGAACCCGTGTATTTCTCATGAAAAAATATGGATCTTTTTTATGTCTACCGATCTCAAGCGCCACATCAAATATATCGTAACGGGCACCACGGTGATAAGTATTCTCGCAAGAGGTCCGTACCCTTCGTATACTCCCATAAATATGTACGGGAGATGACGAAAGCTCAACCCCAGCGTGATCGTAACGGTTAATCCGTGAATAAAAGATCTATTTTTAATCGGTATGACACTCGCGAATGTCAAAAACCATAGCGAGTACCACGGGTAAAGCTCTTCTCGTAGGGGAGTAAGAAGAAATACGGCAAACATAAGCCAATAGGCGTACCGATAAATTTTTTCCATATCAGGCCGTTTCCAAAAAAATAATGGCAATAATACGATCGTCGCACCTTTAACAAAAATAGAAAGAACATAGGATACATATCCCATTAACCGTTTCTGTTTATTCACAGAGCGTGCAACACTCAAGCCCCATAGTGCCAAAAGCATCATGAAAATATCATTATGTGAAGACACCAATACCTCAACTAACACAAGAGGATTAAGTCCAAAAAACAGAACCTGTCTCATGTCTTTTGTCAAAAGATATATCAGCCGAAGCATCAATAAATAAAAAATAACGTTAAACAATTTAAACGAGAAAACAGTACGTACAATATTGTTTGCACCCAAAAGATGCGGCACTAATGTAAATCCTATCCAAGTAGGCCCATACAACGCAAATTTATTTGCAGCACGGGTATAGGCAAGCATTGGCTCATTGGGTATTTCAACTGGCATAACAACATATGGGTTTTCATGATAATAATATGTGACTTTTGCCGTCAGGATGTAATTAAAAATATCGTACGTGAAAGCCGGAAAAGTTAACAAAAAAAGAACCGATGTCAAAAGAAAAAATGAAGATATTTTTATCGGAATAATTCTTGTATATTCCTTTGCCCGAAGGATCAAAAAGTAAAATATATAT
>Ga0154660_112_pt5 | contig 12981 bp, 16 predicted proteins | sample Rifle2008BG13ft_FD_116089 | JGI IMG/M metagenome (GOLD analysis project Ga0154660, IMG submission 116089) | Candidatus Gottesmanbacteria bacterium RBG_13_45_10
TTCGCGCTAGCAAGCCGCAAAGACTCCTTTGCATCGGCGAGTGGGATACCACCCATTTCAAATAACACACGGCCCGGCCGGACCACGGCAACGTATTCATACACATCGCCTTTTCCGCTTCCCATGCGTGTTTCCGGAGGTTTTTTTGTAACCGGCTTATCCGGAAAAATACGGATCCAAATTCTTCCCCCTCGCTTGGTATAGTGGGTGAGCGCTCGACGCGCCGCCTCTATTTGTCTACTCGTCACCCACCCGTCAGTCATAGCTTTGAGTCCGTATTCACCGAAGTTCATGTGAGAACCACGCTCCGATTTACCGGTTCGTTTTCCCCGAAATGCTTTTCGATGTTTGGCTCGTTTTGGTGCTAACATATAGGTTACTTGGTTAGTTGGTTTTCTAAGTAACGAAGTAACTAATAACTAACTAACTTTTTCTACATATCCACACTTTTATCCCGATATATCCGGATTTTGTCAGTGACGGAACAGAAGCGAAATCCACTTCCTCCCGAATCGTTGATAATGGCACGGTCCCTGCATGGTATTTTTCCCGTCGTGCGATTTCTGCTCCGGCAATACGACCGGAAAGAAGAATTTTTACTCCCTTTGCTCCCGCTGTCATCACCCGCTCCAAAGCCTGATTGCATATGCGTTTATGCGGCATACGGCGGATCAATTGATCCGCAATATTCGTCGCAACGAGGTAGGCGTTCAGATTGGGCTCTTTCACCGGTTCAACCGCGAGTTCCACTTTCAGTCGTCCTGTTTCTTTCTGAGCCACTCTCCTTACCTCATACGGATCAGTGCATTCTTGATACAACGCTAGTTTTTTTTCAATGAATTTCTTTAATTCTTCAAGCCCGCTTCCTCCCCTCCCAATCACGATACCCGGACGCGACACAAAAAGCGTTACTTTAATTTTATTGATAGAGCGCTCGATAACTACCTGCGCAAGCCCTGCTGATTTAAGCTTTCCAAAGAGTTCTTTTCGAAGCTTAGCATCCTCAAGAACTAACCCTTTATAATGTTTTTTATCAGCAAACCATCGGGACCCCCAGGTAAAAACCGTCCCGACACGAAAACCTCTTGGATTTATTTTTTGTCCCATATGGTATTAGTGATACGTAATAAGTGAGAAGTGATAAGTCAAAAAATGTATTTCTTATCACTTATTTCTTATCGCTGATCCCCTTTCCTTCATCCGTTAACACAATTCTCACGTGTGTCATGCGTTTTTTGTATGGGTGTGCCTGTCCTTTGGACACCGCGTGCCACCGCTTCATCCCGGCTCCCCCCATAACCTCGATAATTTTAAACTTCAAAGATTCCTCATGTGCCTGTTTTTGCTTGGCATTGGCCACGGCCGACGCGACAACCTGCCGAAGCGGAAGCGCTGCAGCTTTTGGCATAAGCGTAAGTTGTATCAACGCATGAGCAGGCGTCAGCGCACGAATACTATCGGCAACAAGCCGAAGCTTTCTGGTACTTATTCGCATATATTTTGCTGTTGCCTGATATTCCATATGGTTTTCCTATGCTTCTCTAAGCTACTAAGCTCTCTAAGCTCTCTTTTTTTACGTCTTCTCCATCGTTCTCTTCGTCACTTGACCGTGCCCACGGAATAACCGCGTCGGAGAAAATTCACCCAGACGATGGCCCACCATGGATTCGGTCACAAATACTTCATGAAATATTCTTCCGTTATGCACGGCAAATCGGTGTCCGACAAACTCCGGCGGAATCTGACAAGCACGCGCCCAAGTTTTAATCGGCACCTTGTCGCCACCCGCTTTTTGTTTGTTCACCTTTATCAATAAATTTTTGTCGATGTATGGACCCTTTTTACTGCTTCGTGCCATAGTATTTATTTCCTCCGAGACACAATAAATCGATTAGAATATTTCTTTTTCTTCCGAGTTTTGGTCCCAAGTGTCCTTTTGCCCCATGGGCTCTTTGGTGAGGACATACCGATACCGCTTCGTCCCTCTCCGCCACCGTGCGGATGAGTTCTGGGATTTTGAGCTACTCCTCGCACCGTCGGACGAATTCCCATATGGCGGCTTCTCCCTGCTTTTCCAATCACTCGATTTCGTAAATCGACGTTCCCAATTTGTCCAACCGTTGCCTTACATGATGCGTCAAATAGCCTGATCTCTCCGGATGGAAGCTTTAATTGTACCAGGTTTCCCTCTCGGGCCAAAACGACCGCCACTGTACCGGCGCTTCTCACGATCTGTCCACCGCGCCCAGGCTTGAGTTCCACATTGTGAACGGGTGTTCCGACCGGCATGTCACCCAACGAGAGGGTATTTCCGGGTTTTATATCGGCCGTAGGGCCTGCCATAATCTTTTGTCCGACAGTAATTCCCAGTGGGGCAAGGATATATCGTTTTTCTCCATCGGCATACTGTAACAGTGCAATGTCAGAAGACCTGTTCGGGTCATATTCCACAGAAACGACATGCGCGGGAATTCCTTCTTTATCCCGTTTCCAGTCGATGACACGGTAAAAACGTTTTTCGCGCCCGCCCTGATGCCTCACGGAGATGTGACCGTGATCATCTCTTCCTGAATTTTTCGGAAGAATGACGGTAAGACTTTTGATTGGTTCATTTTTCATAGGTTCATTATTATGCCTTTGGCGCTTCGCTTGCCTCAGGCGTGGTTACTTCAAATGCATCGATTTTTTGCCCAGAAGCCAAACGGACCATAGCCTTTTTCCAATTAGCACGTTTCACTGACTTCATGGCTTTCCCCACTCGTCTCACCTTTCCGTGCATCGTGACCGAACGCACCTCAATAACGTTGACGGAATAAAAAGCATTAATGGCCCCAGCGATTTGCTGTTTATCCGCTTTATCATCGACCACAAACGTATACCACCCTTTGGCGGCAAGTGCCAATGTTTTTTCCGAAATAAGTGGTCTTTTTGCAATCACTTTCATAGTATTATGCTTCTTTACTCACGATGTTTTTGAGTGCTCCTACTGCATCTTTCATAAAAACAATAGTACGGTGACGAAGTACTTCGTACGTATTCACACTTGTCGCAGGTATAACGACAACATCGGAAATATTCCTGGCAGCTCGAGCAACCAAAGGCGCACTGGGCGAGATAACAAGCAGTGTTGAACCCACCTTGGCAACTGTACTAAGGGTTTTTGCGATCAGTTTCGTTTTTGGCTCCAATGTCTCCATTCCGTCAACGACTACGACATTTCCGCTCGCTAGCTGACTGGTAAGGGCACTCGCTAGCGCCTTTCGCTTCATGGTAACGGGCATGTGAAGTGAAAAATCATGAGGTTGCGGACCAAAAACGATACCACCACCCACAAATATTGGCGCTCGAATCGCTCCGTGGCGCGCTTTTCCCGTCCCTTTTTGGCGGTAGATTTTACGCGTGGATCCTTCCACTTCACCACGGGTTTTTGTGGCTGCTCCCCCTTCACGCTGATTAGCTAGATAAACGCGGACCGCCTGCGCCATAAGCTGGGCATTCACTTTTGCGGCAAAAAGCTCTTTCGGAAGAGTCATTTTCCCTTTTGCTTTTCCTTCCACGTCGACAACCGTGGCTTGGAGGCCATGCACCACAGAAGCCATCGCAGCTTTTTTCGGTACCGCAATGTTACCCGCTTTAGCGCGCGCAGATTTCACCGGCTTCTTCGTTACCGATTTTTTTGTCATTTTTTTTGTTTTTGGCTTCGTTACAACTGCCATATATTATCCTTCTTTTTGGACGATAAGGAGTCCGCCTTTAGATCCCGGAACCAATCCTTTAATCATCAAAAGATTCTTTTCGGGATCCACCGCCACCACTTTTAATCCTGTTACCGTCACTCTGTCGGAACCCATTCGACCGGCCATACGCTTTCCGCGATAGACACGCCCCGGTGTCGTCGTCTGACCGATAGATCCCGGTGCCCGTTCGCGGTCTGATTGTCCATGCGTACGGGGCCCGCCATGAAATCCGTGGCGCTTCACCACACCGGCAAATCCTTTCCCCTTGCTCGTTCCCGTCACGCGAATGGTATCTCCCACCTGAAATACGTCTGCTACGTGTATTTCGGTCCCCACGCTCACGTCGGCGCTTGCGGCTTCAAGGTCGACTTCCCGCAAAAAACGGGGCTTTTTGTCTAACCCCGCTTTTTTCATCTGCCCTTCCCGTGGCTTTGCCATATGTTTGGTAATACCAAAACCAAGCTGAAGACGTCGGACATTCCCCTCGGTAACCACACCCGTAACCCAGCACGGGCCAGCCTCAATCGTGGTCGTGGGAACTCGCTTCCCATCTTGGGTAAATGCTTGTGACTGTACGTGTTTTATTCCTAATAGTGCTTTCATACTGTATATACAAAAAGCGACCTCGGTTGAGGTCGTTTATCGCTCATCCGAGACTTTTGGCTTACCTTAGTGCGATATGAGCAAATTACTCGTCATATCAATCTATAAAGTATACCAGAGTATCTGCGCAAACTCAAATATTTGCCATCCCCAGCGAGCCTGATTTTTACTAAAAGCGAGTCGAAGGATATCCCTCGACTCCGCTCGGGATGACATCAGAATGTCACATCTTTATCTCTACATCCACTCCTGCCGGCAAATCCAAATGCATCAGTTGGTCAATTGTTTTATCCGTCGGCTCTATGATATCGACAAGCCGTTTATGCGTCTTTATCATGAAATCTTCACGGCTATTTCGATCGATGAAAGGACTTCGTGCCACGTTAAAATGCTCTTTATCCGTCGGAAGCGGCACCGGTCCCACGACCCGAGCGCCCGTCCGCACGGCGGTATCTAAAATCTTCTGACAGCAATCGTCTATGATTCTACTGTCGTATGCTTTTAAACGTACTCGAATTCTTCCTTTCGGCATGATCCAAATGTACACTCAAGCTCTTTAGGACAGATAAAGAAGGCTTAAGCGATAATCTTTGTGATAACTCCGGCGCCAACTGTGTGACCACCCTCTCGCAATGCAAATCGTACCCCTTCTTCCAAAGCGACCGGTACGATAAGCTTTGCCGTCATCTTCGTATTGTCTCCCGGCATAACCATCTCTACGCCCTTGGGAAGTGTGACTTCTCCGGTAACGTCGGTCGTTCGGATGTAAAATTGCGGTCGATATCCCGTAAAGAACGGTGTATGTCGTCCACCCTCTTCTTTGGCAAGGATGTAGACTTCTGCCTCAAACTCCGTATGGGGTTTGACTGACCCGGGATGGGCGAGCACTTGCCCACGCTCCACCTGATTCTTTTCAATTCCCCGAAGGAGGACGCCCACATTGTCGCCTGCCAACCCTTCATCGAGAAGTTTTCGGAACATTTCAACCCCGGTAACAACCGTTGATTGCGTGGCTTTTATACCCACAATCTCAACCGTATCGTTCACTTTTACCTTTCCGCGCTCAATACGACCCGTGACGACGGTTCCTCGGCCTTTGATCGAAAAGACGTCTTCAATCGGCATCAGGAACGGCTTATCCAAATCACGTTTCGGCTCTGGGAAATAGCTATCCACCGTATCCATGAGCTCCTGGATTTTCGCTTCAGCTTCCGGATCGCCTTGCAATGCTTTGATGGCGCTGCCGCGGATGACCGGCACCTTATCACCTGGGAAGTGATATTTAGTCAAAAGCTCCCGGACTTCCATTTCTACAAGATCGAGAAGCTCTTTGTCCTGCACCATATCGCATTTATTCATAAATACGATGATAGCCGGCACGTTCACTTGATTTGCAAGCAATATATGCTCCCGCGTCTGTGGCATAGGGCCATCCGGGGCGGAAACGACCAAAATAGCACCGTCCATTTGCGCTGCTCCCGTAATCATGTTTTTGACGTAGTCAGCATGTCCTGGAGCATCTATATGCGCATAGTGGCGCTTGGCGGTTTCATATTCGGAATGATGGATGTTGATGGTGACGCCGCGGGCTTTTTCCTCCGGCGCATTGTCTATTTCCTCGTATTTGAGTGCTTTGGCAAAGCCTTTTTTGGCAAGGACATGGGTAATTGCGGACGTGAGCGTGGTTTTACCATGGTCAACATGACCAATAGTACCTATATTTAAATGAGGTTTGTTTCGATTAAATTTCTGTTGATCGGCCATACATCCTCCTTTAGAAACAGTTAACGATCCGCCAGCGGGCGGAGAATTTACTGTTTCTTAAGCCCTTCGAAATCCCGTCCCTGACGGGATGAAGGAGGGCAATTTTATACAAAATATCGTCTCACCTTGAATACAACAATAAAATTCAACTAATTTCTTAGCTGCTGCTTGCACATTTTACCACACTTTATACAGTTTTCGCAATGATCTTCTCCTGAATATTACGCGGCACTTCCTCGTAGTGACTGGGCTCCATATAATACGTCGCTCTCCCTTTGGACATACTTCGAAGCGCCGTGGCATAGCCCGAAAGTTCCGCAAGCGGTACCATCGCAAGGATGACGGTCACGTGACCCCTTTTCTGGGTACCTAATATCTGTGACCGTTTTGCGCCCAAATCTCCGATAATATCTCCCATAAATTCATCGGGGGTCGTGACTTCCACTTTCATGATCGGCTCTATGATGGTGGGTTGGGCGGCTTTAGCTGCATGTTGAAGTGCCATGCTACCGGCGATTTTAAATGCGACTTCAGAGCTATCGACCTCATGGTACGTTCCGTCATACAGCGTCACTTTCATGTCAACCATTGGGTATCCCGCCACAACGCCATTTTCCATAGCTTCTTTGACGCCTTTTTCGATAGGAGCGATAAACTCGCGGGGAATAGCACCGCCTTTTATGGCATCTTCAAACTCAAATCCCTCTCCTCTGCCTTTGGGCTCGATGCGGATGAAACAATGACCGTATTGTCCCCGGCCACCGGATTGACGGATATATTTCCCTTCGCCTTCCGCCTCTATTTTAATGGTTTCTTTGTAGGCGACCTGCGGCGCACCAACATTGGCATCCACTTTAAATTCCCGTTTCATGCGATCAACCAAAATTTCCAAGTGCAACTCGCCCATCCCCCAAATAATCGTCTGGTTGGTCTCGAGGTTACTTTTAATTTTAAATGTCGGGTCTTCTTCGGATAATCGTTGCAGTGCATACCCCATGCGTTCCAAGTCGTTTTTCGTTTTCGGCTCGATAGCCAGGGAGATGACCGGCTCGGGGAACGAAATTTTCTCCAACACAATCGGCTTTTCGGCATCGCAAATCGTGTCTCCGGTAATGGTGTCTTTAAACCCCACGACCGCAACGATTTCTCCCGCATAAGCTTCTTTAATTTCTTCCCGTTGGTTCGCGTGCATCAGAAGCAATCGTCCCACACGCTCTTTTAGGTCTTTCGTCGAATTGTAGGCATAGGAACCAGATTCAAGCTTTCCGGAATAGATACGGACGTAGGTGAGTTTTCCGACATGGGGGTCAATTTGAATTTTAAATGCCAACCCGGCAAGCGGTGCATCTTTTTCGCGTTTGTAGGCTACCTTTTCTCCAGTTTTAGGATGGGTTCCACCAACCGGCGGAAGGTCAAGCGGCGAGGGTAAATAGTCGACCACCGCGTCAAGAAGCGGCTGTACGCCTTTATTGCGGAGACTGGATCCTGCGTAAATCGGAACGAGTTTGTAGGCAATAACCGCCTTTCGGAGTGCAGATTTTAATTCTTCCAGAGTCGGCTCTTTGCCGTCCAGATATTTTTCGAGGAGGACGTCATCGGTCTCGGAAATTTTCTCAACCAGTTCGTGTCTGCTTTTCTCTACTTCATCCTTAAGGTCAGCAGGAATTTCTACTTCATCGGCTTTAGCCCCGAGATCATCGGTATTCCATACATAAGCTTTTCGCGTCAATAGATCAATAACTCCTTTAAATGTACTTTCTCTCCCGATTGGCACGACCATAATCGCTGGATTTGCCCCAAGCCGGTCTACAATTGATTTAATCGTCGCACGGTAATCCGCTCCGATTTTGTCCATTTTGTTGATAAAGCAAAGACGCGGAACTTTGTATTTGTCTGCCTGGTGCCAGACTGTTTCTGACTGTGACTGCACGCCTTCTTCCGCGTCCAGTACCGTAATGCCTCCGTCGAGAACCCGAAGAGAGCGTTCTACTTCTGCGGTAAAGTCTACGTGCCCCGGAGTGTCAATGATATTAAATCTGTATCCTTTCCAGAATGTCGTGGTAGCAGCAGAAACGATCGTAATTCCCCGTTCTCTCTCCTGTTCCATCCAGTCCATTTGTGTGGTGCCCTCGTCAATATCGCCGATTTTGTACGTCCTGCCGGTGTAATAGAGGATCCGCTCGGTTGTCGTGGTTTTACCCGCGTCGATGTGGGCGATAACGCCGATATTGCGTACTTTATCCAAAGGTACGTCGCGTTGTTCTGTCGTAATTGTGCTTGGTGCTGCCATAAAATAAAAAGCGCCACTCCGGGCGCATTAGCCGTGTTTCAACGCTCATATTGTACTAGAATTCCCCTCTTCCCGCAAGCGCGGCTAAACGAAGCATTTGAAGAGACGTTTTATTCCATTGGGCCGTTTCCTGACTCGTGTTTCCGTCACCAATCAATACACAGGTTTTCAGATAATATGCTGCATAGCAAGCACGCATGAGTATGGGTAGCGCATCAAGTTCGTATTTCGTCAGGTGATGCACCGATGTATACTCCTCAACTACCTTATTCATAATATCTTTCCGCGCACTCCACGTATCTTCCCCTAAACAAAACCACGCAAGATGCGTCGATAATTCGATGACCTTCGGACCGTTCGCGGCACACCCGAAATCCAAAATGCAGTATTCGCCTTTAGCGTTTTTCAGCACGTGTTTTCGCTGCATGTCACCATGAATAATTGATGTGCTGAATTTGGAAAAATCCAGCTTCTTGAAGCTCTCAACAACCGGCGCAATCAATTCTGCCTGCTCGCGTGTGAGACTCTCCTTATTTTTTTCGTACTCAACTGCAAGATTTTTATTTCCCCATGAGTCATAATATTCCGTCATCGGAAAACGAAGCGTATTCAGTTTCGCAAGATAGGAAGCGACGCGAACCATATCATCCATCGTCGGAGATTTTTCCTGAAAATCATTCCCGTCAAAAAACTCCGCAATGCAATACGGGGTCTTGGTATTTTCCGCCGCGAAACTTATGCTACCTTTTGTCCCGGGAACAAGCCGGGTTACCGGTACGCCAATTTTTTGCGCTTCCTCAAGGATGTGGATGTAACTTCTAACATTTTCTACACTCCTGTCTTTCGAGAATATTTTAATGACGTACGTTCCTGTCTCTGTGACGAGCAATATATTGGCATCTTCGTATCCTTCCGTGATCGGTTGAAACTGCGTTATCTCCCCAAGTCGCGGATATTGAGTTTTCACTTCTTTGAGAAACTGATCAAAGGGGATTTGAAGATATGTTCGGGCAAGAAGTATAGCAAGATCGTTACTCATCCTGCCTCAAGTATAGCAAAGGTGCACCATGTTATCCCCGTGCGAAAAAAGTTCTACATCGATTATGGAGTTTTTATGTGCCGAAGAATGCTCGAAAGTATGGCAACGCCCAACGAAACCACCACATATACAATCAGGAAAAACCCGATAAAAAGTAACGCGCCACCGTAATACTGAAGCTTTACGTAGTCGACGAATACAAAAACCGGCACATAGCGCACCAATACATACCCGCCGGTCGGCAACGCCGCGTGTTCCCAGAGGATGAGGAGAAACAAAAGAATGAGAGTAGGCAAGATGTTAACCAATCGAGGGCGCAAGAATTTCACATTTATAGTGTACCATGTAACCTTTTTCTGCATCATGTCGAAAACTGCGTAGTATATACTTGATATATACTACGTATATACTATCCTCATTCTTCCCTTTTCTTCGTACGAAGAGCGGTAGCCCAAGTTTTACGCACCTCCGAGGTGCACGGAAAATTCCTAATAGTTCAATTATTCGAATAATTAAACTGTATATATTCTTATAACTACTTTAACCCCGATAGGACTCAAACTTTGAGTTTGCCTTAGTCAGTAGTGATGTAATAAAAAAATCTTAAGCTGAATTAAATTTCTCTTCAATGATTTTCTTTTGAGATTCTGTAACAACTTTTAAGATATTTTGTTTTGTTTCTTCAAGTAGCATGGTAAATTCTTTGTCTAATAAAGAAACTGTTGTTTGAAAAATATTATTTCTTTTAAAGAAAGCATTAATATCTTCTGGAATTGTTTCGCTTTTTTTTAATAAATCAAAAAAAGCAGCTTGCTGAGTAACAGGAAATATCATTAACGTGGTTTTTCCTAATCTTAAAATGAGACGTTCAAAAAAAGTCCGTCGAAACGCAAGTATTTTTTCATCATCATACCCTAACTCATAAAGAATATTCTCTAAAATAATATATTGTTCTTCTACGGTCATTTTTGTTGTTGATTCCCGTTTGATCGTGCTAATAACTGCTCTAAAGATAATTCCGGCTCTTTATCAGGGGAAAGAGCCAGTCGCCCCTTTGCAGTAAGTTCGCCTTCTCCTGTAACAATATCTTTATCTCTTGAAGCAATAGATTGGATTCGCAGTAAACCATGTTGAAACATTTCAGTTACATTTTTCGATGAACAAAGCATAACTATACCTATATTCATTATTAAAAAAGTTGTTATCATTGCAGTAGTTCGTTCAGGACCTGTGGGTTGGTTCATAGTAACGTTGATAAAGTCAGATAATCCAGCCATTGTCACTCCTGCACCTCCAAGAAATGTTCCAGCTTGTGCGAGCGCTTGTTTGATACCAGGTGTTTCTACAAATTCTGCGGCTTTCTTGGGGTCAACTGATACTCCTACTAAATCAACCTCGGGAATAAAAGCCTCAGGTAAGGAAGATGGTTGAGTATTTTCGTCGTTAACTTGGTTTATTTCTGGCATTAACTTAATTATATCACAGGAAGGCTGTAGCACGCTCCAAAAAGAAATCCCGCGCTCCCTCGGGTTTGTTTACGCACCTCCGAGGTGCACGGAAAAAATTCCAAATAGTTCGATTATTCGAATAATCGAACTATTTACTGCTTTTCACTCCCTCGGGTTTCTCAAAACGAAAGAGGCGTTGAAGAGAAATGTGGAGAAAATAACGAGATTGTTTAGCAATCTAACAAACACTACTTTTTTTCTGTAATATCATCAAGAAGCGTCAATTTAGGATTCTTGCGTTTAAGTTCATGAACCAATATTTTCCCCAACTTATGTTTTGGCTTTCGAATATCTCCATTAAGCTCAAGCACTTCACCAGTAATAAAAGCACTTGCAAACTCATTTAGCCTTACTTGCGGCTGTTCATCTATAGACGCCTTAAAAGGCTTATCAATCCTTTGTGCGCCTACCGCCACTACACTAAATTTTACTTTGCCACCCCTATCTAAAGCGTCAACAATAACTTCGATTGTTGTATTAACTGCATATATTGCTTGCTCATCCCGCTCTGTTTCTTTTCGTTCAAGATATTCAAAAAACTCCACCGAAGCTGGTTGTAATTGGGCCAAACTCACTTCTGGAAAATTCTTATATTTTCTCTCAAGTTGATAATCAAGTATTGGGTTACTTCTTCCTGATATTGAAACGTTTTGAATAAAATCGCTATATTCTTTTTTATAAAAAGCTACACTCGAAGTACTATCAATAAAATTCCTTACTAATGTCGAATCCAAGTCGTTCTCCAAAACTGAAGACGCAAATTTTTCTTCGTTGGACATATCTAAACCAGAAATAAGATCTACAACATCCAAATAGTCTCTTAGGGTTTTATTTATTTGCGAAGGGATTGTCGGAAAAGTTTCTTGACCAACTAATTCTATCGACACTGGTATAACAAAGCTACCATGCTGCGTGTGGTTCAATCTTATATTTTTGATACCCAGAGGAATCTTTCCTTTTGTTTTCTGATTAAAGAAATATAGAAACGCGTTAACATTTTTGTTAATTAGTACATCTGCTAACCTATAAGGGACTGTTTCTTGTGAATATGGTTCTTTTGTTTGTATTCTATTTATTAGTTTATAATTGTATCCATTCAATTGACTCAATATCTCCTCTTTGTTTTCTTCGTTGTACACTAACCCCAGTAAATAATTAATAAACTCAACGTTTTTTTCCTGATAGTACTCATAGTCATGACTACTTTTTGCTAAAGGTAGTACTGTAAAAAGATCGTCGCGTTCCCTTGATTTCCAAATTTCATAGTTACCTGATTTAGATTTGCTTTTAATCAAACCTATTCTCTGGAATACATCTTGAAAACTACTTATTGAAATTATATTCATATTTTACAAATTATTTACCAAGTCTATAGCACTAGGAAACAGTGTCGGGAGATTATTATGAGTCAATAGCTGAGTTTTTGGTATTTTAACAAAACCTGATTTCATCTTTGGCACAATTTTTGTATAGAATGCACACTTTCTTATTATCAACTCTTTTTCAGTCAAGGTTAACCAATCTTCAGGTGTTCCATCGTTCGGCAATCGCACTACAACTAGATAATGTGCCCCTATTGGATTACAAGGATTATGGAAATTATAACTTATCGATCTTTCATCCTCTTTAAACATTGAGGCGCTATTTTCTGCAACTCCTTTTAATTGTATGTTAATTTGAGACCCTGGGGATACCGAATCGTTCTTTTTACTCAAAGTTAGATCAATTCCAAGGTTATCTGTTCTACGAGTCGATCTCTCAATCGGTAGCCCTGCTGCAGCAGAAATAGCAAATAAGTACGCCTCTGCAAAACTATCCTTATAATCAGGTAGCGAAGTCATAGAAGAATAAAATTCAGATAGCACAACTAATCGCGAATATTATATCATCATAAATCAACTTTTCGTTTTGCACGACCGATCTATTTTTTTCTGCTTACGAGGTAAAGGGATAAGAACCCGTAGTCCAGAGCCAGCGCAAGACCAATGTCTGCCACCCTCCGGGTGGATTAGGTTCGCACCTGTTCTTATGTGTCTTTTT
>Ga0154660_109_pt27 | contig 12481 bp, 10 predicted proteins | sample Rifle2008BG13ft_FD_116089 | JGI IMG/M metagenome (GOLD analysis project Ga0154660, IMG submission 116089) | Candidatus Gottesmanbacteria bacterium RBG_13_45_10
GGATAATTGGTTTTCGCGGACGAGCCGCTGAAGGCCTTCGTATTCAAATTCTCCGGGTTTCAGATACTGAAAAAATTTCTTTTTAAATACCATAAATCCCCCATTTACCCACTCAGTGAGTGAAGGTTTTTCTACAAATTGTTTCACTTTTTTCTTTGCATCTATGAGTAACTGCCCGTACTTACTACGCGGGTGCACCCCGGTAATAGTCCCGATGGTGTTCTGTTTCCGATGAAACGCTAAGAGCTTCTTGAGATTCACATCCCCTACGCCATCCCCATAGGTCAGCATAAAGTCCTCATCATCGTCAGGGATATAATCAGCAACACGCAAAATCCGCTCCCCCGGCCGCGTTTCCTGACCGGTATCCACAAACGTTATTTTAAAATCATCAATAATAGAATGTTCCGTTGAAGCGCGATGGATATGAGTTCTTCCTGTTTTGGTATACAGAGTAAAATCATGCGTAAAATATTTCTGATTGAGAAAATAGTCTTTGATGTAATCTCCTTTATAACCAAGAGCGATGATGAAATCGTTAAACCCGAAGTGATTATAGATCTTCATGATATGCCAGAGGATGGGTTTGTTTCCGATAAGCACCATCGGCTTTGGCTTAAATTCCGTTTCTTCTTTTAGGCGATACCCTATTCCACCGCACAAAATGATGGTTTTCATCGTGTATGCATTATAAACAACCGCAAACCAAAAGCAAGAGAAAATCCCCGAGCACGATCGAAAAACTTTTCAACATATTATTCATGCGGTATGATGTGCATATGCGAAGAGGCAAGAAACATACACCAAAGGCTTCCATAATTATTTTAACCCGCAATGAGATAGAGGGGGTACGCACCATCGTCCCCCGCTTACCTAGGTCTTCATCCTTTGAATATTTTGCGGTAGATTATCACTCCACCGACGGGACAAAAGAGTTTTTCGCCAAACACAATATTCCCGTTATTCCGCAACAAAAACCAGGACGAGGGCAGGCGTTTATCATAGGAGCGGCACACGCCAAAAACGACATTTTGGTCTTTTTTAGCCCGGACGGCAACGAGGACCCTAGGGATATTCCCCTGCTTATTGATCGTATCGATAAAGGAGCCACGCTTGCTATCGCTTCACGATTTATGAAAGGCGCCAGAAATGAAGAAGATGATACAGTTTTTAAATTTCGCGCCTGGGCCAACCGCACATTTACATGGATAGTGAATGTCTTATGGAATGGCCACATCACCGATACCATCAACGGCTACCGCGCAATTACCAAGCACGCATTGTCCCAGCTCCACTTGGATGCCAAAGGGTTTTGTGTGGAGTATCAAATGACCATACGCGCGCTCAAACGAAAATATTCTATCGTGGAAATTCCCACCCGCGAAGGCAACAGGATCGGCGGCCATACAACGGCGTATGCCATCCCCACGGGATTTCGCTTCCTCTATTATCTCGCGCGGGAAGTATGGATCGGGAACCGATTTTAACTCCGCCATAATTTCCTCTATTATTGGATAACGCGATAAATGTGTACGTTCCCTTTTTCGTACACAGGTGCAAGCCCCGTATACGGCAGACTCTTCGCATTGTTGTCCGTTATAGCATCAAAAAAAACATAGGATATTTTTTCCTGTCGGAGAAAATCAACTGCCGCCTGTTCGTCCATTTGACCCGTATAAAACTGCGTAAGAAGCAGGGAGGATTGTGCAAAATCCGGTGGTTCTACGAGTCGATACCACCAACTCGCAAATACGTGATTGCCAGAAAATGCACTGATAAGTGTGCCCGGATACAAGCCAGATAGCACGATGTCTTGCTCTTTTGTGTGATTGCGAATCCACGTAACGCCGTTCATGATATCCCGCCTGGGATACGCATAATCAAATATGGGACTCATACAGAAACACATCGTTGACCGGCGCAGGTTTGCCTGATACGACATAGCGCCGCTGACCAAAACAAGGATAAGACTCATCCAAAAAAAAGCAAGCGATAATCGCCGTCTGGATCCGGCTAAGGAAACGGACAACTGTTTTATCCCATAGATAGCAAGAATTCCAAAAACCACAAAATAGGGCGTCAAAAAATACCGCACATAGTTAATTTGCAATAGGGGTGATAGGATGTATTCTCCCAGTGGATGAACAACTATCCATGAAGAAAAAAGGAGGGGTAGCGTCTTTTTGCTACGAATGATAGATGGTAACCCGATTATGGATAAGATATACGGCAATCCCACCGCAAATAGATATCCTACGACACTCAAACGAAAGGGATTTAGCTGTTCCACGTGCGTCGTCGTTCGCATGGTATTCCACACAATAGCTTGCACATATCGCGCGTAGAAAATGGGTATGCAGATGATTCCTGCATATGCGATAAGAATTCCTATTCGGGAACCAAGATATGCTATGGTGTCTTTTTGTTTCCCGCGGGACAATAGAACGAATAGCATATACACCGGGAAGCTTGAGAGAATGAGGACCATGTTCGGTGCATAACTATTAGAGGCGACAAACCCCAATAACGACGCCGCGATGAATGATTTGTAAGTGCGCGGTCGGTCTAAAACACGCGCAAGAAAATACAAAGACGCGACCGTAGCTAGCCCGCCGAGTAAATAATGCGGCATCGCTTGCGTCAGCCGGTTAAACACAAGGGAATCGAAAGGAGCCATATCAGCAAATACCTCTTTTGTCAGCCATCGGGAACTAACATACGATCCAAAAAGAATAAGAGTGTATGCGCCCACTCTTTCGTAGATTTTGGTAAACAATGCCCGTACGATACCAATGAGCACCGCCACATACAGAAGTGAAATAGCCAGCCGCGTCAGGAAAAACATAATCGTCGTATCCACATGAAATAGACGCGCCACCCCGCCCGCCAATACGTATTCCATTTTGGTAAATGTGGGTTGGTTGGGAAGTCTCGTAGAATAATTGACAAAAGACATGATGTGCCCGTAATACCCTTGCCGAATGAGAGACAAATTTCCTAATAAGTCTAGCGGATACTCCTCCGCTCCCCAGTACACGCGATTTTCGGGGGTCACCATAAAATTATGGATAATCGGTCCGTAGGATAAACCATATAAAAGAAGAGTGATCGAAAGAAACCAGAACCATTCTTTTCGGACAAATGACGGAAGATGCATACGATAGTTATCTTTGAATAAATTCAGATCGCTCGTTTGATGAAATCATTTTGCTATATTCAATCAAGAAGTGCAATGACATGAGAGACACTTTTTCATGCTCGGAGAAAAACTTGTAAAGCCACCAATGCTTTGATATGGTGAGTGAGTCCATGCCCAAAAAATCTTTTCTATCTTCCGAACTACTGCCTTTATCGCTTATCCTTATCTCTGGCGTTTTCATCCGACTTCTTTATTTCCATTTTTATCCCACCATGTTCATCGCTATCGATAGTTACGGGTATTACGGGATGGGCAATGGCATGGTAGCAAACCCCAGTCTTGCAACACTCATTAATCCGTTTCGCACACCGGTTTATCCGGTCTTTATAAGTTTACTTGCAAAAATGTCGGGAAATTTCAATGCCGCTATCGGCACACCCGCATTTACCCAAGTATCGTATCTGATTATGGGCGTGCAATCAGTTATCAGCATCAGTGCATTATTGCTTTTCTATATGTTACTCCGACAAACGAAGATAAAAAAATTGTATGCGTTTCTCTTTGTCCTTTTTGAATCAGTCAATATAGCAATATTTGCATGGGATAAAGCGCTTATTACGGAAAGTTTTTCTCTTTCATGGACACTAGTAATGAGCTACATTGCGATTCATGCGTTGAAGCGGCCAACTACCAGCCGACATGTAGTTCTTTTTGTCTTTGGCGTCATCGGTATTCTCTTACGACCATCGTTTGCCATCGTACCGCTCGTCGTACTTGTGATCATTTTTCTCTTTCATCAAAAGGCAAACATTCGGCTACAAACAGCGGGCACCACATGTGCATATGTTCTCACGGTCATCGCAATAGCGGGCATCAATTTTGTCTATCACGGATATTTTGGTATTCAAAATATCAGCGATATAAATATTCTCGGTCGTATACTGCAGTTTAATCTTCCTGTGGAAGCGGCAAAAACGATCCAACCACTGTACGGATACGTCATTGACTATCGAAGTAAGAATCTTGAACCCATGCCGTATACATTTATCAATTACTACAATATAGACACATACAGCTCTTCGGCAAAACTCAATACGCTCAAAAATTTTACCCAAACCGTTATGCGCACAAACATGGTGTCTTATCTTGCCCTCGCATTCTTGGATATTCCCAAGGCAGTCCTATCAACCGATGATCTCTATCGCGCCGACACCATACCGTTTCCCTACACTCTTCTGTTTACCGCAGTGCGATGGATCCGTATGGCATCACAATATCTCTCTCTTGCCGGACTGGGCATATTTCCTGTTGCCGTCATACAATTCCTGCGCAAACCTTCTTTTACTCAAACCGCCATGTTTCTCGTGGGCTCAATTGGTGTAGCGCAAGTACTCGTCATCGTCATGCTGGGACCGGGGTATGACTACGGACGGCTTTTGTCCTCCGCTAGTCCCCTCCTCTTTCTTTTTAGCGCGTATTGGTTTTCCCAAATAATCGTCTGGCTATCTCGGTCATTGCGAAACGTCATATTTCCGCTATGATGATGACATGCCAAAGGCCCCACGCCTCACACGATCATTCATATTTTTTCTTTGCATTTTAACTGTTCAGTTGGGTGTTTTTCTGTATATCGCGCTTCGGCCGTTCACGCTTACCCCACCGCAACACACCTACACGGTATTAGGCAAAGTATACCTGTACCCAATCTTTTATTACCCGAATATGATTATCCAGGGACGAGACGGCGAATGGAGTATCAGAGACACACATACGACAGCACCGCAAATCAGAGCGCATGCGCAGTGGTTCTTTATCATAGCGGGAAAAATTTCGGCATTGTTGAATATCGAACCGAACGCGCTCTTTATCATCCTCCAAATACTCGGAGGCATCGCTGTGTTTAGTGTCAGCTATTTGGGTATTCGATATCTTCTGCCAAATAAATACCACCTCCTTGCTCTTTTCTTTGCCCTTGGCATGGAAGTTGGGCCTCGTCTTGACAGGCTATTTACCTCATCGGGATTGAGCTCGTTTGTCCCTGCATTTGATTCACAAACGCTCATCCTCCGACATTTTGGACTTCCTCACCATACATGGGCGGAAGCATTGGGACTTGTCTCACTCATTCTTCTGGTCCTCGCGTATTACACGCCAACGGTACCAAAACTCATTGCATTATTTGTTACGGCATTCCTTGCTACTCTCTTTCTTCCGCCGCTTATGATGACCATCGGACTCAGCGTGTATTCAGTTTTTATCCTTTGGGCGATAGTCACCCGTTCGCTTAAAAAACTCATAACCCCGCTTATCGTCGCAACTATCGCGATAGGGATAGTTGGCATTCAGACAAAATTTGAATTTGCACAAGCCGGATTTCCTTGGAATTCCTGGTCCGCCGTTGAGAAAACGTGGTGGAATAATAAAGACGCTATCATGCAATATGCGTCAGCACTTCTGCCATATATTCCTTTTTTTATTCTCCTTCTTATCGCAGTACCTGCAAAATGGAAACAATGGTCCAACAAACTTCGCCTAGTCATCATCCTGATGGCCGCATGGATTATCATCCCCTTTTTCCTCATTCCCATAAGTGCGTATGACTTTTTCCCAATTGCTAATTTACGGTTAGTAGACGGGTATCACTACCTCGCTGCTGGCATCCTTGCCGCTGTCGGCCTCGTAGAATGCCTTACGCTCCTGGGAAACGTCAAAGCAAGAAAGATGGCTCTTGTTCTCGTCACAGCATTCACCATCGGCATATCAGCCCTATTAAGTATCACGTATCTCGTCCCTTTTTTGGCATCCCAAAAACAACTTGATCCGCATGCGTATCCGCTCACCACCACGATGCAGGGCATATATTTTTTGCGAACACTCCCCAAAGAAAGCGGTATTATGGTGCGCGAATCTTTTGGAGAAATAATCACGGGGTTTGCCAATGTGCGCGTCTACATTGGTGGCATCCACGGTTTTCCGGATTGGCTCCAGCGTCAATGGCTCGCCAATCGATTTTTTTCCGGCACACTTCCTCCCCAGGAAGCATTGGATTTTCTCCATGCCAATGACATCACGTATGTCTTTTACGGCCCGGACGAACAATCGAGTACGACCCAAAGCCCGCTGTACCCAAGTGTTCTTCAACCGATCTTTCAAAACCAATCCGTCACTGTATTTAAAGTACGATAACGTGACGAATATTCAAGAGATACCATAGACGTATCATGTCGATACACGCTTCGAGAATAAGAGATGGTTTTGCACCAGTTGCTTTTCCTCCCACGCGAACGAAATGATGAGCTGGTGATTCGCATATCCGATACCCAGCGCGTTTGGCCCGAATAATGCGTTCTGCTTCATTGAAAACACCGCGGGAAATCGGCTGAAAATCCCGGAGAATTTTCCGATGGTAAAGTTTAATACTTCCCGCATCAAAGGTTTCAACATGGAAAAAAATCCTCGCGCTCATGTTAAAAAGATATGACACGATAGCGCGCCATAGCGTATACCGCTTTTGCACGCGTTTCCCTACGACAATATCACACCCTGCAAGTGCTTTGGTTAGCATACGCTGGAGATCATGCGCCGTATATTGACCATCGCCCGGCAAAATGTACACATAGGTATATCGTGCCTTTTGATATAAAAACTCTACCCCCTGCGCAATACCTAATGAGCGGGATTGATGAAAAACTCGAATACAGGGGTATTTCCGGCGGAGTTTATCAAGAATTTGTGGCGTCCGATCCATACTCGCATCATCATTTACCACGATTTCGTACTTCGATGCCACGGTTTTCAACACAGGGATTGCTTCTTCCAGTATGTCTGCGATTGTATGTTCTTCGTTTTTCGCAATGGTGACAATCGAAATTGTGGGCTTCATGTTCTTGATGGACTATACCACAAAAAAATAAATTATCTGATACAATCTTTGATTAAGACCGTTCCATGAAAACTTCACAAAAACGACAATTGATACCACTTATAATTCTTCTCTGTATTATCATTGGCATTGGAACGATCGCTCTCACCATTGGTATTTTTGATATCCCTGATTCTTACTTTTATCTCGCTCTTGGCCGATATTTCTATACCGGCATGGTCACGCCGATCGCTCCGTATAACATGACAAAACCACAAACGCTCTTTGGCCCCGTCTATGGACTTTTAACATACCCTTTGTTTCAACAGCGCTGGCCTGTGGTTACGGTCACCATTCCCTTTGTCCAACTGAGTCTTCTTTTCCTTTCTGCGTACATGATCTACGTCATACTCAAAACCTATTATCCCAAACCCTGGCCGATGATCGGTGCAATCCTATTCATCTTGTTGCCATTCAACCTTCTGTACAGCACGTTTTTTATGTCAGAAATACTCACTCAATTCTTTTTGACTTGTTATCTTTTCGTACTGCACACATGGATACAGAAAAAACTACTGAAGCTACACGGACTGATTGGAGCGAAAGTCCCGCCGAAGCAGGATTCCCGCGAAGGGGGATCTACCATGGCGCCTTTAGTTTGTATTGCCAGTATTATGACGCTCACCCGATATGCGTTTGTCGCGTTACTGATCCCCACTATTCTTATGTGGCTCTATACTGTTGTGGATGATGTAAAACGAAAAATAAATCTCAAACGCACTTTCCTGCACCACATCGTCGCCCTTATGGGAATCGGTATAGTTATCTTATGGATGCAATTCAACTGGCATATAAATGGCATATGGCAACTCTCACCGTATACCGGTCGACATCTGTATGACAATGTCGTAAAAGAAGGAAAATTTCTGCCGCCTCTTGATGATCCGACTCTTCGCCCGTTTCGCGAACGTCTTGGCAATAATCTCAACGATATGTTCCGACCTTGGTGGGACTCACAGTTACTATTTAAGGATAATCGCACCCCCGAAGTCACCGTGGATACCATGATGTGGAATGTGAGTATTGCAGCAATTCTCCACAATCCGATTGCGTACACTCTTCATGTCATCACTATGGCTTACCGCACCATGATCACTGTCCCCTATCACACATCGGCACTCGTAGACGAACTTACCGATTATGCTGGATGTGTGCACTGCCCAACTGCACCTCCGTACAACCATTGTTGGAGAAGAATGTATTTTACGCCACCAGTCCAAGTGTGTACTGCTCAATCTCTGTGGGGAAAATGGGTCCAAATGAATATCACGTTCTATCCTATCGGCGCCTTTCTCTTTTTTACCCTTGCATGTATCGGTATTGTCGCAGCTCTGACAAGCGGAAATGTTTTCTTTATCGTGATAACGGTACTTTTTATATTTCTGCACTTGTTTCAATCAGCCACGGAACAGTTGGAAGGCAGATTTATCATCCCCCTCTACCCTCTGTATGCTATGTTAATAACATTGGGATTTCGAAAAAGTATTATGCTTATTAGAAGCTATCTCATATATCGTCACTCTGGCTTGTCCAGAGTCTCTTCATAAAAACAAAAACGGATTCTGGACGCGCTCTCGCGAATCGCTTGCCAGAATGACGTCTCTAATATATTTATGAGATATATTCTAAGAACATTTCGTTGAGAAAAAAAGTATGAGAAAAGCTTTTCGATCGATCGGCAATTCCAAAGTTATTGGGTATATAGCAATTATCTTCTGTATCGTCATAGTCCCCTTGACTATTGGTGTTTTTGAACTGCCGGATTCATATTTTTACCTCTCGCTCGGCAGGTATTTTTATACCCACCAGGTGGTTCCCATAAATCCATACAACAATACCAAACCGCAGACGCTGTTTGGACCCGTCTATGGACTCATCTTTTCACCCATAGAGTCGCTCTCCAAGCCTTGGGGTGTCGCGCTTATTCCCACCATCCAATTTGTATTTCTTTTTCTTTCAGCAGTGATGGTGTACAAGTCATTGCGGCCCTCATATTCCAAAAAATGGTCTCTCCTTGGCGCTACTCTTTTTATCCTTCTTCCTTTTAATACGCTCTATGCTACATTCATGCTGTCGGAAACGCTTACCCAATTTTTTATGGCCTGCTATCTTTTTGTGTTATCACGCGTATTCCAAAGAAAAACATCATGGGCCACCCCGTCACTTTTGGTTTTAATCTCGGGTATCATGACGCTGACACGTTACGCATACGTACTCCTCCTTTTGGTGACAATTGGCTGGTGGGTGATATGGAGTATCCAACACCTGAAGGCTATGCGAAAAAAGCCGGTCACGATTTTTCTTCATGCGCCCGCTATTGCCGGCATCGGACTTATTGTCATCTGGATGTATTTCAATTATCAGATTAACGGCGCATGGCTGCTTTCCGTTTTCTCCGGACGCCACCTCTATGACAACGTCATCGTCCAGGGACATTTTTTACCGGCAGAAAATGACAAGACGCTTAAACCATTTCTCGAGCGGGTCCCTCGCGAATTCCTCTTTCGCCCGTGGTGGTATAGCCAGCTTATGTTTAACGACGGCATCATACCGGAAACGACTGTTGACCGTATGTTTGCACAGGTAAGCTATGCCGCTATCCTCCATCAACCCATTCCTTATGCATTCCATGTTATCCGCATGGCGTTTCTCATGCCGGCAACCGTACCGGATTATCCCCAGGATATGGTTACCAACCTGGCTGCGTGTCAAAATACCGCATGTTTGCAGTGTGTTGATGCACCATGGCGTTCTTGTTGGACAAAATCCCTCTGTGAACCCGCTATCAAATCGTGCCAAATGCAGTCGTTGTGGGCGGCATGGTCGACAAGTAATATATTGTTCTACCCCTATGTGACAACCGGGTTATTTCTCTTGGGGTGTTTTGGTATACTCATAGCTTTTTATCGCGGAAATGATTTTCTCAAAATGGTTGCCGGACTTTTCGTCCTTTTACACCTTTTTCAATCGGCAACCGAGTGGTTAGTCGGCCGATTTCTTATACCCCTCTATCCTCTCTATGCGGTTCTTCTGATCGCAAGTCTCTTTACCATCTTCAATGTAGTGAAGCGTCTATCGCGTTACCGCCTGACATAAAGATCTAAAAATAATTGCCATCCCAGCCGGAAGCCCGTTATGGTTTTTAACTTTGGCTCGCCCCAACTCCTCGCCCTCTCGCGACTTGGAATTTCCAAAACACGCAGGTTCCGTTTCAAAAACTGCACGACCATTTCCTGCTCTATGCAAAAATCATCTGCCGCAAGAGGGATGCTCGCCAAGGCTTTTCTCGTTGCCGCTCTCAAGCTGTAGATAATATCCGTATAGTTGGTGTTGAATCGGCGATTGAGCATGATAGTCAGTAAATCGGCACCGGCCGACCGGATAAGACCATCGAAGTTGAGCTTCATATCCGAACTACCGCCGGTGCGTCGCGAGCCGATAACAAGGTCTGCCCGATTTTTTTTAAGTGGAGCGAGAAACAGTGGGATGTCACTAGCGTCGTGGGATCCATCGGCATCAAAAAGCACTATGTACGTACCCCTTGCCTTGGCAATACCCAACTTGACCGCGTCCCCTCGTCCGTTGCCGTGATCTAAATAATATCCAACACCCGCCTGGCGACAGATTTCTTTTGTATCATCGTTCGAGTGTCCGTCAATGATAATAATTTCATCGCCGAAACGGGCAACAGAACGAATCACCGATGCTAAACCGGCTCCTTCATCTTTGGCGGGGATGAGAATCGTCACAACCGGTTTTTCTGTTTTGGTGGATTTCTTCATGTGGGGATTTAGAAGCTATCTCAAAACCATAAGATTTACGTCATTCTGGCAAGCCGAAGGCGCGTCCAGAATCAGATCCTGGATAAGACCAGGATGACGGGCTAAAATCGGTCGTTTTGGGATAACTTCTAGTTTGCAGTCGGATCATAAGCTCCTGCGTCTTGATCGTCAAGAAGATGGATTGGCACCTATCCCTTAAAGACAAGGTAGCATCAGAACAATCTAAACTCTATTTATAACGAAAAATTAGCCTCATTTTTAGCACTCAAGTCTCCTCACTGCTCTTGACGAGTTTTCCACAACGCATGGTATAATTATTAAGTTGACGGTTGCTGCTGCAATCGATTTTGTAAAAGGGTTTGGGCTACTTTAGGGGGTATAGTGAAACACAGCTAACCTTGCCTAGAGACAATATATCCCCTAAAGTATCCCACCTGAAAACTGCCAAGCCTGTCCAGCTGACAAGAAAGATTGAAATACAAACCGCCACACCCGCAGGGAGGCGGTTTTATTGTATGAGTGATATAAAGGCGTTAAAGCAACAACAGGAGGCTTTTTATAAAAGCATAGTGTCCGTTTATTGTCCAATTCTTACTGATACAGTTTACTTTACCTCTGAAGGATTCAATCATCTCTTATATAAATCCCACAATAGACCAAGAAGCATAAATGAGCGGTATATGAAATTAATGTGCTTAAACCATGTAGTTAAGGTTGTTAAAGACTGTACTGTTGTTTCGGAAACTAGAAAAATCCGAAAAAAGGTTAAAGGGGTTTGGAAAGATGGAATCCACTACGAGCTTGTATCTGAGGTATCAAGAGGAAATAAAATAAGGGTAATCGTGGAAAAAATAGGCACAGGTAAGCATAAATTTTTAAGTATTATGAGGCACGACAGGAAGAAAAAAACCAAAAAGCGCCCGTGAAGGCGCTATTTGGTCGTGCTAGTCTCTCAGCTAGGATATATCTTAGCTGATAAAGGGCTTACGCCCAACTAGCACAGCTGTAGTATAATATGCATATATATATATGTCAAGTCCCATAATATGGGACATAAAGACGAAAAAATTAACAAAATAAAGATATGGTTGAAAAAAGGCGGCAGAAAAAGGGCTAAAAAGGACTTCCCTACGCTCCTTAGGCGAGCTACTCTGACGGAAGCACCCTCACCTCGATAACTTGTTTAAGAAGAATATCAAACACTGATCAAGCCTATAGTCTGTTGTAAAATCTCCAAGTATACTCGTCAATATAGGCTTGTAGATATTTTTTAGACACTACTCTATATACCCCTATAATTCCACGTTTTATCTGTGACCACAAGTTTTTTACATTCTGGGTGTAAATGTCACCAACAACATATGTTTCTTTGTGCACGTATCCCATCGAAACAAGTGTCATTCTCGCCCCACATCGAAGTGTGGGGTAAACTCCGACGAAAATCCAGACTCCCGATCCCCTACAGGATAAATAGGTCAGGAATGGCTGGGGGAAAAGCAATCGAAATATCAATGGAGAGTTTATATTGGGGAATATAATGATATCCCTAGAATATATCTCATAAATATATTAGAGACGTCATTCTGGCAAGCGATTCGTAAGAAGCGCGTCCAGAATCCGTTTTTTGTTTTTATGAAG
>Ga0154660_120_pt2 | contig 12025 bp, 10 predicted proteins | sample Rifle2008BG13ft_FD_116089 | JGI IMG/M metagenome (GOLD analysis project Ga0154660, IMG submission 116089) | Candidatus Gottesmanbacteria bacterium RBG_13_45_10
TTTTGGAAGGGGAACGACTGAAAGAAAAAATTTTAGAGACAATCGCATCAGAGCTTACCAATGTGATTTCCATATATTCTACGGAAAACAACGCGGGATTTGACAGAGAAAAGATTGTTTCAGAATTCGTCTCCATTATCCCGTTTGATGAAGCGTCCCAGCACCAGTTGCTTACTCAGCTTGAACAAACGCATACAATTTCGGAAATGACGGAATTTTTGACGGGGTTAGCCAAAGAGATGTATGAAGCGCGTGAGAAACAAGTTGGTCCTGAAATTATGGGGCAAATTGAGCGGTGGATAAGTCTGAATGTGATAGATAATTTATGGATGGACCATCTGGATGCGATAGACGATTTACGGGAAGGAATAGGACTCCGCGGCTATGGGCAGCGAGACCCATTAGTTGAGTACAAGAATGAAGCATTTTCTATGTTTGAACATCTTATGTCTGCAATAGATAGTGAAGTGGTCCATCGGATATATAAAATCCAGGTTCAGTTGCCGCCGGGAGCTGCACCAATTGCCAGACCACAGGCACCAGGAGCGGTGGACCCGTCTCATCTCCAAACAAAGCTCAGTAGCGCCGCAAAAAAAATGCGGACCAACACAGAAAATACCACGCCGGCGCCCGTCGTCAATAAGGCAAAAAAATTAAGCCGCAACGACCCCTGCTGGTGCGGATCCGGTAAGAAGTGGAAGAAATGCCATTATCCGAAGACCTCTTAGATATTGATTCTCTATGAGAATGATCAAATTCCAAAACATTCAGGAGGTTCCTGCGTCACATGAAGATGCTAAAGATCCCGCGGTGATAAAAAGAGTCCTAATTGATGTAAAAAGCCATCTGCAAGGTGCCATCCAGATGATCAATTGGGCGATACTGTTTCCCAGAAAAGCATTTCAAGCGCATTATCACGAAGATATGTATGAGATTTACGTGATTATCAAAGGAAGTCCCGTTATTTCCATCGATAACAAAAAGACGACTCTTTACGACGGAGATGCTGTGATCATCGAACCGAAAGAAGTTCACGAAATGTATAATCCAACAGACCATCCCATTCCCTATATCGTCATAGGGATATCAGGAGGAAATCAGGGAAAATCAGTAAATGTGTAACGTTAATAATTTTTTCTCTCTGATTCCCTGTTCTGTTAAAAATAGTATTGGGGTCATTGGGAAGGCAATAGAGGGCAAATTGTAAGAGGACTTGATCATCTAAGACTACTTTGGACGATAACTGCCTTTACCTAAAAAAACCTATTTGATTGATAGCTGGTTAATGGATAGGCCTATAGCGATATTGACAGAAATAACCTAAAGTGGTAAAATTAAATCACAATTGAATATGGCGATGAGGGAGAAAGTCTGCTCACTGGCGGACCTCGAGCTCCTGAGCCAGTTTCCGAAAAAATCCGTAAGGAAAGTAGGAAGCAGAATAAGGTAATCTGAATCTCTGTCAAGGCTGACACAGAGGTTTTTATGTAGCATTTTTCTTTATCAGATTACAAAGAAGCGTGGCACCACGGTCAAAGTCCGTCGCTTCAGGGTTTCACAGATTGTTGTGAGATTCTGAATCGGCGGATTTTTTTGTTGCTCTTGAAACGTAATGGATAAAGTTACTTGAGTCAAAATATGAAGAAACTCTGGGAAAAAAATTACAAGCAAAACGAAATTGCCCAAGCCTATTGCTTTCGCGATAGTACCGTTCTTGATAACCAGCTTGTCGTCGCAGATGTGATGGGCTCGATTGCGCATGCAAAGATGCTTTCAACAATCGGCATCTTAACGGCCGGAGAATTTATAAAACTGAAAGAAGTACTTAATGAAATTCTGAACCTTGAACAGTCAGGTCAGTTCAAGGTTGAATTAGACGATGAGGATGTCCATACAAAAGTTGAGAATTATCTTATTGAGAAACTTGGTGATTTAGGAGAAAAGATTCACACCGGAAGAAGTAGAAATGACCAAGTCTTAGTGGATTTGAGGATTTATACAAAGAAAAATATATTTTTGATCGCTCATCTTGGTTTGGAGCTTGCTGACAAGTTTACTGAGTTTGCGAAAAAGTACGAATTTGTTCCAATGCCTGGATATACTCACATGCAAAAGGCGATGCCTTCTTCGGTTGGTATGTGGGCGGGAAGTTTTGCCGAAAGTCTCATTGATGACGTAGAGATACTAAAAGCCGCTTTTGAGTTAAATAACCAAAATCCTCTTGGATCAGGAGCTGCTTATGGAGTCTCTCTTTCGCTAGACAGAAGTCTAACTTCTGAATTACTCGGATTTTCTAAAACTCAAAATAACTCCCTCTATTGCCAAGCCACCAGAGCTAAAGGGCAATTAATTCTCATGACTGTCTTAACTCAGATAATGCTCACTCTTTCTAGATTTGCTGAGGATGTACTTCTCTTTGTCATGTCAGAATTTGACTTTTTTCATGTGACACCGGAATTGTGCACAGGATCAAGTATTATGCCTCAAAAAAAGAATTTCGACGCCATGGAGATTCTCAGGGCCAAAACTCATGAGGTGATTCATTATGAACAAGTTGTTGCTTCAATCGTATCCGGCCTTCCATCCGGATATCACGCTGATTTTGGAGAAACCAAAGCCCCTTTTATGAAGTCAGTAGAAATAGTAATAGAAACACTGTCTCTTGTGAATATCGTTCTTGATTCAATTGAGCCAAATACTGAAATTTTAAAAAAAGCCTGTACTTCTGAGCTTTATGCTACCCATACTGCGTATTTATTAGTCAAGAAAGGAATGCCATTCAGAGAGGCATACAAGAAAGTCGGATTGTCTTTAGATCAGTTACCAGATTTTGATGCAGTTGAAGTTCTCAAAAGTTCCAACCATGTTGGTGGCCCAGGAAATTTGGGTTTACCCAAGATATCGGTTGACATTCAAGAGAAAAAGGATTGGTGGCTGAAGCAAGAAGCAAAATTTAATAATTGTTTAAACAAACTGAAGGGAGGTGAAGAAGATGCAAAACAAAAATGATTATGTAAAAGTTTCCTCATATGAGGCTAAGGCTGGAGATGTAAAGAAAGTTGTTCTCCTTTACTCGGGTGGCTTGGATACCAGTGTCATGTTGAAATGGATTCAAGATCAGTATAAGGCTAAAGTGATAGCCGTAACCCTTGATCTCGGTCAACAACATGATGATTTGGAAGCGATTAAACAAAAAGCACTCAAATTCGGAGCCACGAAAGCAATAACTTTGGATGTTAAAGAGGAGTTTGCTCATGAGTATTTGGCAAAGGGTATAAAAGCAAATGCTTCATATCAAGGCGACTACCATCTGTCGACCCCCATGGGTAGAGCGATTCTCGCTAAAAAGGCAGTGGAAATCGCTCATCAAGAAGGTGCCGATTGCATTGCCCATGGTTGTACCGGTAAAGGCAATGATCAGGTCAGAATTGAAGGTTATGCTTTAACTTTTGATCCCAAAATCAAAATTATTGCTCCAGTCAGAGAATGGGCAATGGATAGAAATGAGGAAATCAAATACGCCGAGAAGCACGGTATTCCTGTTCCGGCGTCAATCGATTTTCCCTATAGCGTTGACGACAATATGTGGGGTATGACTTGGGAAGGTGGCGAGATTGAAGAGCCAGACTTAATAGCTCCTGTGGCAAAATTTTTAACTACCTATACCTTGGCCAAAAACGCACCAGAGAAAGAAGAGTTTGTAAAACTCATTTTTGAGAAGGGAATACCGGTTTCTCTCAATGGAGAAAAAGTAAGCTTGGCCAAGTTGATTGTTAAGTTAAATAAACTTGCTGGTCAATACGGAGTCGGCGTGGTTCACATGTTTGAAGACAGACTAGTGGGAGTCAAAAATGGCGGGGTTTACGAACTCCCCGCTGCTCATGTCATTATCGAAGCTCATAAAGCTCTGGAGAAATATGTGTCCACCAGACAACTCAATGAGCTGAAAGCGGTCATGGATATCAAGTGGGCCTACTTTTGTTACGGCGCCCTTTGGTATGACCCAGCCATGCAGGCAATTAATGCTTTTAATGACCAGGTGAATGAAAAAGTTACCGGAGAAGTGACCGTTAAGCTTTATAAAGGAAGCACAACAGTGGTTGCGATGAAGTCACCTTTTGGGCTGGATCACACCTCTTTTACCAATCTTGGTGGCTATTCATTTAACGTAAATGCCAGTGCAGGTTTCATTGAGATTTATTCGTTGCAAATGAAGCTAGCAAGTCAAATTGGCAAAGGGAAAACAAAAAAATAAACGCTTGAAATCGGGGTGGGGATGGTTGTATTTTCAAAATACTCCTCGGGTGATATAGTACGCTCCGGTAGAACGATAGTAAAACTTCTCTCATGAGCGCTTTATGAAAGGTAAATTTGGTGTGACGAAGCAGCAAGCATTCTCAAATATCGGCGTAGTCATCCCGGCGTTAAACGAAAGCGCAAGCCTAAAAATATTGCTTGGCGAAATTACGCGGCTCTATCGGGGTATTACCGTAGTCGTCGTTGATGACTCCGGACCAATTGAGCAAAAGAAGCTAGAGATTTTGCAAAAAAAGAAATTTTCAGGGGCAAAGATTCATGTCATTTTTCGGGGGAAAAAGGGAGGAAGAGGGAGTGCTGTATTAGAGGGCATGAAGTGGCTCCTGGGCGACCGGCATATCGCGTATATGATCGAGATGGATGCCGATCTTGCACATAAGCCGGAAGAGATACGATTGTTTCTTGAAAAAAAAGACAGAGGAGACATGATCGTAGGGTCCCGATATCTCAAACAGAGCCATATTATAAAATGGCCATTGCGACGGCTTATCCAGAGCAAACTCATTAATTTTTTTCTGAGATTGTGGCTTGGGTTGAACCTTTCTGACTACACAAATGGTTTTCGGTTGTATTCGCGTCTCGCGGCGGAAGCGCTCGTCCGGGCGCCTTTGAAAGAAAAAGGATTTATCGCATTGTCTGAAATAGCATATACGTTAAAACAAAAAGGTTTTACTGTTTTTGAAGTCCCGACAACGTTTACCGATAGACGATTTGGCCAATCAAATGCAGATATAAAAGAGTTAATGAGGTCACTTGTGGGGGCAATTCGCATCCGATTTTCATAAAAGGTAGCTCTCTCCTGGGGAGGTCATCACAGTCATCTAAAGGTGTGATTTCCCCTTGGTAGTTATTGTATATCAGGGGTGAACCTGCTATAGTGTCCTGCAGTATTGGTTTGCTTCTGTAGGCGCGACCAAAGAAAATTTAGTGGTTTCCCATCATTTTCTGGCAGCGCGAACTACAGCATATAAGGAGAACGTGTCTATGGCTAAGCGATTGTTTGTAGGAAGTCTTCCATATAGCATGACGAGTGCGCAGCTGCAAGAGCTTTTTTCCCAAGCTGGCAACGTCGCATCAGCAGACGTGATTATCGATAAATTTTCTGGCCGCAGTAAAGGATTTGGCTTTGTAGAAATGTCAACCGATGAAGAAGCGCAGAAAGCATTGGAAACTCTCAATGGGACAAGCGTAGAAGGCCGTGCAATTGTGGTTAACGAAGCTCGACCAAAAGAGGACCGCCCGCGCAGAGATTTTGGCGGGGGAGGATATGGTGGCGGAGGGGGCGGATTTGGTGGTGACCGAGGAGGTCACGATGGTGGACGACGCGGTGGATTTGGTGGTGGTCACGGTGGTGGCCATGGTGGCGGGCATCGCGGCGATTCACGGTCAAAACGCTGGTAAAAGGGGCAATTTCCTCGACGAAAGAACAATAGTTTGCTATAATCTCCTATAGGATAGATTTAGGCTGATCTATTAACCCGCATGGCATTCGTGCGGGTCATTTATTTTTCATATGGATATACGAAATATCGCTATCATTGCACACGTTGACCACGGGAAAACGACCCTCGTGGACGGCATGCTGAAACAAACGCATACCTTTCGAGAGAATGAGGTTGAGATGTCTCAAACGACGATTTTGGACAGTAATGCCCTTGAGCGTGAAAAAGGAATTACGATTCTTGCGAAAAATACCGCGGTACAATATCACGAAACAAAAATTAATATTATCGACACACCGGGGCATGCGGACTTTAGCGGAGAAGTCGAACGAGTCATAAATATGGCAGAGGGTGCGCTTCTTGTCATTGATGCCGCTGAAGGGCCACTTCCTCAGACACAGTTTGTCCTCCAAAAAGCACTTGAACAGGGTTTAAAAATTATTGTCGTTATCAATAAGATCGATCGAAAAGACGCCCGTCCCCAGGAGGTTCTTCGTGAAACAGAAGAACTTTTTTTACAAATGGCCAGTCATGAAGCTCATTTGAGTTTTCCGGTGCTTTACGCAGTGGGCCGTGAAGGAAAAGCGTGGGCCCAATATCCCGACAACATAGATGCGCCCGGTACGCTTGAGCCTCTTTTTCAGTCGATTCTAATTAATGTGCCTCCGCCGGTCGTCGAAAAGGATAAGCCATTCAAGATGCTTGTCTCAACGCTCGATTTTGACCCGCATAAAGGAGTATTTGCCATTGGGAGATTGGCCCAAGGAACCGTTAAACCCCGTCAGACAGTCATTCTGCTCGATGAGAGTCATGTCCTGGGCAGATTTACCATAGAACAAGTATTTACAAGCGTCGGGCTCAAGCGCGTAGAAGTAGAAGAAGGGGAAACGGGAGACATAGTGGCAATGACCGGGATTGCTAATGTTGCAATCGGAAATACGATCGCCGATCCGTCAGATCCTGTGGGATTTCCTACGATAAAATTGGAAGAACCGACTCTGAAGATTGTCATTTCTGCAAATACATCACCATTTGCGGGACGTGAAGGAAAATTTGGCACTGCTCGTCAAATTTATCAACGCCTTCTGAAAGAAAAACAGACAAACATAGGTCTTCGTATTACAGAAAATCCGGATGGGCAGGGATTTGTCGTGGCAGGCCGCGGAGAACTTCATCTTGCGGTACTTTTGGAAAATTTACGACGCGAGGAATATGAAATGCAGGTAGCAAAACCGGAAGTTATCATGAAGGACATTGATGGCAAACCGCATGAACCATTTGAAGAGATTACGATCGAAATAGATAATTCATTCGTTGGCGTCATAACGGAAGAATTGGGAAAAAGACGAGCTACTCTTCTGGATACTCACACGAATGAGCGAGGGGTTACAAAAATGGTGTATAAAATATCCAGCCGTAATTTATTGGGATTTCGCGGTGACATTCTCACAAAAACACGAGGAAACGGAATATTCGCGACGCTATTTTTAGGGTATTTTCCCGTTGCTCCACACATTCCTAAACTTCGAAACGGTGTTCTTGTTTCGATTGAAACGGGAAAGTCATCGGGGTACGCTCTTACCACGGTGCAGGACCGAGGAAAATCGTTTATCGGACCCGGTGTTTCTGTGTACGAAGGGATGATTATCGGAATAAATACCCGATCGGAAGATATTGATATAAACGTTTGTAAGACAAAAAAATTGACGAATATCCACTCCGCAAACGCGGATATTGCTATTCAATTGGACCCGCCAGTGGTTTTGTCTTTAGAACAGTGTCTTGATTTTATTGAAGAAGATGAGTTATTGGAAATAACGCCGCTGTCTCTTCGCCTTCGAAAGCGCTATCTATCAAAAATAGATCGTGTACGAGCGAATAGGGTGTGATTTCGAAAGTATCAGTGCGAAACTCGTGCATCTCATCAATTCCCCTGTTGACTTTTCAAATAAACAACCGTACTGTATTTTTATCAGTTTATTTTACGTGATGCATCATCTGTGAACACTGTCTTAGTAATACCACATATACCAGAGCCCCTAGACATACCCAAGCGGCATAAAAAGAAAGAGGAGTCATCTGCTGAAGTATCGGTACAACCGCCACGGTTACAACCACGGGGAACAAAAGTGATGTTGCCTCACGGAGGACTGCCGGAGATTTTTTCACCGTACCTTGCCAATCTCATCATGACTACCGGAGGACCGGATGGGCCCATCGGGAGACAGTTTGTGTCCCAACCAGCGCTTGAGAAACAGTACTTTAAAAAAGGCATGAAAGATCCGCTTCTTGAAGATGAGCATGAGGTAGCGCCGGGTCTGGTATATAAATATGAAAGCAATATCGGAAAGAAGAATCAATCATTTCGATACTATGGTCGTGGGCTCTGGACCATCACCCGTCATTGTGCCGCATACTGTCGGTTTTGCACCAGAGGTCGTGAAGTAGGGATACCTGCAGGAAGTACCGGTGGAAGCGCTGCAGCTCTAGCGCACACACCGCATCTTTTGATGGACCAAGTGAATGAGACGCTCGCATATATAGAAAAAGAAGAGGGAATTAATGAAATTATATTGTCCGGGGGCGATCCTATGACCGTCAACCCCAATATACTCCACTACGTATTAGGCAAACTGGGGCAACTTCAACAAAAAGGGAAATTAAAGATCGTTCGCATCGGTACCCGCGCTCCTGTACATAATCCTCTTCTTTTCCGTGATGCGCATTTTGCAGCCGCCAAACAAATAAAAAATTTACGGTTGATCGTACATATCAATCATCCCCTAGAACTGACACCGCAAACACTTGCCGTTTTGGAGCGTTTTCGGAGAGAGGGCGCTATCGTGATGTCACAATCAGTTTTACTAAAAGGAGTGAATGATAACGTGCAAATACTCTATAAACTATTTACGACACTCGCGATTGAAGGGATCATCCCATATTATATTTACCAAAATGATCCGGTATATTGGGCAAAACATTTTACCGTCCCGATAAAACGCGCGATTCGTATGTGGCAAATGCTTCGGCCGAAACTTTCCGGCGTTGCGGCGACCGCGCGATTTGTCATCGATACTCCCAAGGGCTACGGGAAAATTTCCGTGCCTGAAGGTGGTGCATGGCATATCGATTACGAGAAGGGTTTTAAGGATTTTTCGGGTAAAACGTTTTCGCTCCGTTAGAATCCGTCAGGGGTTTCGCATTATTTCGGGCCTGCCTTACGGCGCTGTTGGTCGTGTCCCGCTAAGCGGGACCTCCCCGCGCCTCTCCTCGCTCATTTAACCCGAAATGCAATATCGCGAAACTCGTGAGATAGCCCTCATTTACTTCAACGAAAGAGGTTCAACGTCAGTAATATCCTTCGCGTTAGCAAGAATCATTGCAAGCCTATCAATTCCAAGTCCACAGCCGGCAAAAGATGAGGCATGCATGCGCTCAAGAGCTTTAATAAACACATCGTCAATCGGTGGCGCTGAAATATTCCTTTTACGCCGCAGGTTTCGTTCATTGGCAAAGACCGTTTTTATATTCTGTATATCCGTATTTTCCGTATTGCCGTTGGCAAGTTCCATTTGCGCTATATAGAGTTCAAAACGTTGGGCAAGATACGGGTATTTGGGATTTACGGCACAGAGGGGCGAAATTCTCGAGGGGAAATCCGTAACGAAACAAGGATTGATGCCGAGTTTTGGCTCTATTTCGTTTAAAAATATTTGATGGAAAAGTTGTTCCCAGGTGGCGTTTGCAACGCGGTACCCCTTCCGAAACGCCGCTTTGACCATCTTTTTATCATCAAGAATTTCCGGGAGCGCGACGCCAGCATATTTTCTAAAGAGATCAACGAGGGAATATGTTGGCCATATGCCTTCAATTGCCACATTCCTGCCTTGATACATGAGGGTGCCGCCCGGCGGATTACCGACATAGGTATCGATCTGCCGTTTAACATATTGCACTAATTGTTTTGTGTCATCCATGATGTCGCGGTACGTGGCATGTGTTCTATACCATTCAAGCATCATAAACTCCGGTATGTGATGCGAACCTGCATCCTCTATATTCCGAAATGATTTCGCTATGGCAAAACAGTTGCCAATGCCGAGAGCTATCATTTTTTTTAGCCCTGACTCGGGTGAGACAGAAAGATATGCCCTCTTTTTCCTTTTCACCATAAACCACGTAGTCTCAAACGCATAGATGTTCGGCTCCAGGGGTAATGCGCCTTGTAACGTCGGAGTGATTACCTCGTGAAAGTGAAGCGTGTAAAAATACTCCCGAATTGATTTAACGACGTGTTCTCGAATAAAAATAGGTTGTAGATTCATGATTCTGATATATATTCTTTCATACCGCAGACGAAATCCGGTGAAGTGCACCCGAGACAACGGTCTTGTGGGTTAGTCTTTTCCCAAAGATTGAGCCTGCTATATAAATGTTGAAATAATGTTTCCACGTCATCATCAATTGTGCCAATAGAAGTAACCCCTTCACAGCATCCATAGACGCGTCCGTCCGACATAAGTGCGATTTGATAGCATCCTAGCTTTTTTGGCGGAAACGTTTTTCTTTCTTTTAGCAGTTGGACCATCTCCCGAGGCGCTAGAAAATCAAACCCCTTGACTGTGCCGACAATATTTGATGTTGGGTGATGCATGAGATATGCGAGTGGTTTACGGGGGTGGTAGGTGACGGATATTTTTTGCCCTAAAAATGTAGTGAGATAGTTTTCAAATTCGTCAAGATCGGCAATATTTTGTTTGGTAACAATGGAAAAAATTTCCGCGTGAAACCCTGCCTGTAAACTTTTTTTGAGAAAATTCGTGGTTTTGGCAAAGTTACCCTTTCCCCGATTGGCGTCATGGTAGGTTTCAAGTCCATCGAGGGAAACGATTATGTTCATCGCGTTGGGCTGGGAAAATTCGTGGAGCCGGTCAATCGTGCCGTTGGTGATTATTTGGACAAAGATGCCTTCAGCCGTGAGAGTATTGACTAATCCGGGGAAGTACGGCAAGGTAAACACTTCGCCGCCACAAAATGTGACACTCGCGAGCGTATGTACTTTTTTGTATTTATGGATAAACGCCAGAATTGTTTCTTTTGGGAGTATCGGATCCGTTTTTTTCGTATAACATATGGCACAGCGTAAATTACATCGCTCCAGGGGATTGATGTAGAGGTGCTTTAAAACGGTTTGAACATGTTTTTTCCTGTTGGTATCCATAGTATCACCCGATCTGGAACTAGATTATATCAAAATGGTATCTTCCGATGCTGGAGCGGCTATATCCTTGGGCACGTATGGTCTATACTACATATATGAAAAGAAAGAAATCAGATGATGGAACAGTGACGAATGCGATCGTGCGAGTTCTATGTGTCACGATGGCTATCGCCGGTATGTTTTTTCTGGGTCGGTTATGGATAAATGTGCAGACATTAGAAAAAATGAAAGGCAGTCAGACGCCGCCTGTCTCAAGCGCGGTGCCCCCCGTTGCCAGCGACGATCATGTGAAAGGAGAAAAAACTGCTAGGATAGCGCTTATAGAATATTCTGATTTAGAGTGCCCCAATTGTAAAGATTTTCATCTGACCGCCCAAAAAGTTGTCGATACATATGATGGTCGCGTCATGTGGGTGTATCGGGATTTTCCATTACCCATGCACGGAAATGCATTAAAGGAAGCAGAGGCATCGGAGTGCGCAGGCGAACTCGGTGGGAACGATACGTATTGGAAATATATTGATACGATTTATGAGCGCACGACCGGCAACGGGAGCGGGTTTGCTCTCGATAAGCTGGTGCCACTGGCGGTCGAATTGGGACTTAGCGAAACCACATTTCAAGACTGCTTGGATAGTGGGAAGTACGCGCCGAAAATACAAGATGAGGAAGATGGCGGAATAAAAGCCGGAATTGGTGGAACTCCTGGTATTATTCTTCTGGATACGAAAAATGGTGTGACGCGCCAGATTACCGGCGCCGTTTCCTACGAACAAATTAAGCCAGTTATTGATGACATGTTGAAATAAACACTTGTTTTTCAATATTTCGGGTCCTGCCACTCGCGTGTCCCGGTAACTCCTCGCCAAACGCCACAGATTCCCCGTTCTATGTTCTCTTTGGTCAAATGTACACCTTTCTTGTGTTTTCCCTGGTCTTCTGGCTCAGGTTTGCGTTTGGCTCCGGCTTTGCCGGGATGCCCTCGCTCGTGTCACCCGAAATGATAATATCGCGTAACTCGTATATAACAGGAAGGCGCGGGGAG
>Ga0154660_124_pt18 | contig 11032 bp, 9 predicted proteins | sample Rifle2008BG13ft_FD_116089 | JGI IMG/M metagenome (GOLD analysis project Ga0154660, IMG submission 116089) | Candidatus Gottesmanbacteria bacterium RBG_13_45_10
AAATTGTTCAAAAAACGACTCATCATCAGCAATTTCAACAAATTCTTCTAGTGATATTGTATGCTTCCGGCTTCGCAAATAAGAAAGAGCATTATTTTTTGCAATTTCAAATACATAGGTAGAAAATTTCTTGTTGGTATCTACGTGATCAATGACTTGGTATACTTTAAATAGCGTATTCTGGACGATATCGCTCGCTGTTGCCTCGTCATGCACCATGCGCATCAAAAACGAAAAAAGTCCGCGCTGGTAGCGCTTCACGAGTTCTTCATAGGCGAATATATCCCCTTCCTGGATTGCCCGAACAAGCTCTTTATCGGCCTTCTGATTCATAGAGTGGGGTAATTATAGTACAATACATCCATGAAATCTGGTATTGTCACCATCATCGGCAGACCGAATGTGGGCAAATCTACCCTGCTTAATCACATTCTGGGTCATAAAGTCTCCATCACATCGCCGAAACCGCAAACTACGCGTTTTAATATTCAGGCGGCGTATGAAGACGAGACGGGTCAAATTTTGTTCGTGGATACACCCGGAATTTTCGGCAAAGCAAAAGACGCGCTTTCGAAACGAATTAACCCGCGGGCAGAAGCATCACTCGGACAAAACATCAACCTCGTTTTGTACATGATTGACCACACAAGAGAACGCGATTTTGAAGAAAATAAGGCCTTGGGTATTGTGCGAAAAGCGAAAGTCCCCAAAATCCTCGTGATAAACAAAATCGATATAAAAGAACCAACTCACATCATACAATACAAGTTTATGGAGGACGAATTCGATAAAGTCGTAGAAATTTCCGCCCTCAACCACAAAAATATTCCGACGCTTTTGGATGCAATATTTTCGTATTTACCCGAAGGGAAACCGCTCGTAGATATGTCTACCCTGGCGCAACCGGGATTAAATTTAGACAGTAAAACCTACATTGCAGAAATCGTGCGAGAAAAGGCATTTCTATTTTTACGCCGGGAGGTCCCCTATACGCTAACGGCTGTCGTCGACGACGTCGTAGAGCGAACCAACGGAACGCTCTACATCAAAGCGAGAATTCTCACCACCAATGATCGGTATAAAGTTATGGTCATCGGTAAAAGCGGATCGATGATTAAAGAAATCAGTATGGCAGCCAGAAAAGAACTGGAAACAGCAAGCAGTAAAAAAGTATACCTGGAACTTACGGTTGAAACCGACCCCCACTGGATGGACTACCTAGGATAGATACTTCGTTAATTAGTTAGTTGGTTAATTGGTTACTTAGTTACTTAAGGCGAGAGAGTGTTTCTTCTTTTCCTAAAATCTCCAGAGATTCTAAAAGTGGCGGGCCCACGGTCTTACCGGTCACGGCGACGCGGAGTTCCATAAACAAATCTTTTGCCTTCATTTCATTGGTTTCAGCTGTTATACGGATTAATAGTTCAAGCTTATCGTGTTTCCATTCGGCTGGAGATAAAACATCTTGTAGAATCTCTATGAATTTTTTGTTAAGTGGTCGCTCAAATTCTTTCGGCCGCTCAAAGAAAAACCCTGCGAGGGACCAAAATTCATTCAACGTTTTCATTCGTTCCTTAACGAGTGGAAGGATCTTATCCATTAATGAATCAAGTTCATGCCTGTCCGCCGTAGCTTTAGCGGAGGTGGATGTTAACATGGTAACATGTTGATATATCAGCTCAATAAGCTTTTCATCGGACATACGTCTCAGGTATTCTCCATTCATCCATCGTAGTTTTTCTATATCAAAAACTGGCGCCGTCGTTTGCACGTTTTCCAGCGTAAATTCGCGGATCATTTCCTCAAGCGAAAAAATATCCCGACCTTCGGGAAAAGCCCACGCCATGGTAGCCAAATAATTGCACACTGCTTCGGGCAAGAAACCCTCTTCCTTATACCATGATACCCACACGGGATTTTTTCGTTTACTTAATTTGCTTTTATCGGGATTGCGAAGGAGCGGCATGTGAGCAAATACTGGTAATTCCCACCCGAAAAAGTAATAGAGCAAAATGTGCTTGGGAGTAGACGAAATCCATTCTTCGCCGCGAATAATGTGTGAAATTTCCATCAGATGATCATCAACCACAACCCCCAAATGATACGTGGGAAACCCATCTGATTTCAAAAGGACCTGATCATCTATGAGTATATTTTCAAACGAAATATCTCCACGGACAACATCATGAAAGGTGGTCACTCCTTCATCCGGCACGCTCAATCGAATAACATATTTTTCTCCATTTTTTACTCTGATAGCTGATTGCTGAGCGCTGATAGCCTTACAGCATCCATCGTACATCGGCGGTAAATGCTTTTTCTCTTGATCTTTCCTCATCTGTTCAAGGCGCTGGGGAGAACAAAAACAATAATAGGCATGTCCTTTAGCAATTAATTCTTCTGCATACTTTTTGTACTGCGGTAACCGATCTGATTGCCGGTACGGCGCAAACGGCCCCCCATTGTCTGGTCCTTCATTGTGTGGAATTCCCAGCCAATGAAGTGACGCTAAAATCCGCTCCTCGGACCCTTCAACAAATCTTGTTCGATCGGTGTCTTCTATACGAATAATAAATTGACCGTTATTTTTTTTCGCAAATACGGAGTTAATAAGCGCGGTATAGGCATTTCCTATATGTAAATCCTGGCCTGTGGGAGATGGTGCGATACGCGTGCGGACTTTCGTCATCGTAGCATTGATTCTAGCATGCCTCCACCGTATACTCAAAGAGAGAGATAAGAGATAAGAAATAAGCTTATCACCTATCACTTGTCTTAAATGAGTTCGCTCACGGAAACAGCATATTACACCCGTAAAGCCATCAATTGGACTATTTTGGGGGTTATTTCATACATAATCCTTCGTATGTTTTGGAGCCTATTCATTATTCTTTGGTTTACCATATTCCCGCCAAAACCACCGCCGCCAAACCATGCATTCAGCAGGCTCCCGGCGATACAATTTCCTGCACAAGCGTCCCCTTCGGCAGGACTTACGTTCCAGCTACAGACGATTCAGGGAACGGTACCAATCGCCTCTAGCGCAGCAACCGTTTACTTTATGCCGAAAGCGGCACCAGATTTATTGGCACTCAATAAAACACAGGATTTTGCACAACGATTGCTTTTTGACCCCACGCCTATTCAGGAAAGCAAAAATATTTATCGGTTTAACGATGCGGAATTACCCCTCCGGCGCCTGAGGTACGATATTGTCTCAGGTAACTTCATTGTACGCTATGCATTTGAACGGGACGCCAGCATATTCAATGAAAAAAATCTTCCCCTAGAAAATGCCGCAAAGATGGAAGCAATAAATTTCCTTCAAACATATAATATCTATCCTGATGATCTTGCCGAAGGAACCACAAAAATTTCATTCTTACGTTTAAGTACCGACCAGCTCACACCAACCACCAGTCTTTCGCAGGCGGATGCCGAACGCGTGGACCTTTTTCGGAAATCCATAAATAATATGCCGGTTTTTACCCCCAAGCCCGACGAAGCGCCCGTTTCCTTTATCTTCACCGGGTCAAATGATACCAAAAAACGTGTTCTCCAACTTGCATACACTTATTGGCCGATTGACTATCAAACGTGGGCAACCTATCCGCTAAAACCAAGTACCCAGGCGTGGCAGGAATTGCAAAATGGTCAAGGATACATCGCGCACTACCCAACCACGGGAAATACGGCAACGGTGCGGAATGTGTATTTGGGCTATTATGATTCCTTTGATCCCCAGACGTATCTTCAGCCGATATTTGTCTTTGAAGGAGATTACGGTTTCCTGGCGTATGTTCCTGCCATTACTGTTGATTGGATGCAGTAAATGTTACGTCATTCTGGCAAGCCGAAGGCGCGCCCAGAATCCGAAACAGGATTTACGGACTCTGGACAAGCCAGAGTGACGATGCATGAGATAGGTTCTAGCTATTTAGGCATAATAATCTGCCATTGATAATTAGTAAACATCCAGTCAATGAGTTTCTCCGTATCTTTAAATCGATCCTGGCTATGAAGCACCACAGTAATGACATGATGGCCGTTTCTTTCGATAAGGGTAATAAGATTTTCTCCCGCTTCTTCAGTCCAACCGGTTTTTATCCCACCCACTCCGGGAATTTTCCCCAACAATTCATTCACATTTTTGAGCGGATGAAAGTACGTGTGTGTCACATCAGATATGGTAATTTGAGGAATGGCTACCATTTTCGCGATGACTTTATTATCGAGAGCGACACTCCCAAGCCGAGCGAGGTCTATCGGTGTCATTTTATGATTCGGATCATCATACCCGACTGGGTTAGTGAATGTACTATTATCCAGATGCAATTCTTTGGCTTTCTTGTTCATAGCTTCCACAAACTTATCAACGCCGCCGGGATAATGTTCCGCAAGCGCATAGGCTGCGTCATTCCCCGAATGAATGAGCGCTCCGAAGAGAAGATTTTCCACAGTAATTCGTTCACCCGACACCAACTTCATCACCTGACCGTCGTTCATAACCGTTTTTACCGTCACCACGTCATCCAAGTTATATGAATCCAAGGCTACAAGGGCTGTTAGTAGCTTTGTCGTTGAGGCCGGTGCCAGTAATTCTCCTTCATTCCTCTTGTACAGATATACTCCGGAATCAACATCATAAACGACAATTCCAAGAGCAGTTACTTCCGAACTAGGATACACACCGGTCACGTTCATGGGATACGGAGCGGGTGTTGGTAGGGCAAATGGGAGCTGCCGCAAAACCGGCTTTTCATTGATACCGGAAACGGTGTATACGTTTTGACCGGGAACGAGGAGCAAAAAACAACCAAAAATCATGAGGAAAAGGATTTTATCCCAATCCTTCCTCCACCACGTTTGCTTTTTTCCCGATTTTTTGACCGTGAATTTTTTTTTCTTGGGCATTATGCTACCTGCGAATAGTCACCTATGATCGGACGGACAACTTTCTCATAATCTGGCTCACTCATGCTTATGGATTTAGTATGCAACCCGGCATTAAATACGACGGTTTTACTGTCCTTGAGTGCTTTGTCCATATAGAGAGGTATCCCAAATATATGCCCAAACGGCGGGACGGCACCTATGGGGACAGAGGTAACTTTTACCACCTCTTCCGGTGTTGCCATACGCAGATCTCGAACATTAAACTGTTTTTTGAATGCTTTCATGTCAACTTTTTTATCTCCCGAGATAGCAACCATAATCGGCTTTTCGTCAGCAAACATGACCAACGCCTTGACTCCCGTGTGAAGTGCCGTTTTTCGGATTTTTGCCGCATCCTGAGAGGTATACACCGGTTCGTGTTCGTATGCCTCAAGGGGAACGTGGTTTCCTTTGAGCATCGCGACAATCTGTTCATAAACGGCCTGGCCACCATTTGCCATTGATTTTTTCACAACCGAAATTCCAAGCTCCGCAAGTTGTTCGTCAGTAGCTTCGCTTGGCGCATCCATCACGCTGGTTTGCCCAGAGGCGCTTGCGGGAAACGCCATGACTTCTCGAATGCTAGGTTCCCCAAGCGCAGTAAACAGAAATCGGTCAATACCGGGTGCAATCCCTCCATGCGGCGGCACGCCGTACGTGAAAGCGGTCAGCATATGTTCAAACTGTTTTTTTTGCTCTTGGGTAAATCCAATAAGATCAAATACTTTCTCTTGCACAGCCCGATCGTGGATACGGATACTCCCCCCTCCTGCCTCATAGCCGTTAAGCACTAAGTCGTGTTGCAATCCGCGCGCGCTGATAGGATCTGAGTCAAGAAGTTTTACGTCATCGGGATGGGGCGCTGTAAACATGTGATGCGATGGCGCAAACTTGGCGCTCCCCGACCCGTGATAAAAGTCCTCTTCGGACTGAGCAGTAAACAGGGGGAAATCAACGGTCCACGAAAATGCTAGCTCATCTGGATCATTTTTATTTTTGCGCAAATCCGGCTTATCCGTACCGTATTTTTTTATGGCCTCTGCATGGGGAATTCTAGGCCAGGGAGATTGGGTTATGTGCTTTTGAGGAAAAAGCTCCTGGGAAAGTTTCGTAAAGAGCTCTTCTGTTAGCTGTAAAATGTCCTCCTGTGTCACAAATGACATTTCGAGATCAAGCTGAGTAAATTCCCCATAGGCGCGGTCTTTGCGCGGATCTTCATCGCGAAAACAACGCGCAATTTGAAAGTAACGCTCCAGACCGGCGACCATAAGGAGCTGTTTGTACTGCTGAGGAGATTGTGGCAGAGCATAAAATTTGCCCTTCTGTAAGCGGGAGGGCACGATAAAATCCCGTGCGCCTTCCGGGGTAGTTTTAGTGAGGATTGGCGTTTCTACTTCTACAAACTCGCGCTCGATGAGAAAATTTCGGATAAACGCTACCATGCGCGACTTTAAGCGTAAATTTCGCATCATCCGCGGACGCCTGAGATCAAGATAACGATACTTTGTACGAATCTCTTCGTTTATCTCGTAACCATCGGTGTCAATCGGAAACGGAAGCTCACGGGCTTTCGAAAGGATAGTCAGTTTCCTTACCTCCACTTCTACCGTTCCCGTCTCTATCTTTGGGTTGACCATTGCTTCTGGTCGTTTTTTCACAACCCCAACAATTTCAACCACATCCTCAGGCCGTACGTCACCATAGTCTTTTAGAGAAACCATCTGCACGAGTCCAGATCTATCCCGTAGGTCCAAAAACATAATTTTCCCATGATCCCGCCGGCTATGGACCCAGCCGCAAAGAAGCACATCCTGACCAACCTTTTTTACCGTGTCGATAGCTAAAGTACGCATAATGTCACCATTGTAGTTTTCTTTTCCCGTCTTGACAAGGTGTTCGCTTCTTGTATAATAGATTACAGTTTACGCTTATGCAATGCGCTTATTTCCATATTACTAACCTTATTGTCCTTCGATTTTCGAAGGGAGGGTTGGTAGGATAAACGCAAATTGAGTTTTTTATAAACCAAACCTCCTTAAGAAATAGGAGGTTTTTTGATGCGTTAGTTAATGAGTGAATTCTTATTCACGAATTTACTAATCATCAATCCGCCGTAGCTTAGGCGAAGGCGGATTATTAAGAATGTTTCAAGCGAAGCTTCGCTTGAGGCACGTTAACAAATATTTTGGGGTAGGAATAAGGATACAGTTGCCGTGCATCCTTTTCCCTACCCAAAATTCGTTGGGATAGGTAGAGAATTGGAGGATTATAGAAATATTAATACATCGATGCAGCGTAGTCATGGAAAGAATATTTAAGGAGAGTCAACCATGTGTCGTGCCGTCTTAACCGTATCTGATATCAGTGCCTATGGTGGCCCCAGAAGCACGTGCCCCAAGCATCCAATCCAAAAACTTCGTGTAGGACTTGGATGTCCTATTTGCGGATGGGGCAAGAACAAAAAACCGTGGGGTCACGTAAAAAGGATAAAACTCCTAAAAGAAAGAGACAAGTAGTCCAATACCCCACCTAGCAGTGAAGGCCCATCGACAGACAAACCAACGTTTGTCGTTGGGCCTCCCAATGGGATTTAAGATATTACTTGAATCTTCAAGTAACCCATTCTTTCTTCCCCAGTCCATCCCATCAATCCCAACCCACATCGATAAAACGCCATTTCTGAAGTAGTTAAATCATTAACTATTTCAATTACGGCGTTTTATCGAAGAATATAAAAAATTATCCCCGTATTGAACGGTATAAAGCACCGTCTCCAATGCGGGGATTTTTTGATGGTTAGTTTGCGAGTGAATTCATATTCACGAGCTTACTAACCATCAATCCACCGAAGCTTTAGCGTAGGCGGATGATAGTTTTGAATGTCATTGCGAGGATCCCGCTTTGGGCGGGAGACGAAGCAATCTCTAAAATAATCTCACATACAAATCTTCAAAATTTGGATTCATTTTTCGGATAAGTTCAAGTTTTTTAACCCGTGATCCGCCTTTTATTTGCTTTTCTCTCATAATAGCCTCAGGAGCACTATTAAATATTTCATAATAAACAAGCTTATTTACATGATACCGTGATGTAAAACCGGTATTAAGCTTTTCTCTATGTTCGTACATACGCCGTAATAAATCATTTGTTATCCCTGTGTATAAAACTCGATTGGAGATGTTTGAAGCGATATAAATATAATATGACTTTTTATTCATAAAGATTGCTTCTCCGCCTTCTGGCGGATCGCAATGACAATTATGCTACAAAAGAATATCCTTAATTTTTAACTGCAACTTCCTATTCCCGTTCCATACATTCATATCAATGGAATATGCGATATCTATGGGTTTATCTGGCCGCAACTTTGGATAAAGTTCACCAAAACCAAAGGCAATGGCGTCATACGATAAGGGTGAAGGGGGAAGGGTGAAGGGGGAAGCGATTTGAAGCTTGAGATGTTTACCCTCGGCGCCCACTAAACGCACGTCGACGATGGTAACCCCGCGGGTAGCGAATACGGGCTCCATATTCCCAAAACCAAATGGTTCAAAATCACGGAGTGCTTGCCAAAGCGCCTCGTTTGCTTTTGCCAAAGGAAGCTCGGTATCTATACGGAGCACACGCGTCAACGATTCTTCGGTAAGTTCTTTTTCTGCTAATGCCTCTAACCTGTCTTGAAGTTCACTCAAATGCGCTGTCTCCACGGTAAATCCCGCGGCCATCGGGTGACCGCCGACGTCTACTAAAATATCACTGCAAGTGCGAATTGCTTCGACAATATTAAATCCCGAAATTGATCTGGCCGACGCTTTCGATATCACCTCGCCTTTGGCCACGACAATTGCCGGACGGTAAAACTCCTCAACTAATTTTCCCGCGACAAGCCCGATCACTCCCTGGTTATATTCTTCATGCGCGACAAATAACAATTTTTTATGGTGGTTATTTTTAATCCGTACGGAAACGATATCTTTAGCATGAAGCGAGGTATCTATAGTCATCTGTTGCCGCTCTTTATTGGTAAGTCCGAGTTTCCTCGCTAATAGCATTGCTTTATCTTCCTGTTTTGTACACAAAAGTCGAAGCGCATCCATGGCATGTACCAATCGCCCCATTGCATTAAGTCGAGGAGCAATGATATGCGATACGTCGTAGGTAGAAAGAAACCCCTTGGTTAACCCTGCATCTACAATGAGAGCATCAAGGCCAACCCGATGGGTTTTATTAAGCGCCGCAAGCCCGTACTTTACTATCGACCGATTGGGGCCAATAAGCGGTACCATATCGGCAATCGTCCCGATACAGGCAAGGGCTAAAAGCTCACGGGAAAAGGGGGAAGGGGAAAGCGGGAAGGTTTCTACCAGTTCTTTTGCGACAAACCATGAAACTCCGGCACCGCAAAGTTTCGTTGTGTGGACCATAGTGCACTTTGGAAGTTTTTCCGGCCCGCCTACCGGCGAGGCAGGTTTTACATGGTGATCTGTCACAATGACATCTATTCCCAATGATTTTGCGTACTCCACCTTTTCCCACGCAGTGATCCCATGATCCACCGTCACAATAAGAGAGGGATTATACTGTTCCTTCACCGCGTCGATCCCCTTATGCGATAACCCATATCCTTCTTCCACGCGATGGGGAATATACGGCATGACCAAAGCTCCAAGTTTATACAATGTCTCCCACATGATCGCACCGGCGGTAATCCCGTCGGCATCGTAGTCCGCGTAGACAACAATGGATTCTTTCTCCTTTATCGCCTTATCCAATCGTTTGAGAGCTTTCGCCAATGACTTTGGATCAACGCCGACGTCTTTTGCGGTAAGCGTATGTGGATCGGGGGGATGAAGAAATTGTTCGATTTCTTTTTTCGTCGCTAGTCCTCTGTTTTTTAATAACATTGATACGATGTCTTTTTCTTTGAGTGTTGCACTTGGAGTTTTGTTACCAATAATTTTCCACTTCTTCATGGTTCATATGATATCATAGGGGCAGCTATGATAAAGCTCCCAAAATCAGCCCAAGATATTGTCGATACATTCCATTTACATAATTACGATATTTACGCGGTAGGAGGATCAGTCCGCGATCTTTTGATGGATAGACCTACCAAGGGATGGGACTTCACCACAAACGCAATACCAGAACAGATACTCGCACTTTTCCCGGATAGCTTTTACGATAATCAATTCGGCACCGTCGGAATTAAAATCCGCGGGAAAGATCCCAACGAGGTAGTTGATGTCTATGAGGTCACGACGTATCGAAGCGAACAGGGATACTCTGATCACCGACACCCCGATACTATTTCCTGGGGCAAAACGCTGGATGAGGATTTGTCCCGACGCGATTTTACTATCAATGCGATAGCATTTGACGGAACAGCCATTATTGACCCATTTGGCGGACAGAAGGACCTGGAAGCAAAACTCATTCGGACGGTCGGGAATCCGAAAGAACGGTTTGGCGAAGATGCATTACGGATGATGCGGGCAGTCCGGATCGCCTCAGAGCTCGGATTTATGATAGACCCCGAAACGTCTAGGGCAATTAAAGCGGACGTCAAACTTCTTAACCAAATCTCCATGGAACGGATTCGTGACGAACTTCTCAAACTCTTAGCGTCGTCTTATGCTGCCGACGGAATTCTTCTCCTCAAAAATACCGGAATACTCGCGTGTGTGTTACCGGAATTCGAACCGGCATTCGGCGTACCCCAAAAAAGTCCAAAGCGGCATCATATCTATGATGTGGGTACGCATTCTGTTATGGCGCTCAAACACTGTCCATCGCCAGATCCAATCGTGCGTTTAGCTACCCTTCTTCACGATATCGGCAAAATACAAACGTTTCACAAAGATGATACTGGAGTTATTACGTTTTATAATCATGAGGTAGTAAGCACGAAAATTGCGAAGAACATCGCCTATCGACTCAAACTTTCAAATAAGCAAATTGATAAAATCGTCACCCTCATCCGGTGGCACCAATTTACTGTCGATGAACGTCAAACCGACAGCGCACTTCGTCGGTTTATCCGTCACACAGGAAAAGAGAATCTCGATGATATGCTTGCGCTTCGTATCGGCGATCG
>Ga0154660_116_pt10 | contig 10956 bp, 8 predicted proteins | sample Rifle2008BG13ft_FD_116089 | JGI IMG/M metagenome (GOLD analysis project Ga0154660, IMG submission 116089) | Candidatus Gottesmanbacteria bacterium RBG_13_45_10
AGGGGAGCCTTCATGTCGCCTGCGGCGGATTTCGCGCGACGATACCCGGAGTTTCCGCAGGTGAATTTCCCCCAGTCGCCACGGTGAACCCAAAAACAAAAACAGTTCTAGACAAGGAGAAAATTGTCGACGCGCTTTCGCTGGTTACATTCGCAGCGTCAACAGACGAAGGGCGCCCGCTCCTTACCGGAGTAAAAATAAAGCAGCACGACGGCCCGACCACCCTTGCTGCCACTGATGGGTATAGGCTTTCCGTAAAACACCTTGCTCACGTAACAAGCGAGGATCTTGATTTGGTTGTTCCTGCACGGGCTCTCCTTGAGGTGTCGAAAGTAAGCCTGGAGGAAAAAGACGTAAAGCAAATAGGAATGATAAAGCCCGGCAACGGGCAACTCGTCTTTGTCGTTGGCGACACAGAAGTTCACACGCGGCTTATTGATGGGGAGTACCCGAATTTTGAAAAAATTATCCCGAGTTCACATAACACGCGTGTTTTACTAGACAAAGAAAAACTTTCCTGCGCGGTGCGGTCTGCTGCCGTGTTTGCACGGGAAAACGCAAACATTATAAAATTTCATATTGAAAATCAAACAGTCACGGTATCGGCGAACACTCCGCAGGTCGGCGAAAATCAAGTTGACGTGGAGGCAAAAGTAGACGGCGAGGGAGGGGACATCGCGTTTAACAGCCGATTCCTTTTGGAGTTTTTAGCCAACTACAAAGAAGAAGAGGTGCTGTTTGAAATGACAGGGTCGCTTAATTCCGGTGTGTTTCGGCCTGTGAAAGACGATTCGTTTCTCCATATCATTATGCCCGTGCGAGTGTCCTCTGGGTAAGCCAGTGCTATGGCGTTGCTGACGCTGCAACCTCAATATTGACAGTTTTTCCCGTCGTTACGTCTGGTGCCGTTCCATAGAATACATAAATTGGACTTAATGATGAGCGAGCAAAATCGAAGTAGTATGCAAGTTCTGCGTTGGTAATTTTTATCGTCGAAAAAGAATATCGCACGGGGTTCCATGAATTTTCATCTCCCAAGGCATAAGCATAGAGAATAACTCCTTGATTTGCAGAAAGCTTTTGCTTTACCTCATCAAGAGTCGCGATGTTCATAATCGATCCGCTGTTATTGAAAGGTGGGTAGATGGGCGCGGAAAGGTATAAAAGAGATTTATCTGATCCGTATCGTATCGTGATTTTTGATTGAAAGGGATACAAAGTAAAAATCGGTAAATTATTAAGGAGCGGTTGATAGGAAATTTCTATCGCAGTCGCATTAGACCGCTGTGTATAATTTAGAGAGTCTTGCGTGGGCGCATAATACGCGTATGTTGGCGTGGATACGACGAGATTGGGGAACAAAGAGGAAATAAGAGTATTGGCACGAAGAGCAAAGTATGCATCGGGATCTGTTAGAGGAGAGAGAGATTTGGGCGTAGGGGAAGAAAAATCGACAAATTGAGCATCCGGACCAATAACCACACTGGTTAGCTGGTTGGCCCACGAATAATAGGTACCTTTTGGAGACTTGGCAATTGTTGGTTTACCGCTAAACCCTAATACGTTTGCCATCCTCGTTGCGGCGCCCTCTAGAGCGGTGACAGAGACAACAGTGTAAGCGGGGACACTTGTGGGAAACGCCTCCTTCAGTAATGAGGTGTCATAGGTCGCCAGTGGCGCATCAGCGACGGGTGATGGAAATGGAGGCGGTAGCGTTTGAGATATAGTAGGCGATGGAGACGTTTGAATCCCGACATTAGCCTGTTTGCGTATCTGGGTAAAAAGAACAACTCCAAGAAAAGCTATGAGAGTAATTATAATAAGAACGATAAGTTGCTGTTTATTCATATATTCCTCCTATGGCGCACATTGTGATTGCCCTGGGTAATTACAGGATGGCAATAAAAATTGTACATCATAATGTTTGGCCGGTTCATTGCTTGCCGGTCTCCACTCATAGTGAAGATGTGGTCCAGTAGAATTGCCGGTATTATCTGAAAGCCCTAAAACAGTTACTCCGGCAGTAACATTTTCGCCGACTGAGACAAAAATTGAGCCCGTTCCAAAATGGCCATAATAGGTATAGTAATCTTTGCTTTCTGGTGAAGGGGTGGTGCCTTTGACAATAACAAGATTACCGTACCCCGCCGTGCTCCACGATGCATATACAACGACACCATCATGTGTGGGGTAAATCGGCGTACCATTTGGAATACCGATGTCGTATGCATAAAGAATGCGATGTGTGTCTCCGGGGTTTCCTGGGCACTGGGTTATACTATAGTTGTGGTTTTGAACAGGGCAAGCGGTAATATTGCTGTTTTGGAATGGAATATTGGGGTATTGAGGAAAATTGCTACCACCTCCTCCAATATTTATTGCAAGGTCCGCGCTTTTTGCATTCTCTGCAAGCTGTAGGGGATTAATTATTAGACCAATAACAGCGCAGATGGTAACAATTATAATCAACGCGGCTTCCCTGGAGGATTCCTTTCCAAAAAGAGCACCCAGGGCGCCAAATGATAAAAAATTCGCCACCTTTCCCAAAAGGCTGCCGGCTTTTTCTATAATTTTACCTAGCAGTGCGCCTCCCAGTGCGGTACCGATTCCTGGTCCACCCAGCGCGGTGCCGATGGCACCACCAAAGAGTTTGCCCAAGAGGTTGCTTAGACCCTTTTTAGCTAACGTTGTAACACCCGATTTGGCCGCAGAACCAGCGATCCGCGCAAGCGCCCACCCTCTGTTGACATTTGGGGCAAACGTGAAAGATTCAGGAGAATGCATATAGAGAAAAGCCATGCTTAAGGTCCCCGTATTTGGCAGCCTGGGGGGTATTGCGGTGCCGCCGGGGCCAGCGACACCACGGCTTGACACATTGGCCCATGCCGCATTCATGCGCTCAATGGTCTCCGGGCTGACCCCACGAAATGCACCAAAGACGTCATCAACGACTTTGCCCACCCCTGTTGCGAGCGCGGTGCCAGCTGCTTTTTGTGCAGCTGCTTGGTTCTCCGTGCGCAACACTTCTTTAAGCCAGGAAGAGGCTGCGAGAAATTCTCCGGTGGGCTGGGTCACCCCCTCGATTCTTGCAAGCGATCTCTCAAACACACCTCGGACAACCATAAGCTGCTGTTCTGGGTTTAGACGGTTAAAAATAAGACCCGCAGGGATTTTCAAAGCGTTTTCAGCTGGCCCCTGTGCGATTGCCCCCAAAAACTCGAGTCCGTCCACGGGAAGACGCTCTGGTACATCAGAAGACATGACACTGGCAATCCGGGCGGTCGCCATGGCTCCGTCGGCTACCGCAGACGCTAATTTTGTGGGGTTCTCGTCTGACTGTTTGATCGCCTCTGAAAATAAAATATCGAGTCGTGGTGGAGGATTTTTTTGGGAAATGACACCTTTTTGGACTTCAAAAAAGACTTCTTCGGCGCGCTTGTTGGATTGGTCCATCTGGGCAATCCCGTTGTATTCTTCCTGTTGGCTTGCATTTTCAAGTATTTCCCTTTGTTGAGCGAATCGTTTGTCGCGAGCAACCTTATCGAGATACTGGCGTGTTTTTTCTAGGGTGTCTATGTCGCCTGTGGCCGGCTGGCTTAAGCGTTGAGCTTCCTCAAGTGTCTTCGCGTCCTGGATTTGCTCTTGGCTTCTTAGTAGCCAATTGTCTAAAAGGCGGTGGACATAGGTTTCTCGCAATGTTTTTGCGTGAGCACCCCGGGTGACCAGTTCTTCTTCTGCGTGTTTGGATGCAGCGCGAAACTGTTCGGTTATTATGGGTACCCCCTGGAGAGTATTAGGGGATAGCGTGCTTCTCTCTCCTTTTATTTGAGGCAGCGCTTGTTCTGGGTTTAAACGTTCAAAAAACTTGACTATTTCTCGTTCGAGCTCTTCCTGAGTCGCGGCGTTGAGTATTTCTTGCGGTTTGCTGTGATCGGGGAAGCATTGACTAAACTCCAAGAAGAGTGCTTCCAGCTCTTTGTTTTTGCCACCTCTGATAATAGACTCAATATTCTTGCGCTTAAAAAACTCTTCTATGGTCTCGGGTTCGGTTGCCATATATATTCCTTATGAGGATTTTGATTGAACACCGGGCGTTTCATTTTTAATCGTTTCGACGGTAAAAATCGGCCGGTTGGCAGGTGGTATTTTGGTCGGCGGAGGCGATGGGATCATGACATGCCCCGACGATGGGGGCGCTGGTTTTTGCAGCGCTGCCGCGGCTTGTTGGGCCTTTTTTTCTTCAATCTCCTGAGGATTTGTGGTAATAAGCGCGTGTTCCTGGGGCGACGCAATGACGCGGATAGCCGCGTGTGCCGGTCCCGCAAAAAATAACCCCTCGCCGATATCCGCAGAAAGGAGCAAATGTTTTTCTCCTTCAGAGAGATAAAATATTTCCGCTACTTTGTCGATTGCCGCCACGGACTGCTTCAGGAGTATTTGAAGGCTGCTGTTTTGAATAATCGCTTTCCCGAGGTCGACAGAAAGGAAATCTTCAACGTCCTGGGTGATCGTTGTGAGACCCAGGTAGTACTTTCTGGCGCGCTTGGCTATAGAATTGAGAAATGCGCCGGAGTCCGGGTATTTCATCATGTACCACGCTTCGTCGACGATGAGAATTCGCCGTTTTGTGTCGCGGCGCACCTTGGTCCAGATAAAATCAAGGATGAGATACATGGCTATCGGCCGCAACGCCTCCTCCAGGTCGCGGATGGAAAAAACGGTCAATTGGTTTCGGATTTCTACATTGGTCTGCTGGTCAAAAATTCCGACCAAACTTCCTTTGACGAATTTTTCTATCCGATCGGCAAGCCCTTTTGCTAAAGGTTCCTCCATGCCCACGAGCGTTTTGTATAAGTCTTCCATGAGCGGCGGCTCTTTTTGCTGGGTAGCCGGGTCCGGAGTAATACCCTTTTGCTTATAGGTGAGAATAAGCGCCCGGTCCAAAAGCGCGTCTTCTGTGGGGTTTAGGTTCCCCATGACGACGCGGAAAAATCCATGGAGCGATAATACTTTTTGATTGAGCTCGCTGTCGTCACTTTGTCCCGCGGTTTTATTAAGGAGCGCAAGGTCAAATGGGTTTATTTTTGTGGTTGTTCCAAAGTGGAATCGGATGTATTCGCCGCCCAAGGCGTGGGTAAGCTTTTCGTATTCGTTTTCCGGATCAATGACAATAACTTCCGTATCAAACATGAGGCTTCGCAAAATTTCGAGTTTTACCATGTAGCTTTTTCCGGCGCCTGATTTCCCAAACACGACCGTGTTGGCGTTTTCCAGGGTAAACCGATCAAAAATTACCAGGCTGTCATTGTGTTCATTGATGCCATACATAATACCTTCGTTGGCGGTCAGCTCTGATGTGGTAAACGGAAATGTGGTGGCAAGAGACGTCGTGTCCATGTTGCGCGTGATGACAAGCCGGTCTTGCCCCATGGGGAGCGTGGTTTTAAATCCTTCCTCCATTTGGAGTACCGCGCGTTTGGTGACGATAAGAAGGGACGCGAGGGTTGCCTCAACTTGCTTTGAGGCTTTATTGAGGTCCTCAAGGGATTTGGCGGGTATGGTGACATAGAGGCCGAATTGGAAAAACCTTTGCGCGCCTTTAGCAAGCTCTTGTTGAAGGGCAAGGGCGTCCTCTAAGGCTACCTGGATAGACGGTTCTATCACGCGCCCGCGTTTCATGTCGGATTGGATGGTGGCTTCCATCTCTCCCACTTTGCGCTTGAGGTTTTCAAGGACCTCCTCTGAACGGGTGGGGTAAATATACATGGCGATATCCAGGGTATGGTTAAAAGAAATGAGCGGTTCAAGCCAATTTGCGCTGACAAACCTGGGGTACCCAGCGATAAAAAACGTGCGGAAGTAATAGTTGCCGATTTTTAGAAAATCAAAATCTACTTCAACTACCGGTGGGGCGATAATATCTTTGACAAACATCGGCCCTTCGGCAATACCCGGTAGCGGCTTGGCATCGGGCATAGGGTCAATAAATTTTTTTAAGAACGTTTTGATATCAGCCATAGACTTACTTTCCTATTGTTTTTTGAACCGTCGCTTCATCCGGCGGTGGGACATCTTGATTGTATGTTGTGAAAAACAGTTTAATAAGTTGCTGGTTCGTTAATTGTTTAGCCTGAAGCCCTAAGCGGTTTAACAGACGAATGACATGGTCGCGCTTTGGAGTGAGCACCATGAGTGCCCGTTCATAAATATACGACCGGTCATAGGGGAGTCCTCGTTTTTTGCTTCCGAAAAACACCTTAGTGGATATGCCAAGCTCGAGACTGGAAAATGGAACGATGATATAAAATTTTTTGTCGAGCACGTCTTTTTCTTTTACCGTGGCAGCCACAAACAAACGGTATTCATGAATGCTTTTGGTAAGTTTTGGATTCTTTTCTTTACGCTCCTGGTCTTCAAGGAGCCGTAGGTATGCCGTAACGTCTTTGTGCTGGGTGCGGATAAGCAGCTGTATGGGAAAAGAGAGCGAGTTGATAAGTCCTGCGTAGGATAAAATAATTGAATCTTGTTCTTTTTCCGAAAGGAGGCCAAAATTGACTGCTGTAGCAGAAACGATCATGCAGCAGGATCCATCGGCAAACATGATAATGTCGCGGTCGACCGTTTCGATTTCGGTGAATATCTGTGTGGTAGACCGAATGGGAACAATCGTTTGTTGTGCCATGATACTTATGATTTTTGATTGCCAAAAAGTTCTTTTTCCAATTTTGCCCGGGAAATTTCTTTTTGGCTCTTTGCGATAATTTCAAGCGCCGGAACGACAGTGCCGTTAAACGTTATTTGTACGCGGTCAAACGAGTAACGACTGCGCGGATCTTCGATTTCTATAAAGTAGACGCCATTAGAAAGAGGGGTGGAAGCGGCAAATTGGCCGATTCGATTGGTTTTTAGCGCCCGAAGCGGAAGTCCTTCTCTGTCTTTCACGGTGACGAGAACACCGGGTAGCAAATTGTGTTCGCTGTCTTTTACGATGCCGGTCACGACATTGGGGAAGGTGGTGAGCTTGGGGAGCCCGGCTCTAACCGCTCCTTCCGGGGTAATAATTTTTACCGTGGGCTGTTTGGGTGAAGCCACGGAGGCAGCACTCGGGGGGGCAGCTCCGTGCGTTTGTGTTTGGGGTGGTTTTTGGGGCGCGGCCGCCGGAGCCGATGGGGGAACCACCTGTTTTCGAAGAGCCGCAAGCTCTTTTTCCATGCGCTCGCGCTCTCCGAGCACTTCGGTAAGTTGTTTTTGTAGCTCGAGAATGCGCGATTCGGTCATGGTTTTCGTTTCAAGTTCAGATTTTAGTTCCTGAACTTTGTGTTCCAGCGCATGCTCTTTTTCTTGAGTCTCCGCGATAATTTTGGGACTTGGCCGCGACACAATGGGAGGCGGGGACAAGTCAAAGTGTTTGCCGGTAACCGATGGCATGGGGACACTGGGAGTGTTTTGGGGAAAAAATGACGCATTCCCGGTTGGCGGCTTTGGTTTCCCCATAAACATGCCAATCAACCAGTCAAAGGGATTTTGTCTCGGCTGGGAGCTCAACACAGAACCACCGGTGGGTTTTTGTTGTGGCAGGGTCGGGAGAGTGGGCGTAATTTGCGTAGATGGTTTTACGCCAAATAGACTTTGAAGGATATCTGTTTTCGGCTTGCCGGTCGTTGTTTGCGGGTTTACCGGGTGAGGGATGGGTGTTGGGCTTGTGGGGAAAGCGGGCGCTGGCGTTGGCTTCGTCAGTCCTGGTTGCGTCGCCGCGCGCGCTGGTTGTGCGGGTTGCGGTGGCGCAGGTGGGGCTTTATGCCACACAAATTGTGTCGGACTATACACACTTTTTATAAATGACATCACCCATATATCCATGGGGCGTTCCTCAATCGGCACAAAGGCAAAACCAAATCCCCCCATGGCGAAGGTGATCGCCAGGGGCCAGGTGAAGAAAAAAGGAAGGGGGAGTTTGTAGGAAATGTACGCTAAAATTGCACCACCAGCGAGGTATCCAAATTGCTTTATGGTCATGTCGCCGATGAGGCGAAATTGAAAAGTGGTAACGTTTTGCGGGACAGGATGTTGTTCCATACCAATTCGCCGACACATGTATGTGTCGTTTCTCTATTGTAGGTGCGAAAAGGGGAATCCGCAAGTGATGCAAAGCGCATCAGAATCGTGAAAACCACAGTTTCGAGTTTTCACGAGAAACGAAGTCTCGCACCCAATATGGTGCGGGATCCCTGTGGAATTCGAGTGTGCTAGAATGTTCTCATGGACTCTCCGTTTGTGCTGTTGGAGGTAAAAAACGCGCGAGACAGCGAAGAAACACCTACCGCCATGGAGCAGGTATTTGCGGCTCTGGGTGCTTCGGGTGGACGCGGGGGACTATTGAGTCGCCTGTTCGGATCCAGGCACGTGCCAAAATACTTCAGCTTTGAACTGGTTTCCGTGAATTCGCGTATCCACTTTTTTGTCGGTGTCCCCCAACATGCGCAGACCTATGTAGAAAGTCAATTGACGGCACATTATCCGAAGATCGTGTTGTCGTCGTCTCCTGATTATGCCCCACATTTTTTATCTTTGCCGCATGCCATGGGGCAACTCGTGTTTACCAACTCGTTCTACTATCCGCTAAAAACCTATAAAGACATAAAAGATCTCGATATTATGGCAAGTATTTTGGGGCAAATAGCCAAACTCCCTATCGGCGAAGCAGCAGCGGTGCAATTTCGCGTCAGCCCCGCCGGGGCGGGGTGGCAGCGGACAGGGGCACAGGTAGTGGCCCAGGGAATTCCTGATCCGTCTTCAACAACCGGTCGCACCAAAACCCATCCGCATGCACGCCTCATTGAGTCAAAAATATCCCAGGTAGGATTTTCAGCAGCCATCCGCATCGTCGCTGTGGCTGCCAACGAGACGCGCGCAAAAGAGCTTTTATATGCGCTAGGGGGGACATTTGGGGTATATACCCTGGGGGAAGGAAACGGACTTGCCATAGTAGAGCCGGCATTTTGGCAAAAAAAGAAACTGGAGCACGGGTTTGTGGAGAGAAACGGAGACGTGGCACCGCGTCATCAGGTAGTCAATGCCAGTGAGTTAGCGTCTCTTTGGCATCCGCCGGGACTTGCGACATCCATGATCAAAAATATTTCCTGGGGCGCTCACCTTACCGGGGAAGCACCGGAAAATTTACCGATTGCTACGGACAATGAAGAGGAGAAAAGGCGGATAAACTTTTTTGCCCGAACGGAGTTTAAAAACCGGCCGGCGACATTTGGGATTAAAAAAGACGATCGGAGGAAGCACGTCTATATCGTCGGGAAAACCGGCACCGGTAAATCCACCATGATTGCCAACATGGCGATTAACGACATGAAAAATGGCGAAGGTGTCGCTGTCGTTGATCCGCACGGAGATCTCTGCGATATCCTTTTGGATTATGTCCCGTCGCATCGGATTAACGACGTCGCCTATCTGGACCCTTCGGACATCGAATACCCGTTTCATTTAAATCCGCTTGAGGTGAAAAATGCGGCATACAAAGAACTGGTTTCTTCCGGCATCGTGTCTATTTTTTACAAACTCTATCATTTAAGCTGGGGGCCGAGGCTTGAATATATTTTGCGAAACACCATCCTTACACTTCTCAGTGTGCCCAACAGTACGCTTCTTCAGGTGCCGGAGCTTCTCACGAACGAACATTACCGGGCAAATGTGGTGGAAAGGATGCCCGATCAGGTCCTGAAAAATTTCTGGATCAATGAATTTGCAAAAATGAGCCCGCAGTTTCGCTCTGAAGCTGTGTCGCCGATATTAAACAAGGTCGGACAGTTTCTTTCGTCGCAAACCATCCGCAATATCGTCGGGAGCCCGGTGTCGACGATTGACTTGGAGTCTATGATGAACGACGGGAAAATTGTCATCGTCAACCTGTCGCAAGGGAAGTTGGGAGAAGATAGTAGTGCCCTTCTGGGCGCCATGATCATCACCAAAATTCAGCTTGCCGCGATGAACCGCGTGTATGTCGCAGAAGGAGAAAGGCGGGATTTTTACCTCTACGTCGACGAGTTTCAGAATTTCGCAACTACCTCCTTCATCAAGATTCTTTCCGAAGCGCGCAAATACCGACTTGACCTCACCCTCGCCAACCAATATATAGGACAAATAGATGAAGACGTGCAAAAAGCGATTTTCGGCAACGCCGGCTCGATTGCCTCTTTTAGCGTGGGGGCGACCGATGCGCGGATTTTAGCCAAAGAATTCGGGCTCCAATACAAAGAAGAGGAATTGGTGGGGCTCGGTAATTATGAGATTGTGACCAAGCTTTCGATAGATAACCATACGACGAACCCGTTTTCGGCAACCACCTTGCCGCTTCCCAAGAGCCGCAACCAAAATAGGGAAAAAGTCATTCGGAGCAGCAGAGAGCGATACACCAAGAAGATAAACAAGTAGTTCATCGTTGATAGTTGATCGTTCATCGTAAGACATATGTTTCGATTTGAAGAGCTTATTGTTTATCAAGATGCCTTGGATTTAATAGATAGCGTTTATAATTACACACGGAAATGGCCTCGAGAGGAACTTTTTGGATTAACAGATCAGTTCAAGCGAGCATCGGTTTCCATAGCGCTTAATATCGCAGAAGGAACCAGTAGGGGGACAAAGGAATTTCTCCATTTTCTTGATCTTGCCCGTGGGTCATGTTATGAATGCGTAGCAGTTATTACTATTGCTAAGCGGCGTCAATTAATAGATGAAAAGGAATTTCTCGAATGTTCTGAACAGATTGAAAAAATTGCTCGTAAAATAAGTGCTCTTAAAAAATCTTTGCGTTCTACGATGAACGACGAACGATCAACGATTAACCATAAACTATGAACATAGCGATCTTGGGTGGAAGTTTTAACCCACCACATTTAGGCCATTTATTTGTAGCAAGGCAGGTATTGGATTTTACCGATACGG
>Ga0154660_117_pt4 | contig 10718 bp, 14 predicted proteins | sample Rifle2008BG13ft_FD_116089 | JGI IMG/M metagenome (GOLD analysis project Ga0154660, IMG submission 116089) | Candidatus Gottesmanbacteria bacterium RBG_13_45_10
CCACTCCGGCTTTTTTATGACGTGAGCCTGTTAAAGAAAGGGAGTAGTGTCTCCGATATGGCGCTTGAGGGAGATACCATGGCAATTACCGATGGGAAGTCAAATACCGTCTATGCCTTGGATGTATCCACCAAAAACGCCCAAGTCATTGCCGGAGGGGATGGGTTTAAAGGGATGTCGCTTGCGGGTATTCATGGAGACAACGCGTATGTGTTGTCGCAGGATGGAATAAATGCCGTAAGGATCAGTGATAAAAAGTCGACAGTGACGATCATAAAAAAGGATGATTCATGGGGAGTGATCCGATCGCTGGTGGCATTTGGTGGCAATATTTACCTGCTGGATACTTTCAAAAACCGGGTATGGAAATATGTAGCCACCGATAAGGGGGCGGGATTTTCTGATATCCGTGAATACCTGACACCCGATACGCTTCCGGATTTTTCTCGGGCAAATAATATGGTGATTGACGGATATGTATGGGTGGCAACGACGGATGGGAAGATTATGCGGTTTGCGCAGGGACAGCAAAGCACATTCACCATCCAAGGTGTTGATCCCGCACTCGGCAACACTCTTATGATCTATACGAGCGATGAAGCGAAGAACATCTATGTATTGGATGGTCAAAACAAACGGGTGGTGGTCCTTGATAAAGAGGGTATGTACGTGGCGCAGTATTCGTGGGAAGACAGCGTGACCGTGATGAAATTTGCCGTATCAGAGACACAGCACAAAATTTTCCTTCTGGCGGCAGGCAAAATATACGCTCAAGACCTGAAATAACGTACAATCCCGCGTAGCGGGACGCTATGAAAATTGTCAACAAAAAAGCCACATTTGACTACACAATCTCGGAGCGGCTTGAAGCTGGAATCCAGTTAACCGGTGCCGAGGTGAAGTCGATCCGATCCGGTCACGCGAGCCTGGAAGGGTCTTTCGTGCGTGTTATTGGCTCTGAGGCATATCTCGTCAATGCACAAATTTTCCCGTTTCAGTACGCTAGGCCGGAGGGATATGATCCCAAGCGTACACGGAAACTGCTCCTTCACCGAAGAGAGCTCATAAGTTTACATAGTAAGTCAGAAGGCGCTCATTTGACCCTCGTGCCGCTTTCTTGGTATACTAAGGGTCCTTTTATCAAGCTCGAAATAGGCGTCGCGAAAGGCAAAAAAGAGTACGAAAAGCGCGAAACCATCAAAAAGCGAGATCACAGGCGGGAATTGGAAAAAGAGTATAGAGGAAAGGTGAGATAGTCGACTCTAATGGGGTTTACCCCGAGGAGTCTTCGACGAGGGGATGATTGACTCGACGGAGGATATGTACATTAAAAACTGCAAGCCGACCTTGATAGGTGGTCGTAAAACAACGATCAAAAACTAAATGCTGATAACGAACAGTTTGAAGCAGCTCTTTGGGCACGACGGCCACTTGCATTCGCAACGCTTAATGCCTAATTAGCCATCTCATAGGTGTTTCTCTCGGTGACGCTTTTGAGGTGTAAACAAAGCCGGGACACCAGGAATCAATTGACCGATTGATTTCGGAGCAAACTACGGTCAACCCTCCGATGAACTTCATTTGTCCGTTTATGACATCGGAGAAGAAACGGAACACGCTTGTAGACGTTTGCGATGTATGCTTCCGGACCCGGGCTCAATACCCGGCATCTCCACAACGTAAAATCCTTCAGTTGCTGCCGCAACTTCAGGATCACGTTGCAAGCCCTTAAAGGAATATGGCTTCAACGAAAGATATTTTACGGCAGTCACGTGATACGCCGAAGGCGGATTTTACGTGACACATGTGTACTACGTCTATATTCTCCAAAGTATTCAAGATAGGAGTTTTTATATTGGGTATACCCCGGACTTGAAGAATCGCCTCTTGAAGCATAACAAAAAGCAAGTAATTTCTACCAAAGATAAAACGCCTTGGAACATAATTTATTATGAAGCATATCTTAATCGTAAGGACGCTACAGGGAGAGAAAAGTTTTTAAAAAGTGGAAGCGGATGGAAGTTATTCAAAAGACAACTCAAGAATTACCTATATGAACCTTCTTGACTTTGTATTTCCCAAACGCTGCGTCGGTTGCGGAAAGTTAGGACGATATTTTTGTGATCGATGTAGTTCAATTATTCGAATAATTGAACTAAATGAGGCTATTTGTCCGATTTGCGAAAAACCGGCAGTCGATGGAATGACGCATCCACGATGTGAAACACGCTATTCCCTGGATGGACTCACGAGTTTTTTCCGATATGACGGCGTGATAAAAAAAGCAATCAAAACGATAAAATACCGTTTCGTTTCCGATTTGGCCAACGAATTTGTCGCCTTGGTTCCTGAGGCTTCAATTATTTCTTTATCTAAACTACTCAACTCTACGTCTCTACGCCCTCTCGTTATTCCCATTCCGCTTCATCCGTCGCGCCTTCGATTTCGCGGGTTTAACCAGGCGGCAGAACTAGGAAAGATCATTTCTTTGCGCTTGCAGATCCCGATGCGGACGGATATACTTCGTCGAACACGAAGTACCGTGCCTCAAGTAGAAATGAAACATAAAGAGGAACGGGTAAAAAATATGGGAAACGTATTTGCGATGAATACACCGTTGCGGATTGCTACCAATGTATCTGTATTGTTGTTTGACGACGTGTTTACGACCGGTGCGACCATGAGAGCAGCCGCCAAGGAGCTGAAGCGTAACGGAGTGAAATTCGTTTGGGGCGTCACAATGGCCAGATAAACATTATAGCAACATAGTAACATGGTAACACCTGCCTCGCCGGCAGGCGGGCGTTAATATGAATACACGCATCGTTATTGTTGCCAATGGCAGGCTCTATAAAAAAATTATCGAAGATATTACGAAAGATGATTTTGTAATTGGCGTTGATAGAGCGGCCTATTGGCTTATTTCACAAGGAGTTATTCCGACCGTTGCTATCGGAGATTTTGACTCAACAAAAGAAAAAGAGCTACGCGTCATACGGCGTGCGGTGAAGGAGGTAAAAATATATCCGGCAGAAAAAGATTATACGGACACCGAGCTTGCTTTGGAGTATGCGCTTGGGCAAAAACCTTCAAGTATTGTGCTTTACGGGGGGAGCGGAACGAGGCTGGACCATACATTGAGTGTCATTCATCTGTTGCAGCGCGGTGTACGCCAGCGAGTCCCGATAGTATTTCGAGATGAAACCAACGAGGTGCAAATATTTCATAGATGTCGCACAATATTAGATAGGAAAGGGGAGCATAAGTACATATCGATTCTTCCAATAACGAACATAGCAACAATCAGTTTATCGGGGTTAAAATATCCGTTACATCGGAAAAATATCACATTTGACATGACCCTTGGTATCAGTAACGAATTTACCAGTAAACAGGCTACGATTACCGTTCATAAAGGAGAGATCCTTGTAATCCAAAGTAGCGATTGATATCGTATTCCTGGTATAATTCAAGCTATTGGTTGCCTCATTGGCGACCTGCCTAAAGAGGCAGGAGGGGGACTCAGACGGTCACGAGACAAGTTTGCTAAACTTGCTAGGCGCAAGCCTAGAGTGGGTTCGACTCCCACACCCTCCGCTCAGGGAGAGGTCGCATAGTTGGTCTAGTGCGGCGGTCTTGAAAACCGCTAAGGGCGCAAGCTCTTCGTGGGTTCGAATCCCACCCTCTCCGCAACGTAAAAATCCGCTAAAGGGGCGAATTAATTTTATGAAAAAATATACGATCGTTCAAAACATGGATCAGGCTATTATAGCAATGCAAGATGCTGGAAAATGGCTTTTGGAAAGTGGTAGAAATCCTTCCAAATGGTGGCATCCAAAAAACATGAATCGCGAGTATCTGTTGCAGCACGCAGAACCAGATGAATTTTTTGTCGCTCTGGCAGGTGGAGCTCCGGCAGCATCTGTTATTTTGCAAGATACCGAGCGTAACCAAAGTTGGCAAAGTGTTGATAAGGGTAGACCGCGATCAGCGCTTTATATCCACTGGCTTTGCGTCGTCCGGCAATTTGCCGGAATGAATTTACCAAAGGTTATGGTTGATTTTGCTAGTCAATACGCGAAGAAAAGAGAGTTTCGATTATTACGTCTGGATACAAATGCGGACGAGATGAAATTACGAAGAATTTATGAAAATTTGGGATTTCGCTTAATGGGAGTGGAACAAGAGGGTAGTTACAAAACAGCTTTCTATCAAAAAATGTTATAGAGATATTTTGGTCCCAGACTCGCATGCTCCGCTTCGCGGATCCATATTGATATAAAGAAAAAAAGCTCTGTTTGATATATACTCAAGTCATGGACGAATCTGCCGAAAAGAAAGAAGAAAAGCGACAAGAAGTGTACCTTTCATGGTCTTCCCCGTCGCGACTGTTTAAAAAGCGCGATAAAGAATATTTTACGAATATCGGTGCCATCGTTTTTCTCTTAGTGGTTATCCTTGTTTTTGCGCGGGAGTTTATGCTTATCGCCGCGGTCGTATCAATAGTCTTTCTCGTCTATGTCCTCTCCACGGTGCCACCAGAGGACGTGGAGCACAGCATCACCAACCTTGGCATCGACAGCGCGGGACATTTTTACCGGTGGGAAGAGATTGCCGATTTTTGGTTTGAAGAACAGTGGGGACAAGTGCTCATTGTGGTGCGTCCATTTTTGGGCCCACGGGTTATCATCTTACTTGGCCACGAAGACAAAGCGAAAGCGAGAGAGGCAATAGCAAAACATATCCCCTTCCGCGATAAACCGGAAAAAAATTGGGTAGATAACGCCGCATCATGGGTTACCAAAAAAATTCCACTTGAGAAACCGTTGTAATTCCGTTTCCCCTTCATTCAGGGTATAATAGAGCCACGAGTTTATTTTACGCACCTATAGTTCAACGGATAGAATAGGGCTTTGCGGAAGCTCTGATACAGGTCCGATTCCTGTTAGGTGCACAAGATTTGTGCAACTCAATGAGTTATTTGGCCCGTATTAGGTGGTCTGTCAGAGTCGTTGACATGAAGTTCTTTAACAATTATGATGATTATATGAATAGAGTGTTTTTGAGTCGCAAGGATGCGGAAAAATATTTTGAATTAATTAAATCTCAAGAGGATTTATCGTATTTTGAACTTGCTAGATTATGGAAAATAAATCCAAGAACATTGCGAGACTGGAAAAATGGGCAATATAGTTTTCCTGAGGAATTAAGTCGTAAGGTTGAGCAAAGATACAAAATTCCGTTACCCCAGGCAGCAATGATAGAAAATGACAGCGATATTAAAGCTCGCGCAGGAAAAATTGGTGCAGTCGAAAGGATGAAAAAATATGGTAATCCGGGAACGCCATTGGGAAGATCAAAAGGAGGGAAAATTTCGTTACTTACTCATCAAAAGAATAACAACGGGTTTAAAATAGCCAAATTATTCCCAACACCTCAAAAAACATCACTGTTAGCAGAATTTATTGGTATCATGCTTGGTGATGGCGGTTTAACTGATTATCAAACAAGAATAACATTAAACAAAATTGACGATATGGATTATGTCGATTATGTAAAAGAAATCGCCAATAAGCTTTTTTTAGAATATCCATCTTTGAGTAGCGGTAGAGGTAAGGCAATAGACTTAGTCATATCTGGTAAAAATCTAGTAGATTTTTTAATTTCCATGGGATTAGTGAAGGGCGATAAAATAAAACAGAAAATACACATCCCTTCATGGATAAACAATCGTAACGAATGGAAGCTAAGTGTATTAAGAGGGTTATTTGATACTGATGGGTCAGTCTATTTAGATAAACATTATAAAAAAAACATTGTTTATAAAAGTATATGCGTCGCATATACTAGCTATTCAGCCCCGCTGCAGTCAAATATTTATGATTTATTAGTTGAGTTTGGTTTTTTCCCAACAATTAGCACAATAAATAGAATTATGTTAAGAAAAAAAGAAGAAGTCATGAAATTTTTTGAATTAGTAAAACCGGGTAACGGGAAGCATGTAGGACGTTATAGACAGTATTTGGAGGCGTAGCCAAGTGGTCATACGGCGCCGGTCTCGAAAACCGAGCGGGTCGCAAGGCCCACAGAGGTTCGAATCCTCTCGCCTCCGCACCCTGCACCTGTAGCTTAATTGGATAGAGCGTCAGCCTCCGGAGCTGAAGATTATGGGTTCAACTCCCATCAGGTGCGCCAAGTTCAACTTTTACCCTATACCGTATGGTTTGGGGCTGCCAAACACATTTATCTGTTATGACAAAACTAAAGCAAATTACCAATCTTGTCTATGAAGCATCGGTTGTCAAACGCCTCAAGCGTACGGGGTGGCAAATTTTGGGCGATAACGAGGAAGGCGTCGGCGAACATACGTTTATGACCTCGGTTATTGCCTATTTTTTGGCAAAAGAGATAGGAGAGGACCCAAAACTTAAAATAAACATGGAAACTGTGCTTACGATGAGTGTATTTCATGATTTCCATGAGGCGCGGACCGGGGACATGGATAAAATTGCGAAATTTTATATGACGCGCGATCAAAACCGCGCAAACCGTGATATTTTCCAGGGCGTTGATGATGAGCTTCTCCATACTCTTGACGTCTATGAGAAACGCGAAACCCTGGAGGCAAAAATAGTCTATGAAGCCAACGTCATAGCGTTTCTGGTCGAGCTCAAGTTACTCGCTGAAAAAGGGAATATTCACGCGAAAGAATGGTTGGGAGCTAACGCGAAACGATTGCGCATTCCCGAATCAGTGGCTCTGGCGAAAGCGCTGATTATGAATAATTCACAGGATTGGTGGAAAACGATCAGAAAAACGCTTCACGAAGAATTTGCAAAATAACCTCGTCACTCCCCTACTGACTTTTGCATAACCCTTCGTATATACGTGTTGATTTGTCCGCTGGTTGCTAAGAATGTTCCCGCAAGTACGAGAAAACTTCCGAAGAGAAATTCTATCGTCAATTTTTCGCCGATGAGAAAAGCGTTAAAGGTTAGGGCAAAGACGGGTTGGAGGTAGTTGGTCATTGATGCAGTGGTCGCCGATGAATGTTTGATTGCCCACTGATGGAGAGTATAGGTCACCACGGTCACACATGCACCAAAATACAATAGTAATATCCAATTATTTCCTTCAAAAACACGCGGTAGGATGGGCCTGTGTGGGTAGACGATGGTAGCGATGAGAAAAATGAGAAACGATGTAAACATGGAAACAGAGGTGATCGTAAGCGGGTTGTAGTGTTTTGTTGCGATAAGTCGTCGGGAGCCTACGATGTAGACCGTCCACGATAAAACAGCAGCAATCATAAACAAATTTCCGATGAGGTCCCCGTTTATGGTGGTACCACGTCGCACAATAGGTAATATGAGAATGACGACGACCCCCAAAAGTCCCAGGATGATACCAGCTATTTTCGCCCGTGTCACATGCTCCTTTATAGCGAAATGGGCTACGATCAGTGTGAGAATCGGTGTTGCCGTATAGATAATTGAAGATGCATTGGCAGTAGTTCGTGAAACACCAAGGAGGAAAAAAAGAAAATTACCCGTTCCTACAAGGCCAATGGGTATACAGTCAGAAAGAAGCGTTTTGATTGGCGGCCGTTTCTGGGAAAGAAAGAGAGGCAGTAACAACGTACTTGCGATAGTGAGGCGTAAAAGCGCAAGAGAAAGCGGGTCAAATGAAACTAAGAGAATTTTTGAAACGGCTCCCGCTGAAGCCCAGAAGATGGATGCAATGATGAGGGAGATTGCAGCGATTTTTTTGGGAGACATGAAGCGATTATAGCACCCCTTAGGTCAACGTCAGGAGTTCTTGTTCCCAGCCGCTCGGTTGAAATCCAAACTGTTTGTACCATGCGTAGGAGGGGAGGCGTACGTGTGCGTCCAGGCGAATACCTGTGATGTGTTGGTTTTTGGCATATTTGATGAACCACCCAAGGAGCGCCTTGCCTACTCCCTGAGACTGCTGATCTGGTCGAATGACAATAGTATGGAGGAACAGTTCATTTCCCCGATCGTATTTACACGGATATGCCATGATACCCCCGACTAAACCGGTTTTATCGTACATGACAAAGGAGTGTTCGCCTTTAAAATCATGAGAAAGGTGGGCAAGCATGGTCTCTTGTGTCCATGTGAGTCCTGTTTCTTTGGATGTAAATGCATCTGCCGCCCACTGGGCAAGCTGCGGCAGATCATCCTCGGTCATGTTCCGGATTTTTTGGTTGCCTTGTAGCACTGTGTCCATTACGTGGATTATAGCACCAAGCGGGCTTGCAGAATGGTATAATTGGGGATATCGATTGTGATCACATTTAAAAAATTAATAGTAAAAAGGGGAGAGGTGTGATAATTGGTAGTCGCCCCGCTTGGAAAGCGGGTGTCCCCGTAAGGGGATTAGGGGTTCGAGTCCCCTCCTCTCCGCCAAAATTAAATAAACACTTATGATTAATTGTATTAGAGAGTACATATCTACGTCAGATGAAGAAGATTTACTTATATGTGTTAAAGAGCTAAGGGAATACCTGGCGAGCTATAATCCTAATAGGAAAAAAGACATTTCTGATGAATTTTACAAAGATTGGATCAAAAAGAGAGTACAAGAAATAACTTTAGGAAAAGGCGCAATTTTTGTGGCAGAGGAAGATGGAAAAATTACAGGATATGTATATGGGCTTATTAAAGAACAATCTGAAGAAGACAAATCTGAATTTGTCTTAAAGAGAGCTGGTGAGGTCGTTGATTTATTCGTTTCGTCAAAAAATCGCTCGAAAGGAATTGGCAAAAGGCTTATAAACGAAATAAAACAATTTTTTGTGAATAATCAATGTGAGGACATATCCTTGACGGTTTTATTTACTAATAAATTGGGGATTTCGTTTTATGAAAATCAAGGTTTTGTTGTGCAAGTGTTTGAGATGTCGCATGGACTATAGATGCTTTAAAGTAGGTTATAATACTGTAAATGGTTCCCCGCCGCGTCAAACGCGGCTGTCACGTTCGACGTGACGCCTCGTTATATATTTATCTGCGACGTCAGACGTCGCAACATGCCTGAAGCTGACAGGGGCGGGATTAGAACCTAATATTTTAAATAAAATGGAAACTTTTAAAATCCGTGAAAAACTTCCCTCCGAAGATATACCATGGGATCTTTTGTTAATGGCGGATCCTTCAAGGAAAGCAATTCAAGAATATTTAGATAATTCGGAAATATATCTAGCATTTATTGGCGATGAATTAGTTGGCGTTTCTGTGATTTCTCAGGAGCAAAATAACGTAGCAGAGTTGAAAAATATTGCTGTCCATGAAAAACACAGAAGAAAGGGATTTGGCAAGAGACTAATCGAGCATGCAATCGAACTGGCAAAAAGTAAAAACGCCATTCGCATAGACGTAGGAACTGGTAATTCAAGTGGTTTGCAGCTTGCTTTATATCAAAAATGCGGATTTGTTATATGCGGGGTAGAAAAAGGCTTTTTCTTGAAAAACTATAAAGAGCCGATATTTGAAAATGGAATTCAGTGCGTAGATATGATTAGGCTTTCGTTTGATTTAAAAAATGTAATAAAACGATAGTTTGCTAAAGAAGCAGCCGTAACAAGAACGGAATAATCCGCAAGGTCGGAAGTTTATATTTAGCCGCAGTTTGATAATACCAGTTGAGATATATCGCTTTAAACGTCACAAGCTGCTCATCAAACTCCTCATCATTTTCAATTTCGCATAAATCAGCACCAGCAACTCGTTCAATTGCAGGCTCAAGTAGCGCATATTCATATTCGAGAGGATCAAAATATCCTCGCTTCTTTCGTTCTTTGATCAGTTGAATAAGTTCATGTTCAACACGAACATACACAGAGAGTTTTCCGTCTAGACGAAGTATTGAATTTTTATCCGAGATAGGTATGGTGATATAGGGTTTAAGTAATAGCATTTTTGCTATCCGTTTTTTCAACTTCTGTTTGTCTTTTCTTTTAGCTTCCCGCATATATTCCTGAAAAACAGTGTATGCATAAGTTTTAGTGAATAGGTATGCCCTGACATGTTTGTACAACATATGATAAGGGCAGTTTTTGGGAGTATACTATACGTATTATCTATGAAAGTCATGTTTTTAGATGAGTCTGGCGATCACAGTCTGGATAAAATTGATGCGTCGTATCCAATGTTTGTGCTTGCGGGCTGTATTGTCGATTTTGATTACTACACAAATGTTGTTGAACAGCAGGCGAAAGAATTGAAGGTAAAATATTTCGGTCGAGACAATATTATTCTTCGCTCATACGATATCAGAAAGCAAAAAGGTGACTTTTCTGTACTGGTAGACCGGAAGAAGCGGGAAGCTTTTTATTCCGATCTGGATACGCTTGTGTCTTCTCTTAAATTTACCATTATCGCTGCAGCAATAAATAAAACCAAGTTGAAAACCCACTATCAAACGCCAAATAATCCTTATTACATATGTTTTCAGTTTATTCTCGAACGTGCAGTGATGTATCTGGGGAGAAGTGGCGAAAAGATGATGGTTCGGATCGAATCCCGCGAAACACACAATGACCAGAAGTTGGCGAAGGTATATGAAGATTTCCGGTATAAAGATCAAAAAATATTTATAAAAGAGGAGATTCAATCAAAGTTGACTGATTTATCGTTTAATCAGAAGATTCAGAACATCATCGGTATGCAGCTAGCTGATTTAATCGCGTATCC
>Ga0154660_116_pt1 | contig 10628 bp, 13 predicted proteins | sample Rifle2008BG13ft_FD_116089 | JGI IMG/M metagenome (GOLD analysis project Ga0154660, IMG submission 116089) | Candidatus Gottesmanbacteria bacterium RBG_13_45_10
TTCATATAGTATAGGTATCATCCAACATGAGGGGATTAGAACCACGAAGGATAGCTAGTTGGTGAGTTTGTTACTTAGTTACTTGGAAAGACGCCCGTTGTGTTCCTAAGTAACCAACTAACAAAGTAACAAAGTAACCAAGTAACCAACTACCCAACACCGTCAAGCGCTTGATTGACGAAAAAATCCGCTCGACGATTTTTCTCTCTCGGTACAGAAATGTATTGAACCCCTCCCCCACTCTCTTGTTGTAAAATTCTTATCCGCATCAGCAACTCTCGGAGGTGCGCCTCTTTTACTTTGAATATTCCGTTAATCTGATTAACCACTAACAGAGAATCGAGAAAAAACGTAATGGAATATTTTTTATTTTCATCTATTGGGTGTTTTTTTAAAAATGTCAGTGCCTCAATCACTGCAAGATATTCTGCAACATTATTTGTGCATTCCCCTATTTTTTTTCCAAACTCTACAACCGTCTCAAGTTTCCCTGCCCCAGTTATTTTTTGTATGACGACTCCTATTGCTGCCGGTCCGGGATTTCCCCGGGCCCCGCCATCGGTATGAATAATAATTTCCATATGTGTATTCATTTTTGTCGCACCATTTTCTTTCCAAAATAGACAACCAAAGACCCACTTATCAAAACCACAATTCCCTCTGATACCACAGTGATCCATGCCGCTGAAATATATCCATAGCGAGGAATAAACACCATATCTAAAATAATATTGAGTACCATGGACCCTCCATAAAGTATCGCAAGCAGGGATTGCTTCTTTATCGCAATGAGTGCCCACATCGCAAGACTTGATGCAAAGAAAAATGGCAACCCAAGAAGAAGAATCCGAAGAGCCGGGACACTTTGTACAAATTCAGGTTTGATCATAACTAGAAGTGGGGCACAAATCCAAAGAACACCCAAGACGACCAATGACATGCCAGTGAGAAAAAGAAACGATCGGATAAGTAATCGAAAAAAATCTTTCTTGCCCCGTTTGAGAAGTATCGGGTAGAGCGCATTCATAAAAAATGTCGGCAACACCAAAGGAAGTTCGAATACTTTGTATGCCAATCCGTAAATACCTACCTCGCTCGTTGCCCGTGTCAACGTCAATATCACGCTGTCAACATGGAAATACACAAGATTAAATAAAAGCGTTAATCCGAGTGGGGCACTCAACAAAAACAGGCGTGTCAGTTTTTTGGTGTCGAATGTGAGAGAAAAATTTTTCTGTATATTTTTTGTGAACCACAAACCGACGAGAGCTGTCACCAGGCTTCCAATGAGAAGCGCAAGTACTGCAAGTATGACACCCGCCTCATGAATTTTCACGGCTGTCGTTGTCCACACTAACACGAGGGAAACGATAGCCCCAAGACTCGCGGCAACTGTTGAAAGATCATAGCGGAGATGTTTTTGAAATGCCGCATTGGTCGTCGTTATCAGCGCCTGGAAAATGATCGATGGAGCAAAAAGAATAATGCCGAGTCGTACGAGAGGCGTATATCCTTGAGTTACTCCTTGTGGGATAAACGCTAAAAGCGCAAGTGCCGCGCAGATTAATAAACTACTGACGATCAATCGAAGTCCCAAAAGCACGCCCCATGGTTCATCATGGTTCTTGTGCGAGATAGGGGAGTACGTCTGATTCTGCTGTAGGTACACCGCGTTAAATCCGAAATCCGCAAGTAAATAAAAAAACGCGATGTATGTGGTAACTTTGACGAAATCTCCATATCCATTCGTTCCGAAATTTCGTGCGATAAGAATGGTGACGACGAGTGTCACGGCAGCAGAGACCGCTCGGGCAATGACCTGAAAAAGTGTATTCCAGGCAACTTCATGACGTGTGGATGTTTTCCAAAAGTGTGGGAATTCCATGTGGTCGCATTGTACAAAGTGGGGCAAAAGAATCAAGAAGCGACTTGTTTTGGTACGGTAGCGATGGATAATGCAAGAAGAAGCGCTATTAATAGTTGTCCTTGTTGCAAGGTGACGACATAGTGATCCACAAACCCCAGAACCAATAACGTCGTAAGGGGAATGCGGACAACATCACTTCGCAAAGCTCGAGCGACGAGCAGAATAAAAAACAAGAAACCGACAATGCCTGTTTCTGAAAGCAGTAACAGATAAATATTGTGAACGGGCTGGAGAAAATATATGGTACGCGAGGGAAGTATTTCCGGAAGCCTCGTGAGAAAATTTCCCAGTCCTACACCAAAAAGGGGAGCACGCTCAATAAGTTGAATGGCTCGAATATTCAGCTCATTTCGCACCGAAATGCTTTCGCTGTCCGGAGCGATACGTTGAAAAATCAGAATGCCAACTAGCAGCAATAAAAGAAGGAGTAGGGGAAACCAATGCGGATGAATTACTGAATTTTTTCGTTTTTTCATTTCTGTCCAAATAATCCATCCTACTGCGGCAAGACACATAACCCACGCGCTCCGACTAAATGTAAAAAATAGTGCAACGCCACCGCAAAGAAACGCAAGCCACGTGACGGTACGCGCGAAGCGTGATATCAGGATTCCTTTTTTTATCATCAATTGAAAACTAAGCGGCAGCGCTGTAGCGATGAATCCAGCAAGGACATTAGGGTGGGGGAGAGTTGCATAGGATCGAAGGAGAAGGGGACACCCAAGGCGAAAGGGGAAACACATCTGTATTTGCGAAATTCCGGGTGTCTGACTCGTAAATGTTCGCTCACCGAGGAACCATAAAATGCCGCCTATCGATCGCTGAAGAAAAAATTGCCCGATCCCGATGACCGCTGAGTATATAACCCCGATCGATAACAATGTAATAACTCTATTTATCCTCGGTTTCGTCTGTACGATATACCAACCCAAAAGAATATATTCAACGACTTTTGTCCATTTGTAGAGCGAAACGGCTCTGTTTTGTGAAAGAATGATATTAACAAGGACAAACCCCACAGCCAACATCCAAACGGATAATTGCGCGCGTCCCGGTAATTTTAAATGTACGTCTTTTTTCCTCGTCAATAATAGAAATAGAATATAGGTTCCGACAGCACTCAAAAGCAAAATATCCGTGAAATAGAAAGTAGGGGAGAGATAATCCACGCGTCTTCCTAACACCATGCTCCAGTTTGGCCACAGATGATATCCCAGTTGCGTCGGAAAGAAGAGAAGAAGGAGTGAAAAAAATAGTACATCAATACGCATTACCGCTATTATAGCAAGCAGAAATGTTTACGCATCTGTTTTGGGTTTCACGAGAAGCGTCCGCCGAGACCCAACGCCCACTGATTCCGTCATAACCCGCTCATCACCGCTTAACGTCAAATGGATGACCCGCCGTTCCGAAGGAGAGAGATTTGCTAGCTCTATTGGCCTATTCATCGCAAGAGCCCGTTCAGCGGAGTGCTGCGCCATAAGCATGAGTGCTTCTTCCCGCTTCTCCCTGTAGTCACCGACATTTACGTATACTTTCACCCATGCGTCAAGTTTCTTAGAAACTAAAATGCCCAGGATAATCTGTAAACTTTCCAGTGTTTTTCCATGAAACCCAATAAGGAGTCCGGTTTCTTCCGTTTGGATGTTCACCCGATACGCCCCGGCTTCATCGACATCGACCATCACCTGACCGGTTACTTCAAGTCGGGAAAGCAAATCTTCTGTTATCTGTTTTACTGTTTCAGCGTGTTCCATATACTACGGAGAAATAAGTGACAAGTGATAAGAAAATACGTCTTGCTTATCTCTTATTGCTTATCACTTTTCTCTATTTACTGACAATTGCTGAATAATACCAAATAGACCAAAGACATTCCAGTAGAGCGCTAAACCGAGCGGGAACTGAAATGCGAAATACCCAAACATGATGGGCGTAATGATTGCCATTTGTTTTTGTATGTCACCGGCGGTATCTCCAGATTTCTGATCTGACGTTTCTTCTTTTTTCTCCATACCTTTTTGACTTTTGACTTTTGACTTTTGAATTTTACTATTTGATGCTACTGGGTTTGTTGCCATCATGAGCTTCGTTTGATACCACTGCAAAATCCCAGTAATAAGAGGAATGGAAAGAAGCCACCATCCGTGTGTCTGCCACTGGGAGGGCTTTATACCCAGGTTGGCGCCAAAAAAGGTAAGATCGATGGAGCTTATGCGCAAAGCAGGAGAATACACTACATGATTGATAGTCTCAACAACCTTTCCCAGGTTGCCATTATTGAGCACCTGATAAAATACGTTATATAACGCGATAAGAACGGGCATCTGCACGAGAAGCGGCAAACATCCGGCCGCGGGATTTACCCCATGTTCTTTATAGAGGGCAAGTTGTGCCTGTTGCAATGCTTTTTTATCATTCTTATGCTTTACGTTGAGCGCATCCAGATGAGGTTTGAGATTTGACATCTTTTTTGCTGATTTCAACTGTGCCTGCATGAGAGGGTAGAGGAGAAGTCGAATGATGATGGTAAGTCCAATGACAGCAAATCCCAAGGGACCAGGAACATGGAGGAACTCGAAAAATTTATAGAGCGCCACTAAAACATTAATAATGGGCCACACTAATAGTTGATTCCAAAGATTAGGTGATGTCATAGAATATTAAATCCAAAATCCTAAGCACAAAATCCAAAATAATATCAAAATTCAGATCATCAAATTCAAAACTTTTTTGTGTTAATTTTGAATTTGAGATTTATTTTGGATTTAGAATTTTGTGCTTTGAGTTTATACTGGGCACCGGATCCCATCCTCCCTTATTCCACGGATTGCATTTGATGATTCGGCGTAACCCTACCCACAATCCATAGATTATACCATAGCGCTCGATCGCCTCATACGTGTATTGACTACAAGTCGGTCGAAATCTGCAGGCGCCATCAATTACATATAATTTTTTCGGCAGCCCCGTATCAAACGAAAGGTACCGTTGATAGAATCGAATAAGAGAAAGAATGATGTGTTTCATAGTGTACCGGAAATAGGGGATACGAGTTTTCCACGGATGAACATATCCCGAATTTCTTGTTCTACGTCTTTCTGATTTTGCCCTATGAACGGTTTTTTGGCAATCACCACCACATCCCACGAGCCAATAAGAGAGGGGATACTGTGCTGAACCGATTCGCGAAGAAGACGTCGCACTCTATTTCGCACGGTTGCCCGTTTATCCACCCGCGTCCCCACTACGAATGCAAATCGATTCCCTGAAACATGAGCCGGTTGATAGATAAGCTGCATATTGTTATCTGTAATGCGCTTGCCTGCGCGGAGAACCTGTCGCGTGTCAAAAGAGGGGAGTCGATGACATCGTGGAAGCATGGAATGGTTATACCGTGAGCCGCTTACGTCCTGTTTGGCGACGGCGCATAAGCACTCTACGGCCATTTGCTGTCTTCATACGCTCTCTGAATCCGTGCGTTCGTGCTCGTTTGATTTTTTTGGGTTGATACACGCGTTTCGGCATACGTACGCGTAGTATACGCAATTCTCTCTCAAAAGTCTATAAAACTACTGGCCGCTTCCATGTATTCACACATTTTTATAGGACTACTTTCTACTGAATGATAAAATCATGACAAAATACTTTTATCGCGTGTCTCCAATATAAACAGGTTAATCATAAATTTGATAGTTTGGAAAAATATCTTACTATCGGTCTTAAACGACTTCTTCTTACTATAATCAATGTCGCTTTTCATCCAGGCATCAAACGTCTGACTGTGATAGCCCTCCAATATCCAGGGAGAAATAATGCCCGGAAGAATCGATTCACGCTTCTTCTGCCAAGACGTAAGTTTTTTGGCCTCGCCAACGGGCAATGGTCGGGGGCCGATGAGGGCCATCTCCCCGCGGATAACGTTGACGAGCTGCGGCAACTCGTCTAAACCGGTATGCGCAAGGAACTTGCCGAGTGGCGTAAACCGCGGATCATTGTGGATTTTAAATACTGGACCATCTGCTTCATTTAGTTTAGCATATTCCCTTTGAAGTGCCGAAGCGTTCACCACCATTGTTCGAAACTTCCATAAAAAAAATGGTTTTCCGTTCTGTCCTGTACGCTTTTGGCGGTAATAGACAGGCAATCCAGAAGTCAATAGCACAAGGCACGCAAGAAACACGTGGATAGGAAGAAAAAGCAAAAAGATGATAAAAACGAAGAGACGATACCACATAAGTGTGGCCAATTATACACTAGCTATCCACGGGGCGCAGTGATCAAGCTTCAACAAAAAAGGTGTTTTTTGTATCCACCGTCACACCGTATATAGCCACAAGTGTGCCTCGCAGTCGCGCAAACAATTTGACACAGAACCAGAAAAAGAGTGAAGCAACCTCTCTTAATACACGCACCCTCAAATGACGCACGAGCAAAATGATGTGTTTTATTTCGAGACGGAATGTGTATATATAAAGGTATTTAGCAAACTCGTAACCCAGGAGCGCATAATAGCCATAACAGGCAGCCTCACCACATACATAGGACAAATCCTGAATGCGGTATTCCAATGGAGTTATCCATCGATTGTGGTACACCAGTGCGCGGGATTCATAGCGAAGTGCCTGATTGTGTATGAGACATCGGATGGCTAACTCGACATCTTCTCCGTTACTTCCAATGGAGCCTGGACCAAGCCACCAACGGAACGCTCCAAGCGATTTAAAAACGCTCTTTCGAAATGCCATATTGTTGCCATAGCCTATATACCCCAAATCCTTTTGGGGGTCGACAATATTGTGTGAACCCGACTTATCAAAAAAAGCTGGACACACACGTCCCATATGAAATGCAGGTTTGAACGGTAGCGTACGGCCAAATACCCCAACGACATCGGGGTGCTCATAAAAAACCTCAGAGAGTGAAGAAAGCCAATGTTTGTCAACCAGACAATCGTCATCGGTGAACGCCAGAATGGGCGCGCGGCTACTTTGTATCGCAATATTGAGCCCTTTGCTTTTTCCGCGTTGTCCAGATTTCACATATACAGCACTCGGGAATTGGGCCAACTGAGACTGCAGATCCTCTGTTTCTTCCGTCTTGTCGCTTTGATCGATAACTATCAGATCAAAATATTTGGACGTACTACTGTGAAGCGTCTGCAAACAATCAATAAGCTGTCTGTGTCTATTGCGGGTAACAATAATGACTGATATCCTGGTTTGCCGCTTGATAGGTTTTCTTTGCATCGCTATAAATCTTAGTCGCAGGCGGTAGCAAATACAATATGGCGGATACGGTAGAGCACTTCACGGCAACGTCTACGTCATTTGTATATAATAGCTCTCATGAAACATGATGCTCATCATTTTCTCGAGCTTCTGGTTGCCATGACGGCAAAAGAATTGCGTACACGGTATAGATACACTGTTCTCGGATTCCTGTGGCTTGTCGCGAATCCTCTTCTTCAAATGTTGGTTATCGGATTTGTGTTTACGTTCTTTATAAAAGAACCAATTGTGCACTACTATTATTATCTCTTTATCGGTCTTTTGGTATGGAACTTTTTTTCCGTGTCTTTAAGCAAAGCGACACCCAGCATTGTTTTTGAGCGTTCGCTCATAAAAAAAGCCAGGTTCCCCTATGCAATCATTCCACTCTCGATTATTTTGTCAAACCTGGTGCACTTGCTCTTGGCCATGATCCTCTATATTATCCCTGTCATGTTTCTGGGTACGGTAACTCCAGCGACCTTTCTCCTTGCATCTGTCGCCCTCTGTCTACTTGTCATGTTTACCGTTGGACTTAGTCTTCTAACATCTGCTTTGAATGTGCGCTTTCGGGATATAGCGTTTTTCGTCCAGGCTGCGCTGGTTATTTGGTTTTATGCAACCCCCATCATCTATTCATTTATGATTATTCCACGAACATTTATATGGCTCTGGCGACTTAACCCGATGACCTCCATCTTGCAGCTATTCCAACACGCATTCATTGATTATCCGGCACCAGGACCGGCGATGTTGACTGCAAATATAACGGTTATCATCGTTATTTTTGTGACTGGAGTCGTGATGTTTCGAAGAGAAAGTAAAAACTTTGACGACTGGATTTAATATGGGTATCAGCAAGTTTTCTTTCCACCCCAGAGCAGTCATTCACGCTGTAGCAGATCGAAGCGTATATTTTTTCATTGAGCATGCACCTGCGTTTGTCGACTCAATGATATTTACTCTCCTTCATAATTTTTCGCGGAAATCATTTCGCTATCCACGCATGAATCAAGCGATTGTTACTGTCCTTCGTCACAATGATATCGGATCATATCTGGTAATGGTTAAATCGCTTATTTGGGTAACCAAGTACAATTATCGGTTTTTTGTGTTGAGCGACGGAACGCTGACTTCCTCGGATATTCACACACTTCGTCAACACCATGGTATTACCGTATATATCCCACCCGTCCCAAAAAAATGGCAACTATGGCGGTGGCAAGCGATAAAATATTGCAGTCCAAAAACACTTTTTCCAAATGAACATGTCATTCTTGCTGATGCAGATATTTTATTTTACAAAACGCCGGGGGAACTATTGCGTAAGAATGTCTGTGTATTCTCAGATGATATAAAAAGCTGGTACGCACTATCAAATGTAGAATCGCAACACTATCTCCACCGCACGCCAATAGAGAAAATGAACACTGGTCTGCTTTCCATAGATACACAATATATAGAACCACGCTTATTTGAAACACTCCTGACTACTGTATCTCACATACAAAAGACGCGCTCCGTCGATGACCACGTCATCGAGCAAACCGCTTACGCTATACTTTTCAGAGCTATGCAAAAGCGCACGCGCGTGCGAAGACTCTCTGCTGGATACCTCATGTTTCCGAAAATACATACGACAGACAATCACCCACATCCGTCTTGTATTCATTTCACCGGGTATTATGAAACAGAACGGCGATTCTATACGATTGTATTACTAATAAAAACGGCAATTTTCCATTAGACATACCATGAACGCAAAAACACTGACAGCAATCGAGCTTACTAATATCAGCAAACGGTATGTCATCCACCACGAAAAACCAACGCTGGCTGAAAAGTTCATAAAGGGCAGAGAAGAAACATTTTGGGCGCTCAAAGATATCACGATTGCGATACACAAAGGGGAAAAAGTCGGTATCATCGGACTCAACGGATCTGGGAAAACCACGCTATTAAAAATAATTGCCGGTATCTCATCACCAACCTCAGGAACGATCAAAACGTATGGGAAAGTCGTCTCTCTTATCGATCTTGAGGCAGGGTTTCATGACGACCTTACCGGAATAGAAAACATCTTCCTTAATGGTATGCTTCTGGGTATGTCGACACAGGAAATAAAAGCAAAGCTTAAAAAAATCATTGCATTTGCCAATATCGGTCGATTTGTAGATGTACCGCTTTTTACATATTCTCAGGGAATGAAACTTCGTCTTGGATTCTCAGTAGCCATACACGCAGATCCTGACACACTCATTCTAGATGAAGGACTTGGAGCCGGCGATATAGATTTTCAAAAAAGGGCACAAGACGTCATCTTAAACTTTTTCAGGCAAAGAAAAACCATCCTCGTGGTGACACAACTTCTCTATTTCATCAGAAAAAATTGTAAAAGGGTTATCCTTCTGGACCACGGAGAAAAGATAATAGACGGCGGATTGAATATCATCAAAACCTACGAACAGATTTCAGCAAAGCCGGCCAATAGATAATCAGCTGCTCCTCATCACGCGCCACAAGGAGTGCTGAAATTGTTTCCTACTATGAGTACGTCGCAGATACGATATAGCTCTATTCACCAGTCGACGGCACACATGATTATCGCTCAAGAGTTCTCTCACGTTCTGGGCAAACAAGCAGGGATCATCTGCAATCAACATCTCCACATTGTCTTTGACAGAAAGTCCGCTGGCGCCGATAGTCGTCGAAACAATAGGTATGGAGTTTGCCATAGCGGTCAGAGCTTTCAGGCGAATGCCTGATCCAATCCGCATCGGCATAACAAACACACGTGCTAAACTCATATACGACTGTATGTCGTTGACCTCATCAACAAACTGTACATTTGTCGCTGTGCTTGGAAAAAGAGATGCGTTGTACCCCCGTTTGCCGATAACGATGAGGTTCACATCAGGAATACAATCCACAACACGTGGCCAGACCTCCTGCAAAAACCACGTCACCCCATCTGCGTTCGGATTCCACTCCAGAGATCCGATGAATACCACGGTATGAGCCTTCGATAAACCCCGAGGATAGAGAGGAGGCGCAAGTACTGGGACGGTTATCGTAGGCAAGCTCAATGAATGCATACCCCGTAATTCTCTGGCATCAACATCCGATATCGTAAGCATTCTGTCAAATCGCCGAAGCATGCGGTGTTCATACCTATGCATGCTCCACGACTCATACCAATAGAGTAGACGCCAAAAAAGCAAACCCTCATGCCGATAAAATGAAGCAAACAATTTGGACTCCACGTTATGTTCAGAAAATATCCAAACGCCGGTTTTTTCTTCTGGAACAAACTGCGTTGAAAGCATATGTTCGACCAATACATAGTCCGTTTTTTTATCCCGCACAAATCCTTTCACGTATGCATAAAGCGCGGCGTTACGATGCCACCACACTTTTATGGGAACCCCATG
>Ga0154660_133_pt18 | contig 10535 bp, 9 predicted proteins | sample Rifle2008BG13ft_FD_116089 | JGI IMG/M metagenome (GOLD analysis project Ga0154660, IMG submission 116089) | Candidatus Gottesmanbacteria bacterium RBG_13_45_10
TTCGTGCAAACGCTTTGTACGTATATCCGACGGTCAGTATATCGAGCCGGGCTCCAAGAGAGAGAAGGAAATCGCTATTTTGGACGATAAAATTGGCAGCACGCTGACCGAGAGAGTGTGCACGCCCGTAGTTGTATGGATGATCTGACGGAAGCATGTCGTACCCTACATAACTTAAAAGGACCGGAATTTTTAGGAGAGTAACTAATTGTCGAAATTCTTTATAGGCACCAGACAGACGGATACCGTTGCCGGCATACAGAACAGGCCGTTTGCTTGTCTTAAGATGTGTAATTGTTCGGGACACTAATTTCTTAATAATTTTTTTATCCGTTATTACTTGTGGTTTCAACTCGTGAGGATTAAACCGCCGGAGTTTTCGCCCATCAATCGAAGCTCCCTGCACGTCAAGCGGGATATCAAGCCAAACAGGACCCGGACGTCCGTTTGTGGCTACATACCGCGCTTTATCCAGATGATACAAAATGTCTTGTGGCTTCATCACCGTTACCGCATATTTGGTAATCGGCTTAACCATATCGATGATATTGATTTCCTGCGGCCCTATCTGTCGTAAACCCATACGTGTTCCCATAATTTCAGTCCGCACTTGCCCGGATATCGTAAGTGTTGGAATTGAGTCCAACCATGCGCCGGCAACACCAGTTATTGCGTTAGTTCCGCCAGGGCCTGTTGTGACAAGCGCCACTCCTATACTGCCAGTTGCTCGCGCATAGCCCTCAGCAGCAGTTGTGCATGCCTGTTCATGATGATTGCATACATAGGATAGTTTGCTTCGTCCCAAAGCATCAATCAGATGGATATTCCCACCGCCGGATATCGTAAACACATGGCGCACGCCTTTGTTATACAGATATTGAAAGATATAATCAGCAACGCGCATAGCAAAATGATATTCAGGCTGATATTATACACCTGTTTATGCAATATTCCAGTAAAATTCCGCATCCGATGTTAGCAAAAGCAAAACGACAGGGTGTCCGGATGATCGCTTCCGATATCGATTGGACCATACGCGATCCCAATGACGCGCGCTATGACATGTCTTCAGCACAACAATTATGCAGTCGAATAATGAAAAGAGGGATATATACTCTCATCCTTACTGGCAGGGATGCATCCTTCCAGCGCGATTTCGTCCCGGGGATACGTACGTTTCTTAAAAAAAACTCCATGACACTCCCCTTGTATGCTGGATGTGCAAACGGAGGAAGCTTGTATGAAATATCCGCATACGGGATACAAATGCTTTATCTATACGGACTTGCGGACGATGAGGTAGATTCATGTATTTCTATTGTTTCCAAAAGCATGGACACACTGCACCTTCATCGGGAAAATTTTCAGCCCCAGGGAATTACAGTATTTATCAAATTTCTTTCAACTTCCTGGAACGGAATCATCCCGACGAACTTACTCGCCAAAGCGAAAAAATTCAAAGGTATAGTATTTTGTGAAAAGTCAAAGGTATCGTTCGTGTTGCCCAAAAACCCTGCAAAAAGCGATGCTCTCCTCAGCGGCATTCGAACATTGCTTCCCAAACGGTACAGCGTAAAAACTGATCAGGAATATGGACATATTACACGCGCGCGAACGGATGACGGGAAACTAATTGATAAGTCTTTTGCGCTTCAATATGTTTGCAAAACAACGCGCACAACTCTCGCGCATGTTGTTATATTCGGAGGCGTGCTTGATGAGATCGACCGGCGCATGCTGACAAGGTGCCCATACGGCTTCACCAATCAAAAAGAGTATACCCCGATTAATCCTGGCAAACCACCATTCAAACTAAATGGAAAAACCTCCCCTGTAGCGCTGGTCCACGAAGCGATTTCTTACCTTATTAACGAGTGACAAAGCGCACGGTTTCGTATCTCTTCGTAAGAAGTACTGTATAGAACGATATCATTTTTCAATTCGTTGTCTAATCTGACCGGAACACTTTCCACTCGACCGATCCGGCAGCACAGGAGGGCATATACAGTATTACCAATTACTTTTTTATCATGTGACAGGAAATCCATATACCTGTCTATGTGTGTTATGGGAAAACGCGGATACGGAATATTGCGGTGAAAGAGAGAAGACATTACGTCATGCTCTTTTGGGGACAGCAGTCTGCGTTTTACGGAAATATAATTCGCCATGTCCATACCCATCGTAACGGCTACACCATGGGGAACCGCGTTTTTTGTATATCCTTCGATAGCATGACCGAACGTGTGACCGTAATTTAAAAGCCGACGACAACCTCGATCAAATTCATCCTCTTCTACAATTTCTTTTTTTACTTGTAAGCTCTGGGAAATAACGTTTTGTGCCGTTTGCCCATCCGTCTGGATATCTGAAAGATGCTTGACTAAGTATTCAAATGTCTTCCCACCCGCGATAATTGCATGTTTGATGATTTCTCCGTTTCCGTCCAATATCATAGTACGCGGAAGCGTATGTAAAAATTTTGTATCAATATATACCACATCAGGAGGATGAAACGTACCAACCTGGTTTTTGTAAATCCCTACATTTATCCCGGACTTGCTCCCGATGCAGCTGTCGGACATAGATAGAAGCGTCGTCGGTACAAATATCCATCGGATACCCCGAAGGATTACATGACAGGTAAATGACCCGATGTCCTGTACCATGCCACCGCCAATGACGACGATCTGATGATCTTTGTGTATGTTGTTTTTTAGTAAAAAACGAACATAGACTGCGACACGTTCTAATGACTTATTTTTTTCATTTGCGTCTACACTATATCGCGAGATCCCGACCTTTTTCAGATCTAGTGAGTTTCCATACAACGATAGTATATATTTATCGATCAAAAAATGACTCGGCCGTTTATTCTCACTGTTTATATACGTTTTGAGATTCCGAGTAAAAACGACGGAATAATCTCTAAATGTAGAACGAATATGGAGCATTTTCATAACGCGGCGCTTATTGTACTATGAATAACTATACTTCACCATATAAGTATGCTATAAACGGACGTAACCATCACATCATCTCCTGCCTACCAACGCGTATGGATCCAAATAAAATATTTGAAGATTTATTCGTTTTAGAGTTGGCGAATAATCATTGGGGAGACGTCAAACGGGGACTTAAAATAATTAGTGATTATGGAAAAATCGTTCGATTTAACAACGTACGTGCAGCAATTAAACTTCAATTCCGCGACATAGACCGATTTATACACAAAAATTATCGAACACAAACGGGCATTCGATATATAAAAAAAACAATAGCTACAAAATTGCCTAACGAAGCGTTCGCGATGCTCGTTAACGCAATACGAAAAAACGGATGCATTCCTATGGCAACCCCCTTTGATGAGAACTCTGTTGACTTATGTGTTGAACTTGGAATCGATATTATTAAAGTGGCTAGTTCTGATATAAATGACTGGCTGCTCCTGGAGAAAATCGCATCTACAAAAAAACCTGTCATCGTCTCAAATGGTGGATCATCCCTTAAAGACATGGATGATCTTGTTAATTTTTTTGACAACAGAAGCATTCCCCTTGCATTAAATCACTGTGTTTCCCTCTACCCCTCGGAAGATAGGGAACTTGAACTGAATCAAATCGACTTTTTAAAAAACAGATATCCTGGACATGTCATTGGATTTTCCACACACGAATATCACGATTGGTTTTCGTCTATGCTTATCGCCTATGCGAAAGGTGCGCGTACGTTTGAACGACACATAGATATAGACAAAGACGGGATACCCGTATCGAAATATTGTTCACTTCCACACCAGATAGACACATGGTTCAAGGCCTATCAAAAAGCCCGCCAGATGTGCGGTGCACCGGGACTGACCATACGTATTCCACCAGAAAATGAAATCGAGTATCTGGACCAACTGATACGAGGGGTATATGCAAAAGAGAATTTTGCCGAAGGACACAAATTATCAAGTTCTGACATATATCTTGCCATACCTCTTCTTAAAGGGCAATTGTCTTGTCGAGAACTTATGGACGGGGAAACACTGTTACATAACATTAGGAAAGATGCACCTATATTTATTGACGACATCGACAGTCCATATGCGTATAACGAAACTTTAAAAGCGAATATTTATGCTCGGGGAGTGAGTGAAAAACCTCCAGAGAAAACTCATGCAAAACAAATTAAAAAACCAAAAAAAGGAAGTTAAAAAAATAGTTCTTTGTTCCCCTCTGGCCCATCCGTCTGTATCCTTGCTGCGACCACAATAGTACTGACATTCTGCGCGTTTCAATGATTATTTGTTTTATAGAATATATGATATTATAACCAAAACATGTGCGTGAAATCACCAAATACCAACTGTGAATATTTTACTCGTTACCTCCACCATCGAAGATCAAGCTAGAAATAAAAGTATTACGTATAACTCCCACTATCCCCTCGGGTTAGGATATCTTCATGCATTTTTAGAAAAACATGACCATAAGGTAAACACATTGTTTCTTAATGATTATCCATATCATGCATGTAAAAAGATTCTCATGGACAATATACGGTCAAATCAGCCGGATGTCGTTGGTTTCAATATTATTACGCAAAATAGAGCCAGTTCTTTTCGACTGATAAAAATCTTTCACGAAACTAATCCAAAGATCCATATACTGATAGGCGGAATACATGCCACAATCATGTATAAACAAATCCTTAGACGGTTTCCCTATGTCGTCGCGGTCCTGGGGGAAGGAGAACTAACCACAAAGGAACTATTGGAAACAATAGAGACGAAGAGGAGCATTCGGAAAGTGAACGGCATAGCGTTCGTTTCAAAAGGAAAAATAATCAAAACAAAAGATCGTGAGTTAATTCAGGATCTCGATACAATACCATTCCCTAAACACGAAATCTACTTTTCTGAAAAACGTACTATAGCGAGTATGATCACAAGCCGCGGGTGCCCATTCCATTGTAGTTTTTGCGTATTAAAGGCGATCACAAGGAGTGTTCCAAGGAAAAGATCAATTAATAATGTCATTCAGGAAATTGAATATCTCGTCACCCGCTATCCGCAACTGGAAACTATCTGGTTCCATGACGATCAATTTTTTCTTATCAACGCACGCGTTATAGAATTCTGCAACGAAATCGTACGGAGAAAAATTAAGCTGAAATTCATCTGCAGTGGAAGATTCAAACCCGTTTCTAAGGAGATGGTACAGGCGCTTGAAAGGGCTGGGTTTATGCAAGTGCTATTCGGCTTAGAAAGTGGATCTCCAAAAATTCTCAAGTTATGCCGCAAATTTATTACTCAGGAAGAAGTTATCAACACGGTTGCGTTATTTAAGAACACAAAAATCATTTTAACCGCCTTCTTAATTGTCGGGCTCTACGGAGAAACTGAAGAAACGGTAAACGAAACCATTCGTTTCGTTCAGCGCATGCAAAAGGTGAAATATTTTTATTTTGACGATATCGGGACACTCGTTATTTACCCTGGAACGGAAATATATAATATTGCCAAGCGGGCGGGTTTCATACGTGATTCGTATTGGCTCACGGAAAAACCAACACCACTTTTTACCGTAGAACATACGAAACATGAATTGTCCTTATACAAAAACCGCGTAGTAAATGCCATCGCGTTGAAGCATGTCATAACGTTCAAGGGTTTTCTTGCACAATATCATATGATTCCATGGATAATAAAATTTGTTGTGGAAAATATTCCGGTATATCCGATGTACGCTCAACACGTACTACAACGGTTCTTTCCATCCACATATCTAACCATGCAACGGCTATTTATCAATAAATCTAGATAAATTAAGTATTTTTCTGCCAAAAATCGATACGAAGATATATGAAAGGAACAATCATCTATGTGAATTTTTCACCCTACGAGAATGCAGGAAAAATTCTCGATTATCTCATGGAGAATTATTCAACAATACTACTTTTTTCTTTCAACTTTCATCGTTTAGATGTACACCGAAATGCAAGTCGTCTTACCGTTTATCAACACGGTAAAACGATATATTACACGCGACTATATCAAACACCCACCCCGCCCTCATTAGCCTTTTTATTATTGCCTGTCAGATCAGTCGTAATATTCCTGCAGCTTCTGTGGCATACTCAAAAACTCAAAAAACAATACGGTCCCTACGATACGTATTTTACCGTCAATGCTTTTACTGCTTGGTGCGGCAATATTCTACGAAAACTTGGTATAGTAAATATAACCATCTTTTGGGTGTGGGACTATTACCCTCCAATACATAAGAATTCAATCGTCAAATTCATGCGATGGTTATATTGGCTTTTTGATAAACCAGCGAGCAGAGACACGGACACGGTGGTCTTTTTAAATAAACGATTGGAGTTATTGCGGAGAAGAAGAAATTTACTTCCGAAAGATAAACGATACGATAGCATCGGCATCGGAACAGATCCGATCAACAAAATTACGCCTAAACATCTAAATAGAATTCAATTGGTATTTTTGGGTGTAATAAAGAAAAGCCAAGGACTGGACCTTCTCTTTGATGCGTTTGAAGGAACGACGAATAAACACATGCCTAAACTACATATTATAGGTGGGGGACCAGACGAGTCTCATTACCGAAAACGGGCCCTTATAAGCCCGCTCAAGGTGCAGTTTCACGGCTACATCATGGACGACACAAAAGTCACTGATATTATTAACGACTGTCATATCGGCATTGCGACGTATGTACCGGATAAAAGCAACGTCTCCTATTACAGCGACCCCTCGAAAATTAAACGATATCTCAGCTGCGGCCTACCTGTTATAACAACTGACGTTTTTGCGTTTTCGGACGAGATTACAAAATCCGGTGCGGGGATCGTGATCCCGTATCAGGGTAAACAATTATTTGAAGCGATTACAAAAATAATGAAGACCTATCCACAATATCAAAGAAGGGCTTTAACTCTGGCCAAAAAATATTTTTATAAAAACTTATATAAAAATCTTTTCGCTAAGAGGCCTTAATTGTTTTTTTATACCATTCAATCGTTTTCGCTAAGCCTGCATCTAATTTTGTTTTCGCGGTGAACTGTATCATTTTTTTCGCTTTCGTATTATCGCTATTTCTCCTTGGGCTACCATCCGCTTTCGTTGTATCAAAATACACTTTCGTTTTCATGCCACTAATGTTAATGATTTTGTTTACCAAATCGGCGACACTGATTTCTTCATCCGTACCAAGATTTATCGGGTCCGGCTTGGGATATCGCTCAATTGCTTGTATCATCCCCAAAGCCAAATCATCGACATACAGAAATGCCCGCGTCTGACTCCCGCTTCCCCATACAACAACCGGATTTTCACCATCCATCACTCGTTTAATCAGAGCGGGAATGACATGGGAAGTTTTCGCATCAAAATGATCCCTCGGCCCATATGCGTTGTAGGGTCGAACAATTCCCACGCTCATACCGAATTCCTCAGCGTAATATCGACCGAGCGCCTCTGCCATTCGTTTCGCCCACCCATAACCGCAGTTCGTAGGCTCCGGCTCCGCACGAAATCCTTCCTCTTCAGAAGTCGGTACGAGAGCGTCGTGAGGATATACACATGCGGAGGATACAACTAAAAATCGTTCGACTCCGGCAAGCCTCGCCGCTTCAATCATAGTCGTCGCGATGGAAAGGTTGTCATGAAGCATTGTACCCTGGTGGACCATGTTATATTCTATTCCACCGACGTGTGCGGCTAAATTCATCACAACGTCTTTTCCTTCGCAGGCTTTCCGCGCCTGGACAAGCTCCGTGCAGTTTCCCTGGATAAACGTGACTTTATCTTTGAGATATTGGATATTTTTTGTTTTTCCATCACGCATTCTGTCCAAAACCGATACGCGAGCTCCTAGCGTGACCAGTCTTTCCACAACATGACTTCCGATAAATCCGGTTCCACCGGTGACGAGTACACGTTTATTAGTCCAAAACATATCTTTTATGAAAAAATAGAAATGAGTGTCTCTATTTCCTTATCAGTAAGCTCGGGGTTATTTCCAAAATATAATCCTTGTTCGTGTATAATATTTGCGTTTGTTATATGGTCACGTCGATCGCTCTTTACATATTTGGAGTAAAAGGGCTGTTTCGTCATATCCCCTCCCACGATTGGCCGTATCTCCACTAGCCCATCACATCTTTTCACCAGCTCGTCCCGTATCTTCTGCGTTCTACAAATTACGGGGACAGCAAAATTTGACAGAACATCTATATGGCTATAACGAATAGGAAAATACCGTGATTCGTTTGCGTAAATGGCTTTCGCAATTTTGAAAAAATTAGATTGCCGTTTTTTGATAATATCGGGTAAATATGCAATCTGTGTGTTTCCGATAAACCCTTGAATTTCTGTTGTCCGTAAATTGTAACCTAGGTCATAAAACGTGTATCGGGAATAAAATGTCTCGTTGACGTGATTTTTGATGCGAATTTTTAGTTGCCTGTCCTCCGTAAGGTTTCTATCCCACCCATGTGCCCGAACAAGCTGCAGCATGGTATCTAGGTTTCTATTATCTGTACAAACAGCGCCACCTTCTATAGTTGACATGTGGTGTCCTACGTAAAACGAAAACGTACTTGCAAAACCAAAGTTACCCAATTTTTTTCCTTTGTATACCGTACCCAACGATTCACAGTTATCCTCAATCAATAAAATTTTTTTCTTTTTACAAATGTCTACGATCTTGTCAATGTCATCACAAAACCCTAATAAGTTGGTAAGGAATAGCATTTTGATTGACTGTTTTTTTATAGCCTCAATTAGTGTCCTTGAAGAAACATTGAGTGTATCGAGCTCACAGTCTATGGGAACCAGCTGGAGTCCCAGTTCGATAAGGGGCATGACGTTCGTGGACCAAGTGAGCGCTGAAAATCCAACAGCATCTCCTTTGTTGATTTTTCCGAGGTTGAGAAGTGCTTGGACTATGGCAAGGTTAGCGCTACTGCCGCTATTAAGAAAAATACAATACCGTCTCCCTTGGTATGATGCGAAATTATGCTCAAATTTCCTGCACTCCTCTCCGATGCTGAGCATTTTGGCGTTATGAATAAATCTGCCTAGCTTCTGTTTCGTTTCTCTCTCGTTATAAAACGTAGATTTTATAAGCTTGATCATAGGTTGGCCTATTATATGTCACGAACCATGAAAATGAAAAGCACGTGTAAAAATAATATCCCATTGAAATTGTCGCACATATCGTAATGAGTTTTTTCGATACTGTTCTATCTTGTCCTTATGTGTAAAAAATGAAGTAACCATCTTTACGAATGCATCAATGTCATACGCACAACAAAATCCGCACGTGTGTTTCACAATCTCATGGGCCAATGGAGATACGTCCGTCATGATAACCGGCACGCCGCACGCCAGATATCTTTTGACTTTGCCTGGTTCTGTGTATGCCACAAAACCAGCATTCGGTTGATACATGGCAACTCCAAGACTGGCTTGCGAGGTAATTTTGTCTACTTCGTAGGGATCCGGGATAAAACCGGTCATTTGTATGTGCTTTTCTAAATTATATTCATGAATGCGTCGTTTTAAGGTTTTTTCCAATGGTCCCATTCCAATAATTTTTAGTTTAATCGTTGGAATTTGTTGCACAAGTTGCCTCATGGCTTCGATGACAAAAAGAATGCCTTGCTGTTCAACAAGGGAACCGAGATACACTAAGCCATGGAAATTTTTTTTATCTAATCCAGGAAGTTTTTTTCTCATCGTTATACCATTTGGAACGATATCCTGATTTGCGAACTGTCGATGCCATTTTTGAGATCTTGCCTTCACCATGCCTAACGCATAGTTCCATGTCCGTGTACAAAATCGTGCACACGTATAATCAACTCTATGATAAAAAAAATTCATCAAGGGATTATCGAAGCGCTCTGGAATATAATCAATAACGTAATACATTGAATGCTTCACCTTTCCAAATACACAAAATAGTAATCCGTTTAGCGCATTTAAGTTACCCACTCCGATAAAGTATTGTATGGTCCCGCGTGAATACCGAATTACCCAAAGCCACGTGAGCAAAAAATCCCGTATGTATGCGATACCTTCAGCCAACCTGATTTCTGGCGCGGAATGTTTATGCACTAGTACCTTATCCTCATATACTTCAACATATGAAGATTTCACCGGATTATCGGGAAGTGATCGATTCTGATGACCAATAAATATCAGTGATTTAATATCATGCCGCAATAAATAATCTCTCAATTCGTGCGGTGGGCCGAACATAACGTCGTGACAAACAATAACTGCCGTTTTGCCCCAAAAAATATTCCTGCCATTTGCTTTACTATACATAACATCTGCAAGACATTGATGTGCTGGTGATCACCAAAACGCAAGTTACCAAATTTGCGACCGTACGCTTTCCGAAATATCCATGAGCGTATCATTTTTACTATTAAAAAATATTCCAACGAGTTGTTCTCTTTGAATATTATATTTTGTTACTGCATCTCTCAGATGATCCCTATTCCAAAAATATCCA
>Ga0154660_130_pt15 | contig 10366 bp, 11 predicted proteins | sample Rifle2008BG13ft_FD_116089 | JGI IMG/M metagenome (GOLD analysis project Ga0154660, IMG submission 116089) | Candidatus Gottesmanbacteria bacterium RBG_13_45_10
CTGTTTCGTGCCGTCTCGTCCGGCTCCTATTTCGCGGCTGACAACCGGGGTGATAAATTGCCCGAACATAGACCCCGCGACAACAATCATCTTTCCCACGAGAGACAAAAGCCCGTAGTGTCCTGCATCCAGTGCCGTCATATAGTGATTCACCAAAAGGACATCAACAGAAAGAAATGCGGCTGTAGAAATGATGCTTAACATTGAGGTCAAGAAAAATCGTCTTGGGAAATACGCGATGGTTTGTGGATCACTCACGACGCGTTTTTGTGCCCTTCTGCTCATAACGAGCGTGCCCAGAAGGTACTCTACCCCAATTGCAAGCGGTATGACGATATAGATAAACTCGGGGAGTCCGATCGTGATGATCGCCACAGCGGCAGCAAGCTTCACGCTAGCATCGATGAGAGTAAGAGCCGCAAGAAACGAAAATTGGTGCGTGCCTCCCAGAAATCCGGAGTTTGCCGCAACGCCAATTCCCACGAGCCAGATAGGACTAAACAGAAGAAGAGGAACAAGGGTTGACAGGTGAAAAAATCCGGCAATGAAAGGCATAGAGCATAGCCAAAGTATGGTTGATGCCAGTGCAATGAAAAAAAGTGGGCGTTGGAGCGAGGCCCAATACGCATAGACGGGTTTGCCGAATTTCCCGAATAGGTATCCGCTTCGATACGTAATGGTTCTCGCCAGAGCGCCAATGGGTATGCTGACAAGATAAAAAAATGTGCCGAAGAGATTGATAACGCCAAATGTTTCAATGGGTACGGTTCGCCCCAGAAATGCGTTGTATAAAAAGTTCAGAACACTGCCTACGGCTGTGGCTGCCACAAGAAGACCGCCATGGGTAACGCTTGAATGCAAAAACGCACGAAGCAAGGAAGATTCGGGCGCTACCGCATATGCATGTTCGGACATGGTTGCTTTTGCGGGCGTTTCACCGAAACGTAATCCGTGTCGGGTCTTTTCCCAATAATGGGGTTTTACGATTAATTGAATGATGGCAAGACCAGCAGCAAAACTGACCATAAGCCAGTACAGTGGCACCAAAAATACGTATTTCATGAGACTCCACTGGTCGCGCTTCGCACATCCAATCATGTAGTAATACATGCAAAGAAAATTGCCGAAGACGAGTGAGCTTGCCGCCATGTAAAAAATGACAGACGGATAGAGAGCTTGTATGGTGGGACCAACAAATGCATACAGCGTAAAATACGAAATAGTCGCAAGCCACAGCAGTGGGTTAATAAGCATGAATGCGATCTTGCCGCCAACAACCAGCTGAAAAACAAGAGCGTGGATTAGGTGATTTTCTCCAAATGATAAGGGTTTTCGCGTATGGACAAAGTACGTTTGGATATAGCCTTTGATCCAACGGCTTCTCTGGCGAATCCAGTTGCCTAGCGCGCTATTTGCTTCTTCCAGGGTCGTTGAGTTAATGATAGCGGTCCTATATCCGTGTTTAAACAAGCGTGCGCCCAGGTCGCAGTCTTCTGTGACATTAAACGCGTCCCAGCCGTGGAGTTCCAAGAGTACGGATGTTCGGAAATGGTTACTTGTCCCCCCGAGCGGCATGCTCGTTTCTATCGCCTGCAACCCAGGAAGCGTTACATCAAACCACAGAGAGTATTCTGCGGTGAACAGTTTGGTCAACAGATTATCGTGTGGGTTGTAGTAGTTTAACTTCGCTTGAAGACATACGATACGCTTGTCAGTGTGTGTAAAAGCCCAATAGGCTTTCTTCAGCTGCATCGGGTCAGGTCTGTCTTCCGCATCAAATATGACGACATACTCCCCCCGCGCGACATTTAAGCCGTAATTGCAGGCTTTGGGTTTGGTTTTTGGTTTGGATTCCGGTACTTCCACGATCCGGAAATAATCGGGAAGACCGAGTGCTCTCGCTTCATCTATGGTCGCCGTGTCATCTTTTTCAAGAAGCAGCAAAACGTCCAGTTTATCCTTCGGCCAATCGAGAGCCTCAATGGCTTTTACAAACTGCGGTAAGACGCTCGCCTCATGGTATAACGGGCAGAGGATGGAATAGACGGGTAAATCCTCACTTTTTACCGATACTAACTCGCCTGCATCAACCGTAATTTCCGGTGGCATATTCAAGCTTTTGAGAATGAGATATGCATTGAAAAGAACATCAATAAAATAGATGGCACTTAAGATCCCAATAGCGGCTATCGCGGTAGTGAGCGGGTTAGCCCAAACGCTGATGGCGAAGCCAACAACGAGTGACGCAAGAAAGACTTTTTGCCACCTGGCAAGCGTCGTTATGGCGGACATATGATGCGGAAGTGTCGTATGCGTAATAAATCGGTGCCGTTTGTGAGCAAGACCGGCGCCGAGCATGGATTTTTCTCGCGTTGGAGGTACGGGAAAAACGCGTCTGCGGGATAATTTTGTTTTGATTGCCCCTGTTGCTATTTGCCAGGCGGTTTCGACAAACCGGACATTGGACCTGCCGGCGCTTCTGGGATGGAAATCGATGTTGACGTGTCCAACCGTATACCCGAGCTCATGGCCGGTGAAAAGAAGCGGCATGTCGATGGCCCATGCGGAAACCAGGCGTGTATCGAGGTGATCGAATATCTCCCGCCTCATTACTTTTAAGCCGGATTGGACGTCTGTTTTTAGCCCCAGAAGCATTCTTCCGAAGATGAAGGCATTGAATCTAGAAGCGATGCGGCGAGCAAGCGTGGTTCTGTACGTTTTCCGGTTGGCAACAGCCATACCGTACTCTTGAGCTTTCGCATACAATTCAGGAAGAATTTCCGGTGGGTACTGCAGATCCCCATCGAGCATGGCTATCGAGTCATATGCCGCATGGGTGTATCCTTCTAAAATTGAATAGCCTTTTCCTTTCTTTCCTTGTTTACGAAAGAAATAGACGGGGTATTCTTGCGCATACTGCCGTACGACTTCCTGGGTATTATCCGTTGAGTGGTCATCGATAAAGAGTATTTCATACGGCACACCAATACGTGCGATAGCCTCAGCAATGCGCGTAACGAGCTCCGGAATACTCGCGGATTCGTTATATGTTGGAACAATGATAGATAGGCCTTTGGTATTCATAAGTTAAGAAACGAATATTATGTGTCAACCTCCACTTTGTGGCTATCGATAAACTGCATGAGATCCTGCCGTTCGATGCGATAGGTTCTGCCAAATTTGACGGCATTGAGCTTGCCCGTGCGGATATACGCGTAAATCGTGAGAGGATTGAGCTTCAGGTATGAGGCAACTTCTTTGACGGTAAAATAGGTTTCTGGAAAATCCATAGGTGCTTATACTAGAATCTATCTCATACATCGTCACTCTGGCTTGTCCAGAGTCCGTAAATCCTGTTTCGGATTCTGGGCGCGCCTTCGGCTTGCCAGAATGACGTAACTCTCGTAATTATGAGATGACTTCTAGTCATAATATCATACAACATTAATGTGATATATATTACATGTATAACGCTAACCAATTCATCTGTCAACTGTTTTGTCCTGTTTCCCCTGTTTTAGTATGTTCCACGTCATCTAGGTAAATTTGAACAGGTTTCGATTATACTAACAATACTCCACACTGTCTATAGTCAATTTACTATAGTTTAGTATGCCTATGTATAATGTAATTTATTGGGCGTAGATAAGGCCGGAGGTGGTTTTGAGAGGAAGCTTGTCCTCTTTTGTGGTCCCCTGCCATGATTCGTCGATACAAGAGGTGCCGTCCCCACAGAAGTGTCGCGATTTCAAACACATACCCACACCCGGTGTGGGATAGCTGGACACCTGAGGAAGTTACGAGTATTAGTGGATATTAGTGGATAAGGTAGTGGACACGGAGGGATTTGAACCCCCGACATCTGCAATGTGAATGCAGCGCTCTACCGCTGAGCTACGTGTCCTATGTGTTATGCATTATTATACCTTATGGCCGATTGTACACACCAGGTGTGGGTTCGTATTGACACATAAGGAGAGACTGTATACATTGTGGTTAATGCCTTATCGATTCGTTCCTTTTGCGACTGATCAAACGTATCATATTTTTAATCGAAGCGTAGCGCGTCAACCAATATTCTTGAATAGTAAGTACTACGGGCGCATGCTTGATACGATCAATTATTATCGTTTTGATACTCTACGCCTACGTTTTTCCCATTATCATCGTCTTCCCCCGAAACAAAAATACACATTTATGCAAGAGCTTGAGAGTTCGCATGTAAATATTGTCGATGTGCTCGCGTTTTGCCTCATGCCAAACCACGTTCACTTTCTACTCCGGCAAACTGCGGAAAACGGCATTTCAGGATTCATGAGGAATATACAAAATAGTTACGCAAAGTATTTTAATACCAAAACGAAGCGATCCGGTGCGGTCTTTCAAGCTATGTTTAAGAGTGTTCGAATGGAATCTGAAGAACAATTGCTTCACGTTAGCCGATATATTCACTTAAATCCGTTTACCTCATTCGTCATAAAAGATATGAGTGGTTTAGAGGAGTATGCGTGGTCTTCGTACGGTTCTTACACGAAAAATCAGGTTTACCCATTTGTGACGACAGATTTGATACAAAGTCATTTTTCAAGCATTGAAGAATTACAGAGTTTTACGACAAATCAGGCGGACTATCAGCGCGCACTTGCAGAAATCAAGCATTTAACACTTGACAATCCTTAGGTGTCTACCTGTACCCACACCTGGTGTGGGTGTATATTCAAAGGAAAGTTACCCCGCGGAGGTAGCCATGGTGCGTTCGGTGGAGAGGCCAAATTGCGTCCCGTGTTTTTTGTACAGACCCCAGTAGCCTTTTTTCTGTTTCCTCGCGTTATGCATCACGAGCCAGCTTCTGCTGTCTTCGATTTGCTCACGCAGAACTTTCATAATCGAGCGCAACCGATCCAGGAAGTTTTTGTGATACACACCCGGACGTATCGGCACTTCGTTAACTGCCTTTTGGATTTCCGTGTTGAGATTCCTCATGGACATAGACAGTGCTTTGAGTTCCGCCCGCACTTCTTCAATTTCACGTTTCAAATTGGGTTCGCCCAGTTCCACAATCGGTGGTCTATGGATTTCCGGACGCCGAAACGGCGAAAACGGCTGACGTTCTTTTTGGAAGTCCATGGATCTGTTTGCCCGTAATTCCCCGCCAGCTGGCGGGGGTGCGCCAAATAAAGAAGCCAGCGCATCGCTTGCGATTTTGCCCGTGACGTCTTTGGCAACAGCTTTCCCTACTCCCCCACCGATAGCGCGAAGAGATTCCAAAATGCTGTCATTTTGGTACATTTTGGGCTTTTTTTGTTGCTGTTGTTGACCAAATACGGTGTTGTCCATAGCCTCATTTTACTACAGGACGGATATGCAATGCAACGGTATTACAAAGTCGCAAGGAAGTCAATAGTCTTCTGGCGGCGAAGCACAGAGGCGATATAGTATCGCTGGCTCTGCATCGCTTTTTTCTCTTCGTCGGTTTTTGCCGTTTTTATCACGGTGTCAATATCATCATCCGATATCAAAATGCCCTCTTTATCCGCGATTTCCTCAAGGGCAAATTCCAGGGTCAATGTGCGTCTGGCTTGCTCTTCATATTCTTTCCGAACGGTTTCTGAGGTGCGGCCGGTTGATGCCAGGTACTGCTCTACCGTAAGACCAAGCTTTTTCGTTTGGTCAATAAGGTCGGAAAGCAGTCTATTAACTTCGTGCTCAAGAAGGAGAGCCGGGATGAAAATTTTGACCGCCTCATACAACGCTTTTAAAAGTTCGTCGAGCGTCGGCTTTTTATCATCGGGCTTTCCCTCATTTTGTCTGGCGGAGCCAGATCCGGCTTCGCCGGATCCGGGAACCCAAATTTTTTTCTGTTTTGATACTTTGACGTCTCGTATTGCTTCTTTATATGATCCCAAGTCGACTTTTGGTTTTTCGCAGGTGAGTGCGCGAAGCCGCCAATCCTTTTTTTCTGTGGCTTCCTGAAGTTCAATTTTGGGAGAGACGATGGGATGAATTTTATGTTCTTCGACTGCCTTCCCGTAGGCTTGGGGAATAATCCGCTGGAGCGCATCTTCATACACTTTTGTTTTATCGAGTTTTTCTTCGACTAAATTGCGCGGCGCTTTGCCCTTGCGGAACCCGGAAAGTTCGGCGTTTTTCACCGTGTTGTCAACGACCGCGTCGTAGGTTTTCTGCACTTCCGCCCAGGGGATGGTGATAACAAGCTCAATAGTTCCGTCGGTTAGATGTTGCATCTTGGATGTCATGAGGCAAATTGTAGCATAAATAGGGCTCTAGATAAATACAGCGTTACGCTTAATGGTTAATCGGAGAATCCCAGGGGGAGATCAAGAACCGGAGGAACGAGTGCGGGATTTTGGACGTTGAATGCATTGATGGCTCCTGAAAGCGAGGCGATTGCCGTATCAAGCTCCATGAATGCGCTTTGCGAGGCGATTGCCGAGTATGGGTGAATCGGCGTGGGGGTGGGTGTCACGGTCGGTGTGGGTGAAGGAGGCAAAACGACCTGCTGTCTTCGGCTTGTCGCAAAGAAGGTGGAACCGGCGATCAGAAACCCGATGACACAAATGATGACGACCCAGGGAGGAATGGTGCGCTTTGGAGACTCCGCTTGCGGTTGGTTTGCCGTAGGTGGCGATGGTGGCGGCGAAAACACCGGTCCGTAGTTTGGCGGATTATGGCTTTCGGGCAATATATCGGGTTGTGGTGTGGTAGCGTCCATAGTTAGTCTTGATACCGCAGAGCATTTGCTAATTCCCCCAGGTACGATGTGCCTTCAAGTAAATATTGTTTTGCCTCCCCTACTTGACTCGTCATACTATCAAACCTTCGGGTGAGTTCCTGAAGATCATTGATTTGCAGTTGGGTGTTGGCGGATGAGATTTGGTTGATTTTTTGCTGATAGAGGCTGCGTTTATCGGTAATCTGCAGGACCCACCGATTAATGGTATTGAGCTTGTCTTGGGGAAAAATGGATCCCTGGGTGAGGATAATGGCTTTTGCATTTTGCAGAAGCGTATCGTACTTCGCGCTGAGGATGGCGAGGTTTCCCAGTGACAGACCGATAATGATTTGGCGCATGGATGTTTGCAGGATAATGTAATGAGACTCTAGTTGTGTTGAGACGGTTTGGGCATCATTAATCGATCCCACAGCTGGGATGAGTTGGCTGTGGCTATCCAGAAACTTCACTTCGTTATTGAGGAGTGTCTGATACGTTTGTTTTGTCGTTGGATTCAGCCCCTGGTTCTCGCCAAGCTCTTCATTGAGGAGAAGTAAATACGCACGGAGCACCTGATCGCGTTGGGCCAACATGATTTTCGTTTTCTCGAGGGCCGTCGTTTGTGACTCCAGTGTCTTGAATTTATCGTAGGAATTTTTGGCTACCTGAAAATCCGAATACTTCTGTCGGTAGACGTCAAACTGGTAAAGGTAGTCCTGGTATGCTTGCGTGGATGAGGCGTAGATAAAGCCTGCAAGGGACAGTAGTACCAGCAAGACGAAACAATAGATGGGCAGCCGTCTCATACTATGATCGTACATGCTTGGGAAGGACGGGTCAAGTAAAGTTATAGTGCTCTCGAGAGGAGTTGTCCCGAAAGTATCTTTCCGCCTTTGGCGGAATAGAACTTCGGGATCCCGCATCCCGATCAAATCGGGATGCGGGAAACCTCCTGCCAAGTATGTCAGTGCCAGAGGAGAGACTCGAACTCTCATGCTTTTTGGGCACACGGTCCTAAGCCGTGCCTGTATACCAGTTTCAGCACTCTGGCGGCGGGCAAGTATACCACTCACTCATGATAAATCCACATTATTATATAAGGAACCAAGGGGATGCGCCAGTTTAGATATTGAGGGCTAGCTCTTCGGGATCGGTTGGCTGAAAGGATTCTATTTTATCGATAAAGAATCGTACGTGAGCGGGCCATGCGGGTGACGCGGCATAGATGTAGCCGATTTCTTCGATCGATTGAGCGCCTTTGTCGATATAGTTTTTCTTCAGTCCTTCTGATACGGAGGCAATGCCGTCTTTCCAACTAGCGAATGCGATGCCGTACTGGGCGCCTGTCGGGATCCCCCATCCCCACGCGTTATACGATCCTGAAGGGATATGTTTTCCGAATGTTGATTCTACACCGGCAATAGCGGCGACCAATTTCCAGTCCAGATTATTTTTATCCGCCTCACTGATAAACGTTTTGGCTTGCTGTTCAAGAGGAGAATTATGTGCATGCAAAAATGCGCGAAGAAGCTCCGGGCGCATGTCTATTTCGGGGTCGCGTAAATCGCTAAAGTGAACGCCATTTATATCACCAAAATGGATAATAAGACTGGCGGCGTCATTGGCAATGGATTGTGCGGCAAAGACCGCCTTCGGTGAGCCGATCATGACGGCCAATGTCAGGACGCAAGCAAATGCTTGTATTGTGTTTTTCATAGTCTCCTACCCTACTTCAGTCAGTGCCATTTGGCGGGCTTGACGAAAGTGAGGCATGAGGCTAGAGCAGGGGCAAAAGGGGCGAGATGTTTAGCCTTGGTTGAGGCCAAAATGGCCACCCCGTACTTCGCTTCGCGAATACGGGGTCGTTGCTGCTAAACTCCCCCGCAAGAGCGGGATCGTTAAGCAAGCCACGAAAAAATCCTAAAGCAGATTAGATTAGTAATCTACCTTAGGATCTAAGGGGGCATTATACAGCGAATAAAACACTTTGTCAAGTGCTATGGGCTAAATGGCAATTTCAGGCTATCTTCATGTAGTTTGCAGCAACGACCAAAATATTAAAATACAAAGCTTTAATGGATATGTTATCGGCCACAACCAATCAGATTATGGAGTTGCGGAAGCGTTCAACGCAGGTGGTCCAGGAGTATTGTGTGTTCACCGATGGTGGCGCCCAAATGGCACCGATATCCCGCAGATCCGTAATTCCCCTATCGTAATATTTTTCTTTTATGTACTTCGTGACCCACTCGATAGACTGTTGCCAATCTGCAAATGCTTTTCCTTTCAGCTGTCCGGTATACACGGCGATACCGAATGCATTGTATTCATTTTTCTTCGGTATGCGTTTCCCGGCGTTGGACTCACACATGGCAATTGCGGGGACCAATCGAAAATCAACGCCATATCTGTCTGCTTCCGCGACAATGGCATCGGCGATGTCACTCATCGGAGAGTTATACTTTTCTAAAAATGATTTCACCAGGAGTACGCGGGCGTCGCCGGCAGTGACGGTGGCACTGAGTACTTGAGATGTGCCCGCCGAAGCAGTCAGTTGAAATGGTGTTTCCTCGGGTGGGTAGGTACTCAACTTTGTCCCGTTGGCGCGGGTTTGGGTATAGGAGGCAAGGAGCGTCAAGTTAATGATGAGTAAAATATATGTAAGTGGAAACCATGCCAAAACCAGCAGACTTTTCCTGAACATACGAACATAGTGTCATAGGAAAACAGATGTGTCAACTTGATGACATCGTAAGTAATAGATTGCAATATTTTTATAGTATCTATCGGGGAATTTATCCTTCCGATTTCATGAACTGCTATTCATTGAAATTGATCATCTATAAATTTCAAGTGGGATTTGTACCGGATTGATCTTTTTCACTTGGTATCCGTAGTGTCGTTTTTTCTGTTACCACCAAACCGTGATTTGTGTGACAAACATCAACTTCTATTAGCGCAGGAATCTCAAATTTTTGCATTAGTCCCACGTCATCGACCAATTCTACCGTTGCAGCTGTGTCTTGATTGGATATAATTCCACCTTCTGATTCATGATCTACCATATTATTTCCCCTTCTTGGGCAGTAATGGATTTTGGCTATTTAGGTCCCAATTATAGCATAATTACCAATTATAGCATAATTACTCATACGAATGAGCCGTGGCATATCCCCGTATTCTTGACTCAGATACTAACGGGCAGCATAATGAACTAAATACAGAATTTATAGTATACCGCTATGGCAGAAAGTGACTCCTCAGGACCAAAAAATCAAGATAGAAGAAATTTTTTAAAACTGGTGACCGGAGGGGCAGTATTGGTAGGAACAGGAACACTTGGTGTTGCCCTTAGAAATAATACTGCTTCTCAACCAGCTTCTGAACCGGTTGCCGGTGACGCAAACACCGCACCAACAATTCCTCAGGGTATTTCGAAAACACCGACGATTCCCCAGATTGAGCGAGTGGGAATACCCGAGTTTATTGATATCGGACCATTTATTGTTGAAACGCAAGAAGTCTATGAGGGAGAAAAAGTCTCGCGTTTAGATTATGCAAAACTATCCGAAGCATACCCCGACGTTGTACGGTTCGTTGATGATGAAAATTTTACCGGATATGTCATTTTTA
>Ga0154660_124_pt21 | contig 10269 bp, 8 predicted proteins | sample Rifle2008BG13ft_FD_116089 | JGI IMG/M metagenome (GOLD analysis project Ga0154660, IMG submission 116089) | Candidatus Gottesmanbacteria bacterium RBG_13_45_10
TAAATCCTCGTGCTTGGTAATACGAGGCAATCCGTTCGCTATCCGCCTCATTAGCCGCGCAGCCAAAAGTAACAATGAAGTATTTCATAGTCTATATTCTAAACAAATAAGCCTATTCAATAGATAGCTAGCGGAGTCCGCCGAAGCGAACATTCGTCCGCGTGGTCGCCACAGTGGGATACTCCACGTGGTTTCCCATAGCCCACGGGACGAATTTGAGCGCAGGAGGGCGCAGCCAAACGTGACAATGTGGTACTTCATGTGGCCCAATTGTACCAGATTCTACAGAATCATTTCGAATTCTATCTCGTCTCTTAGGGGAATACCGTCGTCTCCAATAAGTGGGATCGATGGTTTAATCTGACGGGCTCTTTCTAAAGCGTTTCGATGAACTTTTACTATGACCAGTCCGGCTTTTTGATAAAATTTCATAGCCCGAAAATTATCGTTTGTCGTCGTCAGCCATATTCTATGAAGGTTGTTCATTTTTGCATAATCAATAACAGCTGTGATTAGGTCTCGACCAATACCTTTATGTTCGTCAAAACTATCCATACTTGTTATCTCTAATTCTCTCCCTATTACCTGAAACGTAACGAGCCCCGTTTTATTATTTTCGGTTAATGCTATGAAACCATCAAGCTCCTCTGGCTTATGAATTTTCCCTAAACTCACAACATAATCACTATCCCACCGTTCAACAAATTTTTCTTTAATCCATCTGATGTCTTGTTTTGTAATTTTTCTGATCATACAATTACTAGAAGCTATCTCATATATCGTCACTCTGGCTTGTCCAGAGTCTCTTGATAAAAACAAAAACGGATTCTGGACGCACGCTCTGCGAATCGCTTGCCAGAATGACGTCCCCAATATATTTATGAGATATATTCTAGCCTATTATTTTGATAATACAAACTTTTCTATCACCGTTGCTACACCGTCATCATCGACGCTGGGGGCGATAAAGTCGGCAATCGCCTTCAGCTCCGGCACGGCATTGCCCATGGCAATCTTTAGCCCACAAGCCAGAAGAAGTGGAAAGTCGTTGTACCCATCACCAACACCAATTATTTCCTCTGTCCCAATCTTCAGGATTCGCGCAACTTCTATAATCCCGTGGAGTTTTGATACTTCTTTATGGGTGACATCCAGCGCCAGGTATGTCTTGTCCCACGCCATCAATTTGTGCACTTGTACTCCCGGGAGCATACTTAATTCCTTGAATAAATCTTCAACTTGGTCTTTTGGAACCTGAGGCATATAGACACTCAACACCTCTTTGGGCATATTACCTTGACGATACGGAACATCTTTAACACCATCATATACCAGCGCCTCAATGCCCCTTCTTTTACACCGCTCGTAAATGGCGGGAACAACTGCAACATCTAATACTTTCTCATAGATGATAGTCCGTTTCACTGGATCATAAATCTGCGTGCCGTTGTTAATGATGCACAGACCAGAGAGCTCCAAATGTTCAAAAATAGGCAATGCTTCTTTTTTCGGCCTGGCAGTTGCAACACACACATGAATGCGTTCTTTCGCCTTTGCAATTGCCTCGCTTACACGCTTACTAGGGAGGCTTTTTAATCCATGGACGACTGTCGTATCATCCAAATCTAAAATGAGAGCTTTGTACTTCATCAAGGGGAATTATATACCGTTACTTTCCAACTATCACGCGGGCATCGTACGAAACATCATCGGCAAGATCAGCAGAGGATGTTCCCAGTGTGTATGAACTCGTAAGATCGCTTTCAAGAAGCTGGAGATATGCTTGCTTAGACGACTTCACGGAAATGATTGTTTGATCATACGTATACGTGTCTGTATTTCCTGTTGCACCCACCGTATATCCTTTGCTCTCCAGCAACTGTTTCATTTTTGTCGCGGCTCCTGGCGTACCTCCCCCATTGAGGACCTGAATATTCAACGAATCCTTTTTAAGATCTGATATGGTCGGTGTAGGCGAGGGAGTAGGAGTCGGTGTTTTAGTGGGAGTTGGCGTCGGCACAGCAACTATAGATGGCAGGTGAAGTGTTTGCCCGTTTTTCATAACGAAAATACCTCCACCCACAACGAGCGCGGCAACAAGAGTAATGATTGCCCATAAGATAATCGGTCTTGAAGATTTTTGAGAATGCATCGAAATTTCCGGCATAACCTCCGCCTCTTTCGGCTGAAACAACTCACCCACTACCTCTTCTTTACGTTTTTCATCTGTTTCACTAGTATTTCCTTCAACATATGGCTGATTGGCCGGCACTTGAGCTGGGGGTGTAAATTCGCTCGGAATGGTTGGCGCAACAGGTTTTTGTACAGTATCTTCAAGGGGTGGGTTTTCTGGTTTTTCCACCGGTGCACTTTCAAAAGACGATTTGACAGGGGGAGGAGGCTCAACCGATACCGGTGGCACGACAGGAGCCGCGGGTGCTTGAGGCATCGGAGGCGTTTCGTCCTCAACCACTTCAACCACTTGGGTCATCTGCGGTTTTGCTTCAGGGGTAGCCGCTTCCGTCTCAAGAGTAGGAATTGTTGATTTCGTTATTTTTTTCTTTTTGACCGGCATAATTTTAGTGTACACGATAGTGCAAATAAATCAACTCGATTTGAGAGGTATATTGTGTCGTGGATTCGATAATATTTTGTGAGGTGTGATACGGAGACAACTATCACGTCATAGTGTACCAAACAAGGAATCCCGATGTCTTATCGGGACTCCTATGTTGGTGTCCAAAATAACTAACGGACAACTTTTTTCAGCGCTTTACCAGCTGTAAATCCTGGCGTCTTGCGAGCTGGGATATTTATAGGTGCGCCGGTTTGTGGGTTGCGGCCCGTTCGTGACTTTCTGGATCGGACCATAAATGTACCAAACCCTGTAACAACCACTTTGTCACCCTTTTTCAACGCATCAGTAATTGCGCCAAAAACTGCTGCAACTGCCTCGCGTGATGCTTTAGCAGTAAGACTTGCCTTTTTAGCAACAACTTCAACGAGATCTGCTTTTGTCATAAATTTTATTTCACCTCCCTTCGCCCCTCTAGGTTTTAAGCGAACGAGGGTTCTCGCTCCTCAGTAACGGTTCGCGACGAAGCCAAACTGAGATTGACTTCGGTCGGAGGCAGGACTCTTTGGGCAGAGGAATAGAGCAAGCTAATTTTTTTTGTATCCCGTCCTATCGAGATCTACGAGGCAATGTAGATAATTTAGATGGTTCTGTCAATATATCAATTTTTTCAGATTGATAGAATCATCCGGAGATAAATAAAATCTTCGAATGGTTTGCTATGATCATGCAAAAAAGTTTTATTTAGCGACTTCGCTAGCACGAAGTTCTCTAATTACGGTAATTTTTATTTGACCGGGATAGGTAAGTTTCTCTTCCACTTCCTTTTTAATATCCTGCGCCATAATGGTTGCTGCCGCATCATCAACATTTCCGGGATCGACAATCACACGAAGTTCGCGTCCCGCTTGAAACGCAAATGACTCACTAACCCCCTTGTGTGCTTTTGCTATTGCTTCTAGATCACTCAGGCGCTTGATATAGTCCTCGTGATTTTCATACCGGGCACCTGGCCTACTTCCAGATATTGCATCAGCAATATACACAAGCATGGATTCAATGGAAGTAAACGCTGTATCCTCATGATGCTGGGCTACGCAATCGATGACTTTTTGCGGCATCCCGTACTTTCGAAGAAGCTCGACGCCTAAATCCACGTGACTGCCCTCTTTGTCCATGATGACTTTCCCGATGTCATGCAGAAGACACCCGAGTCTCACTGTGTTGACATCAGCGCCAACTTCATGAGCAAGGGCAATTCCTATTTTTGTCTCCTCAAGCGTATGGGCAATCATACTTTGTCCATAGGAAAATCGATATTTAAATTTGCCTAAATGTGCTACCAATGGCGCGGGCAAGTTATACACACCGACGGCATGGCACAATTTTTGCCCTTCTTCAAACATGATGCGGTCAAGCTCTTTACGAACCTGTTCGATGATCTCTTCTATTCTGCCGGGTTGCACGCGGCCGTCACGAAGAAGCCGCTCAAGAGCAATGCGTGCGACTTCCCTTCGAACTGGATCAAAACAAGACAAACGAATGACCCCTTCTTCATCTAGATCCACATCGACTCCGGTTGCGGCTTCAAATGAGCGAATATTTCGGCCCTCTTTCCCGATAATGCGCCCCTTCATGTCCTCATCGGTAATCTTGATAACGGAAACAGTAAATTCAGCAACGTACTCCGTGGCACCATGACGCATCGCTTCAACTAGTATCTCTTTTGCCTTACTGTCTGCTTCTTCTTCGGCTTTGTTTTGTGCCTCTTTGATATCTCGAGCGATATCTTCCCGTAGCTTATCCTGCATCGCTGCCATGATGAGTTGTTTAGCTTCATCACGCGTCATGTGCGCTACTTTTTCTAATTTGGAAATCTGCTCCTGTTTAATGCGTTCAATGTCACTGACATGTTTTTGGGTTTCGTCTTCAAGATACTTAAGCCGCTTATCTCGCTCATCGAGCGCTCCTTCACGTCGATCAATGACTTCTAATTTTCGTCGGACTTCGTCTTCTGCTTCGCGTCGGATTTTAAACGCCTCATCTTTGGCTTCCACAACAAGTTCTTTTGCTTTTGCTTCCGCTATTTTCACCACGGCTTCCGTATCAACGGAAACTACGGGCCCAGCCTGTTTGGGTTCCGGTTGAACACTTGGCGCTTTCATTTGAGGTGTGGGACCCACCGGTCCTTTTACTTTGGGGAACAAGGGTCTAGTAGTCTTGCCTTTTTTTGTCTTTACTAAATCAGATAATGTTTTTAATACATCCAACATAGATTCCTTTCTTAGAGATGCTTTCCGACTTTTGTCGGGACTAGCAGCTCTTAGACCCGCCGCTCAAATGCAGCACGAGGCGTTCCCGATTTGATCGGGATGAAAAGCCGAGTGCTAAGTATAGGCGGGTTATTTATTAAATTACCCGTTAAGAAGTCAGATTCCCGGGAGAACAACAGCAAAAAACCGCGGTTATTAAGCGGCTCTCAATGTAGGAGAAAACGGTGATATTTCTGAATGCGACATAATCCTACAGATTTGCTTTTACTCCAGGTTAATCCAACTATGGCACGTATTTTATTCTTTTTTGACTACGTCGTCAATGATTTTTTCGATCACGTCATACGAAAACCCACGTTGAGCTAAAAATGTATACATTTTCCTTTTTTGTTCAATAGTGGGTAATTGTGCCCATGTGGCAACCTTTTTCAAAATAGCCTTTTGAGCAATTTTGAGCTCATCAAATGCCCCCTGACCCACCGCATTCCCCTGAAGGGCCTCCTCTAGGGTCTCCTTCGAAATACCCTTTCTGGCGAGCTCTAGCGAGATCAGACGTGCCCCTTTAGGCTTAAACGTGCTTCGCTGATCCACCCACCACCGTGCAAAGGCCCGATCGTCCACATATCCAAGCTCACGCATGCGTTCAACCACTTTTTCTATAAGTACGCCGCCGGACACCTTCCACAGGACTAGCTTTTTCGTAAGAAAATCAGTGAGTTCTTTTTCGCTCCGAGGCCGATAAGAAACATATCGAAGTGAGGCGTTTACAAGTTTTTCGTAATAAGGGTTATCCATTATCAGTTGAGTTATAGTAAAAAGTTATACCGAGAGAATTTTATGTTTGTTATCTACTATCTCTTTAATTATGAATGATAACCTTTTCATAGCAGAAGTAAAATTTTTAGAGAATTCCTCAGAAGAAGTTAGCGTGTGTATATCTTCGTCAATTATATCTGTGACAGATTTGATCACATAGACAGGCATCATTGAATCTAATACCTCCATAGTGTGTAAAATTCCTGCCGCTTCCATTTCCTTTATAAGAGCATTGTTTTGTTTCACAATCTTCCATTCCTCAGAAGATGTAGCAAAAGATTCTCCACTACTCACTAATCCAATTTTGTGAGGATGTGACAAGAATTTGAGTTTTTTAAGATGCGCGATAGGCAATTTTCGTTTTCCGTATTCGCTGTAACCGACTATTGGGATATGAATATCATGGCTGGATACATAATCTGCAATAACGATATCTCCTATCTTCATGCCTGCTGACTTTATTCCACCCGCTGTTCCTGCGTTTATGATGCAGCCTGGGTGGAAATGCTCTATTAACAATGTCGTGATTACTCCGGCGGATATTTTTCCGACGCGAGAAACCGGTCTGCCAAAACACTGAAAATGCCCGTCTAAGCCGGGAGTCAGCATAACAATATTGCCTTGAGTATTTGTATAGGTCAAATAGTTGCCTTTTTCCGTTTTATGCTGTGTTAATCCGATAGCAGTAGCTAAAATGTCTGCTTCTTCTTTCATCGCAACCACTAATCCTATCTCAACGGAAGATTTCATAGTGTAGGAGTAGACGACTAATTATTTTGGTCGAGATTTACGAAAAAGTTTGAACCTCTTTCAAAAATTCTTAACCTTCTGCGTCGGCGCGGCAGACGCCGCGCCTCCGCATATTTTTTTCGCGCGCCATCCGCCTGCTGGCGGATCTCGCCCCCAGCGAGCATTGACGGACTAATAATAACACAAAGCTGTTTTTCTTGATTCCGTATCAACACACCCACCCGGAACAGCAGCGGATGGCAGCGGCCTGTACGGACAACTCGGAGCGGTAATTCATGGCATATCGAGGACTCTGGAAAAGGTGGATACGGTATTTTATTAGGAATATCATTATGAAGGTGAGTTTGCTAAATTAGACGGATAAGTTGATCTCGTTCTTGATTTCTTTCTTTGTGCAATACTCATATCGGAGTTTTGCAACGGGAATTTTGCCATGGGTGATTGCCTTGAAGTGAATTTCCCTGACTTTACAGTTCTAAATACTCCTCTAAATCATCACCAAATGAAGATTCTCTAATCTGTAATAAAGCCTGATCGAGCAGTTCCTCTACTTGAGACCGTTTTAATTGAAATTTTCTTCCAATCTCTTTAAGAGAATGTGGTTTTCGTGAACCAAAACCCATACGCAAGCGCAAAATTTCTGCTTGAGTTCGGGTAATAACATTACTTCGTAAACACTGCTTGATTAACGTCATAAGCTCTCCGTGTATAATTTGTTGCTCAGGAGGTTGTGTTGTTGCATCCGCGACTACATCTTCTAATGTAGCATCAGAATCGTCATGCAATGGTTCTTGCAGAGAGCGTACAGGACGCATTTGTTCTTGAATTGAACGTATAGTGTCGACCGATATATTAGTCATCTGTGAAATTGCCGAAAGCGTTGACCGTTTACCCTCACGTTTTAATAGTCTGATTGCAGCTTCGACTCGCCGAAAATTTTCTAGCGTATGTTGTGGATGAGGATTTGCCTCACCTTGTTTCGCAAATGCTTCGTCAAATTCATTTTGAATCCAAAATGAAGCATAGACAGAAAAATTAGTACCTCTGCGCCAGTCATATTGCCTAAGCGCTTTTAAAAGTGCGATATTCCCGGTATTGAATAAGTCCCAAAATGGGACTCCGCGTTTACTATATTTCTTCATGATAAAAATAATAAATCTTTGATTTGAAAGGATAAGCTGATCGCTCGCTGTTTGTCCTTCTTCAATCACGTGTCGGACTTTGTCAGATAATGTATCTTCTAATACTTCCATGGCAAATTTTGCTCGATTGGCTTTTTCAACAAGCTTGGCTAATTCTATTTGTGTTTCTTTAGTAAGAATTGGATGGTTCAGAAGTCGTTGTAAAAATCCGTCAGGAATATCGTCTATGGTTATATCGTCGTCCCAAATAACAATGGATTCCTTCTGCAAAAGCGCCTGTTGATGAACCAACCAATCTTTTTCCATTTCAGTTGCATCGTGGGGAATTCCTCGTAAGTAGGTCAACGTACTTTCAATTGGGCCAAAATCTTTTGGCCACGTCACTAAGAACAACTCTCGAATTCTTCCAGGCGCTTTTTGGTATACAACACGCTTGAGTACTTGAGTCACACTTTGAATTAGTGGCTCCTCAAACTGGGTAAGTTCCGAGACATTTAAAAATAACGGTAAGTGGTTGCCAGCTGCATTAAATAATGAATAATACTTACCTAAATAAGGCTTTCCATCTATTTTTTGACGAAGTTTACCATCTATATTCCCTTCATCATAATGATATAAAAAAGAGCCAAAAGTGACTTGGCCATGAAAGCGTTCAATATCAGCTGCAAACTCCTGCCAAAAATTGGGATCATCAAGCGTTTCAATCCAAAATAACGCTGATCGTCTGGGCCTCTTAAATGAGAATTTTTCTTGCATAAGCTGTTTTGTCTCCGCAACCTTTTGTAGTAGTTCTGGAGTGAAAGGTAGGCTTAGCTCGAAATTTTTAAAAAAAGTTGCAGCATGTCCCGTATGTAATGTGAGCGCGAAATAAAGATTCCGGTATACTCCATTCATAAATGTTGCCGAAAGATTTTTCGGGGAAGTGGGTGAAAAATGAAGCAGGAATTGAGACAAACTAATTCCATCTGGTGCAACACGCATATTTTCAGTCAACTGCTGCCAGAAAGCTTCTGTGTGAAGTTCTTCAATATAATCTTGCCAATTTCTTTGATCGGGAGTCGGTATTAATTTTTCTTTTATTTTTGCTTTTACTTGAGTAATTACCTCACTTAGTTCAGGAGCGTTTTCAGTGAGGTTATATTCTCGTAGATAGCTATAGGGGTAGCGGATGCCGGATTTTTTTAACGCTAATATGTAACTTGTATAAATACCGATAAGATAATTATTAGAATTTGGCCAATCAGGATTAGCTGGACTGTAATAATAAAAAAAGTCCCGTTCAGTAACTGTTTGAGGTTCTATATGTTCTAAATCTGATAACACCCGTTGCCAAAAGCTTTCTGTCTCAAGCTGAGCAAGATAGTATTCTTTCGGATAACAGGTGGGTGGTAGAAGGTTTTCCGGTTTGTCGTACTCAATAAGTATATCCTCTTGTTTATATATCGGTTCAGGAGAACCAGGAAATTTATAAAAAACGGCTTTTCTTATTCTCTGCTTGATCAATCTTCCTTCTTGAGCAAGAAAGGTAATAATTGGTTCTGCGCGTACGCCAAAAATCTCGGCGAATTGTTCATAGCGGGTAGGTCCATGTTCACGGATATAGTCAATAATCTTCCGTATAGTCTCCTCACGCGGTATTCTCGGTGAATTATCTCTATAGTTTGTTATCACCTGAGATACGAGACCAGGATCACCAATAAGATTGGTTTTAAGCCGCTTGGCAACTGCTAAGGCTTCCGGACTGAGAGCACTTAATTTAAGCAAAGGAATAATAACCGTTTCTACAAATTCTTTACCGCTTTCAGTGATAAGTGATGCTGATTGCTGTACTCCACCATGCCATAGACTGCGGGCAAGGAATCCGGCTTCTACTAGTTCTGACAATACAATTACCACATCAGCACCATCCGTTCGTTCTAAAGCTTGGGCGATACTCAGTGCATTCCCTCGTTCATTTTTTCTGAAAAATTCCACTATATTTCGGCGTAAACGGTTCCGAGTCGGTTGATGCTGAATGAGTGTTTCGTCGCCGATCCGTTCATAAATACCCCAACCTTTCGCCTCCATATCAGCAAAACTGTGATCCACCATATCCAAATCACTCAATGTGTGTAGTTGATTTTTGACGGTGCCTTTATTCATACCTGTAATTCGAATAAGTTCGGCTTCATAGGAAGGTTGTTGATATAAAGCCATGAGAATTGCAGAACGGTTTATAGGAGAACGATTGTCCGATTGTGAAGCATTAAAACCAAAAATGGACGATGCAGGTACTTTATGATTAAGTGTGTAATAGAGGGGAATAGTTACAGCCAGCTGCCCAAGTCTTCCTTCCCGTGTGAGCCAAAAATCAATGCCATCTCCGTCCACCAGTCCAGTTGGATATAAAGATTCTGTAAAATATTTAGTAATAGCTAAGTGTCCAGGAATCCAGGTGTTAGGTGATAGAATTTGCTTTAGTTTAAGACGAGTCTCTTTGGGCTCCTGCGGTTCATCTGAAACAGCAAGAAGTAACGTTGCAGCTCTTGGTTCGACTGTACCAAATGCGTATAAAAATCGGTCATATCGTTGAAGTTGTTCTTCGGTAATAAGAAAATCCTGAGGAAGTACGGCCTCAAGTACTTTTATGTTTGAAGGAATCCAGTTACTATCTAACGATAGTGGTTCTATGCGTTCTCGAGGCATTTTTTTGTAAAATGCGCTGACTCGAATT
>Ga0154660_114_pt1 | contig 9861 bp, 13 predicted proteins | sample Rifle2008BG13ft_FD_116089 | JGI IMG/M metagenome (GOLD analysis project Ga0154660, IMG submission 116089) | Candidatus Gottesmanbacteria bacterium RBG_13_45_10
ATCCAATGCTTTTTCCAAACGCCTTGCCCGAAGGAGCGGTGTTGGCCGATACATTTTATACAACTCTCTCACCTCTTCAGGGATGGGAATCTCACGTTCCAATGAAACTTCTTGTTTGATAAGCTCCATCGGAAAAAGCGGCGCAAGCGCCTCCGGCCCAATCGGATTACCCGTCTTTGGGTCAAGCGGCGGCTCTGGCAGCTCCCCCAGATAGTTCTTCAAATAATACGAGAGATTAAGATAACTCGTTGGAAGCTCTCGACTTCCCAAAATATTTTTTTTCATAGTGTTTGTTTTATTACAGAAAACGTTTATACAACTCAACAAATCAGGCTCCGAACGGTGCCTGACGCCACGTCAAACATGGCTGACGCGTCGAGTCAAACTCGACTGACACGTTTGACTGTGTCGTTTGACGCGTCGCCAATATTCCCGACCTTTTGTCTTAATAAATGTTTTCATAGGCAGGTCCGCTCCGATTCGAACGGAGAATAGAGCTTTTGTCCCAGAAGTAGTTTGCAGGGTTGCTCCGATTCGAACGGAGAATAACAGTTCTGGAGACTGTTGTGATTCCATTTCACTACAACCCTATCCACCTCCTGCTTAACACTTCGGGATCCCGCACACTAAGCCAAATCTTTTGGATTTGGCAAGTGGTGCTGGGAGAGAGCTCTGTGATACCGTTTCACTACGGACCTAACACATCAAAAAAGACCCTTGCAAATCACCAAACTCGCGTTTAGTAACTTACAAGGGCCCTTCGATGATCTCAGGACTGTACCACCTTGATTTGCCTAGGATACTTTCATTTATCGATAGATGAAAGTATTTTGATGAGCGTATTTTCCCCATCAAAAAACCGACCAGAGGTCGGTTCGCCTAAGCCTCATTCGTGACGAACTTTGCATAACGCAACATTCGTTGACAGACTTTTTACGGTTTCGCCTCCGTACCGGATTAGGGTCAGCCTTCCCTTTTGGGAGACTTAGCTCCATCCACGCTAAGTCAAAGGCTTTTATTTACTTGTGACATATAGTATACCACACTGCCATAATCCTTGACAAGCAATAGTTTATGTTATAACATTGTTTATACATATGCAGACACAAACTATCTTTCAGGTAGGTAATAGCAGTGTTGTCTCTATTCCAACACACATTATGAAAAGCGTAAAATTCAAGAAGGGACAAAAAGTTGTGGTTAATCAAATACCAGAAATGGATGCGGTGCTTATTCGGCCGGCAAACAGAGAAACTTCTTCCAAAAAATTATCCGAGAAAGAATTCCAATCATGGCTCAAATCCTTTATGGAAGAAGACGGCGCCTTGCTTGACGAGCTTGCGCACCGGTAATTCATGACCGTATTCCTTGATATCGAAGACGTCTACAAACTCCATGGCGCTATCATTGCGCGTGCCGGAACCAAAGCTGGAGTCCGGGATTTCGCGCTTCTCCATTCGGCCGTCGAACGCCCGAAAGCTACCTTTAACGGCCAAACACTGTACCCTACTATCTTTACCATGGCCGCTGCACTGCTGCAATCAATTTGTATGAACCATGCATTTACTGACGGCAATAAGCGAACAGCGTGGGGAACGACAAAACTATTTCTTTTTCTCAACGGATGGCATCTGAAGTCAAAAACTAAAGAAGCAGCAGATTTTATGGTAATGGTTGACAACGAGAAACCTTCACTGCGGGATATCACCTCCTGGCTCAAGACTCACAGCGAAAAACGGTAACGGAGAAACCCACTCTCATTTCGTCTGATCCGGAGAAGATTTTGAGATATCGCGGTTCGCGTTACTAATCACGGATACGGCAATATCTTTGCCCTGGCGCGTCGCTTCGTCGAGTTGTTTTTTGAGAAGTACAATTTCCTGTGCTTGCGTCTTCACCACTCCTTCAAGAGAATCTATTTTCACCGCACCTAGGTTGAGCGCGGCATCCGATTGCTGTTTGGCAAGTTGTGCTTTGGTTGTTGCATCCGCTTGCGCCTGCGCCACCGCAATTGCTACTGCTTGTTTAACTGCCTTTTCCGTTTCAGCTGGTGCAGCAGTAACTTTTTTTCGTAATTCAGAAAGTTCAACCATCAGTGCATCTTTTGCTTCTTGCTCTTCCGCTTTCTTTCGTTCGTGCAACAATCGTTCCCTTTCACGCTCATCAACTGCACGTTTCCGTTCTAATAGTGCTGTATACTGATATTCTTCTTCCTCCCGTTCACGGTCACGATCACGCGCCTCTTCATATTCAGCTTGTTCACGCGCCCACGTCGCACGTTTTTCACGCATCATGGTTTCAAATTCCGCTTCTTGTTGTTTATGCGCGGCGATCATGCGCTCTAAAAGCCCTGCTGTTACGGATATCTTCTGCCGTTCTTCTAAATTTTTTTCGACAATGGCAATTGCATTCCGCAGTATGGCAAGTCGGTCGGATTCCGTCGTCAATTGTTCCATCAAACTCCCCACAGTCTGGTTAAAGGAAACTTTCAGTTTCGTCAGGTCAGTGGTAATCTTTTCGACCGTATCACGAGATGCCGCATCCAAAAGAACTGTTTCTTCTTTCACTATGGCCTCTGCCTCAGGGCTGGGTGAGGTCACCTGTGCCAAAAGTTCTTGATACGCATCTAGAATTTCCAGTTTGGTATTTTTTTCATTCACGTGTTTCGTACGCGACATAACGGGCCCATTGTAACGCTATGATATTATAAATACAAGTATCGACTCTTCTGTGCTATCCTACAAAGGGGAAAAAATATTATGCACAAACAACCGACACAGGCAAAAACGAGAAAACCAAAGCATGTCACCAGTTATGAAACCAGTGATTTTTACTTTGACGACTGCGCTATTTGTCGGGGAATGAAAAAAGCAGAAGAACAGGGAAAAAACTTGAACACAGAGGAACTCAAGGCGCTTTTTAACAAACAAAATAAACAAAACTAACTACGAATGTCTGCCTGGTTGCGGGGGTTACAAGAAATCAGAACCTACTATATTGATGCATATTGAAGAATTGCAATTTTGTTTTGGAAAGAAGAAAGCGTTGATTAGAGATTTATTGGAAAGTCCAATTCTTCTTCTGCAAATTTTTCATCATAGAGTACTTGAATCTCAACACAACTGTCAGCATAAAAATTGGCATTACGTAGCTTTGCCGGAAGCACATCAGGATGGTTCTTAAAATAGTCAACAGCCCATCTGGCAGTTAATGCCCACCAGCTTTTTTCTTTAACGAGTACACCGTTGGGCTCTGGACCGTTTATTAGACGGCTTGCCCAGGTAATGCCATGGATTGCTATTGTTCTTGCATCATACCGTGAATTTTTTTCTGGTATTTTCCATCGATACATTTGTTCTTCTTGATGATAAAAAACAAGTTTAAATTCTTCATGCTTGCTAGGATCGATATATTCCTGCATATATGCATCGACAATCGGCGTGAAGGGAGTAAGGAACTTTTCGATTTCAAGATCATGTTCTTGGGGAGATAACACTCCTACAGCTCTAAGCTGTTCTTGCCATTGTTGGTAGTAGTCAGGATGCAAATCCCATAAATGATATAACGTACTTCTTAGGACAGGATATCCATCTGTTCCTGTTTTTATGAGGGTTTGCAAGACGGCTGGAGGAATGGGTTCTGACAGGAGTGAATCTAAGAAATCATTTGATACTGGTATAGAGTCTGAAGGATATAACGAAATTCCTGCTCCCCTTGAAGTCAAATACAAGTTGGTTTCATAAATTACATCTGTTGTAATTTTAGGTACTTCAGCCAGGATTTGCATCATTAGGTATGCTTTAACAATATCAAGTTCACTACCTAATGTGCCAAAATTTACTGGATGAATAAATAGTCCCATTGCTTTATCATTCTTTGATGCAAGACCGACTAGTACGAGACGTGGTTTATTTTTCGTATCAATTCCTGCAAGAAAATTCATATCAAACGTCCCCTCTATTGGTGTTCCGTAGACCTGTTTTTCAAATCGGTCCGGAAAATAAATGCTGCACTGTCGATTCTGTGGACCCAAGATGACGTTTTGGTAATTTTCTTGAAAAATTCCGATCGCGGTGTGGATATCTTTAGGGCTATTACCATCTGTGGCGTTTCTTAAATCCCGTTCATTTATATCTGACATATATTTTCCTTAGAGCAGACTTATACTATATGATGAACATAAGGGTGAAATATAGCAGAAAATGAGAGGATAATCAAACTATAGGGTTAATTCGATAGATATACAAAATGTCAAATAGCCCTTTATTACGCGCTAAATATGATTTTGTTGCGGGACCAGGTCTCCTTCGCTAACGCTCAAGAAATACTAAAATTGAGCACAAGATAATTCTTTAATTGTTTTCGGATTACACGTCTCCCCATTGATGTTTTCAGATATTTCTCTCTGGCTTCAGCATCTTCTTTAAGAAGATAAGCTTCATAATAGATGAGCTTGAAGGGCCGACGGGGTGCAGTAGAGAAATTTTTGCCTTGATTATGTTCTTTTAGTCTCCGTTTCAGATCAGATGTTGTACCGGTATAGAAATTATTGTCTTTTTGGGAATGAATGATGTAGAGATAATACATTGAGATTATTATACTTCGGGGTCATTATGTGCGCTTCGCGCACACCGACCCCGTGGGGATGGAATAAAAAAAGACCACACGTGTGGTCTTTTTTTATTTGATATCCCCAGTTGCGGGGCCAGGAGGCGCGCCTGGTCTAGAAGATTATGCATTTCTGTAATCTCCCATTCCTGGGAGTGTCGGACTATATCATCCAGGTACCGTACGGTACCTGGTTTGGCGTATAGTCTCTACGGATTTCCTTTCGATATTCGTAAGGATCTTTCCTCGGTATTGCCCTCCGCCAGACGGCGGATTGGGTTTCACCGATATAGCCAAATTCTATCCCGCCTCATTGGCAGGACAGCCCATACTTGAGCCTTCTGTGCTACTCTACACTACCCCGCGGTTCTATGAAAGAACATAGAGATTATACCTTAGCTTTCATCGCTACGTCAACCTTAGTTGACTTTATAATCGAACCTTGTTTAATATAATAATAAGTCCACTATGGCAAAACCGCTCCTCCGACGCCGTGCTCGAATATTGCGAAAACACGGCTTCGGAGTAAAAACAATCGCCCATAAACTTACTGTCTCCTCAAGTACCGTCAGCCAATGGTGTAAAGATATTGAACTTACTCCCTCTCAAATTGCGACGCTTGAAAAACGACAGCACGATCCATATTACGGTCGAAGGCTCGCCTATGTAAAAATCCAGCAAAAGAAACGCCAAGAAAAAACCCTGAAACTTCTTACAGATGGCATTCGCGATGTAGGGAAATTGACTCAACGGGAGCTCTTCATTGCAGGAATTAGCCTCTATTGGGCTGAGGGATTTAAAAAAGATAACCAAGTAGGGTTTGCAAATTTAGATCCCATAATGGCAAAATTCTTCATCAATTGGCTTCAAAAATGCTGCGGCGTAACCCACAATCGTTTAAAAATCCGGGTCGGCATCAATGAGGCATATAGAGATAAAGCAGAGATCATCGAATCCTATTGGTCAAACGAACTGTCAATTCCAAGAGCACAGTTTCAAAAACCATTTTTTCAAAAAGTACAGTGGAAAAAACTATATGACCATCCCGAAAAATACCACGGAGTCATACGAATTCGCGTTGCGAAAAGCACCGATTTGCTTCGAAAAATTCACGGCTGGATTGAAGGATTAAGACAACAATAACCCTCATTAAAACTCCGATAACCAGAAGCTTAACGCATTGCCTTTGAGCTTCAAAATGGGTACAATAGAGCCTGTCGCCGAGATCATTTATCAAGTCAGGGTAGCTCAGTGGTAGTCGCCTCATCGGCGACCCACCGAAGAGGTGAGAGCGTTTTATTAACTTGTCAGGGTAGCTCAGTGGTAGAGCAGCAGTATCATAAACTGCGGGTCGAGAGTCCGATCCTCTCCCCTGACACACTTAAAATTAACATTGGTTAATTTTAAGTGTAAACACCCTATTGGTTTTCTAGAAAAACAGCCTCAGCCAGCGCTGCCAATTAGGTAACTGCTCCTCGGTTTTTGCCCCAGTCTCTCCGGGAGCTGCCGGCTTATTCATGAGGATCACAGTGTCCCCTTCCTTCACGAATCCCAATTTGTCTCGTGCCTGACGTTCGATAAATGCGGCACTCGTTGCTTCCGCAAGTTTTTGCTTCAATTTCTGGTTCTCCGCCTCAGTTTCCTGCAATACGTGCCTTCGTTCGGAGACCATATCCCGTTTTTGCCATAAAGAAACGAGCGATTGTAAAAGCCCCACGAGCATGATGAGGCTAATAAGCACCACAGTTAAACGGACCAACGGATGTTTTACGACTTTAAACATAGGTCTTGCATTCCGGCTTTTTTCATGATATTATAGGGTATCTAAAGCTTCTATGGAACGTCAGAACGCTCCAGCCTGCCATCTCCGCTAAAAACGGAGAATAAGCTAACCTGCCAAACATACCTATCATGGCGACGACAGATTTAAAAAGTGCACATCAACAGTTTACTGAATACCTCGGAAGCCGTCGTCGTGCGCGCGCTACCATCGTAGCATACGGCAAAGATATAGAACAACTCACCCTTTTCCTTGCCAATCTCGGCAAAAAGACCATTAACGAAGTCTCGAGGGATGAACTGGATGCCTTCCTGAAAAAGCTCGCAAGCGATAATTATACGCCGAAGTCAATTTCCCGAAAAATCAACTCAATTAAAACCTTTTTCCGATTCCTAAAGGCCTCGGGTATTATCACGTCCGATCCGGCAATTGAGATCGAACACCCCAAGTACGAAGTCAAACCACCGCGAATTTTATCTAAAATCGAATACCGGGCACTTCGCGATGCGTGCCGGGGCGACCTTCGTATCTACGCCATTGTCGAGCTTTTCCTCCAAACAGGCGTCCGCATCGGAGAACTTGCGAATCTGAATCTCGGAGATATCACCGATTCCGAGCTTCATGTTGCAGCCCAAGAAGGACATGCGGAACGCAGTGTCCCGCTCAACAAAGCAGGCAAAGAGGCTCTCGACCATTATCTTGCCGTGCGTGGAACAAATAGTGCAAGCAAAGCGCTTTTCATTACCAAAACCGGTCGCCCGCTTCTGATCCGCAATATCCGTACCGCAATTGACCGCTATTTCCGTATCGCCGGCATTGAAGGAGCCAAGGTGAATGACCTTCGCCACACCTTTATCGCCCACCACCTTATGGCGGGGACTCCTATTACGACACTCAGTAAGCTCGTCGGCCACAAACGCCTCTCCACAACCGAACGCTATTTGGAGCTTGTCAAAGACAAGCAGTCTGATAGCGTCAAATTGGAAGAGCTATAAATAGTTGAATTTATGGCTGGCACTCCAGAATCTACTCCAGAATCTATCAAACGCCTTGCAGGGGTAGATGTTTCAGCTCACCCAGCGAGAGTACACTATGAAGAAGATTTTCAAGGGGTTAATGGAGGTATTACTGCACGAGAAGCAGGAGTACCTTATAAATACTTTTACTTTGATTATCAAACCTCACAACCCGACGGAGCAAATGCTCCGAACATAGAAGCATCTTCTATACTCGTGATGGATCCTGCCCAGATTGAGGATAATCATTGGGGTACTATTAGAGTCAGAATCACCCATGAAGAAACATATCGGGAAGTTAATATTAGGGCTTCAATCAAAGCTGGAACCAAAGTAGAAATTGAATATTTTGAAACAGCAAACCATGCATCAACAACTATTGCTATGCGAGAGGGTACGGAATCTGTTCATTGTGCATTAGTCCAATACGGTGAAAATACCGTTCTTACTCGAGGGGAAGAAGTAGATCCACAAGTTAGTGAACTCGCAATTGGAATATTTACAGACCTGATGCAGAGAACGCAACAGATGATAGACAGCGGATTTGAGAGGAGAACGCAAAGCTAAAACTCCGTCTTATCCCCGGCGGCTCCCTACGGCGCCAGCTTGCTCCGGCGCACCACTTCGCGATACAATTACCTATGGATAAAGCGTACATCCTGCGTTTCGTTTCCTCTGTGTTTTTTGCTATACTTCAGTCATGAACCACCCACCCACATCGCTCCAGTCCGTGCTTTGGTCTGCGAATGTCGACACCCTGAATATAGAAAAAGATAAGAGCTATATTATCCACCAAATACTCTCACATGGGACGCTTGCGCACATACGATGGCTTTTCCAAACATATCCCAAAGATACTATCCAAACCGTCTTTCAAAACTATCCCTACAAAGACTACCGCGCAGTACGTTTTGCCTTTGTCATAAACCACCTCCTTCACCTCAACCGTGATAGGCTTGACGAACGAAACTATGTCAAAAATATACCTAGAGCTATTGGATAAAAACAGGCAAACGCTTTTCCAAAAACTTTCTGCATTTGTCGGGTATGGGTACTTGGCCGGCGGAACGGCACTTGCGCTTCAGATAAACCACCGAAAATCAGTCGATTTTGACGTTTTTGTCGAAAAACCGATAAAAAACGCGCTCCATCTGGCAATCAAAAAGGTGTTCGGACCACAAAACTATGAGGTAAACACCGAAGATCAACTGACGTTTTCTCCTCAAACCGGTAGCGAAGTTACCTTTCTCTGGTATTATTGGAAGCCTATCCTCCCGCTTGTCGCAACTCCGTCACTTTCTCTTGCTTCTACCCAGGATATCGCCGCAGATAAAGCGCATACACTCGGCAGACGCGCACTTTGGCGGGACTATGTCGATCTTTTTGTATTAATGAAAAATCAGGGAATTTCGATACAATCTATCGTGATATCCGCAAAGAAAAAATTTCAGGGAGATTTCGTGGAAACACAATTTTTGGAGCAACTTTCGTATTTTAATGACGTTACCATCGTTCCGGTTGAATTCGTCAATATATCCTATACCCCTGAGGAAATTAAATCATTTTTGGTTCAACAGGTCGAATCTTACCTCAAAACCGTCCTGCCGACTGGGTAAAACCGTCTCATCAAGCTTGCTCCGGCGCACCATTTCGCGATACAATACCCCTATGGACAAAGCGTACAATCCAGCCGCCACAGAAGGAGATATGTATAAACTCTGGGAACAGGGCGGATATTTCACCCCGAAAATTGACAAGACGAAAGTGCCATTCTCTATCCTCCTCCCTCCCCCCAACGCCAACGCGGATTTGCATTTAGGCCACGCGATGTATGTGGTGGAAGATATCCTTATTCGCTATCATCGCATGAAAGGCGACGCCACGCTCTGGCTTCCGGGCGCTGACCATGCCGGATTTGAAACGCAGTACGTGTTTGAAAAACAGCTGGCAAAAGAAGATAAAAGCCGCTTCGATTTCGACCGAGAAACGCTGTACCGCATGATTTGGGACTTCGTGAAAGCCAACCGCGGGAACATGGAGAATCAGCTTAAACGGCTCGGGTTTTCCCTGGACTGGTCACGGAACATTTTTACCTTGGATCCGAAGATCGTCGCCATCGTCTACAAAACATTCAAAAAACTCTATGACGATGGCTTGGTCTACCGCTCCGCACGACTCGTCAATTACTGCACACACTGCGGCACGAGTTTTTCCGATCTCGAAGTCAAACACGTCGAGCGAACCGATCCCCTCTATTACATGAAATACGGTCCGTTTGTTCTGGCCACTGTCCGACCGGAAACCAAATTCGGCGATACGGCCGTTGCCGTCAATCCAAAAGACAAGCGATATAAAGAATGGGTGGGGAAAGAAGTTGAAATTCAAGGTCTTATCGGACCATTCAAAGTGAAGGTTGTAGCCGATGACGCGATCGATCCCAAATTCGGCACGGGTATC
>Ga0154660_129_pt1 | contig 9620 bp, 10 predicted proteins | sample Rifle2008BG13ft_FD_116089 | JGI IMG/M metagenome (GOLD analysis project Ga0154660, IMG submission 116089) | Candidatus Gottesmanbacteria bacterium RBG_13_45_10
TCGCGTTCGGTTTGGGCAACCACCACGATGCCCGTTGGTTTATGGCGTATGCGGACAGCGGAACTTACTTTATTGACGTTTTGCCCGCCCTTTCCGCCGCTTCGGAAAAAATCCCACTCGATATCTTCCGGTCGGATGACGACTTCCGTTTCTGGGATCTCCGGAAGTACGGCAACGGTCGCGGTAGACGTATGGATCCGTCCTGATCGCTCGGTAGCTGGGACGCGCTGGACGCGGTGGGTACCTGCTTCGTATTGAAGTTTCGTAAACGCCATGGGTCCTTTGAGGCGGATGGCAGTATCGCTTATTTGCTCGACTTTCCAACCCAGGATGTTGGCATAGCGGGCATACATGCGCATGAGGTCAGAAGCCCAAATTTTCGCCTCCTCGCCGCCGGGGCCCGCTCGAAATTCTAAAATGGCGATGTCTGTGTTCATAGATAAAAAGTTACTTAGTTACTTTGTTACTTCGCTAGTTTGTTGAAGAAGGATATGGATACTTACTGTGATGCCAAGTAACGAACTAACCAACTAACTATTTTACCCCCATCAGCATCTCTTTGAGGGATTTCTGATTGCGCAGTTGTTCCTGTTTTTCCATTTTTTTCTTTTTCTTTTGGGCAAGCGCCGCTGCTTGGGTTTTGGCTATTTTCTGTTTTTCCTGGAATTTTTCAACTCGGCCCAAGGTATCGACGAATTTCATCTCGCCGGTGAAAAATGGATGGCATTTGGAGCAAATTTCCACGCGAAGCTCCGCTTTGGTCGCGCCGATGGTAAACGTATTGCCGCAGGCACAGGAGACTTTTGCATCAGGGTACCATGTCGGGTGAATACCTTGTTTCATACGGAGCTTATTATACCATAGGAATCGATATCCCGCGAGCCTGATACATATTGGATATGCATTGTACTAGGGCCCCAAACCATAGTACGATGCGAGTTGAATAGTGATGAATGTCGCATACAGACGCAATATTTCATTATTCTTTCACCCATATGGCAATACAAGAACTGGACATGAATTATGGATCACCAATGCCGGACGGTAATTTTGATCCGGGATATGAATCGGATTTAGAAGCTCCCTCTCTCGCCAGGCGGAGTGGACTATCGGGAGATAATGATGTGCGGCAATATTTTAAAGACATTTCACGACCGCCATTATTGACCCCCCAAGACGAAGTAGAAGCAGTGCGAGCGATCAATGAAGGGAAAAAGGCTGCCAGGAAACTCCGCAAGCTAGAGGATAAAGAATCACCTATTGCGCGTGAGTTATCGGAATCTGTTTCGGATGGGGATCTTGCACGAAAGAAATTGGCGTTTTCTTGTGTACGATTAGTTGTGAGCATTGCCAAAAAGTACCAGGGGCGCGGCTTGTCGTTGCCCGACTTGATTCAGGAAGGCAACGTGGGACTGATGAGAGCAATAGATCGTTTTAACCCGGAAAAATATAAGACTCGGTTGGATACCTACGCCACGTGGTGGATCCGTCAGGCGGTCACGCGGGCGACGGGAGACACAGGGCGTACGATCCGGCTGCCGATTAATCAAGGCCAACTCTGGGGTAGGCTGCGTAAGACCGCCGAGGAGTTATCCCAACAACTGAGCCGCGAACCAAGCTTGGAAGAAATCGCTGCCGCGGCTGGGTTGAAAGCTGAACAAGTAGCATACACGTTGAACGCGGTCCGCGAGCTAGAGCAACTTGATGCACTGGTTAACGAAGAAGATGATCGACCGCGGGAAGAGCTGACGGCTGATGCCGAGAGCGAACTGCCCGAAGAGGCAACCGCCCACCAGTTGCTCAGGGAGATGCTTGATGGTCTGCTCGGGAAGTTGCCCGCTCGTGAAGCGGATATCCTCCGGCTGCGGTTCGGTCTTACTGATGGGGAAGGGCGCACCATGGAAGAGATCGGTAAAAAGATGGGGTATAGCCGGGAACGCATCCGTCAATTGCAGCACGAGGCGCTGGGTAAACTGCGTCAACTCGATGGTGATTTAGGCTTGGCCGATTATCTGGACTAATGAGCTTCAATGTCTCTGCCCGAAAATTCGTGCGAGCGCCTCTTTTTTGTTCACGTGCGGTCTTGGTGGGCTTGTGTTTTGGGTGGGTGGGGGAGTATCTGGGCTCGGGGGCGTCTCAGTGTTCCGTAATAGATGCAATGGGTGGTAGTGGATTCTCTTTTCAGCCAAAAATATTCCTCCGAAAATAAGCGCACTTCCCAAGGCAAAGAAGCCCGTGATGGGTTCTTTCAGCAAAAAATAGCCTAACACTGTGCCAATAATAGGGTCTACGTACGAAAATACCGATGCATCCGTTGCGGTAATTTTTGAAAGCCCCCAGGCAAACAGAGTATAGGCTACAGCGCTTGACAAAATCGCTCCAAACGTCAGCCCGCCGAAGCCGCGAATATCCAGCGACTGATAGATATGAGGATTTTTAACTAATTCGTAGCTGGCCATAGGCAGAAAACTCGCAGCCCCGATAATGAATGACCAAAAGGTGAAGGCGATCGGCTCGAAGCGGTTCAACACATCTTTTCCGATGATCGTTTGGATAACGGCAGCAACGGTTGCGATGACCAGAAAGATATTTCCGAGAAGTGAACCATCGATACCGGTATGAAGAAGCGGTTCAAGGACAATGACGATAATACCTATTGCTCCCAATATCATACCTGTGAGCTTTCGCAGGCTAAATAGTTCGTGAAGAAAAAGAAGCGCAAGGATAAACGTCAAGATGGGTTGTGCCGATGCAATAATCGGGGCATTAATAGAGTAGGTAAGCTTCAGACCCCAGAAGAAGAAAATAATATTGATGGTGATTCCTGTAAGCGAATAGGCAATAAGGAGAAAAAGATCGCGCCGCGATGACGTGGGGAGTTTTGCGCGCTTCCTCAAGATCGCCAAAAGAATGAGCGCTCCCAAAAAGAACCGCCAAAAGGCGAGGGTAAAAACGGGAATGTTTTGGAGACTCAGCTTAAAAATAGCGGGAGCAGCTCCCCAGATGATGTTTGCGATGATGATCGCGCCAACGGCTTTTTGGGCAGTGGTAAGTTTCATGGTTTGATATGGTTTGATATTTTGATTCCGGGAATCAATGTATCAAAATGTATCATTGTGCTTGGGTCAATTTATCGATTATTGCTTCTATGGTGAGCTCTTCCTGCTCCTTCGTTTGCATATTTTTGAGTTTAACAACTCCGCGTGACGCTTCGTCTGGCCCATGGATGACGACGTAAGGGATGCCTTTCCTGTCGGCGTATTTGAGCTGTTTTTCGAGTTTGTGTGTTTCGTCTAAATAGATTTCCGTATGTATTCCTTGGGTTTGAAGGCGTGTAGTGAGCTCAAGAGATGCGCCGAGCATCGCAAGGTCGACAATGCAGACGAGCACCTGGGAAGCGGTCTTCGTCTCTGGAAGAAGATGCAGCTCTTCCATGGCTTCTATCAAACGGTCAAATCCAAAGGCGATGCCGACAGCCGGTAAGTCGCGTCCGCTAAATGAGCCGATGAGGTTGTCATACCTGCCGCCGCCTGCGAGTGATCCACCGGAGTAACTGTCGATTTTGAGCTCAAATATCGTGCTTGTATAATAGTCCAGGCCTCTTGCTAAAAATGGATCAAATCGAAAATCGACGACGTCTTTGAATCCTTGTCGCTTGAGCGCTTCCATGATACGCGATAAGCGCTCGACGGGTTTGGTGGATTTAAGTGTTTCGAAAAGTTCAGCCGCGTCGGTTCTCCCCAAAAGAGTAAGCTGATTAATGACCTCATCGGTGCCGATTTTATCGAGTTTATCCAGAATGATTATTTCTTTTTTAGTCAGGGCGAGTGTGTCAAAGATCGTGCGGTCGTTGAGTATCATGACCGGTTTAGCAAATCCGAGGGCTTTACATGTGGTCAGTACGCAATTAATGATTTCCGTATCGGCAAGGGGAGATTGCGTTCCTACGGAGTCAATATCACACTGGAGAAATTCACGGTATCTCCCTTTCTGCGTATTTTCCGCGCGCCAGACCGGCTGAATTTGGTAGCGCTTAAAGGGGAGTGGTAGATCGTTCTGATACTGTGCTACGACGCGGGAAAGGGGGACCGTTTGATCGTAGCGGAGGCCGACGTTTCGACCCCCGTTATCTTTAAAAAGATAGAGTAGTTTATCGGCTTCGTCGCCATATTTCCCCATAAGTGTTTCCGCATATTCCAGAGCAGGGGTTTCCAGGGGATCAAATCCAAAACGCTCGAAAATTTCCTTCATTTTTTCAATGACAAACTGTCGCTTCAGGGCGGTAGCTGGTAAAAAATCGCGGAATCCTTTGAGTGTTTGGGGTTTGATCATACGATCGTCAACTCCTTTGATGACCTTGTAAATATATCAAGACCATCACTTTTTAAGCATACCGTATCTTCAATGCGGATGCCATAGTCTCCTTTGATGTAGATTCCTGGTTCTATGGTAAAAACCATGCCGGGAGTAATTTGTGCATCCTTGTTGCGACTTAATCGTGGCAATTCGTGAATTTCTTTTCCAAGGCAGTGGCCCAGGCTATGAGGGTACGGGGGAAATCCGGCACGCTCTATATACTCCCGAACCATTACATCCAGCTTTGCTCCCGACACTCCACTGATTCTGCTATCATGTACCGTTACATGATAGCAAGAGTCTAGAAAGTGTATTGCGAGGGTTTGAGCTTCTAGGACCGTTTGATATGCTCGTTTCCACTTCTCCTTGGGTTTGCCTATAAACACCATGCGCGTCATATCAGAGCAATAGCCACCTGCGGCTTTCGCGCCGAAATCCAGAAGAACGATTTCTTGTTTCCTACATTTGACATAACGGGATGCTTTTAGATGATGGACGATGCTTGTGTTTTTGCCAAAGGCGACAATTACGGGAAATGCAAGTTCAGCGTGTTGATTTTTTATAAACGTTTCTATGTCGCGGGCAATTTCTTCTTCCGTCACTCCTGGCTTGATCCGGGGAACGATGTACGCATAGCATTGATCCGTCAGTTTCGCAGCTCGGCGCATGTTCGTAATCTCATCGTCGCGTTTGATAGCATTAAATCCCTTCGGTGATTCCATATGACTGATATTGTAGCATCTGCCGCTTTGCACGTATAACATCGATGACATTAGTTAAGCCGGGAATAACTTCCCCGGGATAACTTACGCGAACAGGAAGATCTACCAAATCGGTAAGTTCTATGCGAATTCCATTTTGTATTTCCAGATCCTGAAAGATAATTTCCGATATATCCCATCCCGTTTTACTTAATCGATAATTTTTTCCCGGCGGAATGCTTGCCCAGTTATCAGGTTTGCCCTCGGGTAATATATAGGGCAACGCTCGCGAAAGTACACCCGATTGCACCGGTTCATTTATCACTCTGCCGCAGAGAGGCACAAACGGAATAAAGTCGCGTGCTTCCACCCAGTCGATTGGCTTTTGAATAGAATTGATTACTATTGGTGGGCCAACATCTGGGCTCCATAGCGTACGTTTGGCTTCATCTGTTGCTATCCCCAAGATTACTGTTTCAACAATGACGTTGTACCGTTGGAGTAGTTTAATAATTGTTTGCATAGATCCTCCAGAATACGCGCCTGCATCGATGAGATAAATTTTTCGGTTGCCATCTAATGTCCGCGCTAGCCTGGTTATTTGTTCTGAGATGTCTGGATAACCAGGTCGTGCAATTTCTTGAATAGATCCATCGCTATTGAGACCGCGAGTTGTATTGAGACTAAAGTCAGCGACAGAGGCTCCGTAGAGCGGATCCATAGTGACTACCGGTAATCCGGTAGATTTTTTTAACGCAAGGACAGTACGTTGTATTTCAGTTGCTATATCTTTTCCATCGATAATGACGGTTTGAGCGTTTTCGAAGGCGCTCGTGAGTGCGCACGTCAACATTTGTTTTGCCCGTTGGAACGTAGCTTCCTTTGGCGGATTCCATTGTTTTGCCACACAAAGCAGATCGGTAAGTAGCTCCACATCCCATGAGAGAAAAAACTGTGGAGTGGGTTCTATTTCTTTATATGGATATTGTTCGATCATAGTTATTTCTCCCGTATGAGATGTATGAGTTGCGCGTAAAATTTTTTCGCATCGACAGAAAAAACGACCGTAGTTTTTGTTTGTGCGTTTTTTGAGGAAATGACGTTGCCTATCAACCTTCCCGTTTGTTTGACAGAAAGCGAGCGCATTTCTTTGCGGCGGATAATTGAACGATCGATCAAGATTGCTGCAACGAGAGGATCATAAAAGTAGAGAAAGTCTGACTGGTTATTGAGGAGGATGGCTTTCATGATGCGTCCGGCTACGGATTTTGGCTTTATGATTTTCAGTTGATCGTAAAAGGTAGCGAGATTGGATTTTTGATTGGAAGTGGCACACCGAATTTTGGCAGGTACCTCTCTTGTTGCATCCATTGGGGTAAGCACTATGGGCAACTGTGTATTGAAAACCGACCGTGCAGCGACCGGGTCAAGTCGAACATTGTATTCACTGAAAAATTGTGGTGCGACATTACCAGGACAATCAATTGCACCGCCCATGACGTAAAGACGTCGTATAGTTCTTTGAGCTGTTTGGCAGGCAAGTAATGTTGAAACGTTTGTTAAAGGACCGATGCAAAGGAGAGTAATGGGGTTGATTTCTCGTGTGATTTTTTCTGGTAATTGGGATATTTCTGCTATGGGATTCGTTCCGCTGGGAGGAAGAGAAATGTTTTTTAATAATGAAAGACCCATTGCCCGCCGACGATCAATAGCGGGGAATTGTTTTGTGGATCCTTGTTGAGCTTGGTTGGCACCAATAAAAATAGGACAGAACATGTTCAGCGCACCTAATATTTTTTGGGCGTTACGAATGCTACGTTTCGTTGTCGTTACGCCGTTGACGACGCTGACGCCTCGGATGTCAAATTTGTTACTTGCCACGATCATAGAGATGGCGACAATATCGTCGACCCCCATGTCTGTATCGATGTAAAGGGGTGTTTTTTTCATGGTTGTTGAGTTTGAAATGTTGAAAATAATGTCTCGATATCCGGAAAGCGGAAGTCAGGCGAGCCGATGGTTTTTCGTATCTGAATCGTGGTGATACCCAAGCGCTTTGCCGGTTCCAAATCTGTTTCCCAACTGTCGCCAACGCTCCAAACTTCTTTTGGATCACAATCAAAGAGAGCCGTGACTGATTCAAAAACGAATGAAGAGTTGTTCCACTTCAGGGGGAAAAGCTCAGGTTCCTTCCAGCCAATGATCAGGTCGAAATCACTCCGTGGGGCAAATCCCATGCGATCTAACACGCGATACGCCATCCCAACGGGGGAACCGGTAAATATCACCTTCCTTGCACTTATGGCACGAATCGATGCAACAATGTCCGGGCGAGGGGTAACGAAGCCTAGCGGAGCGTCGATAAGTTTTTGCGCCCACGCGCGAAAGGGTATACCTATTGCCATAAGGGTGAGTTCGCCCTTGCCATCCAGTCTTTCTCTTTCCCAAAGCGTTTTGACCCCCTCTTCGCCTTTGACGCTACGTACTAATTCGACAAGCGTCCCCGTATACACGTCAGCATAGAATTGGGCTACGTCAACAAGGGTTCCGTCTAAATCAAAAATGATGGCCTTCGGTTGCGGCAAAATAGTTTCTTTTCTTTCGTAGATAGCTTCGTTGGTATTCATATATCCTCCTGCCTCACCTCCCACGTTGAAATCGTTTTTCCTCCAAGCACGATCGTCGGCGATATAACGTCTCCTTTTTCGTTTTCGATCCAAGAGAGCGCTCCACCTGCCATAGATGGTTTGCCCATATATTTGGCAATATCGGTTTTTATGAAAAATCCGCCGCCTTGCGCCTGTAAGAAATCTCTGACCGATTGTTCCAACTTGTCCCGAGCGGGTTGGAGCACTTGATAAAGCATGAAACAGCTTATGACAACGGGTACTGAAGGATCATTTTTTGCAAAAAGCCTCGCAACTTCTGGGATATCCTGTATGCGCTGCGCATCGGCGACGATGACTCGGGAGCGCGCTGGGAAGACGGTAATAAAATCCTGCACCTCATCGCGGATACCAACGTCTAAGATGTTCGCCAGATTCCAATCCATTTCTGGCGTACTTATGTCTAGTCCGATCCCCGCGTACTCTGGTCGCGTGAGTTTTACCCCAAAAGGGACTTGTTGCGATGACTGGGAAGATGGTTGTTTTTCATACCACTCTCTAAATTTTTTCGGTTTTCTGAAGGCATCAAGAATGAGGCCGGTGCTTGCACCAAGCTCAATGAATGTAAATGTACTTCCCGGTCTCATTTGCGTCGTCTGGTCGATGAGCCACATCATCTGTTTTGCGCGCTGAGGTAAATTTTTTGCCGTGGTTTTTGCGCCCGCGATATCGATGATTTCCTGTTGGTAGGTTTGTAAAAAGGACATGACTTCAGAAAAACTCCATGAGTTTGAGTTAAACGGATTGCCGCGGCTATCGAGAGATATCCCTTTTTGTTTGGCGAGGTATTTTATAGCGGCTTCGATAGGGTAATAGAGCGTAGCGGATGATCCGCCCCGACGTTCCTGTCCGAGTGCTACCCTTGCCTTTTCGATACTCCCTTCGATAATCGGCAGAAGAAGCGTCGGATTTGTTTGAAGTCCTTGGCTTAGATATTCAAATATCTGTGCGTCATCGCCATCCTCCTTAAGACCTGCGATGAGGCGGGAGAACCCGTTGAGATAGAATTGTTGTTGGTCAGCAACTGGTGATGTTTCCTTTGTCATATGCGCTCCTTTCGTAGCGATGAATACCAGTCATTTAGGGCTTTTGTGAACGTATCGGCTGGGTCGAAATCGGGAAATGGGAAATTCAACGGATTTATACGAGTTTTTTTATTTTTTCGAATCGTAAATTTTTTCAGCGGTACCGCCAGGACCGTACTTGTGCGGCCGTCCCACTCGGCAACGGGAAGAGCATCGCAAAGCCCAGGATCCCACGTGGGATCTACGGATATCCATGTTCGCGACTCGGGTATATATACACGGAGAAAGAAGTGATCGACGGAAGGTGTCGGTGCAAGCTTGAGAATATTTTCCGGCACGCCGATATCGCGCCAGAAAAATTTTCCGGTTGCTATATATGCTTTCAGGCCAATCCGCATAAACATATCGCCCAGTATCTTTGCCTTTGAACGGCAGCATGTATCCCGCTCTTTGGCGGCAATCTGGTACGGTATATCCCGGACTGCGTAAAACAGTTGTTTGCGCAATGAAACTTGGTTCATATAGTTCTTCGTAGGAGACAATGAAACCTACGAATGATGGAGGAGGGAATAGTTATTGGTTATTTGGTTACTTCGTTACTTGGGAAAGCGTGAGATTCTCGCCTCGACCACGCGTGGGTTTTTAGATGAGGCGATGATGGTGGGACAAAGAGGATTCCACAGGAGAAAGGCCGATCCAATCGGCTAGAATTTGTTGATCATACAATATAGTTCGTTTCGAGTTTTTCATAAAAATAGCGTACATGCGTATATATTAACGTGTTAACATGTTAATATGTTAACATATTAACACATTGCTGTCAAGAGCTATCCCGCACTTCGATGCGGTGTAAACTGACTTCTCAATTTTCG
>Ga0154660_117_pt9 | contig 9611 bp, 13 predicted proteins | sample Rifle2008BG13ft_FD_116089 | JGI IMG/M metagenome (GOLD analysis project Ga0154660, IMG submission 116089) | Candidatus Gottesmanbacteria bacterium RBG_13_45_10
GAAATAATACAATGTGAGAAAAGTTATACAGGAAAATATCTTAGAAAGATGGATGATCAATAATCCAATACGGTTCATTTTTTTGCGTGAAAGAAAATAGGCTTCATAGTTGTATTACTCATAGATACGAGAAAGGAGGTGAATACACTATGAACAAAACATCAATACTTCTTGGACTGACCGCTCTTGTTATTGGAGGTGCAGTGTTTGCTCCTCAGACGGTACTAGCCTACAGAGGTGATCCGGCAGTCAAAGGTCCAAACTATACAGAGGAACGTCATGCGGCGATGGAAAAAGCATTTGAGAATAAAGATTACAATGCTTGGAAGACACTCACGGCTGGAAGAGGCCGGGTAACACAGGTTGTGAATGCTCAAAACTTTGCCAAATTTGCCGAGGCTCACGAATTAGCCGAACAAGGCAAAACAGAAGAAGCAAACAAGATAAGAACCGAACTCGGACTGGGATATGGCAGAACGAGCCGTTAACACACTCTTTGAAAAGCTGACACCTCGCTTATATCATAAGTGGGGTTTCAGCGGATTTATAAACAGATATACTACAGTGGATGGTTATGTCGGATATATCAAAATTATCAGATGAAAATGTGGTTGAGATTGTCCGTACAAAGGACAAAGAAATCTATGCAGAGATTATCAGGCGGTACCAAACAAAGCTTATGAGATACGCCGGGTACATCATGGGAGACGAACAGAAAGGAGCCGATGCGCTTCAAGAGGCATTTATCAAAGCATATAGTAATCTCAACGGGTTTGACACGAAAAAGAAATTTGGGAGCTGGATATACCGCATTGTACATAACGAAGCGATGAATATGCTTGGGAAGAATAAAAAACAGGTACCTATGAATGATGCGCTTGAATTTGACAGCGGAATTAACGTAGAAGACGAATTTATTAAAAATGAATTAGTGAATCACGCCCATCACTGCCTTGAGCAAATGTCTATTATATATAGAGAGCCATTGTCGCTCATGTATCTTGAAGAAAAGTCATATGAGGAAATCAGCGATATATTACGAATTCCAGTGGGTACGGTTGGCACTCGAATTAACCGGGCCCGTGGAATCATGAAAAAACTATGTCAAAAACAAAAAAAGTAAAACCAGCTGATCTTGAAAAGGCCATTATGGATAAAGTGAAATCAAACCGGATTTCTATAAAGCCGAGATGGTACTTTGTATTGGGATCAGCGATTACGATGATCGGCGTCATTGGTTTAAGTGTCGGGGCAATATTTTTAACCAACCTTACATTCTTTTTGCTACGTACACATGGACCCATGGGACAATTGAGGCTTGAAATGATGCTTGCGAGCTTTCCTTGGTGGGCACCGATTCTTGCGATTGTTGGTATCGTATTGGGAATATGGATGTTAAAACAATATGACTTTTCATATAAGAAGAACTTTGTACTTATTGTTTTAGGCTTCATCGTTTCTATCGTACTAGCCGCATTCATCATTGATCGTTTGGGCGTAAATGAAATGTGGTCAAAACGAGGTCCAATGAGAAGGTTGTATCAGCAGATGGAATATGGCCGCGGGAACCGCATGTACCGTTATAAGTAGTAATCATTGACATAGTATGTCATAGTTAAATAAAGGAGAAAAACTATGGAAAAAATATCAATTTTTGTTGTAGCAATCGTTCTAGCGTCTCTCGGTTCGCCGGTATATGCAGTTAAAAATTCAGAGGCAGGAAGCCAAAACATAGGCACCAGTCAAGCACAGCAACAAGTAGCAACATCTCCTTCACCAACAGGGTATCAGATTCAAAATCAGGTGAATACCCAGAATCAAGGAGAAGCGTCTCAGCTTCGGATTAATACGCAGGAACAAATGGGGACCGTGGCAGCACAAGTACAAGATTTATTAAAAGTAAGGACAACCGGCGGGATCGGTGAACAGGTAAGACAAATTGCCCAAGAACAAAATCAAGCCCAAAATCAAATACAAACAGAGCTTGGGAAGGTTGAAGCGAGAGGCGGATTATTAAAATCATTAATAGGACCGGATTACCAAGCACTGAAAAATATGCAAAAAGCTATGGAACAAAATCAACTGCGTATCGGGCAGTTAGAGCAGCTACAAAATCAACTGGCAAATCAAAGTGATATTGCCATGGTTCAAGAAACGATTCAAGCACTAACAGTGCAGAACACTGCATTGCAAAATCGTGTCAATCTTGAAGAACGGTCAGGCGGCATGTTCGGATGGCTATTTAAGCTATTTGCCCGATAATCCGACAAAACTGAATTTAGCTTTAAAGTTGAAAGCTGACTGCCTTCGTCCTTCGACAAGCTCTGGACTACGACGGTTAAAACGGGATTAGAACCTATTTTTTGTGTAAATTACATACATAGGCTATAATAACTACATAATTATGAATACGAACATACAATTTAGTTTGGCCCTTCTCCTTTTAAGTCCTTAGGAAGGGAAGCTTTTTTGTGCTTGAGCCCCTTCCGAAGGGGCTTTTTTTGTGGCTATGAAATCAAAACAAATTATACAACAAGTGAATACTGTTATTGCAAAAGCTCAATATGCTGGGTTGTATGGCGTTGTGCTTGAAAGTGGTATTGGAAATAGAATTTGTGATATTGAAGGTAACGAATACCTGGACTTTCTTTCCGGAGCGTCAACCGCGTGCTTAGGATATGGAAGATCTGACGTAATTAGTGCATATTCAAAAACTGCAAAGAGATTGTGTCACTCCTGTTTTGTTTATTCGCCAAATGTTGAAGCCGTAAATTTGGCAAAAAAGCTTATACAAATTACCCCTGGGGATTATCTGAAAAAGGTGATGTTTGGCTTATCTGCTTCCGATAGCATTGATGGTGCTATTAAGGCGGCGCGCGCGTATACACGGAGAAAGAAAATTGTTTCTTTTCGATACTCATATCACGGTAGTACTGGATTATCTGGACAAGCAACAGGGTTTTTGTCATTGAAAAAGGATGTTTATAATTCGAATGAAATTATATATTTGGACTTTCCAAAAACAGAAATTGATGCCAAGAAAGTTCTAAAATATGCCGAAACAGTATTTCGCGTAGGGCATACGGATATTGCCTGTGTTATTTTTGAGCCAATTTTAGGTGACGGAGGGAATATCGTGCCACCAAAAATTTTTTGGTCCCATCTGCTTGCGCTTGCACAAAAGCACCAAATTGTCTCTATTGTAGACGAAACACAAACTGGCATGGGCAGGTCCGGAAAATGGTGGGCAATAGAACATTTTAAGATTGCTCCAGATATTATCGTTATGGGAAAAGGACTCGGAGGCGGATATGTCGCAATCAGCGCCTGTGTCGGAAGAGCGGAAATTTTGGATAGCCTGTCCAAAGTACAGCATGTATTTACTCTTTCTGGACATCCTCCAAGTTGTGCAGTTGCATCAAAGATTATTTCCATCATCGGACAGCAGCATATCGTGTCGAAAACAGAAAGAAAAGGGAAATTTTTTAAACAAAAACTTATTCAGGTAATCCATCGGTATAGAAATGATATTCATTGTGAAGTGAGAGGGATGGGTTTGCATATAGGAATTTCAATTAAATCTTTAAAAAATAAATCGCTCGCGGCACTATTTGCTACCCGATGTGTCCAAAAAGGTTTATACGTAGGATACTTTGGTCCAGATAATGAAGCATTACGATTACACCCCCCATTAACGATTACTTACGCAGAATTGAATCGGGCGATTATTGTCTTATCAGAGGTATTTAAAGAGTGGAAAAATACATCGTTTCCACCTTCAACATATGCAATCTACCGAAGATACTCAGTCGGATTAGGAAATATCCCTTCGACTATCATTTAGGCTATAATTCAATTGCTCAGAAGGAAGCACGGTTGTCTTAAAATAGGTTATGGTTCGGCAGGGCCTTCGACAGTGAGCTCAGGCCGAACTGCTCACCACTGTAAATAGTTCTCCGCCAAGAGTGATATAATCAGCTCATGATTAACTGGAATACGGACGAAAAGATATTTAAGAAACTGCATCCAAAAGAATATAAACTGTGGAGGATTACTCAGCTCATTAATTATGGATTAGATGGTGAACTATTAGATAAAAAGGAAGTTATACACGCATGGTCGGAAATTAAGGATCGTCTTAACCCTGATAGGCGAAAAGTGCTAGAATTCTTCATATGGAACAAGAAATGGCACAAGGAGCAGGGCTTACTGCCAGACAGAAGCAATTATTGGACCTTGCGATCCGCGAGCAATACTTCATAGAAACGTTTTACCTCAGCGGAGGGACCGCGCTCAGTTATTGGTATTTGCATCACAGGCAGTCCGATGATCTGGATTTTTTTTCGCTTACCCCATTCAACTATGAAAAAATTGTTAGATGGTTTGGGGAAAATAAGGGGAAAATCGGGTATTCAGAAGCTCGTTTCGACGAAGATTACGGATTTTTAATGGTCAATCTCCGGTATCCTGATCGGGCATTTCTAAAGATCGATTTTCATCATTATTCAAATACTAAATTGGCTCCAACAATTAATTGGAACGGTTTAGGAATTGATAGCCTAATGGATATTGCGGTGAACAAAATTCGAACGATTGCGACCATCCCGCGAACGCGGGATTATATAGATCTCTATTATATTTTGAAAAGGAAACCGTGGACGATTGAGAGCTTGACGGAAAAGAGGGCCAAGAAGTTTCAGGAACACATTGATGTGTTGCAGATGGCAAAAAATTTTCTGAAAGTATCCGAGTATTCGGATTTTCCTAAAATGCTTATCCCGTTTGATGAAACGGATATGCAAGGGTTTTACGAACGGTCCGCTGGAATGTTAAGATCAAAAATTTTGAAGTAGGTTATAATTTTGTAAATGGTTCTCCGCCTTCGCTCGCCGAAGCGAGCTACGGCGGACACTGTCCGCTTAGATCGCGAAGGAGAGAAGATCATCAGTATTTTTAGCTTGAGGCTTGACAAGGGGACGGGATTAGAACCTAAGAATATTCAGGTAGACGATGAAGAAGTTCTGTCAACCCTCGTTGCCACACAGATTGCTGATATAATACCTCTTACGTATGGAAATGGTTATTCTTCTCCTTTTAATTGTTTTAAACGGCCTGTTTGCTATGGCAGAGATTGCCATCGTTTCCGCACGTAAATCCAAACTACAACAAATGGCCAACGAGGGCGATGCGCAAGCAAAGAAAGCGCTTGAACTTGCCAATAATCCGAACCGATTTCTCTCGACGGTACAAATAGGAATTACGTTTGTCGGTATCTTTGCTGGAGCCTTTGGTAGTGAAACACTTGCACAACCGCTCGCCCTCATGATCGGACAGATACCTTTGGTTGGTCCTTATAGTGAAGGAATAGCATTGTTTATTGTGGTGTCTGTTATAACGTATCTTTCTCTTGTTATTGGGGAATTGGTTCCCAAGCGCATAGCACTCACTAACCCAGAAAAGATTGCCGCGTTAGTAGCCCTGCCCACACAGACACTTTCTTCTATAAGTAAGCCGCTTGTCGATGTATTAAGTATGTCCACAGATTGGATCCTCCGTATATTCGGTGTAAAGGCCGTAGTAGAGATGCCAATCACTGAAGATGAAGTGAAAATGCTCATCAGGGAAGGCGCAAGAGTTGGGATTTTTAATCTCGCAGAGCGCGATATCGTCGAGCGCACATTTCGCCTCGCAGATCAGCGGGTAGACATGCTCATGACCCCGCGTAAAGAAATTGTGTGGCTGGATGCGGAGGACAACGATGCAGGATTACGGAAAAAATTATCCCGCAGTTCCTATTCCTACCTTCCTGTATGCCGGGGGAAGCTTGATAAAACAATAGGCGTGGTTCGCACGAAAGAATTACTTACTCATTTTCTTGAAGCGAACGCATTTGATGTCCACACACTCATGCATAAGCCGATTTTTCTTCCGGAGAGTATGAATGCATTGAAAGTATTGGAGCTATTCAAAAAATCCGGTATTCATGTAGCAATGGTTGTCGATGAATACGGAAACATTACCGGGCTGATTTCCATTACCGATATTCTTGAAGCGCTGGTTGGTGATATTCCCACGATTGATGAAATAGAAGAACAAGCCTTTTTTCAGCGCGGTGACGGTAGTTGGTTAGTGAATGGTCTCGTCATGATAGATGAGTTTAAGGAAAAATTTCAGGCACAAAAATTACCGGGTGAAAAATCTGGCCAGTTCCATACCATAGGGGGATTTGTGATGTATCGGCTGGGTCGGATTCCTATTCCCGGTGATACGCTGGATTTAGAGTCAATGCATATTGAGGTGGTGGATATGGATGGTAACCGTGTAGACAAACTCATAGTGAAATCTATTCAAACCGTATTGAACAAACAGAAGCCGGATTCTAAATAATTATCCACATGATAAAACGTATAGCTATATTTATTCGGAAGCTGATAAACTCATTATTGAGCTATTAATGGTATATATTGCGTGTGTTCGGGAGGTAGAACCGTGGTCTTAAAATAGGTTTTAATTTTGTAAATGGTTCTCCGCATTGACGTTTCTTTACGATCCCGAGCTTGTCGAGGGAGAGTTTAGAAATGACAATGCCCTCCTAAATTCGCTCTTCGAGCCGTCCCGCTCAGCGGGATAAGGCGAGAAGTAAGAATAGGAGGGCAGGTTCGAACATTATTTTAGCCTGAGGCTGATAGGTCGCCTTCGTTAAAAATTGGACGACTGAAAGAAGACCACCTTCGCATAATGCTCCGGCGGTTAAAACGGGATTAGAACCTAACAAAAATATTATGATGAACAACATTAGTACGCCACTTCTTCTCTCATTCCTCGCAGGTATCAGTACCGTGATAGGCAGTTTTGTTTTTCTTTTTATAAGAAATTTTAAGAAAAGCTACTTAAGCTATTTTCTTGGTATGTCTGCCGGGGCGATGGTATATATTTCATTTATTGAATTATTGCCGGTGTCTATAAAAACGTTAGGTTTTTTGTCTTCAAATATTGCCTTTTTTCTTGGCATGTTTTGTATTGGAATCATTGATGTCATTATTCCGCATCATTACATGAATTATTGTTCAAAAAATGGCATCAAATATGACAAGCTTATGGTGACCAGTTCTATATTGGCAATCGGTATCGCTATCCACAATTTTCCGGAGGGTATCGCGGTATTCATGAGTTCATTAGGAAACATGCGTTTTGGAATACTTATCGCGTTTGCAACGGCGCTTCACAATATTCCTGAGGGCGTGGCCGTGGCCACACCTATCTATTTTGCAACAAGAAGTAAATTGAAAGCCTTCGGGTATTCATTTCTCGCAGGAATAGCAGAACCAATAGGAGCAATTCTCGCGTTTGTCATACTTCAACCATATCTCTCTTCTACTTTCTTATCCTATGTGTTTGCTTTTGTAGCAGGAATTATGGTGTATATCAGTTTTGACGAACTACTTCCGACGTGTTTTGAACAGGGAGAAGGTCATACGGCGATTGCAGGTATTGTGACGGGCATGTTAGTTATGGCAGCGAGTTTGAATATTATGTAATTTCTCTTCTATTGAGAAACGAAGAAAAGACTGGATTAGAACATTCATCGAGACAACAACATTCACCCCGCAATACGTTGGAATTATTGGCATTTTGTGTCATAGTTTAAAAGAGGAGTATAACCTATGAAAAAACTTTCTGTTCTTTTTGTAACCATTGTTCTAGCCTCTCTTGGCTCATCTGTATATGCCGCTAAGAATTCAGAAGCAGGAAGCCAAAATACTGGTACGGGTCAAGCACAGCAACAAGTAGCAACATCTCCTTCGCCAACAGGTTATCAGGTTCAAAATCAAGTGAATACCCAAAATCAGGTGAATACTCAAAATCAAGGAGAAGCCTCTCAGCTTCGGGTGAACACGCAAGAAAAAATGGGAACAGTTGCCGCACAGGTACAGGGATTACTTGAGGTCAGAACCACAGGTGGGATTGGTGAACAGGTGAGGCAAATCGCCCAAGAGCAAAATCAAGCACAAAATCAGATACAAACGGAGCTTGGAAAAGTTGAAGGTAGAGGCGGATTATTAAAATCATTGATAGGACCAGACTACCAAGCATTGAAGAATATGCAAAAAGCTATGGAGCAAAACCAACTGCGTATTGGGCAACTTGAGCAGTTGCAGAATCAATTGACTAACCAGGGGGATATAACAATGGTCCAAGAAACAATTCAAGCATTAACAGATCAAAATACGGCACTGAAAGACCGTATCAATCTTGAAGAGCGGTCAGGTGGCATGTTTGGATGGCTGTTTAAGCTATTTGCCCGATAATCCAACAAGGCTATAATTCAATTGATCGCGAGATAGGATCGTGGTTTTGAAGTAGGTCACTTTCCACAATAAGGCCATGGTTTAGAGCCGCGGGGGGTGGCGAGTTTGAACGCCGCCGTTCGTATGGCTTCTTCCGGGTTAAACCGTAAATCCGGGTTGGGGTCCATGTTCATCGCTGTTCGCGTTCCGATCCACGTGAGAGGACCAAACTGAAAAAGTCCGGCATAGTCGCCGTTGACCGCCCCGGGTTTAAGTCTCGATTCGCATACCGCAATGCGCCACAGGAGTGATCGGTCGACGCTGTATAGATTGCTGTATTTCGTAAACCAACTATCCAGTTGTTCTGACGTTACCGGTATCGGCGTGGGAGTTGGCGTAGGAGTTGGAGTCGGTTTGGGAGTCGGCGTGGGGGTGGGTTTGGGAGTCGGCGTGGGGGTGGGCGTCGGGGTATTAAAATTCAGGAGCACTTCTGATCCGTCCGTGTTTGCCAGTGCCGGTTTTGCCTGGGCGCTCAAGACGTTCCCTTGTTTAGCGGAAGATTGAACTGCCGCTACGGACAAAAATATCGCGGCCATGGCTACTCCACCTATCATCATGACAATAGGTGCACTACCTTTCATGTTAGGAAATTATACACCATTACGGAAATGCTTTTTATTGCATATGGCATAGAGCCGGTCACAGGAGTGTTATTGACCATAGTATGAATGGTCGACAGATAGGAAATGCGCGATACATCCCTTACTTTTTTTGTGTGATTATTTGGTATACTTTAAGTATCCTTGAGTAAATTAACCAAATTCACTATTTCTTTCTTTTTGTGCTTCGCGGTTGCACTGGGTGGTTCTTTGGTGACTCTTCCGTCGATTACGACGTGGTACCCGACACTGATTAAGCCATGGTTTAATCCGCCAAATGGATTTTTGGTCCGGTGTGGACGATGTTATATATGCTCATGGCTCTTTCGTTGTATCTGGTGTGGTCGGGGAAAAAGAAAAGGAATACGTTGTATGGCATCCAATTATTTCTCTTTCAGCTCGTATTGAATTTTTTGTGGTCGTTTTTGTTTTTCTTTTTGCATCAGCCGCTTTTTGCGTTCGTCACTATCATCGTGTTGGCAATCGCGATAATTTCTACTATCCGGATTTTCCAAAACATTTCAAAACCCGCGGCGATGTTACTGCTTCCCTATATTGCGTGGGTGAGTTTTGCCGCTTTTCTTAACCTATCGATTGTATTGTTGAATTGTTCTAGTTCACATACATACCGTACACATAGGAACATATGAAAGGTACAATCGGA
>Ga0154660_133_pt9 | contig 9580 bp, 10 predicted proteins | sample Rifle2008BG13ft_FD_116089 | JGI IMG/M metagenome (GOLD analysis project Ga0154660, IMG submission 116089) | Candidatus Gottesmanbacteria bacterium RBG_13_45_10
TCCTTAAACCTAGCCAACATCGGACCCAACACCATCGATGACGTACGTAGCCTTGCTCCTACTTCCAGAGGCACTGTCGTATTTTTTATCGTTCCGTTTTTTATATGTAATGTGTGACCGTCCAACGTATATGAAACGCCCAAACTCTGAAGCACATCGAGCATGTAAAAAACATCACGAAGGAGAGGTATATTATGGATAATAAGCTCTTCATCGGTAAGAAGCGACGCAACGAGTACTTTCAACGCAACATTTTTGGCACCACCGACCGCAATGGTGCCAGAAAGGGGTACGCCGCCGGTCACAATAAATTTATCCATGAATTAAAATTCTCCCACGCGGATAATTTCCTCTTTCAATTCTATGCCGAATTGATGTTTTACGCGTTCTCTCGCTCTTTCTATTAATTGTATCACATCAGAAGCAGTCGCATGACCGTTATTTATAATAAAATTGGCGTGGATTGGTGAAATTTGTGCATCTCCTATGGTTTCGCCCTTTAGCCCTGCGTGGTCTACAAGAAAACCTGCTGAAGTGGTGTACTCGGGTGTTGCCAGCGTAAGCGCTTGTGCTTTGGAAATATTTCGAAACGTGCACCCTGCAGACTTTACCCCTTGAGGCTGACTCTGCCTACGATAGGCAATACTCTCATTTGCCACCTGCCAAAGATGTTCTTTATTGTCTGCCACAAACGCAAACGTCACACGCATCACGATGTCCCTTGTTTTTTGGATGACACTGGTATCATAGGCAAATTGAAAATATGATCTTGGAACAACCTTCCGTTCATCTTTAGAGGACAGAATCTCTGCTTGATACACCACATCCCCCACATAGCCTTCAGGATGTGTCCACTTTGAATTCATGTATACTGCACCTCCCACAGAACCAGGCAAACCCAAATGCATCTCAATACCCGCCAGTCCTTCTTCAATAGTAAATCGCACGAGTTTATTAAAAAACACTCCGGAATCTGCCTCAACGTAGATAAATCCATGAGTCGATCCGCCGCTCATCCTGCCTTTCATGCCTCGCATGCGAATGACGCTGGTGCTATTTTTTATTACCAGTCCACGGATACCTTTATCACCAATAAGGATATTCGTACCGCTACCAAGCAAAAACAGGGGAATTCCCAGCGAATGGGCTCCTTTTACCGCCGTCACGAGTTGTTCTGTCGTTTTTGCATCAAAGAAAAAGTCAGCAGGTCCTCCAATTTTAAGCGTCGTATAGCTAGCAAGGGGCTCCTGTTCTTTTATCTCTTCACCAATGAGTAATTTTAATTTCTGATACATTGATTCCATAGTGGTTTTCTCATTGTAGTTCTTTATAAATGTCGCGTCCCCAAGTGTATATATTCCCTGCTCCCATAAATATCACGATATCAGATTTGTTCAGCTGCTTTTTACAATGAGAGAGTACATCAGGATATGATGGTGCATAAAACACGTGGTCATGATACTTCATTATTTCGCGAGAAAGCGTCATGCCGTCAATACCTAATGTATCAGTTTCCCGAGCAGAAGGATAAATGTCCGTGGTGACAACGATGTCAGCGTCTGAAAAAGATTGAGCAAACTCCAAAAGGAGTACTTTTGTACGGGAATACGTATGCGGTTGAAATATCGCAACGATGCGGTGCTTGGGATACCACGCACGCGCCGCAGAAAGCGTTGCCTGTATCTCTTTGGGATGATGAGCATAATCATCATAGTAAATAACCCGATGTGCCTCACCAATTTTTTCAAACCTTCGTTTCGTGCCGGTAAATCGAAGGAGCCCGTGCGCAATATCATCCCATGATATCCCAAGGCATTGGCATGCTACCGCCGCTGCTGCTGCGTTATACGCATTATGTCTTCCGGGGATCCGTAGTTGAAACGCCCGTATAACCCAATCTCCATGATGAAGGGTAAATTGGGTTCTCTCTTTCGAAAATTGCACGTCCGATATTCGATAATCCGCATTTGCCGAAAAACCGTAGGTAATGATGTGCGCGCGCGTCTTCTTGGAGCGCAATGGGACGCTTGCCGGGTCATCGGCATTAACAATAGTTACCGCCACGCCCTGCTGCTGATTTTGTAAAGCAAGAAATGCCTTTTGTACGTCCGCAAGCGATCGGTAGGCGTCTGGATGATCAAAATCGATATTCGTAACAACTAAGATATTTGGATTCTGCCACAAAAAACGGGGAGTCCGATCGTGAGTTGGATCAGTGATATATTCATCTGCTTCTGCAACAAAATATTCCCCGTTTCCCGCATGACCCGGCAGTCCTAATCCTCCTATCTCGCCACATCCAATTGCGTACGAAGGGTCTTCACCAGACACCATAAGGACAGTTGCAATCATCGCACTCGTCGTCGTCTTCCCATGGCTTCCCCCAATGGAAATCTGTTTTTTATCTCTCATTGCCATCCCCAGGGCTTTCCCATGTGCAAAAACCGATATCCCCAAATGTATCGCGGTCTTTACTTCAATATTATCAACACCTCCATGTGCTCCAGTATAAATAACTACATCTGGTCTTGAATTATCCGATAAATGATCAGCATAAAATCCTACAAAAGGATGAATATCCGCGCGACGTAGCACGTCATCCGTCGGAAACCTTTCTTCAACATCAGACCCCGTCACAACAATCCCTTTTTCTTTTGCCCACACAGCGAGCGCCGACATTGCAACACCTTTTATCCCAACGAAATGCGCCTTTTTGATACGAGAGAAATCTCCCTTGTTGTCAATGGTATTCATAGTTATGTTCCGCAAAAAGCCACCAATCCTATCATTTCTCCGAATGTTGCTTTAGTATCCCGTCGATATGAATAAAAATCGGCCCGCTGACACGAAGTGCATAAAGTGGACACATCGATATGATCCGCACGAATACCAACGGACAAAAGTTGTCGATAGTTTACGTAGCCAATATCAAGGTGCCATAGATGATTATCGTTATACGCAATCTTTTTATCATTTCCATACGCATTCAGAAACATCTGCGCGCGATCCCGAGGCACATCATAGCAACACATGCCAATATGTGGGCCAATCGATACAGAGATATCCTCTGTGTGTGCTCCAAGCTTTTCCATCGCTCTTACCGTATTTGTGGCAATACCTGCAAACGTACCGCGCCAGCCCGCATGTGCCACCCCGGAAATACGTGATTTTGGGTCTACAAAAAGGAGCGGAACGCAATCTGCTATCCTCACTGCTATTGCTATTTTCTCCCTTCTATCAGAAACAGGAGATTGAGATAGCACGAGCCCATCGGCTATGGCGATTGCATGGTCTTTCAGAGAATCAAGCGTTACCACCCTACTTCCATGAACCTGTTTCGGCAGAATTAAGGAGTAGTCTGAAAGCCCACACACGCGCAAAAAATATTCACGCTTTTTCTTATTTCTCATATCGCCCAACATTTTTGTACTATATGCGTGGACAAAACCAGGGTGCATATCCAAAAGTGGAGAACAATAAATACCATCGTGTTGTTTTATCGCCATAATGAGCACGCACAAGTCTATATATGTATGTTCTTGAGCAGTTTTTTTACCGCTTCCTGATCACTCCAAGGATATTCCTTTTTCCCTCGGCATAAACTCCGTTCGTGACCCTTTCCTGTAATAATGACGAGATCTCCAGTTCTTGCCAAAGATAAAGCACACGTAATCGCTTCGCCGCGTTTTGCGAAGCGGTACACCGGAACAGTACTCATTATGCCGGCTTGTATCTGATCCATAATTTTCTCAACATCTTCAGTCCGGTAATCTTCTTCGGTCAAAACAATAATGTCTGCGTACTTACTCGATGCTTCTCCCATCATGGGCCGTTTGGTGAAATCGCGTAAACCTGCGCTGCCAAAAACATGAATGACACGCTTTTTTGTCATCGACCGAGCCGATTTTAACGCCCGATCGATAGCGTTCGGCGTATGAGCAAAATCAACAATAACGCCAAATGGAGTGGTAGTTATAACTTCCATACGACCGGTTACTCCGCTAAAATGAGAAATGGTGTTCATCATTATCTTCTTCGGTACACCCAAGACCGAGCATACCGCTATAGCCGCTAGGCAATTATATCGGTTAAATTCACCAAGAAGTTTTGTCGTAAAAGGAAATGTTAGAGGGGTGATTATTGCATCTCGATGTATCCCATAGGTCACAAGCCGTTTCTGCCGAAGCAATGGAGCCGCTCGATTATAAAATTCCGGCTCATCACGATTAATCACCACAATATTTGCACGAGTAAGAAGTGATAATTTCGTTTTTACATAGTTGTCGAATGTTTTGTGCCAGTCAAGGTGCTCGTGTGTAACATTCGTAATGACGCCGATACGAAAGGGGATACCAAAAACACGATGCTGGGACAGACCATGTGACGTTACTTCAAGAACTACATGTGTATCACCATGATTAAGCGCTTCTCGAAGATACCGTTGTATCCAGTACGCATTGGGGGTAGTCACATGAAAACCCGTATCATACGATTTTCCCGCTATCACTGCATGCACCGAGGAAATCATAGATACCTTATACCCTGCGGCTTTTAGTATTTCGTAAATAAGTGTCGTCGTGGTCGTCTTCCCGTCTGTTCCTGTTACTCCAATAACGATGAGTTTACGCCCGGGAAACCTAAATCGGATTACGGAAATAATGGCAACAAGCAGATGATAGAGCCCTTTTATGCTTCTCAGCATACTCTCAATTATAGCATCTATGCGTATTTTTACCGAATCTCAGAGAAATTTATCCTATAGTGATAATCTACTGAGGAGGAAGACCATAGTACAGGAAAATATCTCTCGCAATGGTGAAAAATAATGGTGCCGCAGTTTCCGAACCCCACTGAGACGTTGAAGGCTCACGAAACGTCACTAGCATGGCAAATCGAGGATTATCCGCGGGCGCAAATCCGATAAACGATGTAATCGTCTTTTTGTCATCATAGTGACCAGAAACCGGTATCTGGGCAGTTCCCGTCTTCCCGGCAATTCTGTAACCCTTAGGCTTTGCCCATTGCGCCTCACCTTTATCCACTGCATTTATCATCATTTCGGTCATGATGTCAGCGGTTTCTCTGCTAATTACCTGCCCAACCTTTTTCGGTTTTATCTCAACCGTTTTACCTCTGGCGTCGCGGATTGCCTTTACCACGTGAGGCTCGAGGAGAATTCCGTCATTCGCAATAGCAGCTACCGCCCGTACCATCTGGAGCGGAGTTACGGCAATTCCCTGGCCAAATGAAACGGTTGCTAAATCGATATCGTGCCAATCTTTATCGGGTCGCAGTTCCGGCGACGTCTCTTCTTCTAAATCCACATTTGTTGACTGTCCGAAACCAAAATTCTTTATATACTGCAGAAGCTTATCTTTCCCGAGTTGTTTTTCAACGAACACCATGCCGACGTTGGATGAATGCTCTAGAACCTCCGTCATCGTCTGCATCCCATGGTATTGATTGTTCCAAGTTCGAATTGTATATTCCCCCACCTGTACCGGACCCGTCTCTTCCATTTTTGTGTCAGGGGTAATTATTTTTTCGTTTAATCCGGCACTCATGACAATCGTTTTGAATGTTGATCCCGGCTCGTAGCTACTCGCATCAATAGGATTTTTATATACAGACTTATCAAAACCTGCATATGAGCCAGGGTCATACGACGGATAGGAAGCCATCGCCAAAATCCCTCCGGTTTTTGGATCCATCACAACCACCGATCCCTCTTTTGCACCATATTTGCCAATACCCTCCAAAAGTCTCTTTTCAACGATATTTTGGATCGTCCTGTCAAGCCACAAAACCAACGAACGACCAAGCTCTGGTTCAATGCGTTTTGCCTCACCAATAACTATCGGTGCACCCCGAATATCCTTCTCCACCTGTATCCGCCCATCCACCCCCTTTAACTCCCTATCGTAATACCCCTCAAGACCAAAATATCCTTTGTCATTACCATTCTGATCTGATCCGACAAATCCCAAAAGATGAGCAGCCATCGAGGCCTCAGGATAATACCTCTTTGTTTCATTCTCAAATCCTAAACCAGGTAATTTGAGCGTGGACAACGTATCATACTTCTGTCCATCGATTTTATGAGCAAGAGGCACCCAAAGACGGCCTGAATCACTGAGTTCATTTTTTAATGTCGTTTCATCCAACGATACTATGGGGGCGATGAGTTTAACAAATATATTGACATCTTTTATATCTTTTGGCTGCGCATATACCAAATGACTTACACTGTTCATCGCAAGCGGACTTTCGTCGGAAGCAAGTATGCTTCCACGCGTCGCGGGCAGGGTAAACTCAAGGTAATACTGCGCCGCAGCCTGAACACGAAGGGAATCTCCAGCAATAATTTGCCAATAAAAAAGCCGTATAATGATAAAAAAGAACAGTACAAAAAATAGTGCAAAAACAGCAAGTATTCTCCACATACCTAAGCTCACTGGGGACGATTAAGCGCAACCGGCAGTTGTTCAGATCCCACCGTGAGGTAACGCGCTTTGGATTGGTCGACAAATCCCATCACTGTCGCCTTCTCGGTAATTGTCAAAAGGGATGAAGCCGATGCTACTTCTTGATGTAATATTTCATTTTCTTGGGTAAGCGCCTCAATTGTGGAATCTATCTGGCTTACTTCCCTCCCAGACCCGACGAGTTGGTTCGTCATGACTATTTCTATGACTATGAGCATAGCAACGATGAAGGGGATACTTCGGAGACAATTTCGAATAATTGGTTGTATCATATTTTTTCGGCGATACGCAGCTTTGCACTTCTCGCTCTCGGATTGCACATACACTCATCTCGCTCTGCCTTCATCGGTTTACTGGTAATTACCCTCCACGAACCAGATTTCATAAAATTCTTCACCAGTCGATCCTCAAGCGAGTGAAAACTTATCACCACTAATCGCCCCTCGCGTGATAATATCTTTTGAGCACCTTCAATTCCATCTCGTAGAGATCCAAGCTCATCGTTTACGTAAATCCTCAATGCTTGAAAAACACGAGATAGTACCGCTTCATCATCATTTTGACGATGAAGTACCTCTCGTATAATCATCCGCAGGTCATAAGCCGTACGAATGGGTTTTATCGAACGGGCGCGGACAATAGCGTGAGCAATTGGCCGAGCCAGCTCTTCTTCACCATATTTTGCCAAAACTTCATATAACTCCTTCTCACTTACACGCGCGATATAGACCCAAGCCGGCTCGCCTTCCTCTTGATTAAGACGCAAATCAAGTGGCGCTTCTTCAAATCGATAGCTAAAACCTCTTTGGGGGGTGTCCAGCTGATGACTTGATACCCCAAGATCAAATAGTATCCCCCAAACATCCTCAAAGCCATGATTCTTGGCAAACTTCTCAATATCCCTAAAATTTCCTTGAGCCAATATCCAACCGTATGGTTTTTGCGCGAATCCATGTCGTACCAATTCCCTTGATGCCTCGTCAATTGCCTCTTTATCCCTATCTATGCCAAGCAATAGTCCTCCTTGCTTTACTATCTCCACGGCATGGCCACCGCCACCAACAGTCGCATCTATGTATCGCTTCCCTCTCTTAACCGATAATCCTTGAATTGCTTCCCTCAGCAGGACTGATGTGTGGTAAGTACTCATGGCGTCTTGTGCTCACGTGCATATGCTTCCCATTTTCGCGTGTCCCAAATTTCAAAATGATCACCAGCTCCGATCACCATGACACTTCGCACGATTGACGCATACTCCTTGAGTAGGGCAGGCAAAAGAATACGACCAAGCTTATCCACTTCCACTTTTTCGGCTCCGGCAAACATGTATCGACGTATATCTCGTGCCCGTGCCTCTATAACCGGTGCCTCCAACTGTTTTGCTGCTTCTCGTTCCCAACTTATCCGATCAAAGCCAAATATACATGCATCAAAACCCCGAGAGAGTATTATTTCCCGCTCCTCTAACTCTTGCCGTATCTTTCTCGGTAGCGTGACGCGACCCCGATCGTCAAGCGCATGGTCGTATTCCCCAAGGAATAGTTTCATGAGCCAATCCTACCACTTCTTCCCACTAATATCCATAGTTACCCATTTTTCACGGTTTGTCAATACCTATTTCACGGCACCGGCCCGAGAAAGCGCACAAAGGAAGTAATTAACTAAGACGAAAAAAACGATCCAGAAGAAACCTTAGAATATATCTCATAAGTATATGAGAGACGTCATTCTGGCAAGCGATTCGCGAGAGCGCGTCCAGAATCCGTTTTTGTTTTTATGAAGGGACTCTGGACAAGCCAGAGTGACGATATATGAGACAGCTTCTAGATAAAAACGATAGTTCTAAAGATCGTAATCTTTGGAGAATTGACTCTTTTTACCGGAAGAATCCACAAACTCCAACACAACGGAGACTTTACTCACTCCGATATCAGGCTTACAATCGTTCTTCGAGCATGTGCCGAGGTACACTTCACGCTCAAAGGAATCTTTTCCCGTCGTATCAATCGGTTTACTCCCCGAGTTCACGCCTTTAATAAGCCCCTGGCTTTCATACGAAAGCTCATAGGCGACACTTGCTATTTTCCCATCAAGACCCTTTGCGGTCATTAGGACAGTGTTCGCCTTCAATTTGCTCTTAACGAGATCTACCACAATCGAGGAGTCTACAGGTGGCAGACTATCCTGCTGTTGAGACGCATCGTCTGTCGACATAGTTTTTGCTGCAGGCTTAGTAATAACCGCATAAACAACGACTCCTGTTACCACAAGAAGAAGCCCCAATATACCAAATAAAAGTACCTTTTTATTTTTCATAGTTTCCTCCCTTTAGAACTTCTCTTCAAAATAGCGTTCAAGATTCGTCACGTTGATACGCTCCTGCTTTGTAGTATCCCGATCGCGAACCGTTACCGTATCATCTTGTAGCGTATCATAATCTATGGTAACACAAAAGGGGGTTCCAACCTCATCCTGCGCAAGATACCTCTTCCCGATATTTCCCCGATCATCCCAGGCAGTGACAAATTTTTTCTTCAATAGCCCATGTACGGCTCGTGCTTTCTCTATTAGCTCCGGCTTATTGGCAACGAGCGGGAAAACCGCAACTTTAACCGGAGCCAAGCTCGGTTTTAGGCGCAAAAATACCCGTTTTTCTTCCTCAACATACGTATCGGCAAGGAGAGCTAAAAATAAACGCGATACTCCAACTGATGGTTCTATAATATAGGGAATATATTTCTCTCCTGTCACCGGATCCAGATACGAGAGATCCCTGCCACAATAGTTACTGTGCGTTTTGAGATCATAATCGGTTCTGTTGGCTATTCCTTCAAGCTCCTTAAATCCCCATTCAGGGTAATCATATTCAATATCCCAAGAATCAGCTGCGTAATGAGCGCGCTCCGTCGGTTCGTGTTGGCGAAAACGCAAATGGCTTCTCCGAAGTCCTAACGACAGATGCCAATCAAATCGTATTTGCTTCCACCTGATAAACGCCTCATCCGCTTGTGATGGATGCACGAAGTATTCAAGCTCCATCTGCTCAAATTCGCGTACACGGAATATAAATTTCCCAGGCGTTACCTCGTTACGGA
>Ga0154660_103_pt5 | contig 9434 bp, 9 predicted proteins | sample Rifle2008BG13ft_FD_116089 | JGI IMG/M metagenome (GOLD analysis project Ga0154660, IMG submission 116089) | Candidatus Gottesmanbacteria bacterium RBG_13_45_10
CCGCTTTGGTTGTTTTCCAAGCTCTCTGATTATATTACACCCGAACTTGTTTTAAAACTTAATTTGCTCAAAGACAGGATGAGAATAAAAAGTTTTAAGAATTTTTAGTTAACTTCGATCTAGAACTTCTGCCCAGTAATACGGTTGAATTTCTTTTAAAGTTTTTGTAACCCATTTTGTTGGATCGTTCTTATCTGGTACTGCTACTTCAACATCTGGACCCCAAAAGAATAATCTTTCTTGACAGACCCCACATGGTGCAAAGATTACAAAATCTTGTTTTCCGGTTCTTCGAACAACACATACAGAAGCAGTAATATTGTGATTGAGTTTGTGCGCCTCACAAATTGCACCAGTTTCATAGCATAGACGCTGTCGTACCGTATCACCAAAAGGATATGTGCTAGTTAAAAGATCTCCTTCTTTAGTGTACATTGCCACAGCACCAGCCATCATTCCTTCAGGATAACGCTCTTTAGCTAATTTTATTGCCGCATCTACTAGTTTTTGATCGATTTTCATACATTATTGCAACTAATTGTAATCTTTATGTAAGTTTATATCCATTTCTGTCACTTTATGAGCTGGTAACCGTAATTGGCTCGAACCACTTTAGCCTGGATGAATATATCAAACAATATCTACTTCAACCAGATTTACCATTTTCTTCATTTATCAAAATCGGTCTACGGTACTACATTACTCCTGAGTTAATTGTACAACTGACCGATTTTAAAAACCATCTCAAGAATGTTGATTTCTGTTTGTTTCAGGTGGTTTTTGGTAAATTAAAGGCAAATAGGGAAACCAGATATCCCTAAGATGACAGTCGTTGTAGATAATTTCGTTTAAAAGTTTCAAATTCCTTCACCATTCTTACCAAAGTAATAGCGACATCTTGGTTTACTCCTTCAATTGTATCCGCTGCCAGATCTAGGTTAACAGTTTGTTCAGAATACGAATCTCCAACTTTAGCATAACGTACTGCAAAACTATCGCCATTTTCAGCACAATCTAAAAGCACAACCATTTCTTGAGAGTTTTCGCTAACTCGTTGATAATCCCATAAATAGTCGTTTTGAACATTTGATCTGGAACCAGCAAATCTTTCCTCAAATCTCATCTCGGGATCAGTTAAGAATTTGTCAGCAGCCGTTTTTCCTTCGAAGTGATCATCCAAAATTTGATGTGATACCCAATCGTAGTGAAGAGAACCTTCTTGAGATTTCCTCCAGGCATAATTCATTGTACGAACCAATAGATCGTCAACGTTAGTGAAACCCTCTTTTACTGCTATGTCATGCACAATCATCAAGAAATCTTCATTTGCTCCAATTGCTTGCCAGAATTCATACCCTAATCTATTTGAACCCTGGGAAGCGTGGAGAAGTTGCAGAAGTATATCTTGACGATTAAATTGGTCAAAGTCATCTCGATTATATTTACCATTTACAATGCCATCATAATCTATCGCTGATAAAAATCTATCTCGATATCTTCCATTAGCCATATTTGGGGAACCTGAAATATGAACATCATAATCGATGCTTGTACCTAAAAACTCACTTATTGTACCCTCATTACCGGTTTCTGTTTTTGTGAAAAATGCTTCATCGTCACAAACAACATCTATTGCTGCTTCTTCCCAATAACCAAGCATTTCCTGCACTTTGACCCTTTCTTCGTCAGTTAAATCGTCTAATCCTGCAATTCTCAAGAGTCTGTCATAAAATCCACGTATCCCAGAGCCTGGCATTCCAATTTTGCCCATCATAAAATAGGGGTCCTGGTTTTTGAGCAACTCTGCTTCAAAGTACTTCCTTACCTGTTCTTTTGAATCTAGTTCTTTAAAAGCTTCTGCTTCTCTAACAAATTGATCCAAAGGACTAAATCGACCAGCTAATTCTTGAAAAAATGCCCAGTTTTCTTCAGGAAGCGTTGTTAGGTCATAAACTTGTCGGGCAACTTGATCCCAAGACAATGACTTGCCTCTACTATCGTTTGAAGTCCAAAATTGTAATGATTCAGGAATATCATAGGGAGGTGTTTGTTGTATTTCTTTATAGTGTGACATAGTTATTGGAAATATATCATATATTTTAATGACACGCCATCTATTTACAAGGTTCGATTCCCGTTACCGGTATTATAACTTTCCAGGCTAAGTAAGTTTTTGTAAAAAAATGAGGCTCGAAGTCGAGGAATGATGGATTACTTGAGGAAAATTTAAACCACGCCAAAACAACTCTCGTATGGAGCTTGTAACCGTAATTGGCTCGAACCTATTTAGCCTGGATGAATATATCAAACAATATCTACTTCAGCCAGATTTACCGTTTATTTCTTTTATTAAAATCGGCCTACGGTACTACATTACTCCTGAGTTAATTGTACAACTTAACGAGTTGAAAGAATATCTTAATGTTCCAAGTTATGAGGTTTTTTATAAGTGCTATACTCGATTTAGAAATTGAAAATTGTAGTGATATGAAGAAAAGAAAACGCTTAGCTTTAACACTTCTGATTGTCGTCCTAGCCGTGTCAGGAATAGCTTATTCTCTGTTTAAGAACATCCAGTCTAGGTTTGAAGCTCCAAGAAAGAATACTCCTGACATCCAGTTTACGATAAGCAAAAATAAAACTTTAGATGCTATTGTCGGAGATTTAAAGTATTACGATTTTATTAAAGACGAAGGCTTTTTTATTTTTGCACTCGAACACACACAAGATAACACTAAAGGAGGAGAAAACTTCATTAAGGTAGGAAAGGGCAGCAAAACAATCGAAAGAGAAGCAGTTTATACAATCTCTCAAAGTATGAGTGCTTGGGAGTTAGCTTCGGTTCTTCTCAATAGTGGTACACGTCAGGATTGCGATCACGGGTGTCCTGAAAACAATTTCACTCCGGAACTTCTTCCCGGAGGAGATTTAGCTCCCACCATAAAGGAAAAATATTCCTGGGTTAAAACTTATGAGGATTGTGTTGAGGCGATGGGTAATGATGGTGGTCAGCTCTCAAGCGAACAATATTATGAAAGAACAGGGATAAAAAGATGCGTTTCTCCTGATGGCAGGGAATTCACTGAAGGCAAAGAAGGCTGGTCAGATAAACCGTCTCCATAATTGGGTTTAATTGATACTACAAAGATGTTGAAGTTCGTTAAGGCCTTAAAGGTTTCTTCTGATGGCTTTACCCTTTAAAGTAACTTGACTCCTTCATTTTTGGTAGAATTAGCCTAGAGGAATATGAATAAATATTTTCATTTGGGTGAGGTGGATCCTTGGGAGTTGATGAACGTTTTATTGCACCACTTCTCTCATGCAACAAGCCCATCACCCTTTATTACTAAGTATCAAGCAAAGGATAGTCCACACTATCTTGAGGTAACGTCCAATGAAAGTGGTCGGATTGAAAAGATTCAGCTTTCTGATGGATTCCCGAAAGAGCAACTTGAACAACTTGAGCAGAGAATAAAAGATGCTCTCCTAACCACAGATCAGCAGGTAGGAGCTGATGTTTTATTCTGCCGTGAACGTGTCGCTGGACATTTGCGGTATAAGGACTTATTTCAAGTAACACCTGTTCCTAATGGCGCTCCACTGCCAGAAGTGGGGTTTAGAGATTATCCATTTCTTCTTCAATTCAAATACACAAAATCTAGTGACGGAATGATTGATTATTCACGGAGGAGAGAAAAAGCAATAATTTACACTAGACTTTTAAATTTGCTTCTTAATCAAAGAGTTAGGTTGCTGCGTAATAATGCTCAGGCATATTGGACATTGAATGTTAGTGAGCCACCAGCAAAAATGTCTAGCAGCTACAGGCAAGAAGGTTATACATTTGAAGGCCTTTCTCTTATTCCCAAGGATTTTACAGATACGTCAGACATCGATGAAATTGAAACAGTTCCTTTCCAAAAATATTATACAAGTAAAGGTGTCACTTCAGACCCACTAAAGATCCCAGATAACATTGAACACTCATTAGATCGTATTTTTTCTTTATCTTTGCAAGACTACGACAGGCTTTCCAGGGCGTGTACTTGGTATGAAAAAGGACAACTTATCTGGGAAGAATCAGCTTCTGCATCCTTCGTGGCCATGGTAAGCGCAATAGAGAGCTTGATAGGAGAAAAAACTCCATGTAAAAGATGTGGCCAGGATGTGCCTGAAAGCTTGCTCATCTGTGAGGAGTGTAAACAACCACGATATCAATCAACAAAAAATTTCAAAGAGTTTATTACTAAATACGTTTCGGACTTGGGTTCGATGCCAAAGGAAGCAGCTCTTCTTTATACAATAAGGTCTAGCCTTGCTCACGGAGCCAAATTGCTGCAGCAAGATTTGAGACCATGGAGCTTTATGAATCCCGCACATCAGAACGAAAGCCAAATACAAGGGAATTTATTTCATATTACTGGTATAGCGATTTATAACTGGCTCTGGAGTAGGAAAATTTCATAAGATGGCAAATCAACAGTTAAATTCATTTCAGCATTATGTACCCCGATTTTTACTTGATTACTACACAGAAGAGGGGGTGTTATGGGTTTATGACAGAAAAATTCATCAGTATCGTACTCAATCTTCAAAAACCACTACAGGTGAGAATGCGTTTTACGTATTTGCTAAAAAGAATGGAGAACTTAGTTCGGCTCTAGAGGAAATGTTCAGTCAAATTGAAGGCGTTGCAGCTGGATTAATAAAGAATCTGTCAGCAGAAGAAAACAACTTAGATCTGCAAGGCAAAGCAGACCTTGCTACTTTTTTGTCAGCTTTATACTTGAGAGTACCTAGCTCCCTTAAGAGAACAGAAGAAATGAGTGTTCAAATGGCAAAAGAGTTTATGAGTAGGGCAACTCGATTTGACCCTCACTTTGAGAAAGGAATGAGTGTCGTTGAAAAAAAGTTAGGAGAAAAAATTAGTAAAAAACAAAGAGATGAAATAAAAAAAACTTTCATTGATAAAGATTATGATCTGAGGTTTCCTAAGGGGCATATGCTAAAAACCATGATCCAAATGCTTCAAGAGTTTTATATTATTTTTGCTCAAATGGAATGGACAATACTGAGAGCGCCCAAAAATAAAGCTTTTATAACATCTGATAACCCAGCTTTTACGTTCAACATTAAACCAGATGGATTTTGGGGTAGTGGAATTGGTATTTTGGCTCCTAACTGTGAAACAATAGCAGTTCTCACGCCGAAAACAGCAGTATTTCTGTCTCAAAATCATAGCCCTGATGGTATTGAATATGTTACGGCGAGCCCTCAATTAGTTGATACAATTAATTTCCGAACTGCTGTATGCTCATCACGATTTGTAGTTTCTCACAGCGAGCAATTATTAAAAAAATGGGTAGAAAGAACGCATTTAGACAAAAGAGGCCCTTATGTCTCTGTTAAAGTTGGTTAAACTTTGTCAGATACCTAATTCATTCACTAGTTCCTCTGGGTTAACAATTTTTAACTTGCCATTATTGCAAAAGGCCTTCATATTCTTATAGTTTGCCCTGTACCTTCTGAGAATACTTTTTTCGTCCAATGTTAAAAAATAATCGGAGTGACTCGAAAGCGCTTGAAAAATATGCCGTGCATCATCTGGTTCGAATGCTTGCCTTAGAAGTGATAGAGATGTGTTCTCAACTTCACCGCCACCCCAAGGAACACTTCCAAGAGGAGCATCACCAAATCCTGTAGCAAAATAGGTTTCTTTGTTTAAAAACTTTTCACCGCCGAATATTTTATAAATAAACAAAGCTGCACCCTTTATTTTAGGTAGAGTGGCTTTTTCCATTTCGAGCTGTGTAATTTGAGAAGTAACAAACTCGTGGTCACTTAAAGCAAGTTTTTGCATTGCCTCTCCGTCTTTGTCTGTAAATTCATTTCCGATGATTGAAGAAAGAATATTATTATCGACGTAAATCTTCATTTAGATATTATAATTGATAAAATACGTTCTTGATATTTCCACTAGACGCAGTAATGGGTTCGACTCCGGTCACCAGTATCTTCAATCTCCAGGCTAACCCTTAAAAACGAAAAAACCTGGCTCGTACCAGGTTTTCAAGGCTAAATTTGAAGATTTTTCAATTTATTACCGTATGGAGCGGGATACGAGAATCGAACACTAAAAAACTCTGAACGAGTTTTTAGTGTAAACCCCCTTCTTGAGCGGGCGGCCGGATTTGAACCGGTGACCTTCTCCTTGGGAAGGAGACATTCTACCGCTGAACTACGCCCGCAGCATCACATGAAGTGAAAGCTTCCACCTCATGCGACTACTATACGTTATTCATGTAAACCTCTCAACCCTTTTCGCGTTGAAAGTACGATTTCTTGTAATCTGTTGCAACAAATGTTTACTCACTATGGCAATGTAAGCACGTTTCCTGCAAAAATCAGATCTGGATTTGCCAGATTGTTGGCCTGTGCTATTGCTGTCCACTTATACCCCGTGCCGTACGTTTGGAGAGCAATATTCCATAAGCTATCTCCCTGAACGACCGTGTACGGCTTTTTTGCAGCGGTTGTTTCTGCCCCAGCTGCTGATATTTGACCTGCTGGCACGATTGGTGTCGCTTTTGGTATGGTTAGTTTCTGCGCTACGTCTATCATGTCCGGATTACCCAGATTATTTGCTTTTTGGATATCTACCCAGTTGTATCCGCTTTTGTAGTAGACTTCAGCTATAGACCAAAGTGTATCACCATTCTTCACCACGTATTGGGCCGGAAGGGTGAGAGACTCTTGGCCATTTTGAGTTTTTTCCTGATTCGTCTGGTTCTCGGTTGATGTCGCGCTTTGCGACCGCGCTTTAAAATAATTATAGGCGATCATGCCAACTACCAGTACTACTGCCAATCCTAATGCTAGTGAAACATAAGAATCCGGGGAGTCAAAACTATTCTTGAGTGTTTTCCACATGCTAAAAATTCCTCCGTTCTAGGCAGAAGTATAAGGCAGTGGGCGGAGCTGACGGGAATTGAACCCGTGACCTTCCCGTACCACAAGAGAGTTATCTGCGGACTCGACCGGATTTGAACCGGCGATCTCGTCCTTGACAGGGACGCGTGTTAAACCAGGCTACACCACGAGTCCTCTCTGTTGGTGCGGGGTGCTCATGATCCTGATGAGCTTCATCCCCGTAACATTACTCATTTATGAGTATATTTTGGTGTTCATTTGAACCTTGAGCATAATATCATGACGTTTGAACGTAGGTCAATCCTTCGACTGGCGGATCGCTCAGGACACGTCCTCTTTTTTGCGTAGAGACAGGCACTTTGTTATGATAGGCAGGGAGATATGACAAATATTGAAATTGCCGAGCTGCTGAGAAAAGTGGCCGCTGCGTACCAAATTCTTGATGAAAATCGTTTCAAGATCATTGCCTATGACCGTGCTGCAGACAGCATCGAACATCTGACCCGTGAAGTGAAAGATCTCTGGGATGACGGGAAGCTTGGTGATATTCATGGCGTCGGACCGGCAATAACTGCGTATTTAGATGAGTTATTTCGGACGGGGAAAGTGCGGCATTTTGAGGAAGTGACAAAAAAGCTTCCCTCTTCCATATATCCGCTCCTTCTCGTTCCCGGATTGGGTCCGAAAAAGGCATATACACTGGTGACGAAGTTGAAGCTTCATGATGCGAAAACCGTGATTTCCGACCTGGAAAAGGCCGTAAAATCCCATAAAATCGCCCCACTTGTCGGATTTGGAGATAAATCCGAGGCGGATATCCTCGTTAACATAGAAACCTACAAGAAGGGGCAGATAAAGGAAAACCGCATGGTGTTGCCTGAGGCAGACGCTATCGCACAGGATATTATGAAGTTTCTGAAGAAGCTGACAAGTGTCCAGCGCGTGGATACGCTCGGAAGCTTACGCAGGAAAGTTTCGACGATTGGAGATATCGACATCTCGGTAGCGACGATGATGCCGGATACCGTGATTGACCATTTTCTCACCTATCCTCATCAGAAAGTTATCGAGCGAGGTCCCACGGGAGCTTCACTTCTTCTCCATAACGGTCGGCAGGTGGATTTGCGGGTTCAAACGCCACATGCATATGGAGCGATGCTCCAATATTTTACCGGATCGAAAAATCACAACATAACGCTTCGGGCATATGCCCTGAGCCACGGATTATCGCTGAGTGAATATGGGATAAAAAATGTAAAAACGAAAAAGCTCACTGAGCATGCGACGGAAGAAGATTTCTATCACGCGCTCAAACTTGATTGGATACCTCCTGAAATGCGGGAAGACAAAGGAGAGCTTGAATCTGCAATTGCACATCGTTTGCCTCACTTATTGGAATTGAGTGACATAAAGGGGGATCTTCATATTCATACGAGTTATAACCTAGAACCGTCGCATGATTTAGGGGTAAACGATTTAGGTGAGTGTTTGGATGAAGCCGCTCGGTTGGGTTATGAATATATTGGCCTAAGCGATCACAATCCGAGTATAGGAAATCACACGACTAGTCAGATTGTCAATATTATGAAGGAACGTAAAGAGAAATATGAACAACAATATTCCTCATGGTCTAAAAAAGCAAAAAAAAGAGTACAAATGTTCCTCATGTGTGAAGTTGATATACTCCCAAGTGGCGAATTGGCGCTCCCAATTGAAGCATTTGAGTACATTGATGCTGCAATAGTGTCTATTCATTCGAGTTTCGCGGTTGATCGGTCACAAATGACCAAACGTGTCGTGCGAGCGCTCACTACTTACCCAAAAGTACGGATTTTTGGTCATCCAACGGCTCGTTTGCTTGGGAAACGCGAAGGGGTTGAGTTTGAATGGAAAGAAATTTTCGCCGTATGTAAAGATCGGGATATCGCCCTTGAAATTAATGCGTATCCCACGCGGCTGGATCTTCCGGATTCCGTCGTATTTGATGCCAAAAAAGAGGATTTGAGATTTTGTATCAATACAGACTCTCATGCCAAAGATCAAATGAATCTTATGCAGTATGGGGTAGCGGTGGCGCGGCGCGGGTGGGCCACAAAGCGTGACATTGTGAACACTTTTGAGTATAATGAATTTAGACATTGGCTTACGAAGGAGGCTGTATGATACCCATATGGATAGTTGTTGGCGTTATTGTTGTTCTGGGAGTTTATGTGTGGTCTCTCTATAATGGATTGGTCACTGAGTCAACACAAATCGATGAGGCATGGGGACAGATTGACGTGCAATTGAAACGACGCACCGACTTAATCCCGAATCTCGTAGAAACCGTCAAGGGATATGCCAAGCACGAAAAAACGGTTTTTGCGGAAGTAACCAAAGCGCGAAGCGCCCTATTGGGAGCTAAATCGCCCGCTGATTCAGCAAAAGCCAATGACATGCTTACGGGCGCGTTAAAAAGCCTTTTTGCTGTTGCCGAAGCATATCCGCAGTTGAAAGCAAACGAC
>Ga0154660_125_pt8 | contig 9335 bp, 11 predicted proteins | sample Rifle2008BG13ft_FD_116089 | JGI IMG/M metagenome (GOLD analysis project Ga0154660, IMG submission 116089) | Candidatus Gottesmanbacteria bacterium RBG_13_45_10
CACGACATCGATAATATCGGCGTCTTTAAGCGATGTTTCCCACGCATTCCCGTATTTGGCAATTGCGCTATTTCGGATGCCGGATACAAGAAACCGCAGTGTTTCCACGCGTTCTCGTTTCCCCGCTTTGAGAGACGTATTAAGATCCGTTTGAAGTTGATCCATCAACATAAATTATCCTCTATTTGGATGACGTAAGCGCCTGGCAAGTTCACGTTTTTTCTCTTTTCGAATCTCGGCAGGTTTTTGATAAAATTCGCGCTTTTTGAGATCCTGTAAAATACCCTCGGCCAATACCTTACGGGTAAATTTTCGGATGAGCGAATCAGATGAATCTCCAGGTTGTGCTTTGACAAATACCATACAACGACACACACCTCCTTTAGAAACTCTTAACAAGTCTTCGAGTTTAGAGTTTCTTAAGCCCTCCAGCAAACGCTCCGTGAGCCGTGAACGAATAGTTCTGAAAAGGCGAACGGTAAGTTGCGGAGGGCATACTCACAAACACTGGCGTATTATACCACGGAATGTAGGCCAAAAGACCTAGAGATTTCTGTGCTTCGATACGGATCCAAGAATGTGAATATGCACGTGATCGATGATCGCAGTACCTTTCCCGTTATTCACGATTCGATAGTTGGCGATATGTTCCTGTTTGATAATCATTTTAATAGTTTGAAATAGTTTGGTAAGTAACGCATCTTCCACTTCGACAAGCTCGCTAATGTGCTTCTTGGGAATCACGAGTAAGTGGACCTGCGCCTGCGGATACATATCTTTGATAACGATAACATCGGTATCCTGAAATATTACAGTTCGGGGAAGTTTTCCGGCGATAACATCACAAAAAATACACGATTTCATCGTTTTTTCCTTCCCCCTTTCCCCTTCACCCTGCTTTACAGTTTATACCCTATTGCTCTCAAAAACTCTTTCCGCTTGGCTACATCCTCTTTTGATTCGACACCTTTGGGCGACTGCCCATCGATAACGCCAAGGACACCCCCTCCGAGCTTGGTTTCGGCGACAATGACGTCACACGCATTGGCCGTGGCGCAAAAAATGTGACAAACCTCGGGAACCATCTTTACGGCATTTAATACGTTGATAGGAAACGCGTTATCGAGAAATATAAAAAACGTGTGCCCTGCGCCGACTTTTTTCGCATTTTCTGTCGCAAGTTTTATCATCGCGTCACTTGTTCCACTATTTCTGATTAATCTATCTCCCGAGGCTTCGCAAAATGCGATCCCGAATTTAATCCCCGGCACCGCGCACGCTAATGCCTCATGGAGATCTTCAACAGATTTAATAAAGTGCGTCTGACCGAAGATAAAATTTTTGGCCGCAGGATTGTGTACTCGAACACTAAGTAATCTCATCTCAAGCTACTCCCTCTAATACACCAACGTTTATCAGATGATCTTTCGCCGATAAAACATATAATATGGTGTCCGCATCCACCGTTTCTGTATCAAAACCAGTCGGTTTTGGCTTGACTAAATCCGTCGAAAAGAGATCTTCCTGCCGTTTAAATCCTAATGCATCCAACACTCCGACGAATTCCCTCTCATCACCCGACTCAAATGTAAGGGTAAACACCAAATCATGTCCGTCGTTGCTATTGGAAAAACGAAGTGCATCAACTGTGAGAGCATCGCTCACAGCTTTTGTCATATACTCATCAGATACCGGTCGATCTGCATCTCGAAATAACGTAAGGTCACGAACCGTCACATGGGGACCTAATAAATTAGGAAATGTATCAGACATGGCCTTTCGTTCAGATTTCTCCAACGTCAATGTCTGCACGTACGCAGCTATTTTTCTTTTGCTATCACGTATTCCGTAAAACACGCTATTATCAAAAATGTCACTATCATCTCTACCAGCTGCCCCCTTTATATGAGAGAGGCAATATCGCACCTGTCCATGAGACGTCGTTCGGGGGCCTGCTAACTTTTTATTGATAGATTCTTCTTCTTTCGAATCTAGCCACTCTGCATACATCCTCACTGTTCTGAGTTCGATATACCCAACGGCTGAACCATCTGGAAATGGCGGAACTTCTTGTTTATGTCGGCGAAGCCTATGAACAGCATCTATTTTATCTCGATAAATACTCTTTGCCCGTTTTAACACATTAACTGATACTTCTCGTTCACTCATAGTACATTACTTACAGTTTTTAATAACCTCAATAATTTCCTTCAGCGTCTTTTTCGTCGGGCGCATATCGGGATTTTTGCTGCTGCCGTTTAATACCATGTGATGACTCGCGTGTAAAAACCATGTCGCATCCGGCTCATCACGTTTGAACGCATTATACAGCGGCTCTAAATCAATGTCATCTTTAGGAAGGGCTTTCACACGCAAATACCCCTTTTTGGGGTCTTTCCGTACCGCCACCACGTACCCCATCTTTTGGGCTACATGAACGACGTCATCGTTGGGCGTTTCTACGCCTATTCCCTTCCCCCACTTCGTTTGGAATTCAATACCTTTTTCCTTCAGCTCTTTTTCCGCCCACACTTTGTTTTGAAAAGATTTATATATGCCATCCAGTGCGTCCATCCCCATGGCTACGATCTTCATGGGATTATCCGCATACAAAAGCCGCCAGCCGTCTATCTGGGCTTCCAGTCCCAATTCCCAAAAATCCGCGGTCGGGTTAGGAAAAAAAACCTCACGGAAATGGTCAATATCGTTGATAACCGTAAGCAACCGCTCAAGGGCTGGATCGCCGGCCCCACGCTCTTTTTTCACTTCTTTATACACGAGAAGGGATGCGCAGGTATCTGCATTGGTCTGGTGGTGATCAAATTTTCCAAACCCCGTATCCACATGAATTATCTCGGGATTCGTATCCGGCGGCATATCATCAAGCGTTTTCCCCGCGGGGACAAACGCAAGCGATGCTTCCTCCCAGCCGGGAAAGAAAGTCTTGATAAGCCAGATACTCGCGATGGCATCAAGATCGGGGCCTATATGCGCAACAATCGTTTTCATCGGGCTTCAGTATACCGTTTTAGAAGTATGCAAACAAGAGATATGAAACGAATCTTAATACGCCTGGGCAAACATCCAGCGGTGGGTAGCGGGCTTGCCACAGTGGACGCAGACCCCTTTTTCTTCTTTGGCATCAAGTGGCAAACAACGCGTCGTTGCTTTGGTCTCTTCCTTAATCTCTTTCTCACACGCATCATTTTCGCACCAAAACGCCCGGATAAACCCGCGGTCTGTCGCCATAATATTTTTAAACTCGGCGAATGTTGATGCTTCGCGAATATTTCGTTCCAAAAAAGTCTTTGCCCGAGAAAACAGCGATTCCTGAATATCCTTCAAAATCTTCTCGGTGCGAGTGAGCATATCATCCCTCGAAACGACCACTTTTTCTCCTGTGTCACGCCGGGCAATCGTTACCGTTCTGTCTTTGACTTCCTTAGGCCCGACTTCAAACCGGACCGGCACACCCTTTACTTCCCATTCGTTAAACCGGCGACCAACACTTGGCTCTTCCCTATCGTCCAATTTTGTCCTTACTCCTCCGTTACTGAGCGTCTCTTTCATTTCGCCGCAATAGCGTAAAAGTTCCTTCGAGTCCGAACCGCTCTTTCCGATAGGCACGATCACCACCTGAGTTGGGGCCACTTTGGGCGGCAGAATGAGACCGTTATCATCCCCATGAACGAGAAATAATCCGCCAAGGCTTCTCGTGGAGAGCCCCCACGAGGTTTGCCAGCCGTACTCCATTTTCCCGTCTCTCGATTGAAACTGAACCTCAAATACTTTGGAAAAATTCTGGCCCAAGTTGTGTGACGTGGCGCCTTGCAGCGCTTTTCCATCAGGCATAAGCGGCTCTACTGCATAGGTGGCCTTTCCACCAGCAAATTTTTCCGTCTCGCTTTTCCGTCCCAAAAGAACAGGAATTGCATAATACTCCTCATAGACCCTACGGTACCATTCCAGTGCTTTCATAACCATATCCATCGCGTCTTTTTCTGTTTCATGAACTGTATGCCCTTCCTGCCACAAAAATTCTGAAGTCCGCAGGAAAAGGTACGTCCGTTTTTCCCACCGCACACAGTTATTCCACTGATTTATAAGAACCGGCAGATCGCGCCAACTATGAATCCATTTGGCGTACATCGCATACATGATCGTCTCAGATGTGGGGCGAACCACCAATGGATCTTTCAATTCTTCTCCTCCGGCCACCGTCACAACGGCAAGCTCCGGCGAGAATCCTTTAACGTGCTCTTTTTCTTTATCCAACAGGGAATGAGGAATAAATAACGGGAAGTAGGCATTTTGCACGCCCGCGGACTTCATGAAACCATTTAGAATCTCCTGGACCGTCTCCCAAATCGCGTAACCGTACGGCCGTATCACCATCGTACCTCTGACGGGTGCATAATCCGCAAGCTCCGCTTTTAATACGACGTCGGTATACCAATCCGACAAATTTTCCGATTTCTTTTTTAATTCCTTTTTTTCAAATTTTGTAGCCATACGTTCCTCCTTAATATAAATGATACTGTTTGATCTCTTGATCCCCGGGATCAATGTATCAATCTGATACTTTGTGTGCTAATAGAGTTTCCCTCCCGTTACTGCTTCGACTTTGTCAGGTATTATCAGTATACACTCATGCTCACTATCCGGCACGCCAAGCGTGAGCACTTCCGACACAAACGGCCCGATCTGGCGTGGCGGGAAATTTACGACACCCAACACTTTTTTGCCCACCAGACTCTCCTTTTTATAGTATTTAATCAGTTGCGCGCTTGACCGTTTCTCCCCAATTTCCGGCCCGAAATCAATCGTCAGTTTGTACGCAGGCTTCCTCGCTTGGGGAAAATCTTCAACGGCGATAATTTTTCCTACTCGAATATCCAGCTTTTGAAAATCATCATATGTTGCCATATATCTCTCCTTTTAACCAACAAAAAAGGTACCGTTCTTGTATAAGGCCGAGTCAGGCTCGGGGTACCACCTTATTTCAGTTAAAAGTCTATAAAGTCATAAAGTTTATAAAGTAATGACTTTACGGACTTTATGAACTTAGAACTTTCAACTCTTATTCGCTGCTATTACGGGCTTTACCCGTTCCGCTTCTTGGGCGGACAGCGTTAGCTCCGTTTGGGTTTCGGAGCCCTTACCCCATCTAAAACGGGGGTAAGCGCCTTTCTCAACTGATCTATACTATACTCCTCACGCTCATTTCGTGTCAATTCCTCCTGCCCGCTTATCCCCCGTGGGCGAGGCGCAACACATCATTAATCGAAATAAGAATAATGAGGATAAATAGGATAATCATGCCGATCTGGTGCGTAGACTGTTCAAAAGCCGGCCGCACTTTCCTCCCTAAAATTTTTTCAATCACGACAAATAAGAGCCGCCCCCCGTCAAGAGCTGGAATCGGCAGAATATTGAGTACCGCAAGATTCAGGGAAAGTATACTCATAAACTCCAGTACCGCAGCCCAACCAAACTTCACGGCCTGTCCCGTCACCTGCGCTATCCCGATAGGACCGGCTACATCGGCGCCGGGCGACTTGAGTTGGAGGAGTTTCCCCAACACCCCGCCTATAGACGCAAGCATTTCCCATCCGCGCACGAGATTGACCTTCACCGCTTCAAACGGAGCTTGTGTAATCGGGTATTTTTTCCGCATAAGATTGGAAATTGCAATGCCCATGGGGCCTTCTCCTTTGGGATATTCCTTGCGGGGTACGAGATTCACCCCAAATACGCGGCCTTTTCGATCGATCGTGAGCGTGACCTGTTCCCCTTTGTGCGCTTGGGTGATGTCGATAAGTCCTTTGGGAGTAGAAACCTCTTTTGTTTGAGAAACGCCTTTTTCCAGGTATGTGACGCTTTTAATGATGTCGTTTTGGACAATCCCCGCCGCTGCCGCTGGGCTATGAGCCGTCACCTCCTCGACATAAATATATTTCACTTGCTCATACACGCCTTGCGCGGTCAATAAATAGGTGGTTACGATGACGGCTAGTAAAAAGTTCATCGCGACTCCGGCAAGCAAAATTGCCGCGCGCTCTTTTTTACTCCTGGCCCAGAAATATTCTTTGACACTTTCCCCTTTTCCCTTTACCTTTTCCCCTTCACTCTCATCTTCTCCCGCAAGCTTTACGAACCCGCCGATCGGAAGCCAGTTGATGGAATAGATCGTCCCCTGTACTTTTTTCCCCCAAATTCGTGGCGGCAACCCGAACCCGAATTCCTCTACCTTTACCCCCACCCAACGGGCCATCATAAAATGCCCCAACTCATGGACAAAAACGAGAACGCTCAAAATGATGGCAAAAACGAAAAAAGTAAGTAGCATAGGATGGAAAATAAATAAGCTCAAAATCCAAAGCTCAAATGTCAAATCAAATCCAAAGCACAAAGTTCAAATAAAAAAACACCTTCCTATTTGAAAATTTTGACTTTGACCTTTGAATTTGTTTTGAATTTAGGATTTTGTCATTTGGATTTATACCTGAAGTAGTTCCTCCTCCTTTTTCTTGCCTAATGCATCAATTTCGGCAACCATTTCATCCGTCAATTCCTGTACGAGCCGTTCGCCGTGTTTCTGCTGGTCCTCGGAAATAGTTTTTGCATCTGCTTCCCGCGTCAAACCGTGCATGGCTTCCTGACGAATCTGACGGATCATGACGCGACCGGATTCTAATTTGGCTTTAGCGAGCTTGATATATTCCAACCGCCGTTCCTCGGATAGCGGAGGGATACTGATGCGTATAATTTCTCCATCAATTACGGGCGTGAGCCCCGTGTTTGCTTCCAATATCCCTTTCTCGATGTCCACAATAACGGATGGGTCATACGGCGCAATCACCAGTGTTTTTGCATCCATCGTGGTTATGGTAGCCATCTCCATGAGCTTGAGATGCTGACTCCCACCATAAGCCGCAATCACCATATGTTCAACAAGTGCGGGGGTTGCTCGTCCTGATCGGATGGAGGATAAATCGTTTTTCGATATCTCGAGGGCTTTGCGCATTTTTTCGTGCGCACGGCTTAGGATCTGTTCCATCGTGTCTGTATCTTACGAGAAGTGGGATAGCGAGTCAAGAAAGAAAACACGTTATTCATCAAGCGCCATGCGGGTAAACCGGGCCACGGTAATATTTTCTCCAAGTTTTGCGATTGTCTGTTTCACGAATGCTTCAATAGTAAGGGATGCGTCACGAATATACGCACCAGACAGAAGCGCACTCACGTTTTTAGGATCCATTGCCGCCACTTGAAGCGCCAATTCATGCGCGAGATATTTAAAATCATCGGTTCGTGCCACAAAATCCGTCTCACAACGAAGTTCCACCAATACCCCCACTTTGCCGCTATGAACATAGGATTCGATGAGCCCTGATGCGGTTTTCCGATCTTTCTTTTTAGCGGCTTTCTCTATACCGCGCTCCATCAAAAGCTTTTTTGCTTTCGCGTAGTCGCCATTTGCATCTTCGAGCGCTTGACGGCAATCAGAAACACCGGCGCTGGTTTCTTCACGAAGTTTTTTTAAGAGTGTGAGCGAGATATTCATAGGATTACAGTATAATTTTCAATTTCTAATTTTCAATTTTCAAAAAATGTTGCAATGATTCATTGAAAATTCAATGAAAATTGTAAATTGAAAATTAAAAATTTATTTCTCCGCAGACGTTTTGCGCTCGCGCTTGGGCTTCTCTTCCACTTTCGCCTTTTTCGATTCCGGTACCACAGCCGGTTTCTCTTTTAATTCTACCGCGACAGAGGTTTCCGTGGAAGCCTTCGCCGGTTCAACCTTTTTTGCCGCCTCTTTTTCGTCCTCTTTTGCTTTATGCTCTTTCCCCTCTTTAAACGCGTGGGCAATCGCCTGGACGATATAGGATATGGAGCCTACAGCATCATCGTTTGCCGGAATCACGTAATCGATCCCCGTCGGATCGGAATTCGTATCCACAATGGCGATAATGGGAACGCCCCGACGTATCCCCTCACGTACGGCAGCAATTTCTTTTTTGATGTCGACGACAAACAGTGCCGCCGGCACCGCGTTGAGATGCAGCACACCACCGTAATATACTTTAATGCGCTCCAGGTATCGGGCGAGTTTGGATTGCTCGTGTTTGGGGAACTTTTTCCATGCACCGCTTTGCAGTTCTTGGGCAAGTCTATTGATTTTTTCGATATTTTTATGAATTTGATCCCAGTTGGTTAAAAATCCGCCGATCCACCGAGCGACGAGATATGCTGCTCCCGCTGCCTCCGCCTCTTGTTTCACAATACCCTGCGCCTGACGTTTGGTACCCACGAACAACACTTCGTCTCCGCGTGTTGCGACGGACTTGACGTACTCCATGGCAGCCTCAAGGCCTGCTTGCGTCTTCACGAGATCGATAATGTGGATGCCGTCTTTTTCGGTATAGATAAATTGCGCGGCTTTAGGATGCCACCTTTCCGCTTTATGACCGAAATGACAACCTGCTTCCAATAGCGCTTGAAGCGTAATTTCTTGCATATACGTCAATTTTCAATTTCTAATTTTCAATTTTCAATCAATGTTCCAATAATTCATTGAAAATTCAATGAAAATTGTAAATTGTACATTAAAAATTCAAAAAAATAGGCGCGATACGCGCCCTATTACGGTAAGCGTATCTCTTTTGTCCTCCACTCAATAAAGGATTTCTCCCAGAGATACTGTTTGAGTGTGTGTAATAGAGCGATTATACACGATGCAGCGAGAACTTGCAACGCGCCTACGGCAATGGGAAGTGTGCACAAAGCGACTTTACTTCGCCAGCGATCGCGTGAAGTCGCCTGTTTCCTGCAAGCTCGGCCCGTGTTTTTTTCATAAATTCACTGCGCTCGAGTTTTTCACCCGGAAGTTGGTAACTGGGCACGGCTGCGATAGCTTGTGCAATCCAAAGTCCTACGTTCTTCATCTCTTTTTCTTTCATCCCGCGCGTCGTTATGGCTGGCGTACCCAGGCGAATTCCTGACGGGTAAAATGGCGGCATCGGATCAAACGGTACACCGTTTTTGTTCACCACAATGCCCGCTTCTTCCAGGGCAATTGCGGCAATCGCCCCATTGACGGATTTGTTGCGTAGGTCGATAAGGACCAGGTGATTATCGGTGCCTCCGCTTGCTAAATCAAAACCATGACGGAGCAATTCCTGGGCAAGCGCTTTGGTATTATTGACGATCTGGTGACCGTATTTTTCAAACGAGGCAGTCGATGCCTCTTTCAGCGCGACGGCTATTGCTGCCGTTTGATTATCATGCGGCCCCCCTTGAATACCGGGGATAATCGCACTGTCTATTTT
>Ga0154660_102_pt5 | contig 9069 bp, 11 predicted proteins | sample Rifle2008BG13ft_FD_116089 | JGI IMG/M metagenome (GOLD analysis project Ga0154660, IMG submission 116089) | Candidatus Gottesmanbacteria bacterium RBG_13_45_10
TTTGGGAAGCGGTAAAACAACGTTCGCCCAAGGCTTTGCAAAGGGTCTTGGTATTTTTGGCCGACTCCTCTCCCCCACATTTATAATTGTGCGACGTTATCAAATTCCATCAACAGAAGAATTTGTTTATCATATTGACCTGTATAGAACGAAGACGGTTCACGATATTGAAAATATAGGATTCTCCGAAATCATGGCTGATCCGCACGCGTACGTCATCATCGAATGGGCCGACAAAATTGCCTCACTGTTGCCTCAAAAGCGGGTGGACGTGCGGTTTACGACGAACGAGGATGATAGCCATACTATTATAATGGAAGAAAAATGATATGCCGGAGTCCCAAGATACCATACAAAAGACTGTGAAAATCGTTTGCGAGGGCGGAATTATCATATATCCTACCGATACCGCGTTTGGCATAGGGTGTCGTATCGATGATCATAAGGCGGTAGACCGACTTTTTCAGATACGGAAGCGTCCCATTACACAAGCAACACCAGTTCTCGTAAGTTCCATTGATATGGCACTCGCCTATTTTGATCACCCGTCCGATATTGTGCGACGTTTTATGGAAAATTATTGGCCCGGAGCTCTTACCATTGTGGCTCCGTGTAAAATTGAAAAAGTCTACTCCCCTATCCGTGGAAATGGGAAAACAATTGGGCTTCGCATGCCAAATCACCAAACAGCATTAAAGATCATTGGCGGCGTTGGGGTGCCGATTTTGGGTCCTTCAGCAAATTTTCATGGGAAACCCACTCCGTATTCCTTCAAGGACTTGGATCCGAATTTGGTACAATTAGTTGATTTCGTTGTCGCTGGGGAAACCCATGGGAACATAGCCTCTACGGTTGTTGATTGTTCCGTGAGCCCGTATCGAATTATTCGTCAGGGGGCAGTATATCTTACAACATAAATTATGCAGACTATTTTATCTATCGATACAGCGCTATCGGAAACGGTACACGTTACACTTGATTACGCCGGGGGGCGGATCGAAAAAACTTCCCAGTCGCGCGTGATGAAGGCGCAGATGGTGCTCCCGCTTATTGAAGAGATTCTTAAGGAATCAGGTATTACCTCCTCTGATATATCAGAAATTCGAGTAGCGCAAGGGCCCGGGTCATTTACCGGAGTGCGTGTGGGAGTGGCTATCGCCAATGCCTTAGGGACGCTTCTTGATATTCCTGTCAATGGAAAGCGTGCGCTTGCATTGCCGCACTATTAACCGTACAATGGGAAATTGTACGTATTTCATATTCATATATTTATAGAAAGGAGTGGCACATATGGCCGACTCAACAGATCCAAAAACAGAAACAAAAAAAAGTGGTACCAATCCACTCATTTTTGTCGGTATTGGTTGCCTTGTTCTCTTGGTGGTGCTAGGAGTGGCAGGTTCGCTCATTGGGAGATTTTTATTTAAGAATGCGGCAACGTCGCTTATTGAAGGCGCGATTGAGAATAAGACAGGAGTCAAGACAAATTTGAACGATATAGCACAAGGGAAAATGAGTTTTACCGATCCGAAAACAGGATCAACGGTTGATATAGGATCGGGAAAGATTCCCGATAGCTTTCCAAAGGATTTTCCTATCTATCCCGGTGCAAAAGTAACCAGTGCATTGGCTGGTGCGGAAAAAGGGAAAAACAGTGGATTTTGGATTACGCTGTCTACATCAGATACGGTGGATAAGGTAGGAGCATATTACAAGAGCCAGTTGTCGGCCAAGGGGTGGGAGACGACGGCTACCTATTCTGCCGGAGATACAAGCACTCAGACCGTATCTAAAGGGGATATGTCGGGAAGTGTCGCGATAACGCGTGCAAGTGACGCGAAAGAGACGGAAATAGTGGTTATCGTGGGTCAGGACAGTGGGGACAGTACATCGGAAGAGGCAACCCCGGCGCAAAGCGAGTAGCGAGTAAGACGTTTTTGGTGATATATACGAGTTTCGCATATTTCGGGTCCTGCCTCTCGGCGCTGTTACGTCGGCACGCAGTATTGGCGGGTCCTGCCGCTGGCTTTCTCCCATCAATCGTCCTCGGTGTCACCTTCTCTTTGATCTTTCTTGTCTTTTGACCACATTACAACCCACAGGTTTTTCCAATAGGTTTTTGTAGTAAGGCACCTCCGGGCGATTGACGGGAGTCCCTCTGCCCGCGTCACCCGCACGATCCGTTCTTTGGAAAATAGTATATTGCGGGTGGCAACTGCGAAGGATTTCCAGCGTTCCCGGAGTCCCGCACGAATGCTTCCCATATTATTCAAAAACACCCCAAAAGGTAGGTGTGTGATCAGAGGACGAGATAAACGAGTGCGTACGGTTGGTGCGGGACGAGGACATCGCTGGAACACGCAGTTGACAGGACCCGCAACGAAATATCTTCTCGCTCGTGTCACCCGATTGGAGCGTATTTTTTTTGTGAGACTAGAATTTTTCCTGATATATCGGTATGATGGGTACGTATGCCATTTATGGAAGTTTTGGTTCATTTGTTTATTCCCCGTCATACAAATAACCATCGTTCGAAGGTGCTTCATGTCGATGCACTTCTCGTGTATATTTTGGTGTTTGCGGTTTTTAATTTGGCCTTGCGATCCCTTCATAGGAGTATGCCGGATGTCTTGGGGTATGCTACGGACATCCATGTGGAACAGTTATTGGCAGGTACCAATGCCAAGCGGCAGGCGTCGGGACTTGCTCCTCTGACCCTTAACTCACTTCTGTCGCAGGCGGCGGCTGCCAAAGCTCAGGATATGCTTACCAAAAACTATTGGGCGCACAATAGCCCTACCGGAGCTACCCCGTGGGATTTTATTTCAGGTGCAGGCTATAAATATGTTGTGGCAGGAGAAAATCTTGCAAAGAATTTCTCAACGAGCCAGGTTGTGGTCGATGCGTGGATGGCTTCGCCTTCACATAGGGACAACCTGCTTAAATCCAGTTACAAAGAGGTAGGGTATGCCGTTGTCAACGGTGTTTTAGGAGGTGAGGAGACGACCCTCGTCGTGCAGATGTTTGGTGCATCTACGTCGTCACTGGCCCTAGCGCCTCCGGTGGCGAAGCCCCCGGTGTTGACGGAGAACGCGTTGACGATTCAAAAAGCAAACCCGAGCGTCGCTGTTGCCGGTAATGCGGGGACCATGCAACAGACAACAAATAAGCAAGGAATCGCAGGGGCTTTCGAGGGGGTAACCATACGTCCGCTTGTGAATATTCCGACGCTCACTCGGAACATCGTCTTTGTCTTTGCGGGAGTGCTTCTGGGTGTTCTTCTTGTGGATGCATGGGTTGTTCGGCGGCGGCGAGTTGTACGTGTTGCGGGTCATAACCTAGCTCATTTTCTGTTTTTGAGTGCGATTATTGTAGCAGCGAGTATGGTGGGTCGGGGTAGCTTATTATGAAACGTGTCCATATACTGCATTATCTCGTATTAGGCGCCATTTTGATTGGCGGTATTGCTACATTTATATATGTCCAATCCAATACATCCATCCAATTTATCGTTGGCATAGCAACTGCAGCTGCCTATGTGTGTTGGGGACTTATCCATCATGCGCTTGCCGGAGACCTTCACGAGAAGATTGTGGTAGAATATATCCTCATCGGGGCTATCGCCATCGTTTTGTTGGCGACGGTTCTGGGGGTATAGTATTTTGTAAAAAGTTATACAATCAACATTCATGAAAGGCGTAATATTAGCGGGTGGACTTGCGACACGACTTCGTCCTTTGACGCTCGTCACAAACAAACATCTCCTTCCTGTATACCATAAGCCGATGATATATTATCCGCTTGAAGCAATGGTAAAAGCGGGGATTAAAGAGATTCTTCTGACGACATCGCCTGATCACGCAGGGCATTTTGCCAATCTGTTAAAGGCGGGAGAAGATTTTGGTTTAAAATTTTACTATGCAGTACAGCAGGATCCCAAAGGGGGTATCGCACAGGCGATCGCTCTGGCTGAGGAGTTTGCGCAAAATGAACCGATCGTTGTGCTTCTCGGAGATAATATATTTCATCATAATTTGCGACCTGCAGTTGAGCGTATAGAAGCGCAGAAACAAGGGGCAATAGTGTTTGGCGTACACAGGGATACCCAGTTACGTCAATACGGGGTTATAGAAATGGATAGCCGCGGAAAAGTGTTATCCATAGAAGAGAAGCCGGAAAAACCCAAATCCGACATCGCCCAAACAGGCATCTATATTTACGATAGCCGCGTATTTTCCTTCATACGGGAATTGAAACCCTCGTTGCGGGGAGAGCTCGAAGTAACGGATTTGAATAATCGGTATCTGAAGGAAGGAACACTTCTTTGTGAAGTAATCGACTGGTGGGTGGACGCCGGGACATCGTATGACGAATTGCTTCGGGCAAATAACGAGGTAGCTCAAATGGTGAGAGAGGGAAAATTATGATAGAGGGAGTTGCCGTCAAAGAGTTGGTCCGTCATCCGGACGAGCGGGGTTTTTTTGAAGAGATTATTCGAAAGAGCGATGATTTTTTTAAAGAAGGATTTGGCCAACTATCCCATTCTTCGATGGTCAGTGGCGTGGTCAAGGCCTGGCATGTACACAAAACTCAGATCGACTGGTGGTATGTGGCAAGCGGTATGATAAAGGTGGCATTATACGATACGAGAGCTGACGCCAAGACCCATAAGGAGTTGAATGAATATGTCTTAGGGCAGAAAGATAAGCCGAATATTGTGATAAAGATTCCGGCGGGAGTGGCGCACGGTTTGAAAGTTCTCGAGGGGCCGGCGGACCTTATCTATGTTACCAGTGGAATCTATAATAAAGAAGAAGAGGGTCGGATTTCCTACGATGACGACACCATTGGCTATGATTGGGTGCAGGGAATTCCCATATCCAACAAAAACGTTACCTAAGGGAGAAAAACCATGAGAATACTTGTCACCGGTGGAGCCGGGTTCATCGGCTCAAATTTTATTTTGTACTGGCTCAAATTTCACCCGGATGATGAAATCGTAAACCTTGATAAGCTTACGTACGCAGGAAATCTTGAAAATCTCACAAGCGTGGAGAAAAATCCTCATTATCGATTTATTCAAGGTGATATTTGTAATGCTCGTGTAGTTTCGGGGGCAATGCGGGGTGTTGACGTCGTCGTTCATTTCGCCGCGGAAACTCATGTTGATAGGTCTATTGCCCAACCTGCTCCATTTGTTGAGACCAACGTGACGGGGACACAAGTACTTCTTGATGCAGCGTTTCAAGCTAAGGTTCGCCGTTTTCATCACATATCAACGGATGAGGTGTTCGGGTCACTGGTTTTGGGTAAGCCGGATAAATTTAATGAACAGACACCATACGATCCGAGGAGTCCCTATTCTGCGAGTAAAGCGGCGTCTGACCATCTGGTTCGGGCGTATTTCCATACCTATGGGTTGCCGGTGACGATAACGAATTGCTCAAATAATTTTGGCCCGTACCAATTTCCGGAAAAACTTATTCCTCTGGCGATCACCAATATCATAGAAGGCGCGAAAGTGCCTATCTACGGTGACGGGAAAAACGTGCGAGATTGGTTGTATGTGGGAGATCATTGTCGGGCTATTGAGGTCGTTTTAGATAAAGGGAAGGTCGGAGAAACGTATTGCGTCGGGGGACTCACTGCGGATATCGATAATATAGCTATTGTGAAAAAAATCGCATCACTCATGGGGAAGGATGAATCCGTTATAGAATTCGTAAAAGATCGTCCCGGTCACGACCGGCGGTATGCCATTGACTGGTCTAAAATCCAAAAAGAGTTGGGATGGAAACCGGAACATGACTTTGACGCGTGGCTTATCCAAACCATCCGTTGGTATAAAGAAAACGAATCGTGGTGGAGGAGAATTAAAAGTGGGGAGTATCAAGATTATTATCGAAAGCAATATGCCAAGTAGTCACGATTAAACAATGCAATTAGAGAATCCAGAAGAAACAGGTCATCCGCATCCGCAGCCTAAAGATGAATTTAATAGACCGCAACTATCGGATCGTAAGAAGCGTGAAGCCCGAATAGATGACTACTTACTTCCTGCCGTAGAGCGGGAATTTGCAACACCAATACCTCTGCCTCCAGATCGGGGTCATCCCGATGATCTTTTAAAGCTAGTCGCACCACATCTGCCACTTTACATGCTTCGGGACAAGAGAGATCCTGAGAAAGGGTTAGATTTTGAATGTGAATTGGTTTTAGTAGCACCCAGCTTAGAAGAACAAAACCCTCAACTCGCCGTGCAAAGGACCACAAGGACGGCTATTTCGCGAGAGCTTGTCGATCCGTCTCGTAATGACCAATTACTAAGAGAAGTTCAAGAGAAATTTCCTGAATACTATCAGATCTTAACATCTCATATGCAGCCGGCTAGTCCTGATATACCCGTGTACTCTGGCGGTTGGGGCGTATGGAATAGAATTAGAGATATGGGATGTAGAAATAGAGCATTTGCAGTTTTGAATCATATGATAAGTCAAGCTCCTAGCAGAAGAGTTCGTTTTGAGCAACATAAATATGTCACTTCACGCCTAGTCAGCGATGAAGAAGAAAACACGACTTTTGTTAAACCGATAGAACAAAGTGTACTCATTCATAGTCAACTAAGCTGTGAGCCAGTAGAACACAATGGTACAAGAGCCGTAAAAGTAGATGCTCATTTACCGTGCGACTGGCAAAGTCAACATGATGTTGTGGGTGAAATGTTTGATACAACTTTTTATGTGTTGGAAGACGGAATCTTAGTTCCTGATGAGGAGATGAATGCAATTCTCACCAGGCTACACGGCGAAGGAAGAAAGGCAAATAGAGTCTTTGGTTGGCCACAAAATGATGAGGCTGAAGCAGTAAGGCTGAGAATTAAGATCTTCTGGGAAGATATAGCAGGAGTTATTACGAGAAGACAAAATTGGGAATGGAGTTTCGCTGGAGCCAGATATCTGAGCCCATATAGCACTAACGCCTTTGGACAAGAGCTGAAGGTAGATACCGAAGGAAGGCCATACAGTAGCGAAAGCCTTCGCGTGTTTGACGCCGAAGAGGAAGGCTCAGAGATTAGAAGTCAAGACGAGGTAGACGCACGAATATTCATGACGGTAGATGAGGCTGAGGAGTACGAACGATGGGAAGAAGACACTATTAACAAACTCACTAATGAAATTATTCCTAGTACAAGAGACTTAACCTCTGAACAGGCTCTCATATATGCTGCTGAGATCGTAACAAGAAGCGTCGAGCCGCTCAGGCTATTGGAAGCTAAATTTTCTTCAGGTACTCGTTTAGCAATTATTGGAATGGTGCAGCATCCTCCGCAGGATAGGCTTCCGCTTGAAGTTATTGAACAAAGTAGAAGACTAGGAATTGGTTTTGTAGCAATTCATGTGAGAAATCCCGACGACCCAATAAGAGTGTACAAAGAAGACAGAGAGGGTTTAGTGGCTATTGAGGTAAGCGGTCTTGGTACCGTAGAAATGCCGCATGAGGAAGCACAAAGAAAATATCCTGAACAATACAAAGCACTTTTCAAAGAGAATCGAGAGTGGGATGGTGTCATTGCCGCTGCAAGAAAATGGGAACTAGATATCTTATATGTTGAGGGAGGAGATTCATGGAGTGAATCCAACCAAGAGGCGGTTAACAGAATAGGAGCTTATTTAGAACAGTATCCTGAGGCAAACGGTATCTATTTTAGTCCGCTTCTTTCTTCTCTTTATTGGCCGGGGGACAAAAATCAAGAAGAACGACAGCACATAGGTGCCCGTCCATTTGTAGATGTATACAGCCTAGCTTATGCCCACTTAAGTGACACCAGCATCCAAATGGCTGCTTATGGGCTACGAGAGAGGTTTCCTGGTAAAGTTTATTCCATGCCACAATTTATAATGCCAAGAGGATTTGGCAAGGAATGGGGGCATTTTCGACAAGTTGTAGATGCAACAGGAATTCCTGAACGGTTTGCTCTGGACAATATTTCTGAAACTCCATTTGCTATACAAAGATACTTATTCAATACTTTGCAAGAATTCAAGCTTGGTAACATGTCTGACGAAGAGTTAGCAGAATTTCTCGTACTCGTGGGTGGAGGTTTTTGGGGAGGCTACGTGGGTATAGTAGAAATAAACTGGGGTAAGTTAATTGATGGAGTTATCGTATACCCTTCAGATGCCCCGCTTCCTAAAACTCCGACTCCAGAAGAATTGATGGACGCAGCTGCAGACTATATTGCTAATACTATAAAAGATAACCTTGGGAAATAATTTATCTCGCTTTCTACGTTCCAATTTTGTCGTCGATATTTCCAACTAATTGGTCAAACGCCAAAACAAGGACAATCTCTCATTTCTACTTTACTCCCTTCTTCTGGTAATATGTAAGCAATGAAGATAATCGGTACAGGATTATCGGGTTTAGTGGGATCGCGAGTCGTTGAGCTCCTGTCTCCTTCGTATTCATTTGAAAATTTAAGCCTGGAAACGGGAGTTGATATTACCCAAAAAGAAACCGTTGATGCCTATTTTGACCGTTCCGACAGCCCGTGGGTTTTTCATTTTGCAGCCAAAACAGACGTCGACGGAGCGGAAAAAGAACGAAATTTAGGGGAAAAAGGTAGCGTTTGGCTCGTGAACGTTGGGGCAACGCAGTATATTGTCGATGCATGCCGGAGGACCAAAAAGCGATTGCTCTATATTTCTACAGATTTTGTATTTGATGGAAAAAAGGATGTATACAACGAAGACGATATTCCCAAGCCCCAGGGTTGGTATGCGGTAACGAAATATGAAGGAGAAAAGCGCGTGACGTCGCTTGACAACGGTCTCGTTATTCGGATTGCATACCCCTATCGCGCGTCAGATAAAGTGAGACCGGATTTTGTACATAAAATAATTGCTCGCCTCAAATCGGGTGAATCAATTGCCGCACCAGGTGACCAGCTATTTGTGCCGACATTTATTGATGACATCGCTCATGCTATCCAGGTATTGGTCGAGAGGAACGCGAGAGGAATATATCATGTCGTGGGCAGTGAAGCGATTTCTCCCTATCGGGCGGCGC
>Ga0154660_124_pt20 | contig 8648 bp, 8 predicted proteins | sample Rifle2008BG13ft_FD_116089 | JGI IMG/M metagenome (GOLD analysis project Ga0154660, IMG submission 116089) | Candidatus Gottesmanbacteria bacterium RBG_13_45_10
ATCTATTTTGAGAGGGTTTATGACCCGATCAACCTTGAAAGAACCTACCTGAAACTTCAATCGATATTTCTCCGGTAAGTCGATAACGACGAGAAAAAAGGTTAACAGGATAAGAAGGAAAAATACTCTTCTCGGTGACTTAAACATAGAAGATATTGTATCATGAATACACGAGATCAACTGACCATCTCTTCTTCGTCTCCGACAATCATAACTCGCGACCCCTCAAGGATCGATAATACGAACGGATCTCTTCTGCTTTTTCGAAATAAAAATTCTTCTTCGGTCATGACCGTATAATTAATCTCACGATCGCGCCTCACCTCTTCTGCTTTAATAATTTGCGAAAGTTCAGGTAAAACGACATTCCCTACCACCAACACATCAACGTCTGTTACTGATTTTTTTGTCGATCCCCGTAGGTATCGCCCGGAAACCATTACAAACTTCAATTTCCCAAGCTTTGCTTTTTGCTTCAGTATATCAGCCCCTAATCCCGATGTTTTCCCCACAAGCTCGAGGAGTTCATAGTACAACGGATAATCTTTTCTGAATGAGTAAAAAAGTCTGTTGGCGCGCTGCTCTTTGGAAACCATCCCGGCTTTTTCCATGTGGGCAAGTTCTCTCCGGACTGCATTAATCTCTTCATCAACCTTGCGCACCATATCGCGCACGTGGAAAATAGTCCCAGGATGGGTAAAAAAAAGGGTCAAGATTTTTACGCGTACCCTGGAGATAATTATGTCTTCAAGCATCATAGAGCGTTCCCTTCCAGGGCAGGAAAAAGGATAAAATTAATATTTTACCGATGTACCGGTCGGCAATTGTTCAATCCATATCTCACCGCGATTGAAACTAATTTCTTTACCCGCCAGATCATAAAATACCGTACGAGCAGACTTATCGAGTTTCTTCCAAGTAGCCTTAACTACTTTTCCATCTTGTAATACCAACGCGTCACCTTTCCCAATATTGGCATACAAAAGATGGGCATGATCATCAACCGGTCCTGTCTCCTTTGCAAATAAGATAACTACTACGTGGGCTATCAACTGCTCTTTCGTTTCCAAGTCTATCGCGGGAGTACCACCATCGAATCGTTTGTATGTGTTACTCGCGCTGTCGTAATCCCAGCGAACACCGTACTCCTTTTCGTACCCTTTCCACGCCGCAAAGCTTGCAGAAAATGATGCTCCCCGATCAGACGCTTTGGCGTCGTCTTTGAATTTCCACGGAACGAAATTTTTATCCCACGACACACCGGTCGCATCAACATTTGTCCATCCGCGCTGCGCTGCAAGTGCTATCAATTTATCCGAAATGCAGCTCATGGTGTGTTCTGTGTCGACAGGGTGATCTAGTCGATCGTAATTGCGATAGCAGGTCGGAAACGAGATTCCGAATTGATCCATATCTTTAATCTTGTATTGTTCAATCTGGCACAGCGCCTTCGCACGATTATCCACTGTCGGATCACTGCATACTCCTGCGCCACCTACGTGATTGTATAGAGCATCATACTCAAGCACCCACGGAAGAAAAAATGTTCGTGCGCTTCTTACCGGCGCAAAGTTAACGTTTCCCCCAGCGATCCCGCAGTAAAAAACGCCCATAAATCTGGTAATTCCCCCCTCCGCAACCGATTCATAAACCACATCGGCAAATGACACTCCTGACACCGGACGAGCGTCTGCATGGTTTTCTACCATGACAGCGAGCGGTCGCCGTTTCACCCACACATCCCGTTCCTGTTTCGTATAGAGTTTTCCATTGAGGGGGCATGGCTCTGTACGAGGAATAGAAGGATCGATGATAAAATGACCCTGCTTACCTGTCCCCGAAGTGGCAGCGTTGCTTACCGGAGCCGCCTTTGCTCGGTTAAAATAACTGAATCCCGCAAAAGATAAACCGGTTGCAATGAGATATAGTGCAAGTCCTATAACACCTGTAGTTATATACTGTTGTTTGGTCATAAATGTTTATCAGTTAATAGCCGCGCGCGCTTGATAGCGGCTTGCTCTTCTTTTGATAATTCTAACTCTTTTCCTTTTCCTGTGCGAATTTCTTTTACGTACCAACGGTTTCCCGTTCGCGCATAAAGCGATGTCATCACGAGTCCATTTTCGTTCCCATCAAGAAACGCCAAAGTAAAACTTTGACTCCCCCCTGTATCGGAAAACGGATTGAATCGGACAATCCCTATCCGCTGAATATGCAGTCGTCCATCAACCGTAAGACCGTTAAGCTCTTGTTCTAATTGCTTTGTATATTCCGATAATCCTTTTTGATTTTGCAGTACTTGTTCTAGAATCTCTTTGAGTCCTCGATTTGTTATTCCCTTTGTTAGTTTATTATAATGCCCAATCATCCGAAATAAAAATACCGTTACCACTCCCATCCACATGCCTAAAAGTACCACAACGATGATAAGTAATTGATTTCCCATTGAACACCATTCGTATCCATCATCTTACGATCCCAGGAATTTGTTGTCAACAATATGATGAAAAAGTCGACAATGAAAAAGTCGACAAAAATCTGTCAATAATATCACATGAGACTAGAAGCCATCTCATATATCGTCACTCTGGCTTGTCCAGAGTCTCTTAATAAAAACAAAAAACAGATTCTGGACGCGCTCTACGAATCGCTTGCCAGAATGACGTCTCTAATATATTTATGAGATATATTCTAGTAAAACATTGACAAGGCTAACTTTTCTATGCTACGCTCGAGGCCACGAGGCTAAATATGCCGAAAAAGACAAAACGAGAAAAAATAGCTGCCGACATCCGGAGAAAAATGGCTTCTACCCCTATCGCTATCCATTCTGAAACAAAATCCGGCTTAGCACCAGCTACCCCTTCTCATACATTTCAATTTCATCCTCAGCCCGTACAAACAAGCAAAGTTGCTATCGATCCTGCTTCTACCGCTCAGCTGGTAGCTATCAAAAAAGATCTTGCTAAAACCGTGATTCTTTCAATTATCGCAGTTTCAGTTGAGCTTCTGCTCTGGGCCAAATCAATTGTGCAATAGAAAGCGATTCAACGATTATGTATGTTTAGAGAGGAGGTGAATATATAATTATGGCAAGTATGTATTGCGTCAAATGTCGTGCCAAGCGCGAAGATCCAAATGCCGTGAAGGTCACTATGAAAAACGGCAAACCCGCTATGAAAGGCAAATGCCCAGTATGCGGCACCGGCATGTATAAAATCGGTGGCTAATCCCGAGCGAAGTCGAGGGACTGCCCTTTTTCGAAGTTCGAAAAAAATCTAAAACCCCGTCTTAGAACGGGGTTTTAGATAGTTATGTCTCTTCATTCGGCCTATACTGTAGCGCTTCTGCCACGTACATCAATTGAATTTCTTCCTCTTGGGCTATATCAGCAATTGTTCTACTTACTTTCAATATACGATAGTAGCTGCGTGCGGAAAGATTGAGTCGTGTCACTGCCTGCTTAAAAAACGCCATAACATCGGGCGACACTGCACAGACTTCTTTAACGACTTTTGTCGACATCTCTGCGTTACACGTGAGACCAAGCTTAGAAAATCTTTTGAGTTGAAACTCTCGGGCTTTCTGTATTCGTTTTTGAACCAAAGAAGAAGACTCCACCCGAGAAACGTCAATAGATTGTGTAAGCTTATCCACTTGAACCGCCGGCACATGAACATGTAAATCAATTCTATCTAACAAAGGGCCAGAAATGCGTTTTTGATAACGCATGACGGTGCCCGGTAGACACGTACAACGTTTTGTCTCTGATCCATAATTTCCACAGGGACATGGATTGGCAGCCCCAACGAGCATAAATTTTGCTGGGTATGTCATAGTGCCTGCAGCACGGGAAATACTGACGATGCCATCTTCCATGGGCTGACGAAGTGCCTCAAGAACGTGCCTCGGGAATTCAGGGAGTTCGTCCAAAAAAAGGACACCACGATGAGCCAAGGATATTTCTCCGGGTATAGGATGCGCGCCGCCGCCGATAAGACCTATACGCGATGTCGTATGATGGGGCGCACGAAACGGCCGATGACGCATTACGGACGTACCCAATGGCAAATTCCCGGTAACCGAATAAATCTTTGTTACCTCAAGCGCTTCGTTCTCGGTAAGCCGTGGAAGAATAGAAGGGAGAGTACGCGCGAGCATCGTCTTTCCGGCTCCCGGAGGGCCATGGAGAAAAAGGTTATGTCCTCCGGCAGCTGCTATCTCGAGAGCCCGCTTCACCTGTTCTTGCCCCTGCACGTCAGCCATATCAAAGTCAAATTGCCCCCGTTCTTGTTTTGCCTCAAATGGCATATGTTTTTGCGGAAGAATCGGTTCTGTTCCTTTGAGATGATGAAAAAGCGTAAGAAGTGAAAAAACGGGATAAATTTTTATCCCTTGAATAATAGACGCCTCCGGCGCATCAATTGCCGGAACGTACATATGATTGGCATCATACGTTTTCGTTAACATCGCAAGAGATAATATTCCATTGGTGTGACGAAGGCTACCGTCCAGGGAGAGTTCACCAACATAGAGCGCCTCGCTATCGGTAAGCACCAATTGCTCTGAGGCCACTAATATCCCTAAGGCAATAGGCAAATCATATGCGGGTCCTACTTTCGGTAAATCAGCCGGTGCTAAATTCACCGTGATACGCTTGGCGGGAAATTCCGCCCCACTATTTTTTATGGCTGCGCGCACGCGCTCTTTACTCTCCTCGATTGCCTTGTCCGGTAAACCGACAATACTAAATGAAGGTAATCCCTGAGAAGCGATATCCACTTCAACCGTTACGGGCATGGCTTCAAGCCCCACCACCGCACCCGAGAGAATCTTCGCGAGCATATACCTACACTATAAAGGATAACTATCATCGTATAAAGCTATCGTGCGTAATCGTCGTACGCAATGTTTACAGTGGTTGCATAGTTAGTGTATAATTATAGGGTACATTGGAATCCGAATCCTCGCCTCCTTCGCTCTTTGCTTCGCAAACAGCTATGGAGGGCACGGCACCCGCAAAAAGGGACTGTGTCCCCCGAAGCTCCGAACGAAGTGAGGAGCGGAGGGGGAGGAAAGTCCAGACAGCAGAATGTTGGGGATCCCGCGCAAGCGGGATGCGGTAACGCCAGGTGTCCCGGTTCCGAAAGGAATTGGGAACGAAGCCTGAATCAACAGGTTGAGAGAGCCACAGAGACGATCATCGTCCTACAGCCTGACGGCTAAGGAAGGTGCGTGAAACGAGTCCCTCCTTCGTCCCGCTACGCGGGACTACGGAGGGCACGGCAATCCCACCCGCTGCAACCGGCGAAGCATTCGCGAAGTCCCGCTTTGCGGGACGACGACACTATGCATTCAGTGGTCCCGAAAGGGAACGAATCCAAGTTTACGGGCACCCCGCTAAGCGGGGTTTAGTCGAGCTCAGCTCGACATTAGAGAAATGAGGATTTACCCTGAAAATTTCTGCAGGCATTATATGCCTGGCGCTTTGCGCCATAGAAATTTTTAGGGAAAACAGAATCTGGCTTACGAGATTCCAATGTACACTAAAATTCCCTCAAGCCTTTGAGGGATTTTTCGTACGAATTTTTTCTGGAGTTTCTATTGTTTTCTTCATAAATGTACTGACCACCACCTGTAATACCAATACGACGGGTACGGAAAGTATCGCACCAACTATCCCTGCCAACCGCCCGCCAATTAAAAGCGACACGATGGTAATAATTGGCGAAAATCCTACGCTTTTTTTCATTATCGCGGGGACCAATAGGTTATTCTCTACCTGCTGCACAATAAAATAGAGCGCGATAACGCATAACGCCAAAAATGGTGACATAGCTAAAGCGACTAATACAGCAGGTATTGCAGATATGGTGGGCCCTATCATTGGTACGAGCTCTAAAAGTCCGGCTAAAATGGCAAGAGGCAAAGCGAAATCCACGCGAAGAATCGTAAGTCCGATATATGATAATATAGTTACCGAAGTCATCAGCAACAATTCTCCCCTCACCCATGATCCCAAACGACACTCGATAACCCGCAGTAAATCCATTGATTGTTTTGCCGCTACATCGCCAATTATTTCTTTTAATATCGCCTCAGCATGACGCCGTTCGAGTAAAAAATAAAACGTAAATACCAGTATCGTCACAATAGAAGCAATATTGGAAAATATGCCAAACGTGACCCTCAAAAGATTTTCACCGAGTGGTGCCACCTGCTGGGTCAGTACGGTAAAATCTATATTCCAGTACGGCAGAATTTTCGTTACCACCGTCGGAAGTACCTGGGTGAGTTTCGTTGACTGCGCAATGAGGGCAGGAACCGCACTCACCAGTGACAGGCCGAAAAAACCGATAACAACGATATACACCAGAAGTATCCCAATCGCACGGGGAATCCGAAACCGCTCTAGAAACACTACCAACGGATAGATGGCCGTCATGAGAAGAAAAGCGATGAACAGTAAAAATAATATGTCGCGGATTTGGATAACCAACCAAAAACCCACAAGGAGCGCGACGGTAAAAAGGATGGTTTTTATGGATATTTCTATCTTTGTATTCATTGTAATCCAGTATACCATGCTGCGATATGACGCGCTACATCTTTCACAAATCCTCGTTTTGTTATATCAAACCACACAACATTCGATTGTTTTTTAAACCATGTCATCTGACGTCTCGCATAGGCATGTTCATCGAATTTCCATTGCTGAATAATATCTTGGGCTAATCCCTCTTTATCGCAGGTCGGGCTGCTAAAATATGGCTTCCATTCTTTGTAGCCGAGAGCGCTCATAGAAGGCATATCCCATGTGTATCCTTTATCGAGTAACGAAGATATTTCATGGAGTATCCCCTCTTTCACTCGCTTATCAACACGCTCATCAACCTTGCTGTACAATAATTCGTTTGGTGCGGTGAGTCCGATCACCAGCGCGTCGTACCCGGCAGTTTCCTTTTGCCGAGATTGATGTTTCTGGCTTGCGATTTCGATCTTTCTCACCAACCGACGCGGATTATTCTGGTCAGAGTTATTTAATTGCAACCAAACGTCGGGTGCCAGTTTTTGTAATTTTTCCTGAAGCCGCTCGTTCGTAAGCTTTGATAATCGACTTCGCAGTCTGGCGTTTGGCGGAATATTCGCGGTATCAATCGATTGAACAAGCGATTGAATATATAACCCTGTCCCTCCGACGACAATCGGTAATTTCCCCCGATTGACAATTCCATCTATCACCCTTCGCGCGAGGGCTTGATACTGTGCAACGCTAAAATCTTCATTGGGATCTACGACGTCATACATCCACAACGGCACTCCGCAAATATCGTATGCAAAAAGTGTGTACGTTTTGTTGTGGTATCGAATTTTGACTTTTGACTTTTGAATTTTGAATTTACCCTGAAGGTCTTTCCCTGTCCCAACGTCCATTCCGCGATATACCTGCCGGGAATCTGCCGATATAAGTGCTCCACCGAACTGTTTTGCCAATCGTACCGCAAGCGCTGTTTTCCCCGTAGCCGTTGGTCCACAAATGATAAGGAGTCGCTGCATATTAATGTGTTAACATATTACCACGTTGTAAATTATAATGGTTGAATTATTGATACGTGCCAGCTCGAAGATTGGTTTTATTAATTAATTCCTCAAGGATGCTCCATCGTCGTTTCTTTTCTTTATATGGCACATCATCTCTATATGCCTTATGCGCTGCGGTCATTGGACGATCTGAATACATCGCAACATATGCTTTGGAAAATCCAACCTTCTTAGCTAGATCGACCGTATGTTCAAATTGCTCGTTTGTTTCACCACAAAACCCGACAATGATATCTGTCGAAATGGTAACTCCACGGACACGGGCTCGCAATCGCTCTACAAGATTCATATATTCTTCTCGTGTATACCATCGATTCATCTTTTTGAGAATTTCATTATCCCCCGATTGAACCGGCAAATGAATGCGGCGTGAGATATTGCTGTTTTCGGCGATAGTGGAAACAAGATCATCAGAAAAATCCCACGGGTTACTGGAGATAAAATCGATGCACTCCAATCCTTTAATCCTACTAATTTCTTCCAATAATTGAGGAAACAGCGTCGGAATCCGTAATCGCCCTAAATGCTTTACATAGGTTACTTTAGAACTTATGACTTTTTCCGCCAGCTGGCGGATTTGACTTTTGATGATATCTGCTCCATACGAATTAACATTTTGTCCGATAAGTGTAATCTGTGTATACCCGCTCTTAGCTAATGCTTTACATTCCGAAAGAATATCTTTAATCGGTCTGCTCACCTCTCTTCCGCGCGTAAACGGCACCACGCAAAACGTACAAAAATTATTACACCCGTTACTTATGGGAACCAATGCATGTCTCTTATCGGTCCTCACTGGTGCATGATCAAACCCTACTTCCTCAATGGGCAAAAACTCATCAACAGCGGGCATTTTTTTCTTCAGAAGTGAGAGCATCTTCCCGGTTTTCTCCCGTGCAGACAAACCCACCATACAACCGGTTACCACAATTTTTACTTTTCGTCCATTTTGTTTTTCTTTCGTGAGATTGTGGACAAGCCCGTACACGCGATCTTCCGCTTTCTGACGGATCATACAGGTATTGATAACGACGTCGTCGGCAACG
>Ga0154660_133_pt22 | contig 8590 bp, 8 predicted proteins | sample Rifle2008BG13ft_FD_116089 | JGI IMG/M metagenome (GOLD analysis project Ga0154660, IMG submission 116089) | Candidatus Gottesmanbacteria bacterium RBG_13_45_10
AATAAGTATGACGAAAATAAGCGCGGCAAGCGGCCGATGCAAAAACACCAGATCAGACAACGGCTTGAGCAAATACCCAATAGTTGGATTAGTCGACACATGGAGATTAAGATCGATAAATCCGTAGGAATATACGATAAACGCTATTATGAGGGTTAAAAAATAGAATAACCAAAACATACTAGTATTTCCCTATCTTCGATTGCATTTCCTCACGTATACGCACTGACTCACGTAGCAACTTACCTATCGGCAACAACGATGGAGTGGATTTTTCCGGCTCCCATAAAAATTGTTCTGGCAAATTTGGGATAAACTTCGCAATCGTCTCAATATGGACACCTGCGGCGTCTATACCCATTTGGCGAAGTAATTGTATGTTTTTGTTTTCGCTTTTCGACTCTCCGATAAACGCAGGTAGTTGCTTAAACTCTGTATCCGATCGTTCTAGTGATTTCAGGGCAAGTACGTATTGTTTATATTCAAACAGTGTTTTTGCTTCAACAAGATACTTGTCTGACAAAGACAAATGATATTTAAACGATGCAATAGATCCCCAATACCACCATTTTTTAACGGTATCAAGAACTCGGGAAACCTGATAGAGTTTATTTCCCGGCATGTAAGATGGATACGGCAAAACGTAATCGGCATAAACCCCGGGTGAGATACGCAATAAGCAATAAATCACAAGTAGTAAGAACAATACCTTCTTTTTCATAACTTAAGATATTTCTTGTATGAAGAGGCAAAATGCAATCCCGAATACAGAGCAAACTCAAAACCCGTAATTCCATCCATAAATCCTTTGTGGCGGATGAAAATGTTAAAAAAGGTCCAAAGAGGCTTCCATACTACATAATTCAGTGTGCTCCGTATACTCTTTGGGACTTGTGACTTCGCCAAATCCAGTGCCGTCAGACTCGTATAACTATCTGCCTTCTTCCAATAATCAGCCCGCGTTCGGTACGAATAGTGAAGTAACGGGTGTTTAAGATATCCGACTCTACCCGTTAGTGCGATCTGCTCATGAACCGACTTACAGGGAAACTTCCCCTTGCCATTCTTAAAAAGCCGGATGACATAATCAGGATACTGCCCACCTTTTTTCATAAAGTGCCCCCAAAAATAGTTTCTGCGCGGAATATAATATCCATTCATTTCAGGGTTCTTCGTGCTGATCACGTGAAGAATTTCTTGCTTCAAAGCGGAAGATACCGTTTCGTCTGCATCAAGTTGCAATATCCAGTCATAGGTGCACGCGTCAAGTGCTTTCTGTTTATTGAGGTGAAAAATCGGGGGGTTAGTCGTCTTGATAATCTTTGCCGCATATTTTTTGGCAATGGCGACTGTCCCGTCCGTTGACCCTCCATCCACAACGACTATTTCGTCCGCAAGCGGCCGGACCGACGATAAACATGCGTCTAAATTTTTCTCTTCGTTATAAACGGCAAGAGCAATTGATAATGTTATTTTTTCTTTCCCCATAGCAACCCTCCTACCACACCCACAGCCAATATACCGATTGATACGATACTAATCAAATCTGCTATACGACGCAGCTTTGTATCTTCAAAGACTACCCGTACATCATGTTGTCCTTCTGTCATGTTGAAGGTAATAAGACCGCGATATGCGGGATCCTGAAATTGGATCCCCTTTTGTATTCCATCGATATACACCTTCCACCCGGGAAAATAGAGAGTATTTTCCAATAACCTTGATGGCGATTTGGCTACAACTGAATATTCGTGGACTGTTGTCGTTCGTTTTGTCGGTGTTATAGCGGCTTTCCCCTCAATAATCTCCATTGGACTGGCAGCGGAGTGTTCCATAAACCGCACAGACCAAATTGGGCTACTTTCTCCTGTATCAGTCGTACTCGGATATATTCCCGTATAAAACGACTCGTCTTTCACCAGCTAGCCTTTTGGGTGCCACTGCGGCACTGTAATCAGCACGATCAACCCACAGATAATTATAAAAAGGATATTTCTGTTTTTCAGTTTTTCTAACATACGATCAATAGCTACTCCTCCTATGATTGCCGCAGTAAATACCGAAACAGATAAAAATCTCCAGGGAAACTGAAATTTTTGGAGCAAAGAAAAGTTTTTCCAAATCAATGCCGACGATGATGTCATAATAAACAATGACCCGATGAGAATAAGAAGAGATCCGATGAGTACAATACGAATTTTCCGATCGTTACTTTTCCACAGAATAACGAACGAGCCTAAGATACCAAACCATTGAACAAATCCTAAAGATTTTGTGATCTCATCGCCGCCTCCGTAATTCCACGGAGAGTACACAAACCACCTCCAGGAAACAAATCGTTGCAAAGCCTCACTGGCAGTGACGATATCCCGAAGTGTATATTTGCCCTCAAAATATGCCGGAATCCAGAAAAACGCGGTCAGTCCGAAGCAGAAAAATAAGGTTAAGAAGTAAGCAACAATCAAAGGCCATTTAGGCTTTGCTTCAAACCAGAAAAGATACGCCATATAGATCATGACGATTGGCAAAAACATAATTGCGATGGCATTGTGGGCCAAAATTAATGCAGAAAGCGATATTGTGGCGCCAATGACACTACCGATCCATCGTCGGTTACACCATCGTTCTTTCGATACTGAAAAAAGAAAATACAGCACAAGTGGAGGGAAAATAAATGCAACGTGTTCTCCGAGTGCTCCGCGAACATAAAAATCTACAAATCTGTATGGGGCAAAAATATAAAGAAGCGACCCAAAAATGGCAGCTTTTTTCCCAAACGCACACTTCATCCATATGTACATCGTAAGTGCGCTCGCAACCCATGAAAGAGCAAATACTAATTTCGTGCTGTCTACGAAAGAAAACCCTAAGAAATGAAATACCGAGGCGATGTATGACGGCAATGGATAGAGAAACATAAGTATGGGGTGCCCATAACCCCAATTTAAATGGGCTGCCCATCGGGGCACAACATTGCCCTCCGCAAGTGACTGATAAAAATTTGCAATACGTGCAACATGATCAGGCGCATCATGAGCATTTATTATCCCGGGCTGAACGAGTGATGTCAGAGGCAACAGAGATAAAACGACGAGCCAAAAAACTGGCGACGCAACTATTTTTTTCATAACGGGAATATGCGCTTTTGTATGATATGGCCGGTTGACAAGATTTTCGTTTCAACAACATCCCCGCCAACTATTACCGTTTCAAGCCACCCTTTATACGTCCACGGCTTATAGCCATCCACTTCAATAATCAGATAGACTAGGCCCTTTTTTTCGTTCCCTGGTATATATCCGTATTTTTGTTTTGCGTAGGTTTTAAAAAGATACTCGTATGGATAGGTATATATGGGCGGCATAAAGGTAAATTCAGAAAATGGTTTTCCTTTTGCGTCCTGATATATATAATCTATCGCCATTTTTTTGCCCTTGATTTTCTCTATTCCGCCTAAATCATAATAATCGTATCGATAATTCGTCACAATTCGCCTGTAGGATGACAGTACCATGGAAATCAAAAATATTGCGAGAATCACTCCCGGTCCCATATACCATATCGATGTACGCAATTTCGATACAATGGTCGCCCCAATATATGCAAAAACGTACATGAAGACAAAATGCGCATGAATCAAATAGTAGTCCCACACGGTATTATTCAGGAACAACAAGACGACATACGAGATACCCAGCGTCAGGAATAATAAAAAGAAAAAATTCCGTTTCTCGGGATCTTTAATACGTCTGGAAAAAACCAGCGTCGCGACAAACAAACCAATTGATAATGCTTTAAACGCCCATAACGGCAATATGCCGCCCTCAATAATAAAAGAATTGTTCGCATTATTAAAGTAACTTTGTACGTGGTCAGTAATTCGTAAAAGAGAGATACCATGAGAACCGGCTGATCCGGCAATAACGTACGACCACACGGACCGAATTGCCATCCATCCGTGACGCATTTCAAACGCAAAAAATGGGCCAAAGGAAAAAAGAACAGCAAACAGAGAATAGAGATACGTACGAAAATCTTTTATTTTATATATGATGGGGAGCGAAACACATAATGTAAGAACGAGCGGCACTGCAATCGCTAGTTCAAAATGGTAGATACTACCGGCTACAAAAAGCGCAAGGAGTGCGTACACTCTGGGATTTCCCCGTATACGATAGGCAAAATAAAATACCAAAACGATAAAAAAAGACGTGGGGTGAGAGTTCCATATAAACCGTGACTGCGGTGCGATCAGAGGCGAAACACCGACAAGAAAGAGGGTAAGAAGGGCAGCTGCCTGTCCAAACATTTTTTTAACCGTAAAATAAGAAAGAATCAAAGCTCCTGTCCCGAACAGAAACATAAGTACCATTCCACCATATGGATCCCCCCGAAATAATACATGCATAAGCGCAAGGAGATAAAAATACCCCGGTCCGTGAAAAATATTACTGATCCCGGCGGCACCTGCCCCTATTTCCGCGCCTATTAACGTCAGCTTATGGTTTACTGCGATGTTATACGCGGCAAGATAGTCCCGCCCCATGTCAAATCCGAAGAGATAATTGCCATTGATAAGTTCTACCCCACGAAGTGCGACTCCCCAGAAAAATATACCTACTGCTAAAATCATCAAAGCGGTTTTTCCAAATCGCTCCGAGGGAAACCTGCTGGTTAATTTAGTTTTCTTCATTGAGCTCCGTTGGGTTGATCAGCCAATTTCATGGCAGGTTTACCATTCAGAAACATAATATTTGCTATATTTCCGTGGGGCAGGTCGTTCGGGGCTCCAACATACAAAATCGATTTATCTCGACGTTCTTTAGGCCAATTGATCGGTCTGAATATATATTTGTCAAAACCGTTGTCTCCCTCTGCAAAACTACCCGATTTGGTTCCTCCCTGTGCAAGATATGTTTTCGGATCGTATTTTGTATAAAACAGGAAAAACATATATGACTGCTCCAGCGCCGTGGAGACGACAACTTTTTGATACTTTGCTTTTTGTTGCTCCGTAAGTGCAACTGCCTCTTTGTAACCATACTGCCAATACTCAGAATACTCCGGATTCATGTGTACGAAATACAGATTCAAATAATACAGAAAATTAAACACCGCAAAGAAAACGACCACAATCCCAAGGACAGAAAAGAACATTCGTTTGGCCCCAGCCGCGTGGCTCTTGACGCCAGTTACCAGCGTAACAATGCCGATTGCCGTAAATATCTGAAAAGTCGGTAGGAATACCAACGTTCGTACGGCGTGCGGAAGGCCGGTTGTCGGAGATGCTGCAACCGGAGAAAGCAAAAACCATCCTATGAGCACTGCACGTACGGGTCCTTGCATATCTTTCAACGTTTTATAGATACCAAATAATAGAAACGGTAGCTCCCAAAGATAGAGAAGTCCCATATCAGGCGCATGGTGCCTGTTATTATCTCCTGTTAAGAAAAGCCATCTGAACGAATAATGCGATAAATACCCCGCGATGACGGTTTTTATCCAGACGATTCTTCTGTTATCTAATAATGCACCGACTTTATCTCCTACGTTCATGTCATTCTCGAGCTTTTTCACGTCACGCGAAAGCAGCGCTGTCTGATCGGTAAATACGCTTGTCCCGCGAAGCCTTAGCATCGCAGTTCTATTAAAAAGCACCGGCACAAGAGGCATAATGACCAAAGCTCCGAGAATGCATGCACCGATGATATAATTTTTGTTCTGCTCCCTGAATAACGGTTTTCGATAGATGGCAACCAAAAGACAAAAAAGTAATGGAAGAAAAATTCTCTCACTATGATAGGCGTACATGCCTAGTGCAAACAAAAGTGCGGCTACCAGAAGAAATGCACGCTTTCGAAGTCCAGCAAGGAATGCGGCGACCGCCCAAATGTTGATAGTCACGCCAACATTTGCCTCAAAGGCTATCCGCGAAAACTGAATATGCCAAGGGGAAATTGCAAGTAAAAATGATGAAAAAAGCGGAATATAATCGTTTTTTAGATCTCTCAATAGTTCTTTCGCCAGTACGAAGACGCCTACCACCGCCAAGACCCCCATAACCGCTGAAGGCAACCTTGTCGACCAAGCCGATAACCCAAATAGGGCAACCGACGGAACAGTCAAATATGTGTAAAGCGGCGGCTTATAATCGTCATAAGACCGTATCGAAAGCGGCAGAAACGTGCCATATTCATCTCGTCCTGTTTTCAAAATAGAATACGCGTTATATCCAAGAGCGACTTCATCCCAATCCGGACTTGCCGGCACGGATCCCAACTGATAAAACCGAAGGGCGACGGCGGCACACAAAATCAAAAACAGGATACATATGGTTTTTTTCATATCTTCCCCGCTCCTTTGTCAAATATGTCAAGGACCGGGCTATCGTCTAGGCGTCTAATTGTATTTAGGATGCGCGCGCCCTTTGGGGCTGTTCCTGCATCCCAAACATATAGTGTTCTCGGTTCAAGAGACGATGGTAACGAAGAAGGAAACCGATATTTGCCAAATCCATAGACATGATAAAACCCAGCGGCATCAAACGAATCCTCTTTTGTTTTCCAAAATTCTTGTGGATCGGTTTTCGTATAAAAAAGCGTATACATATATGGTCTTCCAATGCTGTCGCCAATGACTATCGAGTTGTAATCTCCTTGTATTTTTGCAACATTCGCTAATGCCTCGCGATATCCATATTGCCATTCCGAAGAAAATTCTTTCGGGTAATGACGGTAATAATTATGGAGATAATAGGTTATCCCCAGGCCGTACAGAGCCATCAGAAATATAATGAATACATTGTGGAGGGATATTTTTTGGGTGTACTTCTTTTTCAAATATTCCAGCGAACAAAGAATCCCAAACGCGACAAATATCTGCCATGTAGGCAATGAATTGAGAATTCGAAGCGCGTGGGGAGTTTCGCGAGCTGTTGCCGCTGGGATAATTGCTGCAACGAGCCAACAAAGGAGTAATGCTGCCGTCTGAGGGAACGATAGAAACATGGCAAAAAGTCCAATTGCCAAAAATGGAGCTTCAAACATATATAACTGACCGACATCTCGTATCGAAAATTTCGGATTCCCGTCCCCGGTAACAAATAAAAAGTTTGGCTCCAGATTATCGAAAAAATGAATGAAATAACTTCTTGCGTACCCAACTCTCCTATTATTTACAATTTTGGCAATAAGACTATTCTGCTCCCGTGCAATCCGTTCATTTGCAGTTGTAACCACCGATGGATCCGTAAAAATATTTACCTCGGCAAACCGCAGTCTTGCCTCTTTGGATAATAGATGCGGGGTAATCGGTACCAGGAGAACGGCAGAAATAATGATACCGATGGCAAATGGCTTCCAATGTGTCCGGATGTTTTTCCAAAAAAATATACAGAGGGCTAGGGCGAATATCGGCGCGAAATATCTGGAACTGTTAAACGTATAAATTGTCACTACATACGGCACCCACGCGATAAGCCAATATCGAGAGTTCCTTTGTGCCCGTAATACAAGATATGTTCCTAACACCACAAAAAAGAGCGCAATATTCGCCTCAAAACCTGCTCTAGAAATATTGATATGCCACGGGGAAATCGCAAGCAACGCTGCGGCAAAAAGCGGTATCCAACATACGAGCAAGGAAAACTTATCTCGCTTGGCCTTTTTCATGTACACCCAAAACAGCTCTTGTACTAAAAAATAGGTGAGAAGTACGGTCAACGTACCAAACAACGCCGAGGGTAGTCGTACCGACAGCTCGTTGAGACCCAATAATGCGACAAACGGCGCCGTCGCATAAATGGCAAATGGCGGTTTATAATCGCCATACGCAACGAACGCATCGAGTGGAAGAAAGCGGCCGTGTTCGTCTTTCCCGGTTTTTACTATGCTATAGGCGTTATATCCAATGGAAACCTCATCCCAAGAAAGTGACGGCGGATTATGGTTCATCTGATAAACCCGCAATGTCATTGCCAATACTACAATGAGGAGCAATAAAATTTTCCGCGTCATACCAAGTCCCGCTTATTATACATCTTTATTATAACCTAAATTCTTCGCCATACGCTTGCTTCTTTACAGGTAATTTGCGATGATTACGTCAAGAAGAAAAGATTGGTATGAAAAAAATACTCCCTCTGCTTATACTTGCTGGGATAGTCGGTATTTTTTTCTACAAATCATTTCTCTTCGGTAAAATTCCGTTTCCCGGTGACCTCTTGCTTGCAGGCTACGGTCCTTGGCGACATGAGTCATATGGCGGATATGCAGCAGGCGGAGTCCCGTCAAAAGATCAATATTTTGATGTTATCCGCGAGCTATATCCCTGGAAAACATTGGTTATCCAACAAATAAAACAGGGTAAAATGCCCCTTTGGAACCCGTATAATTTTTCTGGAGCGCCGCTCCTTGCGAATTATCAATCACAGGTATTTTACCCTCCGGCCATTTTGTATTTTCTTTTCCCGCAAGTAACTGCGTGGACTATCCTGGTCATCCTTCAACCGTTTCTCGGATCTATTTTTCTGTATCTTTTTGCTGTTGAAATTGGCTTAAGTGCCACTGCTGCCATTCTTGCGGCTCTCCTT
>Ga0154660_128_pt4 | contig 8439 bp, 6 predicted proteins | sample Rifle2008BG13ft_FD_116089 | JGI IMG/M metagenome (GOLD analysis project Ga0154660, IMG submission 116089) | Candidatus Gottesmanbacteria bacterium RBG_13_45_10
AATACGCTTGTTCAAGGTACTTGAGCTTGATGCGAGGGCATCAATCGGCGGATAAAAACCACGCGACGCGCGATCGCGAGACAAAATAACCTGCGCGTCAAGGTGGGACAAAATTGCCGATACGCCCACATCAGAAAGCTCGTCAGCGGGCACGTAAACCGTTTGAACGGATGTGACTCCCCCTGTGGTAGTAGAGACCAGTCTGTTTTCAAAGTTGGAAATCTCGGTTTCCAACGTCGCCTGATACCCTAATTCTGAAGGGATAGACCCAAGAACGGCTGACACCTCCGCTCCGGCTTGAATAAAGCGATAGACATTGTCGGCGAAAAACAGAACATCTTTTTTCTCCGTATCACGAAAGTATTCGGCCAAAGACGAAGCCGCCCACGCCACACGAAAACGGATGATGGCATTTTCATTCATTTGGCCAAAAATAAGCGCAACGCGATCAATGACCTTGGATGCCTCCAGCGCTTTCATCAGTTCGTGGCCCTCACGGATGCGCTCGCCGATACCGGCGAATATGGAAACCCCTTTATGTTTGTACGTAATGTTATGAAGAAGTTCGGTCATCAGCACGGTTTTACCGACACCAGCGCCGCCGACAAATCCGAAGCGTCCGCCTTTGACGAATGGGGTTAAAAAGTCGATTTGTTTAATACCCGATTCCACAATTTCTTGGGACGTGATAACGTCGATGGACGTACTGGTGTCGTGGTAAATAGATTTCATTTCTGGTTTCTCGATGCCTCCTTTGTTGTCCACTGGAAAACCAAAAAGATTAAACACTCTCCCCAATACCTTTGTTCCCACCGGAATAACCAAAGGCTTTCCTGTCGAGATAATTGGCATATTGCGGTAGAGGTAACTTCGTTTCGTTAAAGACAAACAGAAAAGTGAGTTATCCTCTCCATATGCGTACACTTCCATGCGGATTTTATCGTTCTCCGGACTGGTCAACACGTCAAAAAACTTCGGTAACCCGTTGACATCGTCATACTCTACTTCGACAATCTGCCCTTGAACTCCGCGCACGCGGCCATGAAAGTTTTTATACGCATCTGGGGCAACGTTTTCGCTCGTCGTATCCTTCTGAATTGATTCTTCCTTCTTTTGTTCCATATGGTACTATTTCCTCTTATTCTTCCACTTTCCCATGCCGGCGAATGTTTCCAGGAGCCGTGCATTAGAAATGGACAATTGGATCTTCCGTAATTGCATTTTCGTCTGTTTGATAAGCGCCGCACTTCGTTCCTCCGCCGCGCTCATTGTGAGTAACCGCGCGGATGTACGGGATAAACTTGCTTCAAGAAGCACATGCATGATCAGTAAATGGCGCACCTGCTGCCGGAAAAACTCCAAAATCTTGTCATATTCAGGCTCAAAAAGGATATGAATCTCCTCTTCCAATGGTTGATCCTTGGGATTGATGGCTTGCGTGATATCTATAACACCCACTATCTGGTTTATGAGCGAGACAAATTTGGGAAAATAGACAAGCACCTGATCGTAAGGCGTAGTTTTTTCCAAAAACACCCGCACTTCATCGATGTTCGGGTTGTCTTTCTCAAATTGCATTTTTTCATACGGGTGTGGATACGTCTGTGACCTCATGTATTCGATGCCCGTCAGACCTACCACCATAATGTCGGTTTTCACTTTTGCAGTTTCCTCCAAAAATCCGTGCATGATGTTGATGTTTAGATTTCCATAAAACCGTTGATTGCTCGTCATCGCTACCGACAACATCTTAGGTTCGATTGGCTTCTTCTTTTCATCCAATCTTAATCTGTCGGCGCTCACGCGGACAAGATGATACACATGACTAATTTCGTCGTAAAACTGCCGATTGGTCTCAAATTTCCCCTTGATCTTCTGCAAACCAGAAGCCGATGCTTCCGTGAATGCTGAAGAAATGAGACTTAACGTAATCGCATCTTCTAACTGGACTTTAAGGTCTGAGACTGTTGGCATACCTCCTCCATGGGCTTTAACACCTTTTTTAATTCTTCAATAAGGCTATCCAATTTTGCTTCTTTGCTTTTAATATACTCTGCAAGCGGCTTGTAGCTGGCATGTGTATTGAACGTATCGATGATTTTTGCTTTATCGCTTCTCGTTGCATCCACGTCTCGCTTATCAAAAAATCCCGTGAATACTAACGACAAATACATAATTTGCGTCTCAGCAGAAAGAGACGTCATCGGTTCCTGTTTGAGCAGTTCCTCGACGACTTTGCCGCGTTTAATTTTCAGCTGCGTTTCTACGGAAAGCTCGCTTCCGAACCTACCGTACCGCTCAAGCTCATGATATTCCGCAAGAAGCGACCGAACGCGATCAGAAAGGACTTTATGGATAAATGTTTGCGTCTGCCGGCCCACGCGGGTAACTGACCGATCCACTTCAATTGCCGGATAGACACCCTGCGCACGCAAATTCGCAGAAAATAGTATGTGACCATCGGTCATACTCATGACATTGGTAGGGATAAGGTTGGTAAAGTTTTCAATGTATGTCTCAATAACCGGCAAAAGCGTAATAGAGCCATTTGCGAAATGATCGTTAAAATTACCCGCACGTTCCACTTGTCCGCTGTGTTGGTAAAAAATATCCGCCGGATACGATTCACGCCCTGGGATACGGCCCGCCAAGAGCGAAATCTCACGAGCGTACTTGGCGTGGGTTGCCAAATCGTCAAGGATAAGAAGGACATGTTCGCCTTTATTGCGATGATACTCGGCAAGCGCACACCCGATCGCTGGCGCAATCATGATCATGGGCGCCGATTCGCTGGATGTTGCCGCAACAATGATGGTGTAGCTATCGGCGCCAACTTTTTTAATATCCTCCGCCATACGTTTCACCTCAATTTCGCTTCTGCCGATTGCGGTATATATACAGACGCGATGTTGGGTCTTTTGGCTTAAAATAACATCAAGAAAAAACTCCTCTTTCCCCGAGCGGGGCTCACACATAATCAGCTCCCGTTGACCTTTCCCAACAGGAATAAGCGTATCCACAACCGTAATACCGGTATAAAACTGTTGGGTAACGAGCTCCCGGCCGTCGATTCCCGGTGCCGTGAGATCCAAATCAATTGCCTGGCCGCCCGGCGGCAACCCCGCTTTCCCGTCAAGCGGTTTCCCCAACGGATTTATTGCTCGTCCATACAAATTGACATGAAGCGGCAGATGAAGCCCGACGTCGCTCAATTCAAAATAATCCCCGGGCTTTGGCCGCTCGGTATCCAACATGTATGCCACGATATGATCTTTTTCCAGAGAGGAGACAAGTGCCCGTGAGCCGGTTTTGGTGACAATAATGTCGTACATCTTCACCGACGGCAACCCTTCCAAAATCACAATATAATCCTGGGTACTTATGACGTACCCTACTTCTTTTTCCCCATTAGGCGCGGGCGGAGGGGCGGGCGGGCTTTCATCCGCAGGCGGCACGACGGGAGGCGCCTTCGTTTTCACTTCTGGCGGTGGAGGAACCAAGGGATTTTGCGATTCTTTGGGTTGTTCAAGAGAAAATTTAGCTCGAGTGAGCGGCATAGTCGCTGAGCACCTTTCGTATCTCGTTCATTTTTAAACCCATCATATGGCGAAGTGAATAGTCATGGTAGATACCATTCCAAGCAAACGAACATCCGCCAAACGTCGATGGATCGACATGAATATCTACTAAAACATTTTTGTCTACATTGTCGCGAACCCATATCCCCAGCTTCATCATTTCTTTCCCGTCCGGAGTAAACGGCACATAGAGATTCATCGTCGGCAACTCCTTGGCTCGGGCCGCCATGTGGTCCAACACGTCATACGCTGTCTCTTTGGTGAATCCATTATAAAAGGATTCCCCCCAGGAAAGCATAATCTGTTGATCATCCTTGTCGACATTTTTCTCATTCAAAAAATCTTGAAGAGTCAGCGATTTTTCCGGAGCATAAAACCGCTGCTCCAGATACTCACGAAGCAACCGGAGCCTGCGGTGTAGATCCGCTTTGCTAAAGCTCGACGCTAAAATGATGATGAGAAGTGAGTTTTCATCCATTGGCTTTTTGTGTCGTAGCGCTAAACGCGCTTCCTCGTTTGGCTTCTTCTAATGCTTTATACATTAAATCGCTCTGATCTGCTAAACTCAATTTCTTTTGGAGCGTCACGCGCAGAACATCTTCCAAAATGTCCACAATTCGCTCATCGATCACTTTCATACGCTCCTGACGGTACACGGCAATTTCTTCTTTGGATTTGGCGAGCTCCTTCTCAAGCTCTGATCGAATGGCAGCCTCAACATACTGCGAAAGCATCGTAAATAAACGCTCCGTGTTCTCGATCATCTCCTGCGATTTATCCTCGACGATCTTCTGGTTTTTGGCGATATGATCGTTGATCATTTTTTCTGCGGTACGGGCAAATCCCGTATACGTCGATTCCGCGTAATTTGCACTGTGTTCAAGTTGATCTTCCAGTGCTTTCTCTATAGTCTGAAGGTGAGTTTGAAATTGGTTTGCCAGTTCGTTGCTGTCAACTTTTTCATGCGAAAGAAGTTGAATTCCCTTGAGCTCTGCAGAAACTAAAATTTTATTGGCCTGCTGAATCGCTCGTTGGATCGTATTTTCCGTTTTGATGCGACTATCGCGCAGAAGTTCATCCGGTGTCATGGTTTTTCGGCGAATCCGAAGCACAAACCACAGCACCGCCATTTGAGAAACCACCAGAATGCCCACCATGACGGCCAAAATCTCCAATATCGTGGTAGTATCCATACCCTCCATACTTCTATCTTACGCAGATAACCAAATGAATGTCCAGACGAGGAAGACTTTTTCTCGTGTCATCCCGCCCGCGGTCCTACCACCACCAATCTTATCGCAATCGCTCGGGAACATATGGTGAAAGACCCGCTCGGTGTGCTTCTGCGGTGAATTCTAACGTTAATTCCCATCCTCGCTAAATGCGCGTTTGCGATAGAGACATTCACATACTATTTCTTGCGCAAACGCGCAGGTTGTCTTTCACATATATTCCCTTCGCGCTTACGGTTTTTCTGTATGCGGGTGCCGCGGGCAGAGGCTATATTGACTCAGGCGTAGCGCGGTTTTTTGTAAGAGGAAGGCGCGGGGAGGCATGCCGTTTCGAAGCATCGTCATGGCCTTGGCTAATGAAACCCCATGGAGAGATATCGATTTGGACCTTGACGATGCAAGAATCACGGCGTGCCGACCTAAGCGCCGTGAGATAGGACCCGCGATGAAGGGTTTTGAAAATCGGATTCCCGATCCCGCCGTGGTGCGGGTCGGGAATGACAAATCCACTACAAACTTATTATCACCAAGCTCAATATGACACCGGCGATAATGGAGACAATGAGGAGAATGACATTGAGCATAATCATCGCCTGAATCGACCCCTTTGCCAAGGGATTTCTCCCAATGGCTTCAATACCCTTCGTGATGTTGCGACCAAACGTCCGGTAGCTCACGTAGATGATGACTATCGCGATGAGCACGGCTAAGATATAGCGGATAATCCGTTCAGCTTGTTTGGACGTGCTAATGTTAAACATGATGGCCGTTGCCAGTTGCTTGAGCGTCCCTAATATTCCTCCTGCAGCCTTCGTAAGAACCGGCGAAGCCGGGCCGATGCCCACCGTCACTTTGACTTTTCCCATGGGATATTTCTTGTCTTGATACGTGGCGCTATCCGTGGCATTTTTCCCGTCAAAATTCCCAAGAGCCACTCCTAACATGTACCCCGCGACCCCTTCTGCCTTCTGCCCTTTCCCGGCAATCGGCGAACCAGTCACAAAATCTCCGATGGTAATCGGCCCGTTGAGCGTCGTCACATTGACGAAAACGTCACCTTGTCGAGTCACCGGTAAGGTGGGAAGTGTTCGGTAGACCATCATGGAATCCGAAGCCAACACTCCATACATGAGCGGATCGGACACTACCTTCGTCCGCACGAGCGATCCGGTTTTAATATCAAGAGTCACTATATCGCCGTTTACTGCATCTTTGTCACCGATGGTAAGCGTCCGGGCGATAATAAATTGGACCTGAGCGTTTGCTGGTTTGGCTATTGGCAACAATAGGAAGATAAAAAGTCCGACCAGAAACCCTCCCCGCGCGAGGAAGCCAAGAACAGACGGACGAGAATAGTTCATAGGAAAACTATAATCAGTATAGCACCTGCGAGTTTCGCGATATTGCGGGTCCTGCCACCCACCAATTCTATCGCAATCGCTCGGGAACACATGTTGAAAGACACGCTCGGCGTATGGCTTCTGTAATTGTGTGAGATGTTCCCATTCCTCACTAAATGAGCGTTTGCATATTCAATACTCTATTCAGCGACTTGTGCAAACGCTCAAGTTGTCTTTCAAATGGTTCCCTTCGCGCTTGCTCTCGTGCGGGTGACAGGAGCGGCAGAATCCGCGATTCGATACGTGAACTAACAGCGCGGGGAGGTATACCGTTTCGCAGCATCGTCACGGCCTTGGCACAGGAGACCTGCTGGAGAGATAACGGTCTGGACCTTGACGATGCAAGAATCACGGTATACCGACCTAAGCGCTGCTGGGAATAACGCGCAGTTGACAGGACCCGCAATTGAAGATTATGAAATGAATTTTACATCTGCTCGAGGACGTCTATCCCAAGGAGATACAATCCGTTTTTGAGGACTTGCGCCGTTGCTGCGGTCAAGGCCAACCGAAAATCATTCCCCATGATCGTGTGTTTGGTATAAAAAACGTTGAACTGCTGCGCTAAATGGAAAAGATAGGTGCACACCGTGTTGGGCGTAAAATTGGCAGCGGCATCGGAAACCACGAAAGGAAACTGCATGATCAACCGCATCACCAAGCGCTCTTCTGGATTCAAGGGTGAAGGGTGAAGGATGAAGGGTGAAGCAAACCCCCCTGCTTTCCGTAGCACGCTTTTACACCGTGCGTAGGTATACTGCAAGTATGGTCCGGAGTCACCGTCGAAGGCAACTGATGCATCTAAATCAAACGCAATGTCACTCGTAGCCCCGACTTTCAACATCGAATATTTCACTGCCCCAATTGCTGCAATCTCGGCGATCTGATCGCGTTGTTCTTGAGTGTACGAAACGGTATTTTTATCGAGAATGGCGTAAATTTTTTCTTTCGCCAGGTCGATAAGTTGATTGGCAGTAATGACATTGCCTGTACGTGAAGACATCTTGCCTGTTTTTAGATTGACCATGCCAAACGGCATGTGCCGCGTTTTAGCCGCAAGATCCGGGTTTATTTTTTTGAGGGCCGCGAGCATGACGGAAAAATACGGCGACTGTTCGTTACCGGTCATGATGATCGAAAGGTCATAGGGGTATTCGGAATATTTCAATGGTGCTAATGCTAAATCTTTGGCTTCGTAGGTCGCATACTTTTCCTTCGATACGAATACACGCGTATGAAGTCCTACGTTCTCACCGCGAAAAATGATCGCTCCGTCGCTTTCTTCAAATACACCATCCTTCACATGATCCATAACCAATTGCATGCCGATCGGGGCCACTTCGGACTCAAAATAAAACCGGGTAAATTTGGTCCCTAAACGGGCATAGATTGTGTCAAAGTAGTCAAGACTCCACTGTCTCCCCTGTTTCCACAAATCAACCACTGTAGGGTCTTGTACGTAGACTTTTTTATTTACATCGATGATTTCCTGTTTCGCATGCTCATCTTCTTCAAATGCCTTGGCCCCGGCCGCATATGCCTGACCCAAAAGCTGTGCTTTCTCTTTTGGCGTCTGAATATTTGGTATTTGAGCTTTGAGCTTAGAATTTCGCATAAGTCCCCACAGGGCTTTTGCCACATGCATCCCAATGTCTCCTTGATAGTTCGCCCGGCGTACTTCATCCCCTGTGGATTCGACCAATCGACAGTAACTTTCACCCAACGAAATATTTCTCAAATGACCGATGTGAAATTCCTTAAATGGGTTAGGGTCGGTAAATTCGATCATGACCTTCCGTTTGTCGTGTTCGCGGGAATCTATTTCCGATTTCACAGCGTCCGTGAAATTGTTTTTATCCTTTTTCTCCGCACGTGCGCTGTTATCGCGGGAAATTGATGCCCCATCTTGACCTGTTTTAGTGTCAAAATCACTATGCATACCCCCCTGTTTACCCTTACCCTGTTCCCGGTCCTCCATGGGGGTGCCTGTAATGACATTTATAGGACGTTGTGGGCTTTTTCCATCCATTCCATAGCGTTCCTTATTATTTAGCACTTTTGTGAGCTCATTGACAAACACTGTTTGAGACATATAGAAGTTGACAAAGCCCGGAGGCACGGCTTCTACGCGTTCAAACCATCCATTTTTTGCTAAGGTCTGATCATGTATGATAATGTCTTTCAATTGCTCAGCAATCTTTATCGGCGGAGCCTTCAGACGTTTCGAAA